>Ga0268262_10001046_pt1 | contig 35223 bp, 39 predicted proteins | sample TergutNc150P3_FD_190354 | JGI IMG/M metagenome (GOLD analysis project Ga0268262, IMG submission 190354) | Nasutitermes corniger P3 segment gut microbial community from laboratory colony in Florida, USA - Nc150 P3 (SPAdes) (version 2) | ecosystem: Host-associated > Arthropoda: Insects >...
TTTGGGTTGCCCTTGGTTTGGACGTGCTTGGGGTGGCATTTATCAGTTATGGCATGTATGAAAACAGCGAGGCGAAGGATGCAATCAAGAGATACAAAAGAAGCTGGGGGTCGCGCGATTATTACGAGGATGCTTGGAAAGATGTGGAAAGCGGCAAGAGAGCGAGAAATGTGTTTTATGCCATTGGCGGCGTGTTTTTGGCTTCGGGAGTAGGAGTTTATATATGGTTTTAAGATTTTTTATGCTCGCAGGCGTGTTTCTTTTCTTGTCCTGCGTTACTGCTGAGCGCGACAACCCGAACGATCCGGGCAGCAAAGATTATCAAGGCTATCAGGTTATCGATCCACCGTCAAGCTCAAAGCCTAGCAGTTCATCATTCGCTGCCAAAAGCTCTAGCTCTGGGGCGGTGTCTTCGTCAAGCGTCAATATTCTAGGTGGTTGTCCAAATGCTGAAATGGGCAACAACACTATATCTTGCGGCGGACAATCCTATAAAACCGTTAAAATTGGCGAACAAGTTTGGATGGCGGAGAATTTGAATTACAACGCACCTAATAGTAAGTGCTATGGCGATTATACTGGTGGCGATAGACAAGGTAACTGTGCTATCTATGGCAGATTATATAATTGGGCAACGGCTATGGCAAATTCGGCTGGTTCCAATGCAAATCCGAGCGGCGTTAGAGGCGTTTGCCCCTCTGGCTGGCATATCCCTAGCGATGCGGAATGGAATACTTTGATGAAATTCGTCAATCCTAGCTGCACTGACAATAGCAGTTGTGCAGGTGCTGGAAAAAAGCTGAAAGCAAATTCTCCTTTGTGGGAGAATAGCGGCAAAGGTACGGACGATTTCGACTTTTCCGCCCTGCCGGGCGGCCACACCAATACTGCTGGCAATTCCAACACTGTCGGCTACGGGGGCAGCTGGTGGAGTGCTAGCGAGTACGATAGCGGCGAAACTTCCTACCGGTACATAAGCGGGAACAGGGAGTCCGTAGACTGGTACAACGTCGGCAAGGGTATTTTTTTCAGCGTTCGTTGCGTACAAGACTAGCGTAGCAATGGGCGTGAAAAAAGAACGAAAAAACTAACAGCCCCAAAAGGGCAGGAGAAGAGAAGATGGAAAAGGAAGATGCGAAGTCTTTGATTGAAAAAGGAAATAAATTCTGCGGAGCTGGAGAATTTGAGATGGCAATTGAATGTTTTGATAAAGCAGTACTATTATCTCCAAAGATAACAATAAATGCTTCCACTTTTCATAATTGGGGAAAAGCACTTTACAAATTAGCAGATATCAAACAAGATTATGCTTTATTTAATAGAGCATTTGAGAAATATGAGGAATCTGAACGATTATATGAAACAAACTCCGACAAAGTCTCTGTTTTTTATGATTGGGGAAACGCACTTTACAAATTAGCAAAAATCAATGAAAATGAATCTTTATTCAAAGAGGCATTTGCCAAATATGACAATGCTACACAATGCTTAGACCCAGACCCAGATCCAAACCCTGCTGCGTATGTTTTTTCTGACTGGGGATATGCGTTATGCGATTTAGCAAAAATTAAGCAGGATGAATCTTTATTCAGAGAAGCCATAGATAAATATAAAAAAGCTATACAAATAGACGAAAATCCTTGGCATTTTGTTTGCTTGGGAGATACATTATATAGTTTAGCAAAAATTAAAAAAGATGAATCTTTATTAGAAGAAAAACTTGTTTTATTAGAAGAGGCACGAGATAAATATAAAGAAGCTATACAGCTAGACGAAAAATATACTTATGCTTTTATCAAACTAGGAATTGTGCTTGCTAATTTAGCGGAGATTCAACGAAAACCAAATTTATACAAAGAAGCAACAGAAAATTTTAAAAAAGCAAAAAGCATTTTAAACATATTTGTTTATTTTGACAAAGAAGAAATAGAACAAATAATAAACGCAGGAGTTCTTTATCCATTATTGGATTCTGGTATTGAAGATAGCTATTTTTTTAATAAAGAAGTAAAAAATATCAAAAAATCCATATCCAAAGAAAAATTGCAGGAATATAAAGAAATTTATATTATGTCCATTTTTATTATCAGTCAATTACGCATGAATATGGTATATGAAAGATCTGTAGCGCATTATACAAAAAAAACAACTGTACAAAATATGTTATTCAATAACTCGAAATTTAGGTTAAATGCTATTGATAAATTTAACGACCCCACAGAAGGAAAAATTTTACTTGATTACTTATTCGAAGATAAATTTTCTGAGGAAAAATTTAATACATCATATAGAGCTTTTGTTGGTTGTTTCACTTTTAGGCACGATAGTTTAAACCAATTTAGACTTTATGGCAAAAACAAAAGTAAAAATCAAGAAGGTACAGGGCTATCGCTTATTTTTTGTGAAAATTTTTTCAGCAAAGAATCTAAAATGCCTACAAGTAAGAAAAAAACAGAAAAAACGCCATTAGAGAAGGCGTTTTGTGACGGAGATGAAGATAAAAAAGATACGCTTTTCCGTTGTATTTATATTGACCCAAAAGAACAACAAGTGGAGACGGTGGGGCAAAAAGAAATAACAAAGAAGAAGCAAAAAAAGTATAAAAAATATATAGACGAAGTTTTTGATATTGTAAATGAAAAGATGGAAAAATTAAGGAATTTAATAACTCTAAACCCAGATTTAAACCAAAATGTAATTGGGAATTTACTCATCAATTTACGTTGTCTTACCAAGCATATTGCATTCAAGGAAGAGCAAGAGTGTAGAATTGTAAAAATAAGTCATATTGCTAGAAAAAAACCGTATATTGAATATGAACCTAGCATTATTCCTCGCATAGAAAAAGTCTATTTTGGACCTAAAGCTAAAGGTATAAAATCGTTTCAATATCGTTTGAAGAGAGAAAAATTAAATAAAATTCACTGCAAAAAATCCACCAACCCTTTGGCGTAAACCAAACCCGCTTTATTCTAAAAAACTTCCCTGCTACCTCAGCGCCAAAATCTCTTCTCTCGGCAGCTTGGTTATGCGAGCCACAAGAGTAGGGTTAAGCCCTTCTTTAAGCATAGATTTAGCCGTTTGCAAAATGCCTTTCTTCTTAGCATAAGCCAAAGCATTCATATGGTCGCTAAAATATTTCATTTCCCTTTCGTAGTTCATAAGCTCCTCACTAGTAAAGTTAGAAATTCGCGAAATCTCAAAAAGACGTTTGAACTCCATTTTTTTGAAACTTATAGGTCTCTTGGCAAGATTGTGGGCATTCTTAAATGTGAAAAGCAATCTGTCTAGGTCGCTTTTACATTCCTCCTCAGTTTTGGCAAATTTGGTAAGACGAACATAAATCATGTGCATAAAGTCATAGCGAACCTCAGGGTGAAGCCCGTTGGAAAGAGAGAGATATTGAATGACCTCATCACAATTCTTCCCGAAATCAGCATCAAAATCAAGAAAACTGAGCGTATAGACAATAGGAATATTGTAGTATTATTTTTTACTATTTTTCAACCATGATAAAAATTCAAATTCCTTATGCACTCAGGACATTTACTGGACGCAATGCAGAGGTGGAAGTAGAAGGCAGCACGGCGGGCGAGGCTATTAAGGCACTTGCAGAGGCTCATCCTGCGCTTAAAACTCACTTGTTTGCAGAAGACGGTCAGCTTCGCAATTTCATTAACCTATTTGTCGATGGAACAAACATCAACAATTTGCAGGGACTAAACACCCCTATAAAAGAAAATGGCGAAATGATGCTTGTCCCTGCCATTGCTGGCGGTTCTGATTTTCCAGACCTTTCAAACGAAGAAATTGCGCGCTATAGCCGCCATTTGCTTTTGCCAGAAATTGGGGTTGAAGGGCAAAAAAAATTAAAAGCGGCGAAAGTCTTAATAGTTGGCACTGGTGGTCTTGGCGCACCTCTTGCCTTGTATCTTTCGGCGGCTGGTGTTGGAACAATAGGCTTGGTGGATTTTGATGTTGTTGACGAGTCAAATCTTCAGCGGCAAATTATCCACAGCACCCGCGATGTTGGCAGACCAAAAGTTGCATCTGCCCAAGACAGAATCAAGGGAATAAACCCTATGATAAATGTGAAGGTTCACAACGCTATGCTCACAAGCGAAAACGCTTTGGATATTTTTGCTGATTACGATATTATAGCAGATGGAACCGATAATTTTCAAACTCGCTATTTGGTAAACGATGCCTGCATATTCCTAAACAAAATCAATGTTTATGGCTCGGTATTTCAATTTGATGGGCAAGCAAGTGTTTTTGGCGCCAAAGAGGGACCTTGCTACCGTTGCCTTTACCCAACACCGCCACCACCTGGGCTTGTACCCTCGTGCGCAGAGGGCGGAGTTATGGGCGTGTTGCCTGGCATCATAGGAACCATACAGGCGGCAGAGGCTATAAAACTCATAGTGGGCGGAGCAAAACCATTGATAGGTCGCTTGCTTTTGTTTGATGCATGGCGCATGACATTCCGCGAATTAAAACTAGAGAAAAATCCAGACTGCCCAGTATGCGGAAAAAATCCAACCATTCACGAACTAATAGATTATGAACAGTTTTGCGGCTTAAAAAAGAATCAAGAGAGCAAACCCATAGATACCATAACCGCCATTGAACTAAAAAAACGCATGGACAATGGAGATAAAATTCAATTCATAGATATTCGCGAACCCCATGAGAGAGCCATTGTAAAATTCCCAGATGCCATAATAATGCCGCTCGGTCAGTTGGAAAGGCGCATGGACGAACTTGACCCATCTATAGACGCAGTATTTCTTTGCAAAATAGGTCAACGCAGTATTTTAGGAATAAGGGCTTTGCAGGAAGCCGGTTACAAAGGAAAATTGATGAACCTGCAAGATGGGCTTAATGCTTGGGCTAGAGATGTTGATAAAAGCATGCCAGTATATTAAATCACTGAGCTTACGCTGGTTATATAATCCAATATATAAACTATAGAGAGCAGCAAATCGCTTGCCACTATAAAGATAAAAGAGCTAACAACTGAGCGTGAAGTAGCTATTGGCACAGCACGCTGGTCATTTCTAATTTGGGTTCCGTAAAAGCAGGCATTGGTTGCTATTATAGCGGCAAATATGCACGGTTTCACAAAGCCCATTATAAAATCAATTGGTTTTAATGCTACCAAAATTGATGTAAAATAGAAACTCCATTCAAGTTGAGCCTTGAAATAACCTTCCAAAAGAACGGTTGCAATTTTTGTGACTAAAAAACCCGAACCGATGGCAGAAATGCAAAAAAAACAATTTGCGATAAGCATAGCTAAAATTGAACCGATAAGCGCAGGCAAAACCAAAAAACGCATAGGATTAATGCCAAGAGTTTCCAAAGCATCTATTTCTGAATTTACCTTCATGCTCGCTATGCGCGTTGTTATGGAACTTCCGCTGCGACCAGCTATCAAAAAGCCCGTTAAAATTGGTCCCAGTTCGCGGATTATAGCTATCACCATAAGGTTTCCAAAAAAATTTCCAAAACCTATTTTTGGTACCAAGCCCGCTGTGTTTATTATCAGTACGCTTCCTAAAATTGTGCCTACTATAAAAATGAGAGGCAAAGATTTTACACCTATGTTAAACACTTGCGCAATTATCTGCTCAATATCTATTTTTCGGTTGCCCTTGTCGTTAAAAAATGAACGTATTGCGAGGAAAAACAGAGATAGCAGTTGACCCACGTGCGATTGCAAAAATAAATGCCCCACTCGGCTTATGGCACGTCCAGGCATTGAAAAATTAGAAGCTGATGAGTTCATTTATTTGTTCCCAAAGTTCTGGAATGCCCTTTTTTGTTTTTGCGCTGGTTGCAATCGGAAATTCTGGCAAGCCAAAATTTTCCTTGAGTTTTTTTTTTGCGGCTATGAATTCTCCTTGATTTAATTTGTCTGCCTTGCTTGCGATTAAAAGAATTGGCGTTCCAGAATTTTTTATTCCGTTTATTGTTTCAAAATCTATTTTGTGCCCGCCGTGCCGAATGTCTATCAAATAAACTATGCCTTTCAAGTCCTTGGCTTTTTCCACATAGTTTTTTATGCGCTCTGCCATATCATCTCTCATGCTTATGCTCACCTTTGCATAACCCACACCAGGCAAGTCCACAAAGTAAAAGGAATTTCCCAAAGAATTCTCAGCTAAAAAAAAGTTTATTTCGCGAGTTTTACCCGGAGTGCCGCTGGTTTTCACAATATTCTTCCCCAAAAGAGCATTCATCAAGCTAGATTTGCCAGCATTTGAACGCCCAAGAAATGCAAGCTGTGGAATTCCATCACTCGGAACCTGTTTTATGGAGGTTGCCCCAAGCACAAAATTAACGGCGGATATTTGCATTATAGGGGAAAATAGAAAATTACTATATTACACAATATGCGTATAGTTCTTTTATTTTGTGGTTTTTTGATTTTTGCCTGTGGCAATGTTGGAATGGAAATTTCAGGCGATGAGCAAGAGCTTTATCAAAATCATCTGTTGCTTAAGGCATATTTTTTCCATCCAGAAAGGATAAAGGAATATGAAGAATATAAAAGCATGAAAGTTGATTCAATGTATAAGAAAGTTGACTTAATGTATGAGAGTTTGGAGGATTATTTTTGCGGAGCCAATTTCACAGGTGTGTGCCAAAGCAGATATACATTCTATTTGCCGCCAGAAGAATATGACGACAGAGTGGGCGAGATTGAGAATACAAAAAGATATTATTCTTTTGGCTTTGAGAGACGTGCAATTTTAAACGATGATGAATCGGTGGACACTTTGATTGTTTCTGCGGTTTATCCTATTTCGCCAGCCGCCTCTGCTGGTTTGAGAAAAAAAGACAGGCTTTTATCTGCAAACGGAATATCTTTAACTAACTTAACAGACGAAGAAGCAGTTGCTTATGTGAAAAACGATGACCCATTTGACAACTCAACTGTTTTTGAGGTTTTGCGCGATGGTAAAATCGAAACTTTGAAGGCTATGCAAAAAGGGGAAGTTCAAAAACCAACGGTATATTTAGATTCTCTTGAAGGTGTTCCACTCATAAGAATCACTGAGTATAAAGTAAATACAAATAATCCAAAAGGAACTTATACCGAATTCAGAAATGTTTTGCAAGAGATTAAGGGTGCAAAAGTGGCGATTATGGATCTTCGCGGCAATCCGGGCGGAAATATAGGGCATTGCACGGCAATGGCAGCAGAGCTGGTTCCTTTGAAGAGCGAATTGGTTTATGATGTGCAGCATTATCGCGATAGAAAAAGAGGCAATGTTATAGAAACTTCGCATGACTATGCCAGCGACTTTTTGAAGCAGGAGGGGTTAGGGGTAAATATAAAATGGATTATTTTGATGAGTAGAGGTTCTGCTAGTTGCTCGGAACGTTTTACCGCTGCTGTGAAATATAACCGTCCAGAAACAGTTGTTATAGGGCAAACGAGTTATGGAAAAGGGGTAGGGCAAATTTACACAAAAACTTATATGGGTGGGCTTGCATATATCACGTGCCTTCAAACATATTATCCAGATGGAACAACATTCCACAATATTGGCATTATCCCCGATATACAAACAGAAGCTGGAGATATAGATGCTCTGCGCGAAGAGGCAATAAAAGCTGCCAGAGGTTTTGGCGCTGCCGCAAAACCCTCAACTATGCCTGCCAGCTTAGAGTCTTTGCCACCGGAGCGGCTTGCAGATAAATGGGAACCCGCAGCCAATAAAAGAATTGAATTTCCTCTATTTCATCAAGGGGAATAATTGAACATCCCTTATAGTCGCCTGATTTGTCAAAAGCATAACTAGGCGGTCTATGCCAATGCCCACACCGCCAGTTGGCGGCATTCCACATTCAATAGCGTGCAAAAAATTTTCATCCATAGGGTGAGTTTCATCTTCGCCGCCACGCCCGCGTTCAACCTGCTCTTCCAATAACTGCCTTTGCAAAACAGGGTCGTTAAGTTCGCTGTATGCGTTGCCAATTTCCCAGCCATTTATATATGGCTCAAACTGCTCAATTAAATCTGGGTTGCTGCGGTGCGCTTTGCAAAGCGGTGCGCTTTCTTTTGGCATATCTTTTATTATGGTGGGTTGAATAAGCTCATGTTCGCAGGTCTCTTCAAAGAGAGCCAAAATTGCCCTGCCCCTTGACCAGGAGCCTTTTAATTCTATATGCCGTTTTTCAAGCTCGGCTTTAAGCTGTTCATCTGAGAGACTTTCAACGGAAATCCCGGTATATTTTTGAATTGCCTCATAAAGGCTTAGGCGTTGCCACGGAGTTTTGAAATCTATTTCCTTTCCCTGATATTCTATTTTGGTCGTTCCGTTTGCAGCTATGCAGGCTCTTTCGCAAATATTTTCAAAATGAAGCATCATATCGTTGTAGTCGCTGAATGCCTCGTAAAATTCAAGTGAGGAAAATTCTGGGCTGTGGTTTTTGTCCATACCCTCGTTGCGGAAATTTTTTGTGAACTCAAAAACTTTTTCAAAGCCGCCAACTATGCAGCGTTTAAGATAAAGTTCGGGTGCTATGCGCAGGTACAGGGTCATGTCTGCGGCATTGTGGTGCGTTTCAAAGGGACGTGCGTTTGCACCACCGTAAATGGGCTGGAGTGTGGGTGTTTCCACTTCCAAAAATCCCTTTTCCAGCATATATTCCCTTATGGATTGAATTATGCGCATCCTTTTGCGGAACACTTCCCTAACATTATCGTTTAGCGCGAGGTCTATATAACGTTCACGGTAGCGGGTTTCTATATCCTTGAATTCGTCAAAAATCACAACATTGCCGTTTTCGTCACGTTTTTCTTTTGGAATGGGCAAGGGATAAATTGCCTTTGAAATAATCTCAATTTTTTTTGCTTGCAGGGTATATTCGCCGCTATTGGTTTTCATCACTATGCCGCTTGTGCCAACCCAGTCGCCTATATCCATGCTTTTTACAACTTCATATTCAATTTCGCTGAGTTCGCTTGCAACCGCCAAAACCTGAAAACGCCCATGAGCATCTTTTAGGTGCATAAAGCACATTTTTCCCTTGCGGTTATAGCGCACAATGCGCCCCGCCCAAGAAACTTCTTTATTATTTGCAATAAATTCTTCTGCTTTTTCTTTTAATTCGCTTGAATTGCACGTTGTTAAAAATTTATACGGATAAGGATTCAACCCCTGTTCCTGCATTTTTGCCAGCTTTCCCAGCCTAACCTTAACAAATTCGTTTTGAGTTTGCATAAGGGGAATATAGTAAGTTTAAAACCTTACTATATTTGCTATATCAGGAGAAAAATATGTCTCACCCGATGATGTGCACAACCACAATGCCGAATATGGAAAGCGCAAAAAAGATGGCAAAGGAACTAGTGGAAAGTCGCTTTGCTGCCTGCGTTCAGATTATGCCAATAAATTCCATTTATAGATGGAAGGGCAAAATAGAAGACGAAAACGAGGTGCTGTTAATTTGCAAAGCACCTACCTATCACCACGAGGCTTTGGAAAAAGCCATTTTGGAAAGGCACCCTTATGAGCTTCCAGAGATTCTATTTTTCAAGGGTGTGGGAGCTTATGCCCCTTACTTTGAATGGATGGAAAACTGCATAACAAATAGAGGAACTTGAAATGAAAATTTTTTTGACGGGTGGCACAGGCTTTATAGGGCATTTTGTTGCAAAAGAATTTTTGGAACATGGGCACTCATTAAAAATTTTAGCGAGAAATCCAGATAAAATCCCAAGCCTTGCAAAATACGAAAATGTTAAAATGATACACGCTGGCTTGCTGGACTCAGAGGCTATAAAAAAAGGCTTGGAGGGCTGCGATGCCTGCGTTCACATTGCGCTTGGCTGGGGCGAAACTCCTCTTGAAATGCTTGCAAAAGATACCACCGCAACCGTTCAGCTTTTGGAGTTTGCTGCAAATGCTGGCTGCGAAAAATTCATTTACACTTCAAGCACAGCTGCGCTCGGCAAAATTCGCCACAATTCAAATGAAGAAATGGTTTGCCGTCCGGTGGATTTATACGGAGCAACAAAGGCGGCAGGCGAGGCTTATGTTCTTGGTGCAAACTCAAAAATGAAGCGAAATATAATCCGCCCAGGCTATACATTTGGGCAGTTAGCTTTCCCAGACGGAGTAACCCAGCCCGACCGCAGATTTTTCAACATAACAAAGGCGGTAAAAGAAAACCAAGTTGTTCGCTTAACCAAAAATGATGGCACCCAATTTATCCACGCCTCGCAGCTTGCAAGTCTCTATTCCGCAGTTCTTAAAAGCGATTTGAATGAAGAGATATTTTTTGGGCTTGGCACCGAATGGATAAGTTGGAAAAGCATAGCCGAGCAAGCCATTTCAATGCACCCAGACACAAAAGCCACCATTGAAGAAGAAGACAAAGGCTGGGGCAGAGACCCATTTTTATTCTCTTTGGAAAAAATAGAGAAATTTTTTGGACTAAAATTCAACGGAAATGATTTTATATATGACCATTTAAAGTGGAATTTCGAGGTTTAAAAATGAAGATACTTTTATTTGCAATTATGGGAATTTCAAGTTTAGTTTATGCCACTGAACAAAAGGATTTTTATGGTATTTGGTTTCACAACGATGATGTATTCTATGAAATAAATCAAGATTCCATTAATGTGTTTGTGTTAAATTATAATTTTCGTGCAGCATTAAAATATAAATACAATATTGTAAGATGGAAAAAAAATAATGCTAATGAATATTATATTCATACCCTAAGTGAAAATAATACTGAAAATTTCTTCAGAGTCTATATAGAGAAAGGTGCGTATGATGTGCACATTGATAATGGGTACACTAAAGAAAATGGAATGAAAAAAAGTTCTGTTGCGGAACTAAATAAAGCAATCAAAAACGCCAAAGCCGGAGTTAAAAATGCTCCTAAAAAAGTTGCTGAAGCAGAAACAGAAGCAAAGATAGAGACAAAACCAGAAGTAAAAGCGGCAGAGGTGGCAAAGGCAACACCAGCACCAGTACCAGTAAATCCTCGCAATATTGAGGCGTATAAAACCATCAGCATAGTAGAGGCAAGAATGCCGGCATCGGAAGTAAATGTGAAATATAGCACCTTTGATTCCCGTGATGGCAAAACATATAAAGTCGTTAAAATTGGCTCTCAAACTTGGATGGCGGAGAATTTAAATTATAATGCAAAAGATAGCAAATGTTATGGCAACAGCGAAGCCTATTGCCAAAAATACGGTCGTCTTTATAACTGGGCAACGGCTAAAGCGGCTTGCCCAGACGGTTGGCATTTGCCAACAGATGCCGAGTGGACACAGTTGACAAAATCTCTCAAATCCGAAGATGCTTTTTTTGCCCCGCTGGGAGGTCTTTGCATTTCGATTGGCGGTCGCTACTATTTTCGCGCCGCTGGCTACCGAGGCAATTGGTGGAGTGCCGCAGAGCAGGCTAAAAATGCCTACATTTGGAACATAAACATCAACGATAAGGGTATGTACAAAGCCAGCAACAATAAAATTCACCTATTTTCGGTACGGTGTGTGCAAGATTAATTGTCTGAACCAGAATTTTCAGAATTTACAGTATTTTCAGAATGAACCACATTTAGTGGCTTTTTGAGGATTTTACGTTGAAAATTTTTTATACGTTACTAGGGTATGAACAAGCTACTTTTCACATTGCTATTGCTTGCTCTCGCTGCTTATGGGCAGATGCAGGAGCGTATTGCCATCATCAACACTATGGATGACTACGATTCCGTGAGTGTTGCCAATTTGACTTACCTTACCGATAAACTGCGCGAGACGGCGGTTAATGTTTTGCCTAGCGATAAATTCGGCGTTATGACCACTGAGAGCATAGTCGCCTTTCTAGGCTCGCAGGAGAACACTGTAAAGGTGTGCAAGGAGGCTAGCTGCCTTGCGGAGCTTGGCAGGAAGGTGAGCGCAGACTACGTTGCCCAGGGGCGGATAGGACGGTTCAACGAGGATTTGACCATAAAGGTGGAACTCTACAATGTTGCAACCGGAAATTTGATTGGTTCCTTTGCGGGCAGCTCCAAGGATGTAGCTGGATTGCTCTCTCTCATAGACGAGAAGGCTACGGATTTGTTCAAAAGGATTATTGTTGAGAAGCCAGAGGTTGCAAAAATAGAGCCTGAGCCTGTGAAGCCTGAGGTGGTGGTGGTTCAAAAGCCTGTCAAAACCAGCTTTTATGTTGCAGTTGGCTTGGACATTGTGGGGGCGGCTCTTATTTATGCTGGGTATTCAAAAAACAGTTCTATGGAGAAGGCTTACAAAGATGAATACAGAGGGCACAAGTTGGATTTTGACACTGCTTGGAAAAATGTGGAGAGCGATAGGAGTATGAGAAATACGTTTTATGCAATAGGCAGTTTGGTTTTACTTTCAGGAGTGGGGGTACATATATGGTTTTAAGATTTTTTATGCTGTGGATATTGTTCCTTTTCGTTTCTTGCACAGATGTGGAGCGAGACGATCCGGACGATCCGAAAAGCAAGTATTACATGAAAGGCGTTTCTAGCTCTAGTTCTGTGGGGGCTGCTGTTCCCAGCTCTAGCTCTCAAATTACAATTATTCGCGGTCCTTCTGTGGATTACGGGGGCGAGAGTTACAAGACTGTTAAAATTGGAACCCAAACTTGGTTTGCAAGGAATTTGAATTATGAAGTTCCAGGCAGCAAGTGTGGCAATGGCAGAAATCTAGTCGATAAAGATACAGAAACTTGCGATACCTACGGTCGCCTTTACAACTGGGCAACGGCAATGGCTCTTGATGCTAGCTGCAATTCCGGTTCCATTTCTTGTGCTTCTCAGATAAACTCAGAACATCGGGGAATATGCCCTTCCGGTTGGCATATTCCAAGCAATGCCGATTGGGAAACTTTGATGAGGTTCGTCAGCCCTGATCCTGGAACAAAGTTGAAAGCGGCAGGAGGTTGGAATGCATTTGGCTCTGCTCCCAAAGGCACAGACGATTTTGGCTTTTCAGCCCTGCCGGGAGGAGGAGGCTTTGATGATGGTACTAGGGGCACTAGTAAGGGGGGCTCAACACCGACATTCGTTTTCGGCACAGTCGGCGACAGGGGCTACTGGTGGAGTGCCAGTGAGGGTGAGGTCTCTTGGGGCGAACCCACCATCGATGGTCAACACATAAGCCACCTAGACAACAGTGCTTACTACTGTCAAATGGACTACAACAGCGAGGACCTAAAAATGTCCACGCCCATATATAAGGACAATTTGTACAGTGTTCGTTGCGTACAAGATTCACCTTAGTAGGAGTGCATATATGGTTTTGAGATTTTTTATGCTTGCGGTTGCGTTTCTTTTGTCTTGCACCGATGTGGAGCGGGACGACCCGGACGACCCGAAAAGCAAGTATTACAACAGGGGAAGCGTTTCGTCTAGCTCTTCGGAAAACGAGACTGTTCCAAGCTCTAGCTCCAGCTCCAGCTCTGGCTATAGCTCTCAATCTAAAGGTATTCCAGGTCCTTCTGTATCTTACGAGGGTGGGACTTACAATTCGGTTGTGATTGGCACACAAACTTGGATGTCGAGGAATTTGAATTATGCCGTTCCGGGCAGCAAGTGTGGCAATGGCAGCGATCTAGTTGATAGAGATACAAAAACTTGCGAAACCTACGGTCGCCTTTACGAATGGGCAACGGCAATGGCTCTTGATGCTGGCTGCAGAACCAGTTCTTGTGCTTCTCAGATAAACTCAAAACATCGGGGAATATGCCCCGATGGTTGGCATATCCCAAGCCATGCGGAGTGGACTACTTTGGAGAGGTTCGTCAGTCCTGATCCTGCAACAAAGTTGAAAGCAGAGGTCGGTTGGAATTCATTTGGCGCAGCTCCCAAAGGCACGGACGATTTTGGCTTTTCCGCCCTGCCGGGCGGCTGGGCACCAAATTATATTAGCCCTTTCCAAGATGTCGGCAACGTGGGCTGGTGGTGGAGTTCCTCGGAGGACAATAGCCAAAGCGGCTGGTTTCTCGCTTACTACAATTACATAGGCAACGACCACACAGGACTAGAGGGACTCTCCGACAATAAGGACTATATGCTGAGTGTTCGTTGTGTGAAGGACTAGTGCGTTGTGTTGGTCTTTTTCTATTCTGTTAATCCTGTAAATTCTGTGAATTCTGGTTCAGACAAAAAGAATTCCGCTACACAGTTGCTGTGCGGGTTTGTTTGCTCAAGTGGTTCTTAATATCGGCTGAAGTATAGCCTTTCTCTATTAGGGCTAGAATTTCGTTGTCTCTTTCCTCGCGACCCTTGCCAACACCAATATCAATGCCATCTTCCATAGCTTCCCTTTGCCAAACCCGCTTGGCATCATCCCAATTCCATCCGCTCAACAGCATATTATGCACCTCCGATCCATGTTCCTTCAAAAAGTCTTTAAGCACATCCTGACGTATGCAATCGCCAATGGCTCGCTTTATTGCGCTGTCCCTATCCATTGACTTAACATATTCCTTCACTAAATATATAAAAATCTCGTAGCCTTTCAGCTTTTCGCTGCGAGTTGCAAATTCTTCATTCCTGCCCTTGTTTATGTTGTAAACGGTTACCACAAGCTCAAGATTGGCAAGACTTTCGGGCAGAGGCTCGCTGAACATATCGGAAAGCTTCTGTACCTGCTTGTCGGGGCATTCCTCGTCTCCGTTGTACAGCACTATGAATTCTGGAGTTGGAATAGTTATCTTTTTAGTGCCGTATAGATTGTCGCTGCTGACTATCTTCTCGTAAACCCTTGCAATGTAAATAAGCATCCTTAGCGGCATATTCGGATTCATCGATGATTGGTGCTCAATCATAACCACGAACTTGCCTTCTATTACAAAGGAGATGTCGTTTATTTGTTCCATAAACAGGGCATCTTCAAGCGTGGTTATCCAAACATCGGTATCATTGCCGTAGTTGGTGTTCTCTATCGCATTGTACAACTCCAGCAGATTGTTTTTTTCGCCGAAAAGCAGCGTGAAAACACTGGACTTGTATTTGCGGTTGGTGTTTATCTCGGTCATATTGAACCTCCGTTTTTTTCTCTCTACTTACTTAGACGTAAAAAAAGGGAAAAAAAATTCAGAAATCGTTATTTTGCAAACAACTGTTTGCAAAAATGTGCATTTTTTTGGAATTTTCTATATTTTACCCTGTCCTTTAAGGGCAAGATTGAAATTTTCTGAATTCACTAACGATTTTTCTATCTTCCCTAAAGATATGTGTACTTGGAGGTTTATTCTGTGAAAAAAGACCACACTCTTTATCTGATTGTGGGTCTTGTGATAGTTGTAGCCATTGCAATCCTTATTTTTGGCATATTCTTTTTAAATGATAAAGATCCGCGTGAAACTTTTTTAACCTATTATTTGCGATTTAACCAAGTTAGCACGCTTGCCCAAGACGATGCCGTTAAAATAAATGGGGTAAAGCTCGGCAAGGTGAACAACATCGCTTTGCACAAAAATGGCGTTTTGGTGAGGGTTTCCGTTAGAAGTGATATTAAAATTCCAGTGGATTCAGATATCAGGGTGCAGAATATAGGGCTTTTGGGAGAGCGGCAAATTGGAATGCTGCTCGGTGATTCCACAAAGTATTTTTCCGCAGGCGATACCATAAAGGGTTCTTTTGATGCTGGCATAGCAGAAGTTATGGGAATGGCGGGCGAAGTTTTGGATAGCGCAAGGATAATAATGAATGTCGCGCACACAATTCTGGATTCTACCTTAGCCACTCAGGATTTCAGAGACAGGTTCAAGCGCATTTTGGAAAAAGCCGAAGACCTTGAAGACCAGGCGAACAACCTAGTGCAAAAAGCAGAGCCTGCCTTGCAGGGTAGTTTAGTGAGTTTGTCGGGAGCAACTAGAAAGGTAAATGAAATTTTAGACGAAAACAAAGAGCCGCTAAAAAAACTTGTGGCAGATGCAAACGGCTTGCTCGGCAATACAAATATTTTGCTATACGAGGCAGACACTGCGGTGCAAAGGGTTTTGGCATTGACCAAAAAACTGGAATCCAAAAACAACACGCTTGGCATATTGCTCAACGACCGTAAACTTCACGATGATTTATCTACAACAGTACACTCAGCAGACAGCCTTTTTCGCATGATAATAAAAGACGGTCTGGATATCAACATCAGTTTCTTTTAAGGACAAACCTATGATACATCATAAACTCACAGTACAAAACACGCTTGGGATTCATGCCCGACCCGCTGGGCATATAGTCAATGTAGCAAGCTCGGCTCAAAGTTCAGTTGATCTTTTGTATTCGGGTCAAAAGGTAAATGCAAAATCTATTTTGAACTTAATGATGCTAGCAATTGAACCAGGCGCAGAAGTTGAATTTATAATAAATGGACCTGATGAACAGAAAACCGCGGACGACTTAACAGAGTTGTTCAGAAACAAATTCTACGAAGATGCCACTTAAACAAGAAACAAATCAACGGAAAATGTTCATTGGGCAGGCTGCCTCGCCCGGATACGTAATTGCAAAAACAAAATTGATTGTTCGTCAAAAAGTTGTTGTTTCGCAATATAAAATTTCAAGAGAAGGAACGGCAAACCAAATTGATTTTTTTCGCAAAGGGATTATGCAGGTTAAAAGAGAAATTTCAAACCTGCGAGATGTAACGCTTCAAACAGTTAGCAAAAAAGACTCCGAAATTTTCGATTCGCATCTTATGATTTTGCAAGACCCACTCTTGATAGACGGCGTTATTTCCTTGATAAGAGACGAGAGATGGAATGCTGGCTATGCCTTTCATCTTAAGATGCAAAGCTTGATTGAGAATTTTGAAAACAGCGAAGGAATATTAAAAGAACGCGCTCAAGATTTAAAAGATATTTACAACCGCACGTTGCTATGCTTGAACAGCAGCGAAAGCGATTTTGCTTTGCAAGAAGAAATTGAAGAAGCTGCCGTGCTTGCAGGGTTTTCAATAGGTCCAAATATGCTTATGAATTTTGAAAAGGGCAAGGTTTTGGGGCTTGCCATAGATTCTGGCAGCGTAACAAGCCACGTATCAATACTTGCTCGCTCAATGCAGATACCAGCAGTGATGGGTCTTGGAAATTTATCGGAATCGGTTAAATCAAATGACTTGCTCATATTAGATGGCACCAATGGAATAGTTATAATCAATCCCGATGAAAATGATATAAACAAATATAAAAAGCAAATAGAGGTTTTTCAAAACCAAAAATTAGAGCTTTTCACCATGAGGGACTTGGAACCCATAACAATGGATGGAAAGTACATAAGATTAAACGCAAACATAGAGAGATACGAAGAAGCAAGCGAAATAACCTCTTTCGGAGCCTCTGGAGTTGGGCTTTACCGCAGCGAATTTCTTTACTTTGGGCGAAATGCTCTGCCAACAAGGAAAGAGCAGGCAGAGGCTTATGGCAAGGTTGTTAATCAGTTAGACCCTTTGCCGGTTACCATAAGAACTTTGGATGCGGGTGGCGACAAAATGCTGTCTTTGGTGAGTGCAGAGGTTGAATCAAATCCATTTATGGGCTGGCGCTCCATTAGGCTTTGCCTAGATCGCAAGGATATTTTCAGGGAGCAGATGAAGGCTCTTATAGAAGCTGGCAGTAGAGGCAACTTGAAAATAATGTTCCCCATGATTTCCAGCATAGGTGAACTTGAAAAAGCCAAGGAAATTTACGAGGAATGTTGTGCAGAGCTAAAGGCAGAAGGGCATTCCATCACCAAAATAGAATTGGGTGCTATGATTGAGATACCCTCTGCGGTTATAATTATTGAAGAAATAGCTAAAAGGGTGGATTTTTTGAGCATTGGCACAAACGATTTAATTCAGTTTACCCTCGCTGTGGACAGGTCTAATGGAAAAATAGCCTCTTTGTACGAACCGCACCATCCAGCAGTATTAAGGTCAATTAAGTCTGTGGTTGAGGCAGCCCACAAAGAGGGCATTTCTGTTAGTGTTTGCGGCGAAATGGCGGCAGACCCACTCAGCACCCTGCTTTTGGTAGGGCTTGGGGTGGACGAGCTTTCCATGTCTTCTTGGTGCATTATGGAATGCAAAAAAATAATCCGCTCCGTGAATTACGACGAAGCAAGGGCAATTTCCACAGAGGTTCTCGGTTTTTCAGATGCCAGCAGCATAAATAGTTTTTTGAAGAAAAAATATTCCCAAAAAATAAAAAGCCTAGGAATTTCCAGCTTTATCACAGCCCAAGACTTCTCCAGCAGGGACCGTGCCTTGATTAAGATTGATGACGAAATCCAGCGCATTGGCAGCTGAAGTTTCACTATTTTTCTATATTATTTGGCAATTTAACAGAGGAATTTATATGTTCGGATTGTTTTCCTGCGACATAGGCATAGATTTAGGCACAGCCAATACCCTAGTCCACGTGTCGGGCAAAGGCATAGTTATCAATGAGCCTACGGTTGTTGCTGTGGACAGAAAAAGCGAAAGGGTTACATACATAGGTGCCGAAGCAAAAAAAATGCTAGGGCGCACTCCCGATGAAATTGTTGCCGTACGCCCTATGAAAGACGGCGTTATAGCAGATTATCACTTAGTTGAGGCTTTGCTTCAGTATTTTATAAGCCGTGTTCAAAGGTACCCGCTGTTTTTGGTTAAGCCTCGGGTTGTGGTTGGTGTTCCGTCTGGAATAACAGAAGTGGAAAAAAGGGCAGTTTTAGATGCAACTAGGGCAGCCGGTGCTAGAGAAGTTCATTTGGTGGCAGAACCTATGGCTACAGCTATAGGCATGAACATTCCTGTTGCAGAACCCTCTGGTCACATGGTTATAGATTGCGGCGGTGGAACTTCGGAAGTTGCCGTTATTTCATTAGGCGGTTTGGTTTGCAAATCTTCCGTGCGTGTTGGCGGTGATAAAATGGATAGCGCCATTGTGAGCTATTTGAGACGCACCCACGGGCTTTTGATTGGCGAGTCCACAGCAGAAGATGTTAAAAAGAAAATAGGTTCCGCATTCCCTCTGGAAAAAGAGCTTGAAATGGAAGTTAAGGGCAGAGATTTGGCTGCTGGCATTCCGCGCACAATAGTTATCAAAAGCGAAGAGATAAGAGAAGCTTTAAGCGAATCTGTTTTTCAAATTGTGGATGCCGCAAAAAAAGCACTGGAAAGCACTCCGCCAGAACTTTCTGCCGATATTTTGGACAAAGGCATAATAATGGCTGGCGGTACAAGCTTGCTGAGGGGCTTGGATGCAAAGCTCCGTCACGAAACAGGGCTTCCTGTGAGCGTAATAGACGATGCCCCACTCTGCGTTTGCAAAGGCACAGCAAGAATTTTGGAAAATTTGGATTATTACCGTAATTGCAAGGTCCTTATGGCTTCTTCTGTATAATGAATTTAATACGATATATAATCAAAGCATGTAAATGGGCGCGAGGAGCGGCTGTTTTTGCCTTGCTTATAAGCTTGTCTCTTTATATGCTGCTAATACAGGTTAAGCATAAGCAAAACATAGCCGATTTTCTTTTGTCAAATGTTTTTTATTTGCCTCAGTCAACTCTTTCTTATGTTTTGCACATAAGCAATCTCAGCGAAAAAAATACGAAACTAAAAAAAGAAAATGCAAAACTAAAACTGGAAATAGATTTGGCAAAGGAATACGCCATTGAAAATGAAAGGTTAAAAAGACTTCTGCTGTTTGAAAATCAGTGGAACTATCCTATTTTTTTAACTCAAATAATAGGGCATAATCCAGGTACATATATGACAACCGTGGTAATAAACAAGGGAGAATCGGATTCTATTTTTTATGGGATGCCTGTATTCACTGTGGATGGCTTGGTTGGCAAGGTTTCAAAAGTTTTTCCGTATCATTCAATGGTGCAGCTCCTTTCCGACCCAAACTCAAGAACCTCCGTTATTTCCCAGCGTTCAAGAGTCCTTGGAATGGTGTTTTCGAGAAATAGCGGAGATATGCAAATTCAGGTTTCAAGTTACGCAGATTTAGTACCCGGCGATACTCTTGTGACTTCTGGGTTTGGCGGAATTTATCCAAAAGGAATTCCTGTTGGCGTTGTTAGCAAATTAGATAAAAATGATTCTGAGGTTTTGAGTTTTGGAAACATAAAATTATTGCAGCATATAGAATCTTTAGAAGAAGTATTTGTTATTAGAAAAAATATGGACTGGATTGTGTGGGATGAGAACTAGATATGATTAATTTTATTTTATATTCAATTTTGTTTTTTGTGGCTGCGATTTTGCAAACAGTTATTGTTCCACAAATTCAAATATTGAATGCGCAGCCTTCTTTTCTCTTGATTTTAACGGTTATAGCAGCGCTTAGGCATGGCACTCTTGCTGGTTGCTTGTTTGGTTTCTTTTCTGGCTTGCTATGCGATGTGTATGCGCCTATTGAGTGGTTTGGCGCATTTTCGCTTGCTTATTGTGTTATTGGTTTTGCCGTGGGGCAAATTGAAGAAAGTTTCATAGATTTGAATTTGTTGCCAGAGATAATTGTACTCGTCGTAGCTTATTTTATAAAAGACTTAATATATTTTATTGCCATTGGAAAAAAGAGCGATGAAATTTTGCAAGCAATAATATACACTTCTGGACCAAACGCCATATATACCCTTAGCATAGGTGTAATTTTCTTTTATTTATTGTCTTTAGGGGTAAAAAAGAAAATAAATATATACAAATAGAAAAAAGATATGCTCTCAAACTCTCAAGAAACAGAAAACCAGCGCCATGAGATGAATTTAAAAACTCTCGTGTTTGTGTGCGTATGCGCAATAGCCTTTACCCTTTTAATAATAAGGCTTTTGCAACTGCAATATTTTGAATACGAAAACAATTTAAAAAGAGCCGAAGAAAATCGCATTCGCAAGGTTAATATAAAAGCAAGCCGCGGATATATTTTAGACCGCAACGGAGTGGTCTTGGTTCGCAACAGACCTTCTTACCAAGTATCGCTATTGTACAATAGATTAAAAACCAAAGAAATGCGGGATTCCGTTTTCAATAGGCTTTTAAGGATAACATATAGCAGTGGAAAGCGTTTGTTGGATTCCACCTCACTTGCTTTTTCTTTTGAACGAGGAAAATGGCAGAAATTCAGGTTCCAAAGGCTTATAGAAGATGCTTCGCCAGAGATAGTTGCGCTTTTTGAAGAACGCTCGGAAGAATTGCCAGGAATTGAAATTTTAGTTGAATCGCGCAGGGACTATCCTTTTGGTTCGCATGGCGCGCATATATTTGGCTATACCAGCGAAATATCCGAAACCGAGCTTGATCTTCCAGAAAACGAGCATTATGTTATGGGAGACCGCATTGGCAAAAAGGGTTTGGAACTCAGCTACGAAAAGGAATTTAGGGGAGAAAACGGTTCCAAGTTTGTAGAGGTAAATGCAATGGGGCGTGAAATGGGAGCTGTGGAAGGAATGCCTTTTATAGAACCAATATCTGGAAATGCCCTTGTTACAACAATAGACTGGAAACTCCAGCAAGTTGCAGAAACTGCCATTCCAGATGGGCTAAAAGGGGCAATTGTTGCGCTTAATCCGAGAAACGGCGAAATTTATGCAATGGTAAGCCGTCCACCACTAGACCCTAATATATTTTCTTTGGAAAAAAGAGAACTTCACAAAGCCTGGGCATCGGTTGCCCTAGACACAGCAAAACCACTCACAAACCGCGCTATAAGCGGAGTATATCCGCCTGCATCCGTTTTTAAGTTAATCACAGCAACTGCTGGTTTGGAATACCATGTGATATCGGAACACTCTAGATTCAAAACCTGTGGTGGCGGTTATAAGTTTGGAAACAGATATGCAAAATGCTGGAATGCAAAAGGGCATGGAGTGCTGAATGTGGTGGGTGCGCTTAGAGAATCTTGTGATGTGTTTTTTTACCAGCTCGGTTTGGATGTGGGCAACAAAAGAATTAGCGAGATAGGTAGGCGCTTTGGATTAGGTTCCACGCTTGGGGTGGATATACCTGGAGAACGTTCTGGGCTTTTGATAGATTCTGCAACTTATGAAAAATGGTTTGAGAGAAGAGGCTGGAAATGGAGCTCTGGAGAAATATTAAATATTTCCATAGGTCAGGGAGCGCTTTTGGTAACTCCTTTGCAGCAAGCTGCAATGGCAGGTTCAATAGCTTGGGGAAAGGGTTTGTATAAGCCTCATTTCTTAAAAGAGATAAGAAATCCCCAAGGCGAAGTGCTCAGAAAATTTGCCGCAGAAAAAATAAGCGATGGAAAAATTTCAGACAAAGCTAGAGACCTTGTTCTCAAAGGCATGGATGAGGTTGTTAATGCTCCGCATGGAACTGGTCGCCGCGCAATAGTTCCGGGTGTTAAAGTAGGCGGCAAAACTGGTAGCGCAGAAAATCCGCACGGAGACAAAACGCACGCATGGTTTGCTGCGGTGGCACCTTTGGAGGCTCCAGAAATAGCCATTTCCGTTGTTTTGGAAAATGCGGGTGGCGGCGGTGCTATGGCTGCGCCAATAGCTCAAAAAATTTTGAATGCATATTTTAATCCAGAGGCAAAATGAAAAAAATAGATTGGCTGTTTATGACTTCTCTCTTTGCCCTTATAGGAATAGGGATTGCACTTGTGTATTCCGCTACTAGCAACACAGATTTAATTTGGTATAAAACCGACTGGTTCAAGCAGGTTATTCATTTTGCGGTTGGATCTTTAATAGCAGTTGTTATAGTTTTCATGCCTGCAACATTTTGGAAAAATATCGCATGGATAGCATATTTTTTTGCCATTATTGCCTTGGTTTTCGTTGCTGGTTCAGGGCATATTTCAAAAGGCGCGGGTCGCTGGATAGATATTGCTGGGTTCAGATTTCAGCCATCGGAATTTTCAAAAATCGCCTACTTGCTTGCTAGTTCTCTTTGGCTTTCAAAAAATAGAATTAGCATTGAGCAGCCAAAAACACTGATTGTTCCTGGTTTGTTGTTTATAGTTCCGTTTTTGTTGGTTTTAAAACAACCCAATTTAAGCACAGCTTTGGTTTTTACCGCTATGACCATAGTGCAGTTTTATTGGGCTGGCTTTCGCATGGTGGATTTGTTTTTGCTCATAAGCCCAATTGCAAGCGTCATATTTTCCGCTGTTTCTCCGCTTTACTGGAACTTGCTCATAATAAGCGTGTTTTTTGTTTCCATAAAATTCAAATTCCCGCTGTGGATAATAATTTTTGTGATGGCATTAGATATAGGTTCAGGCTATGCTAGCCAAATGGCTTGGAACTCCATGAAAGACCATCAGCGAAGCCGCATACTCACATTTGTTGACCCCATGCGAGACCCTAAAGGCGAGGGTTACCAAGTTATACAGTCGCAAGTTGCAATAGGCAGCGGCGGCATGTTTGGCAAGGGCTATGGTGAAGGCTCCCAAGTGAATCTCTCATTTTTGCCAGAAGAGCACACGGATTTTATCTTTAGCGTTTTGGGCGAGCAGTTCGGCTTTGTGGGCACCTTTGTGGTGTTGGTTCTGTTTTTTATTTTGCTTTGGCGAGGCATAATGATATGCAGATTGCACGAAAACAGATTTGTCAATTTAGTGGTTGCGGGTGCTTGCACAATTTTATTTTTCCACACTGTTGTAAATGTGGCTATGACCATAGGCTGGATGCCGGTTACGGGGCTTCCATTGCCATTTTTGTCTTATGGAGGTTCATTTGTTTTAACCTGCATGATTTTGGTTGGCTTAATGCTGAATATGCGGCTTAAAGGAAAAGATATAGTATAATGCAAAAAGACCTTTTATCCTTAGTTCTGCAAGCCGGGAGCATTGCCCAGAATGAAATTCTCAAACACTGGAAAACCGCCTTGAGCATTGAGTGGAAAGCAGATGCTACTCCTGTGACCATTGCAGACAAAAAGACCGAAGAACTCGTGAGAAATTTTGCGCAAAAAGAAACACCTGAATTCGGCTTTATAGGCGAGGAATTTGGAGGGGAAAATCCAGATGCCGAGTACCAATGGGTGCTGGATCCCATAGATGGCACAAAATCATTTATTTATGGAGTTCCCCTATTCGGAACTTTAATTGCAATTTTAAGAAAAGGCACCCCCATTGCAGGCTTAATTCAGCTCCCCGCGTTGAACAGCAAGGTGTGGGCTACCGAGGGTGGTGGCACTTTTGCAGATGAAGGTCGCGCAGTGAGAGTTTCAGATACCAGCAAGCTCAAAGATTCCCTTGTGCTTTCTGGAACCATAAACACCATTGAAAGCAAGGGCTATGGCGAGTGGTTTGCCGGCATTCGCAAAAATGCCAAACTGCATCGCGGCTGGGGAGACTGCTACGGTTATTATCTAGTTGCCTGCGGAAAGGCAGAAATTATGACCGACCCTGTGGTATCGCTTTGGGATATAGCTCCCTATCCGCTTATTTTTGCCGAAGCTGGAGGGGTATTTTCGACGCTAAAAGGCGAAAAAACGCTTTTTTCTGCAAAAGGCGAACCCTTGCATCCTGTACATGAAGGTTATACCGCCATAGCTAGCAATGGAAGGTTTAATATTCCTTTGCCTCTCTCGTAAATTTTCTATATTTTCCTTTACTTATGAGCTTACATAAACAAACCCGTGGACACTATATGTGTTATGACGCTGGGCAGGAATTTACTTCTGCACAAGTGCTTAAATACAAATTATTTTTAATGGACGAAATTAAAGATACCAAATTGGATATGGCTTTTGACTTGCGCAGCACAAAACGCATAGATGGTTCTGCAATAGTATTCTTCAAAAATATTTACGACCAATTGAGCAAAGAAAGTCGCAAAATCGCATTCTTTGGCGGAACACCAGAAGTAAATGAACAATTGAAAAGCGTTAATTCATTTTTGGTATATTCAACAATAGTGGAATTTGAGCGTGATTTTCACGAAATAAATCCAGAATTAAACAGGACTTTTTTCAGGTTGGCAGAAGGCAAGGGTCATTTCCGCACATTAAAAATGATTTGCCCGCTTTGCAACAACGATAATGTAGCTGGTTTTATGGTGGACGAAAATTATTACAGGCAAAAATGGAGCGATTCGGAGATAGTTCCCATATTCGAGCCAGATGCAACAGATCCAAATGCAATAGATTTTTCTGTTTATCAGGTTTCTGTTTGCCCAAAATGTTTTTACGCATCCACAAGATTGGATTGGTTCACAATAGTATTTCCAGAAGGGCGCTACGAATCTCATTTAACGCCAGAAAACAGAGCCAAGCTTTCTAATGCGGCTGCCTTGAGGCGCAACTTGGCAATGCAGCAAACCGGTGCAGACGAAGACGCTTTCTTTAGAATACCCAGAGAAAAAGCTGCGGCATACCTAGCTTGGTTGCTCAACGAATTCAACTTGAAGCACATGAGCGAACAGCAAACAACAGATGGTTTTGATATAGTTGTGAGCAATTTTATGATGTGCAAGTTCGCGCTTAAAGACACAGATATAGACAATCACATGTACACGGCTCTAGCTTGGCTTTATGGAATAATGGACAACAAATCAAATTATTCCACTTTGCGCCTAGCAAAAACTTATGTGTATCTCATAAGCGTTTTGGTGTCTCAAGAGAAAAATGGCGAGGCTCGCAAATTTTACCGTGAATTGGAAAAAGAATACAAAGATATAGAAGACTGCAAGTACCTTATAGCCAGAGCACAGAGCTTGCTTCTCAGCTAAATTTTAGTGCTTGGTAAATCCCTTGCAATCTTCATCTTTTGCTTCGTTGTTATTGATGTAGCATTGCCACTGCCAAGAGCCATTCTCAAGCCGCCGCCTTGCCCATCCATGATACTGGCACGTGCGGCTCAAGTTTGCTACAAATACCAATTTTTTATCGTACCAACCCATTTTCCAGTTTCTATCGTACATTATCCGCTCTCTAATAAAACCCTCCCAAACTCTTTCTTTGCCGTAGCAAAAATTATCTGATTCCTTAAAAATTTCACGGCAAACCAAAACTCCATTTTCTGGTCCGTAACATTTTTCGTAGCCTGGTCCGTTAGAGTACCAACCTGCGGCAAAACCGTTTGTCGCTAAAAGAATGGCGAAAAAAAGAAACATACCTTGCGATAATATAGATTTTATATATTAATCCTTATGAATAAATTCCTCCTCATGATTCTCGCTTTCTTTATGGCTACGTGCTATAATGACAATAACAAAGAACCAGTTGTCAAAGAAATTGAATTTGTGCCAGAAATGCTTGGGCTTACGCCAGGTTCCACCATTTCAGAAGTCAATTTTGCCTGGTATTCCGATAGCGGAGAAAATTCCTTTGTGCGCATTACTCAGAATGGTACGATTTTTTTAACAAAAAGAGGAATATCTGGAGCAGCATCCGAAGGTAAATTTTTTCACAAAGCGACGGCAAAATATTTAAAACCGAATATGGAATATGCTTATAGGGTATCTAACGACAGCAGTAATTGGAGTGTGGAATACAAATACAAAACTCCGCAAACAGAAACCTTCAAGTTTGCCGCAGTAGGAGACCCGCAAATCAAAATAGGCGAACAAGACCCTGAAAGCAACTGGTTCAGCCCCGACAAAAGCGTGGCTCTTGGCTGGAAAACCGCTGTTGAGAAAATTACTGCGGCAAATGTGGATTTTATTTTAAGCACAGGTGATCAGGTTGATAATGGCTTTAAAGAAGAAGAGTATGAAAAACTTTTTGCGCCTTCCGCACTCAAAAGCATACCCCTTGCCCCAACCTTGGGCAATCACGATAGGCATCAAATTTTCCAGTATCATTTCAATTTGCCAAACGAGCAAAATTTTTCAGAAAATTATGGTAATTATTTTTATCTATACAACAATATTCTCTTTGTTGCCTTAAACACTTCTACCTACGTTGGAAGCGTGGAAGGGGCAATGCCTTATATAGAAAGTTTTGATGCAACTCTCGCTGCTGCCAAAACCAAGTACGGCGGGAAGTATAAATGGCTTATAGTTCAGCACCACAAATCAACAAGAAGCGTTGCATGGCATTCAAAAGAGCAGGATATTCAATATTATATTGATGCAGGTTTTGAAACACTCATGGAAAAGCACGATGTGGATTTTGTTTTGGCAGGGCACGACCACGTATATGCCAGAATCAAATTGGGCAAAATATATTATATGACTCTTAATACTTCGAGCGGAATAAAATATTATGAAGCAGAGGAACCTTTGCCAGCCAATACCTATACTCAACAAAACAGAATACCGGAATATACAATTTTTGAAGTTAATGGCAATGGAATTTCCGTATCTGTTTACGAGGTGGATAAAGACACTCCAGTTGATAAGTTTGAGGTTGCGAAATAAGATGAAGAGTGCATTATTTAATGTGATTTTATTCGTTTTTTTTCTCTCTGCTCCGATTTGCGGATATGCTCAAAATTTGCCTATGGTACTAGGCTCTGTTTTGGAAATCAGCACCGAAATAATAAGAATAACTCCCTTTGCAGGTTTGTGGATAAACGGTCTTGGTTTTGCAAGGATTGGAGTTAGCACAGGCAGCGAGGAGCAAACAGATTCTGAAGGTTCTGTGAGCGAAACAAAAAGATTGGATTTTTCCACTCAAATAGGCTTTTCCGCAATTGGACCAGAACGCCCATACTTATCAGCTTCATATACAAGGAGCAAAATTTATTCGCCAAACAGCGATGCCGCATGGAACGAATTGGGGCTAGGAATAGGTCACAGATTTTCCCTCTCCCCATTTGCCGCCATAGTGATAGAAGCCGAACACCGATGGATTCCCAAACACTACGACAGCCAGCAAGACCTAGATATTTCCAGCAGGAGGTTGCAAATGAATTTTGGATTGGTGGTTTATCCTTATTAGTTGTCTGAACCTATTGTCTGAACCAGAATTCACAGAATTTACAGTATTAACAGAATAAAGGCATAAAGGCAGGGATTTTATTTCTATCTTACTGCTAAATATGCGTACTATCTTTCCCTCTCTGCCGCTTTTCATTTTGTTGCTTCTTGCCCTTGCCGCTTATGGGCAGGTGCAGGAGCGTGTTGCTATATTGAATACGGAAGATGACGGCGAGCCTCATTTGGAATTTACGGATTTGAATTACTTGAATGCGAGGCTACGCGAGATAGCTGTGAAAATGCTGCCCGAAGATAAATACTTTGTGATGACCGCGCAAAGCATAATTGATATGATGGGTTCAACGGAAAATGCCAGAAAGGTGTGCAAAGAGGCACAGTGCATAGCGGAAATAGGCAGGAAAATAAGCGCAGATTATATTGGTCAGGCGAGGCTAGGTCGTTTTGGTGGCAATTTGACCATAAGCATGGAGTTGTACCATAGTGCAAGGGGCAATTTAATCGGTTCCTTCACAGGCAACGCCAAAGACGTGTTCGGCTTGCTAACCATCGTAAACGAAAACGCCCCCTCAATGTTTGGCAAAATGCCAGACGTTGTTTACGTGCCAGAACCGGAGCCTGTGCCAAAGCAAGTGCCAGAAGATGCCATTCCGAAGCCTGATAAGCCCATAAAAACCAGTTTTTGGGTTGCCCTTGGCTTGGATGTTGTGGGAGCGGCTATTATTTACGCAGGATATACAAAAGATAGGGACATAGCGGCAGCCCGAAAAGATTATGATGTTCGCAAGGAGTCTCCCAACTATTATGGAGATGCTTGGGACGAAGTGGAAAGCAACCGCAGCAGCAGGAATGCGCTTTATGCTATTGGCGGCATATTTTTGGTTTCTGGAATGGGGGTGCATATATGGTTTTGAAATTTTTTCTATTCGCAGTTATTTTTCTTTTTGCGTCTTGCACAGACATTGGCAAGCGCGACAACCCCGATGATCCGGACGGCATCAATTACCAAGGTTCCAGTTCCTCGTATGTTGAGCCGCCACCGCCTTCATCGTCAAGCGCAAGGCAGAGCAGTAGTTCTGACATACCGTTTAGCAGTTCATCTTTTGTTTCTAGCTCTACGACAAGTTCTAGCTCCGTGGTTATGTTTTCGTCAAGTTCAAAGCCGAGCAGTTCATCTCTTGCTCAAAGTTCTAGCTCTGTGGTGGTGTCTTCGTCAAGTTCTGCGATTGTGTCTTCGTCTAGTTCATTGTTGAGCAGTTCATCGATAATTATGCCTAGTTCAAGTTCTGTTTGCACAGCAAATGATAACTCCTATACACATTATTGCTCCAATGGTACTCTGAAACAATATGGTTCAATGACCGATGGAATACGAACCTATAAAACCGTAGTTATAGGTGAACAGACTTGGATGGCGGAGAACCTAAACTACAATTGCGTTGATAATACCTCATATTATTGGAGTTGTAGTAGTCCTGGCAGAGTATACGATTGGGCAACAGCAATGAACTTACAATCTGATTGCAATTCTAAATACTGTACTTCGCAAATATTATCGCAACACAAGGGAATATGTCCTTCTGGCTGGCATATCCCTAGCGATATGGAATGGACTAAGCTAATAAATTTTGTCGGAGGCATATCTGTTGCAGGAACGAAGTTAAAGGCTACTAGCGTATGGAGAAGCGATGCCTCTGGCTATAAACCCGGCACAGATGATTTCGGCTTTGCTGCTCTACCTGGTGGTTACTGCAATTCCGATGGCTATTCCTGCGGTTATGAAAATACTGGTGCCTGGTTGAGTGCATCCGAGTACTCTAATACAGACACCTACTATTGGTATGTGTCCTATAATGACGAAAGTGTCAAAACCACCCACTATTATAAGTCATATATGTATAGAGTTCGTTGTGTAAAGGACTAGCACATTGTGTTAACCATTGTTTGAATCCGTAGATGCAATCCTGTTAATCCCAAAAATCGGGGGCATCGTGGTTCTGACAATGTTCTATTCCTCATTAGGAATAACAAGCCAGCATATCACATACGCCAAAAAACCAGTGCCTGCGAAAACTGCGCAGCAAGCCCATGCTACGCGCACTAGAGTTGCGTCTATACCAAAGCTCTCGGCAAATGCGCCGCAAACGCCAGCAATTTTTTTATTCTTTTTTGAAAGTCTCAATGGTTTCATTTTGCAGATTCCTTTTCGGAATTTTCAGATTTCTTTGAAACATTTTTTAATAGGAAGGCAACAACATCTGGAGTTAAGTCTGCTATTTTTGAAAGAGTGGATTGCCCCTTGTCTATGGGCAAAACCTTAACATCATCGCCTTTTAATACCAAAAAAGCCACAGGGTCTATGCGAAGACCACCGCCGCTAGAAGCCAAATCGCTTTTGCCCGAATGCCCGCCCATGCCCATGCCAACAGATACTCTGCTAACTGGAATAACGGTTGATTCCCCAGAGTGTATTGGCTCGCCAATAACGGTTTCGGTTTGCGCTATATTTTTTAGCTTTTCTAAAAGCGTTTCTGCAATGGTTTCTACGGACATAGTTTAAATATAGTAAAAACGCTCCTTTTCCCTCATAATTTTGCGCTCTGCCTTGCTGTGATGGTCGTAGCCGCAGATGTGCAAAAGACCGTGAACAAGCACTCGCTTTAATTCTTTGTAATATGAGTTGCCATAGAGAGGGGCTTGTTTTTTCACCTGAGCCTCGGCTATGTAAATTTCTCCCAAAAAATTCGGATCGTTCCACACAAAAGAAAGAACATCGGTCACTTTGTTTAGTTTGCGGAAATCTCGGTTCAGAGTTCTTTGCATGGTATCATCGCAAAGGACAATGTTTACAGAGTCATTCTTTTTTTCTTTTTTTAACAAAGCCTTAGCCAGAGGCTCTAAACGCGACTGCCAGGGAAATTTTTTTTTAGGAATGGTTGAAAAAAATCTCAAATCTCATACCATTTCTTTAGCACCTCAATAATCTGCTCGGCTTGTGCTTTGCTGCTCACATTGAATTTGCTGCGCTGTTTGTAAACGCCGCTGATTTTTTGAAAGCGCCGCAGAGAAACTTTGGGTTCTCCAAAATTTCCAGTTTTATCTTTTTCTTGATAATGGAAAGCTATGGTTGCCCATGCCCCTTTTGAAAGATATTCCTTGGCGAGTTCTTTTACAATTATCTCGCCAGCCTCATCCACCTGCTCTATTGTAGGTTCTGTGTTTTCCGTATCCATGTGGGTAAATGTAGAAATTCATTGAACCCTCTCAAACCACACGCCTCTAAAAGTTTGAAAACGCCACACCTGCTTGCCTTTTACTGTGATATAATATTCCGCTTTTGCGCCATCGCTCCTAGTGTAGAGAACCATATAGCAGTCCACGCCATCAATACGCAGTTTTTGCCCGGTGTATTTGGCTGTTGCTGTCCAAGCATCCGGTTGATAGGTTAGTTCCCAAACAGGCGAAAGAACTTTTAGGTCTTTGGTTTTGTTTTTTTCATCTATTTTTTCTGTTAAAAAGTAGAGAAATTCCTCTGGAAGAGCCTCGTTTTCAAAGGTTATTGTGCCATTGCTCAGGTGACTGCGCCAATAAATAGCCGCTGGCTTTTCCGAATAATCCCTAAAACTCCATTCAACGGAATATAAACCATCTCTAATTGTATTTTGCCAAATTGGGGTTTCTCTGGATATGCTGTAAATCCCTGTTGTGTGCATTGAAAAGGCTGTGTCTGCCGCCCTATATTGCAGTTCAGATGAAAATAGCAAGCTATCCCCTGCTTTTTGGGTGTGGATTCTGGCTGTTACCGGATAAAAAGTGCCATTTACTGGGATTTTTGCAGAAAACCAAGCATCCTCTGCCTTCACCAAGCCAAGTGCCCAAACTAAAAGACAAGCGAAAAAGAGCAACTTAGACATTGGAACACCAGGGGACTTAGCCCTCAATTAAGCGTTCTGCTAGTTCTTTACTGAATTCTGGAGTATTGTAATAACCATTTTGGAGGCGTTCTTTAACTGGAGCTATGCGTTCTTCTCTCACTTCGGGCAGGGCATTTGCTCTCGCTTTTACCAAGGCTTCTGAGGAATTGCCAGCATTTGCTGATATAGATACATCATAGTCACTTGCGGCTTTGCCTTTTTTTGTAGCTTTTTCTTTTTTTTCGCGAACACTTTCGTCTGCGGCGGCTTTTCTAAGCCACTCGGCAGCATTGCTCTGAACACCAGTGTTGGAAATTTGCATTCTTTACCTCTTATCTTGTGTATCGGCATAAAATAGAAAATTCTTTAGTGAAAATTTTTAATCTGGAAGTTTTTCAAACCTATACCCCAAGTTTTTCATTTTAATAAGCGCGCTCATTAAACCTGCGGCAGTTTCGGATTCTGGGCGGTTCATGTGAGCGATGATTATATCGCCTGAGCGGGCTTTGATAACGGATTTTTCAATGGTTCTCTTGGATGCCGTGGCTCCATAGTCCGCATTTATCGCAAAGCCAGCAATCTTAACTCCAAGCGAGAGAATCTCTTGCATGGCTTTATCTTCGTAATTTGCAGTGCCGGCACGGAACCAAGTTGGCTTATATCCGGTTAACGAAAAAATTTTCTCTTGGTTCGGAAGAATATCGCTCAACAATCCATCTTTGGAACTTGCCCCTTTAATGCCATAAGCAGATTTACCCGTTAAACTCGCTGGCCTATGGTGCGCGCCATGGTTTTCAATTTTGAAAAGCGGGTCTTTGGATAAATTTCGCGCTATTTCGTAATTTGCGTTAATCCAATTGTAATTCAAAAAAAGGGTTGCTTTAATGCGCTCTTTGCGAAGAAAATTGATAAGTTTAACATCATATCCGTTTGGGCGACCGTCACAAGCATCAAGTGTTAGGTATAGCACAGAGTCTTTTGAAGGAATATTGTCCGTTATGCCGCGTTTATGTTCAAAAAGTCCAGCTGCATTTGTTAGAGTGGCAAAACAGAGGATTATTATGAAGGAAATTTTGGGCTTCATGCGAAAAACATAGAAAATAAAAGTAGTTTACTATATTATACTTCATTATGAAAGTCTGTACGCAGAACTTTGGGAAAGGTGCCCAGAAAATAGATGTCTATAAAAAATTAGGCGGTTATTCCAATATAAGTAGCCGGCTTTTTGATTTGTCTCAGTTTGAACTTATAGATTTGGTTCAACGCTCCGGGCTTAGAGGCAGGGGTGGTGCTGGATTCCCAACCGGAATGAAGTGGAGCTTTGTGCCCAGAGGCGGCAAACCCGTTTATATAGCGGTGAATGCAGACGAAGGCGAGCCGGGCACTTTCAAAGACCATTTTTTGATGAGAGAAGACCCACATCGCCTTGTTGAAGGCTTGATAATAGCGGGTTGGGCTTTGGGTGCAAGAAATGCCTACATTTATGTTCGCGGCGAATTTTTGCCTGCTATAGAGGCTTTAGCCGAGGCTATTAGAGAAGCATACAAAGCTGGGTTTTTAGGAAAAAATATAGGCGGAACAAAATACAGTTTAGATATAGCCGTGCATAGAGGCGCAGGCGCTTATGTTTGCGGCGAAGAAACAGCTCTGATAAACAGCTTGGAAGGGCAAAAAGGGCAGCCTCGCCTTAAACCTCCATTCCCTGCGGTAAATGGTGCGTGGAATATGCCCACTTGCGTTAATAATGTGGAAACCATAATGGCTCTGCCTTGGATTTTGGAGCATGGACCAGAGGAATACCAAAAACTTGGAACACCCAAAGCTGGCGGCACAAAGGTTTTCTGCGTTTCTGGAGATGTAAAAAAACGCGGAGTTTACGAGGCAAGGCTTGGAATTCCTTTGATGGAACTATTGGAAAGCGGTGAATATTGCGGTGGCATAACCGGCAATTTAAAAGGCTGCATACCGGGTGGCTCTTCAACCCAGGTTTTAACACCGGAAGAATGCAAAAAAGCAAATATGGACTACGAAAGCCTCGCCGCTATGGGAACAATGTTCGGCTCCGGCGCGATTATGCCCTTTAACGATACGCACAGCATTGTTCAAATGTTAAACACTCTGGGCAAATTTTACTCACACGAATCCTGTGGGCAATGCACCCCTTGCCGCGAAGGAACAGGCTACGTTCAGCGCATAGTATCTTGCATTGCAAACGGCAATGGCAAAGATGGAGATATTGAACTTTTGGATAGCCTTTGCAAAGGCTTTACAGGCACAACGGTCTGCCCGCTCGCAGCCGCCCTTGCCGCTCCTGTGCAAAGCTACTTGCAAAAATTCCGCTCCGAATTTGAAGAGGCAATTTTAAGCAATCCCGAACACGCAAGCCCAAGGCTAAATGAAAACTACCGCCCAGAAGGATGGTGGGAAAATTAAAGATGAAAAAGTTATTAGCCTTTTTTGTTGTTTTGTTATTTGCTGTTTTAGGTCTCGGTGCGGGCAGTGTGTTTTACGCATACAAGCAATGGGAAAAAATCTCTCCCTTAAAAGAACCTGTGCTTTTGGAAGTTCCCAGCGGTTATGGAGCAGAGCAAGTTGGCAGGCTGCTTCAAAAAAACGGAGTGATTGAAAGTGCAAAATCTTTCAAATGGTGGTGCAGTTTTCACCCAGGCAAGGCAAATTTCAAAATAGGGTGGTACAAAATTCCCACAGGGCAAAACATAGAGAAACTAGTGGCTCTTTTGAGTTCCGGCAAAACCGCAAGCATAAGGGTTACCATTCCTGAAGGAAAGGCAACTTGGGAAGTAGTTGATATTTTGGCTAAACCTTTGAATTTAAACAACAAAAAATTGGATAGCTTAATGCACAGCACCGAATTTACAAAGTCTCTTGGCATAAAAGCAAAAGATTTGGAAGGTTATCTTTTCCCAAGCACCTATGATTTTCCTTATGCTGTGGACGAGCAAGGCGCAATAAAAATTATGGTTCGCGAAAATTTAAAAATCCGTGACGAAATGCAAGCTAAAGACAGCCCAGTTTGGAATCAGCTAGGCGGCTGGCACGAGGTTTTGACAGTTGCAAGCCTTGTGGAAAAAGAAGCTGCCGTGCCTCAAGAGCAAGACCACGTTGCAGGTGTTTTTTTGAACCGCCTTAGAATAGGAATGTCCCTAGGTTCGTGCGCAACGGTTAGATTTATTTTTCGCAACCTAACCGGTCCAATATATAAAAGCCAGCTTGAAAGCAATAATCCTTACAACACCCGCAAATACACAGGTTTAATGCCCGGTCCCATATCAAATCCGGGCAAAGCGGCAATAGAGGCAACATTATTCCCAAGGCAAACCACAGACCTCTATTTTGTATCAAGAGACGATGGCTCTAGGGAACATTTTTTCAGCAAAAGTCTTTCTCAGCACAATTCATTTAAAGAAACCGCGGCAAAGAATAGGGGAGAGTGATATGAATTTCTGCC
>Ga0268262_10001047_pt1 | contig 35216 bp, 33 predicted proteins | sample TergutNc150P3_FD_190354 | JGI IMG/M metagenome (GOLD analysis project Ga0268262, IMG submission 190354) | Nasutitermes corniger P3 segment gut microbial community from laboratory colony in Florida, USA - Nc150 P3 (SPAdes) (version 2) | ecosystem: Host-associated > Arthropoda: Insects >...
GCATGGTATAAAATATTCAACGATTTTGATTCCCAAAAAAGAAATTGGACAAATGCGGTAAATAGAAGTTATGAATTTATCAAGGCAAATTCAAGCTATGATATTGGCATGGTGCCAGACTGGAACCAAACAAATGGAACACCAGGTCTTGGCGGGGGTGCAGGATATAATGGATATAATGGCGGTAAAACCTTTTTCAAAGATGCAATCAGGATTTTGTGGCGAGTAGCAAACGATGCGATATGGTTTAACGAGCCAAGGGCAAAAGAATTTTTAACAAAATCTCTAACTTTTATAAAAAGCAAAGGCGGTCCTGATGCGGCGAATTTTTACCAGCTTGAAGGAGCAAACAAAGGCGAGCTTCTTCCGGCAGATGATAAATGGACACAATTCAATAATTCAAACACTTGGCGCTACAGGCGGGAGCACAGTTGGCTTACCGTTGGGCAGTGGATAACGGCAGTTATGGCGGTTGGCACAGATGAGGATAAAATTGCCTGGAGCAAAAAAATGGCGGAATTTTATGAATATGATGTAAATAAAGATAAAAATTACAAGCCAGATTTTTTTGGCTTGAAGGAAGACCCTACAAAAGGCAATTACGAAACTTCTAGATACGAAGACACCACGCACAACGAAATGTATTTTGACCAGTTTTTGGCTTGGTTTGGCGTTAGCCTTATGAGCGGAACTTGGGTGAATGTCGTGGAACTTTTGGATAGACCAGTTGCAAATACAACGGGTATTTTGGGCAGCCCGTTCCCTGAATTAAAGCCTCCTCCGCCTCCGGAGCCACCAGAACCTCCTATAGAACCTCCAGAGCCACCGGAATCTATCATGGCAAAGAACTATGCGCGGTTCGGCATTCAAGTGACCCAAACCGGAAATGGCTTGCGGTTGCAATCAAAAAGCGATGTTACTTGGAAAATCCACAATTTGCAGGGGAAGCTCCTATTCAGCTCAAGCTCAAAAGAAGCTACTTGGAACTCCGGCAATTTCAAAGGAACAGCCGTTGTAAGCGCAGCCAGCAGGTCAGGCTCTGAGCGAAAACTCACTGTTGTTAAATAAAAATCCTAAAAACGGCGTTCCCCCCGTGGATTTCGCTGTGGCATTCCCCCGTTAGCCCTGAGCTACGATGGAGCCTTGCCATACACCAAGAAGTCTATTAACTCTGGGTCTATATTCTTTTTAACCAAATCTCTAGCCATTTCCGCCTGTATGGCGGATTTGGAGAGCTTTCTGCCCTCTGCATCTTTTACCTCGGCAGCAAGCATACTGGCGATTTTTTCTTGCGCCGCATTATTATTTATGGTTTGCCCTTTATATACTATTTCAGCCATACTCACTGCCCTCCCGGAAGAAGTGGGTATCGCTCTATATATATTTGGGCAAGCGCCAAAACATCGGCAGAGAGTACGCTTTCTGCGCTGTTAGCCGTTTTCTCTGCATTACGGATAACAGAAATTGCTTTAATTATCTTTGGGTCGGTAATCGGCGGGCTGCTTTCGAGTAGCTTTTCCGAGCTAAGTCTGCGCAAAAGGCCAATTCTCTCCTTTGGCGCCCACAAAATATTCCCATATCCATCCTGATTGCCTAGTACGTCAATTATTCCAATTTGCTCTTTGCTGTCTATGATGAACGCTCTGCTCTCTTTTTCTATGACTATTGCCAGCCTCTTTATTGTGCTATTCTGCTGTTTGTCGTCAAAAAAGACTAAGATAGTTCTCGCCAGTAGATTCTGGTTAGGTGGTATGCTTGCAAATGGGATTGACGCTAATCTATTTTTCATAGCAATTTAACATTCCATAGATTAGTTACCATCACTCAAACTTTACCACCGGTAGTAATATAATAAATATATATATATCAAAATATCCAAAATGGTGATTTTGCTAAAAAATCGCCATTCAGAGGGGGTATAACATTTGGCACGATTTTTGCTATCTATCCTGTATGATTCGCTCTCTTTACACCGCAGCCGCTGGCATGAAAGGTAACCAGTCCTTCATAGACACCATAGCCAACAACCTTTCGAACGTCAATTCGATAGGTTATAAGAAGCAAAAAGTTGAGTTTGAAGACCTTATTTATCAGAGTTTGCAACGCCCGGGCGGGGAAATGGAAGATGGAAACCGCGCTCCGGTTGGCATAGAAATAGGCTTGGGTTCACGCATTGTTGCTACAAACCGCATGTTTTCGCAGGGAAATTTGGAGCAAACAGGCAATGAATACGACGTCGCCATTGCTGGCGAAGGATTTTTCCAAGTCCGCCTTCCAGACGGTGAAATTGGCTACACCCGCAACGGAGCGTTCAAAAAGAACGATGAAGGTTACCTTACAACAAGCCAAGGTTACCTTATTGAGCCCCCTATAGTTGTGCCAGACGATGGGCTTAACTTTTCCGTATCCGCAGCTGGAGAAGCAACCTGCGAAAGGAATGGAAAGACAGAAGTTTTAGGGCAGTTTGAGCTTGCAAGATTTATAAATCCATCGGGTTTATCCGCAAGTGGCGGGAGCATTTACCGTGAGTCCGATGCCAGTGGAACCCCCATAATAGGCCTCCCTCGCGAGGAAAACTTCGGTCCTTTGGAAAATAGGTATGTGGAAGCCTCCAATGTGCAAATGGTAGAAGAAATGGTGAGCATGATAATAGCGCAACGAGCTTACGAAATAAGCTCCAAAGCCATAACCACCAGCGATGAAATGCTGCAAACAGCAAATAGCCTCAAAAGGTAGGAAATAGAGACATGAAACAAATCATGTTAATCTTTTTAATCCTATTGGTCAAGGCTCAGATAATCTTTGCCGCTCAGATTTCCATTACTTTAAAAGCTCAGGCTTCGGTAGAGCCAGGCGTTGTCCGCTTGGGGCAAATTGCAGAAATCAAAGGCGCGCCGGATTTAGCAAAAAAAATATCCGATATAGAAGTTGGCAAAGTTGCGGAACCAGGGCGAAAGACAAGGGTTACGGAAAATGCCATAAAAGGTTTTTTTATCAAATCGGTTGCCGGTAGCCAGGATGTGAATTTTGACGGCGCAAAATTCTGCGACGTGGTTGCCCGTTCAGGGTATATTTCCGCAGATTCTTTGAAAGCCATTTTGTTAAGAGAAGTTCGCTCGCGTATGGCCGCAAATTTGAAAGAAGGCAAAGACTGGAAATTAGAAGCTCCAAAAATACCGGAGAAGCTGGCAATTCCTGAGAGCGGTGGCAAAATTTTGATAACCCTGTCTCCGCAATTCGCTGGGGTTGGGCAAGAGATGGCAACCGTGCAGATTTTTAACGGCAATAAAGCTATAGTTAAAAACAATTTTCCTTTTGTGGTACACCGCTTTGAATATGCAGCGGAGTTGAAAAAAGGTATTCGCAAAGGTGAGGTTATAGGCGAGCAAGATTTTGAAATGGTATGGCAAGAGACAACTTTTCAAAAGAGAAAAATCATAAAAAAAGCAGAAGAAGCTACTGGCAGAACAGCTATTCGCACATTAAAAGCGGGCGACCTGCTGGTGGATAATTCCTTAGACACTCCTTATGCGGTTAAAGAGGGCGATGTAGTCAAACTTTTTGCAAAATTTGGCGAGACTGTTGTGCAGACAAATGCAGTGGCGCAAAAAAGCGCATTCAAGGGGCAAACAATTTCTGTAAAGAATACGGATACCGGCAAAAGTTTATTAGCTACAATTTCCGGCTCAGGAGAAGCGTGGGTTAATTGACCTTGCCGTGCTTTCTGAATAAATGTTTATAAAAAGTTCCAAAACCGCGAAAAAGCCGCTTTCTCTCCGCTTTGTTGAAAAGCGCAGCTATGGATTGTTGAAGCAAGTATTTTGGACGTAGATAAAATTCCCTGCGCGCTCTGTCGCAAAAATCCACAAGCTCCTGAGAAGAAAGTCCGGGGCGGCTAATGGTTGTGCGATGGTAGCCATCTTTATCCAGCCATTGATTGTAGTCTTTGCTTACCAAATCTCCGTTTTCCACAGCATCTTCATACGCTGTGGTACCCGGATATGCCATAATGGGGTAAAATTGCGCGGTGTTAGGTGAGAGTTTTTTTGCATATTTTAAAGTATCTTCCAAAGTTTTTTTTGTATCGCCCGAATTGCCAACCATAAAACATCCGTGCACAAGGATTTTCGCTTTTTTTGCAGCCTTCATAAACGGGATGATACCGCTTTGCTTTAACCCCTTGCGAATGCTGTTCAAAACATCCTCGCTCGCAGATTCAAAACCAACGCACAATTCTCGGCAACCCGCACGTTTCATCAACAAAAGCAAATCCGCTGGAACATCTGCCCTTGCATTGCAGCTCCAGGTGATTTTAAAATTTCTCTTTAAAATCTCTTCGCAAAACGCTTTGACATTTTCTTTATCGGCGGTGAAGGTATCATCCTCAAAAAACACTTCGCCCAAGTCTTTGAAATTTTCCTTTATATATTCCAATTCATCTACAACATCCCTGTAATCTCTTTTTCTATAAACATGCCCATTCATAGTTTGAGGCAAAACGCAATATGAGCAGCGATAAGGGCAGCCACGCCCGGCGAGAATTACCACCAGCGGATTTAAATTTGCGCCGTAAAAATATTTTTTATAACAAGAATATAAATGTTTGTGGTATGTTTTGCTAACCCAGGGCAGCTCGGTTAAATTTTGAATTTTTCCCGTTTCCGGCTGAAAATCCGTTGAACCATCGGAGTTTCGCCAAGCAAGCCCAGCAATTTCAGACAGTTTTTTTACCCCATCGCCACGTAAATGCCTTATCAAATCTCTTATTGTATAGTCCGCTTCCCCTATTATGCAAAAGTCAAGGGCTGCCCCCATAGACAACGTTTGCAAGGGTTCTGCACTTGTGTGAGTCCCCATAAGAGCAACTGGTTTATGAAATGTTTCCTTAACGCTTTTTACAAATTGCAAATCGTTTATTATGCTGGGCGTGGAAGTTTCGCAAATGATTAAATCGGGTGCAAACTCTTTTATTTTTTCCAAAGTGGCATTTTTGCCCAATTCCATCGCTGGGGCATCCAGCAATAAAATCTCGTTGCCATCCGCCTCCGCCGTCCCCGCCGCATAGCAGAGAAACAAGGGCCAATAAAGCGTTCCAGATTTTGTAACGCCGGGGCTGCGGGACTCCCTGCTGAATTTCGGGAAATAAGGGGGATTTATAAATGCAACTTTCACCGAGAGGTAATATAGAAATTCACTTTGACACGTTTTTAATAATAGCCCAAATTTCCTCTTCTGTCATGGCTTGGTGAATGGGCAGGCTCAGAACTTCGTTGGCGAGCATTTCCGTTATTGGAAGTTTATTGTGGAACAAGTTGCCGCCTTTATATGCTTTTTGCAAATGAGGTGGAATAGGGTAATGGATTATAGTTTCTATCCCATTTTCAGATAAACGTTTTTGCAAGGCGTCCCTGTTTTTGCTGCGGATAACAAACAGATGCCAAACGCTGTTCCCCTCTTTTTGTGGCAAAATAATATCTGAATTTTTTATCTCTGTGATATAGCGCATTGCTATTTCGCAGCGTTTTTTATTATCTGCATTCAACTTTGGCAATTTTACACGGAGCACAGCCGCTTGAATTTCGTCCAAGCGGGAGTTGTAACCCAAATAGTCGTTTACATATTTTTCTTTAGAGCCATAATTCCCAAGTGCTCTAACCACATTATTCAGTTCTTCATCGTTGGATACAACTGCCCCACCGTCTCCGAGCGCACCCAAATTTTTACTCGGGTAAAAACTGAACGCAGCCGCATCGCCAATAGGCCTTATGCCTACGCTTTGAGCGCAGTCTTCAATTAGGAGCAAGTCTTTTTCTTTGGCAATTTCCGCTTGCCTACCGTATAAATTCACGCTCAAAATGGCTTTTGTTTTAGGCGTTATATAATTGCTTAGTTTTTCGGCACTTATGTTGAAAGTCTCTTTGTTCGGTTCAACTAAAACGGGAATCAAGTTGTTTTTTGAAATAGCCATAATGGAAGCGATGTATGTGTTTGCCGGAACTATAACATGGTCGCCATCCTTCAGTTTGCCCAAAATTTTATAAGCATTGAAAATTAACGTTAAGGCATCCAGCCCGTTTGCCACTCCTGTGCAATGCTTCATTCCGCAGAACGCCGCAAATTCATGTTCAAATTTTTCTGTTTCACTGCCTCTCAAATACCAACCGGATTTTGCAACCCTTAAAATTGCCTCCGAAAGGTTTGGCTCAAAAGCAGCGTTTATGCGATTTAGGGGGAGGAAAGGCAACATATTTTATATTCCCATTGTGTATTTTAAGGTAACTGTGCAACCCAGGCTTTCCTTAAAGGAACAAAGTCCGTAACTTGGAATACCGTTTTTGCTTGAAGGTCCTAAATCCAAAGACAAATAACCCTGTGATTTATAATGCTCCGCCATTGAAAGTGCCAAAAAATTCATCGGTCGCATTTCTTTTTTTTCGCGATTGTCTCCCCATAAAACAACAAAGGAACGTTTTGGCTCAATGCCAAAAACCAAAGCGGCAGCAATGGGTTCTTTGTCTGCATAAACCAAAAAGCAGTCTAGGTTAATATTTATTGTTTTTGCGGTTTCACAAAATTCTTCCAAAGATAAATGCGGTGGATAGCCGCGTTCCTTGCGGTTATTTGCTATTATGTTATGAGCAATTTGCATATCCTCTTTGTTATCTGCCAAAATTAAGTGTAAATTATTGCGGGTTGCAGTGTTCCAGTGCTTTCTTGCATTATATTCCATTTTTATCTGCTCAGTTAAATCAAAATGATAATTTAAATCTCCGTAATCAATTTTAAAACCATTGCGCTGCATAGCAGAGATACATTTTGAAATAAAAGATTCATCGTAAAAAAGCGGTGGCAAAGTTATGTGGCATTTTTTATTTTTTTCCTTTAACCATTCATATAATTTTTCGGAGGCTTGTTCCATAACCTCTAAACTAGGTTTCTTTTGCAAACATGAGAATCCACCAAAAGGAGCAGAAAAAGGAGAGTAAAGCTCTCCATCTTTTTCTCCTAAAACAATGCTAATCCCATTAAAATCCAAATAATGCAATTCGGAACATTTATGCCTATTCAATTCAATAAATTCTTTTTTATTAAAGATATGCATTTTTGAAGTCCTTAAAATTTCTTATATAATCGTTTTCATCATAATGTTCGCTAGCTAACACAAGGCACACCGAGCCACTTGAGAAACTTTTCAGTTGGCACCAATGTTTTGGAGGGACGTAAAGCCCAAAATTTGAACGATTGAGGACGTAATTTTTTTTGAAGCCCTTGCCTTGAATATTAACTTCAAAGCTGCCATTCACCGCTATTATAAATTGCTGCAATTTTTTGTGAGCATGCCCACCGCGTTTTGAACCGCCAGGAATGTCGCATAAATAAAATACCCGCTTTATATTAAAGGGAATAGCAGAATTCCCTTCAACCACGCATAAATTGCCCCGCGTATCATGTACAACAGGTATATCCATTATTTGCGGATTTTTTGGCACAACTGGCATTTAGTCAATATAGCAAAAAATGACGAAAAAATCTAAGACCTGCCCCAACTATAAAGCGGCAAAACGAAGTTATCATAAACAATTTGTAGCTATATGTGTAAAATGCTCGCTTAAAAATGTTATTTTTAAAAATTTTCCCCTTGTCAAGAGCCATATAATGCTCTTTTATCATATCCCTTATTTTTTTCCGCTCGTCAATCTGCAATTTTGAGCCTACGCGAAACAAAAATACTCGTCTTGCAATAATCTCTTCCATCCTATATTGAGACACTAGCAGTCTTTGGTAACTATCATGCCCAAAACATTCGGTAAACAAAGTTTCCAGCATCTTATCCGTAATCAAGGTTTCAAAAAACTTAGCTGACATTTTCTTTGTAATTGAAGCGCGGTGTTGCCTGTAATGATAAATGACATCTTCAAATGCAACGGTTTTTGCTTTTATCAACATTTCTCTGGTATCGTACTCATCTACATTTATATGCTTTATTTCGCTATTGAACGTTGAACAAGCAGTCCACAGCTCTTTTTTAACAATGCCATTTCCTCCTATTACCCATTTAGGAATAGTTAGCGTCACAGCCTCTTTCCCTGTTAATACTTTTTTCATGTCAAAATTTTGAACAGGAATATAGCTGAAATTCTCAGGATTTTCTTCATCAAAAAGTTTCATTCTCAGATACACAATATCAGCTTTTGTTTCTATAGCTCTAGCGTAAAGTTTTTCCAGTACATCATTATCTATAAAATCATCGGCGTCTATACCCATAACCCACTGCGCTTTTGCATTAGATACTGCCTTGTCTCTAGGAATTTTTGCCGAGCCGCTGTTGGGAATGGTATAACACGAAAAGCGTTTATCTTTAGCCACAAAGTTTTCAATTATCGCAAGCGTATTGTCTGTGGAGCCATCATTTACAACTATACATTCCCAGTCTTGAAAAGTTTGATTTAAAATGCTATTCAAACATTCTTCAATATATTTTTCCATGTTATATGCTGGAATAACTATTGATATTCTTTCTGTCATTATTTTATAAAAATAGAAATATTTTTCTATAGTAGCCACTGATTAACTTTGAATTTCGCTGTGGCGTTCCCCCCGTTAGCTCTCCGAGCGAAAAAACGGGGGGACGAATAGAGATTTTTGTTAAAAAATCTCTATTCAAGGGGGGCATTTACTATATTGTTTATGAATTTATGGCAGACATAATAAAAAATCTTATAAGAAAAAGTATTTCCGCTTCTGGTATATCAAAGCTCTATAGCATAAAATATAATTTTAGGCAGAATAATCTTTTTAACAATAGCCTTTTAGATAGAGAAATAGAAAATTTTGCCCTGCAAATAAAGGTAAACAGAAATAAAAAAGAGTTAAAATCAGAAAATATAGCGTTTTTTGCCACGGAATTTTATGAGCAAGGAGGGCACACAGTGCTTATAAAGAATATTTTACAAAATATTCCAGAAAATTACAATACGGAATTATTTTTAACAAAAAAAAATAAATCTATGAAAAACGCAAAAAAAAGGATAAAGGAGATTGCCAATTATACAAAGATAGATGGAATAAATTTCTCTTTTATGTACGAGAAAAAACTTTTGAAACAAATGTTTGATAAAATAATCAGTTTTTCCCCAAAAACAATTATTGTATTTATGCACATGAACGATGCTTTTGCTGCGGCAATTTTAGCATTGCTAAAAAAACATACAGGCATAAAAATTTTATTCGTGAATTTTGCCGCTCATCATCCGAGTTTGGGGATGTCTTTTGCGGATTTGATTTTGGAGTTATCTCCATACAATGCTTTTGTGACTCAAAAATACAGAGGTTTGGTAAATACGCATATTATTTGGCTTGCCGGTGAGAGTGAGAAAAATTTGCCAATTTTTAGCGATGAACAAATTAGGGAAACCAAAACTGGAATAGGTATTCCTCAAAATTGCTTTTGCACCATGACTGGTTGCGCTGCCTATAAATTATATTCGGGTAAAAAATCGGAGTTTTTGGAATTAATTTGCAGATTACTCGAAAAATATGAAAACTTATGCCATGTTCTAATCACAAATATGACCGATGAGCTAAAACAAATTATAGACTCTGTTTTTCAAAATTCAAAAACAAAAAACAGGCTGTTAATTTTAAATTTTGTTGCAAATTATAAACCGATATTCAAATGCGCAGACCTGTTTATAGATAGTTTCCCTATCAGCAATGATTTAACGACGATTGACCTAATGAGTTTAAAAATACCTTTTGTTTCCATGATAAACAGAGAAAATATAATACAGAGTTTTAATGAGTATATGCCAAAAAATTATCCTTATGTATTTGAGAATTTAGAAAATTTTGAACAAGGAGTATGCAAACTTTTTTTGGATAAAGCTGAACGGAATAGAATTGCGGAAATGAATTACGAACATTTTTTAAATTTCTTTGAAGGCAAAAAAGTTACAGAAAAAATTTTGAAACTCATAAACCTCGATGATTTTAACGAGGTTTTTTGCAAAATAAACGAACAGGATTATAAAGATTATGGAGAGCCTAGGTTAGTTCCTATTGTTTAAGGAAATTTACGTAACCAGGCTTCAAATTCATTTGCATTTATTTTTGATTCGGCAAAAATTTTCTTTCGCTTTTTTAACATTCTTGGTATTCCCCTTAGCATATCTAAGCGAGATTTAATCCAAGTTCCCAAAAATCCTCTTATTGTCCAAAGAATAAAGGAATATAAGGAACAGGCAAAACTTATAGGAGCGTATTTTATTAACGTTGGTAATGGAAAGTTTTTCAATTTTGCAAAAAAACGGTTTCTCTCTATGTAATACAAGCGATGCGGAGTTTTTTTGCCAACAGTGGCAGAACCTTTGTGAAAAACCTTTGCTTGCGGAACCAGCCATATCTTTGCCCCCAAATGCCTGGCTCTCAATGATAAATCCACATCCTCATAGTAAAGAAAAAAATCCTCGTCAAAGCCGTTTAATCTTTCAATCAATTCCCTATTGAATACGGCGGCTCCGCAACACGCAAGCGCAATTTCCTTAGACTCAGAAAATTCAGGTTTATTCGCAGGCACAGCATTGTATCTATAAGCGTAACCCCAAGGATAAAGCATATCTCCAGCCGAATCCACCAATTCTGGGAAATCCGCTTTGAGCATAAGAGGCATAAAAACGAGCTGTTCGTTTTTTTTGTTTTCAATGTGCTTTGCTAAAAATTCAAGACAATTTTTCTCCAAAAAAGCATCGTTGTTCAAAAAGAAAATCCATTCGCCAGTGCAAGCCTTAATTCCACTATTATTCCCACCGGCAAAACCAAAATTTTCCAAATTTTTTACGAGCGTAATGTTTGGGAAATTTTTCTCTATGTATTCTGTTGAGCCATCATTTGAATTATTATCAACAACAATCAATTCATAGTCAGTAAAATTTTGCTCAAAAATAGATTCCAAACACTGCTTCAACAAATGTTTGCCATTGTGGTTCAAAACAAGAATACTTATAAGGGGATCGAGCATTTCACCACACCACGCCGCTGAATATTTCCGTTCTCTTTCCTCTGTATTCGCCAAAAATTAAATATTGCTTTGCACCAATGCTCCAAATTGAAAATGGCTTAAATAAAATTGCAGCTCCGTATTCTTGGTAATGCAAAGTGCTTTTAGGGTCTAAATACTTTTTATCAGTCGGGGCTTCGAGTGTGTGAATGTCTCCCAGGCGGCTGCCAAGTGCAGTGTCTTTTGCCACAGCAGAAACGGATAAATCAAGCCGCAAAAACTCTCTATAAGAAAACCCCATGCGGCTGTAAAATTCTCTGGAATTTGGCCCTAAATCAGAACCGAGCGAGTTCCCAAAATGAGAATAATCGTTGCTTGGGCCTTTATGATGGGTGTAAACCCAAGGTTCTATACGTGTATATTCAAAATTATAATCCCAGTTGAACATGCCGATTTTCGCAGAATCTATTGCCAAGCCAATAGACGTTGCCCATTTATTTCCCCACCATTTATCATCAAAAAAAGAGGTTACATTATCTAAATCATCTATGAATAATTCTCCGTAAATTTCAAATCTATTGAACAATTTCCACGAAAAATCCGCAGACATTCCGTTATTGTCCTTATCGCCACCATAAGTCTCAGCGAATAGATATGGCACAAAAGGAAGCGCGTATATAGGCTCCATAGAACGGCGTTCAATAGGGCTTCCACCATAAATCACGGTTTCCGTTAATCCAAAGTTTAAATTATCCGAAACTTTAAAATCCAGCCTGTGGGCGTGCAGATATTTTCTATAATCTTTCCAGTTTTTTAATTGCATCACGTGTTGAGAATAAGAGACATAAGCTAAGTTTAAATCCCAGCCTATAAAAGGTGTTGGCACAGGTCTTTTTATAAAGGCATAATCTGCAGTGTCTTGAATGGCGCGCCAGTAAAAATCACCGCCTCGCAAAGCCAATTTGTTGCGCCTTGCAGGGCCGTAAGACAAATAATCATAACCTAAGGAAATTTTAAAATATGGGGCGGCTTGCCAATCGGTACGCGTTCTGAAAAAATCCCATGTGCGTCCCTTGTTGTTGTCAAGTTCTTTGTCAAGATGGGAATAAGGATAACCCAAATATGGTTCAAAATTTGGTGGGACCTGATATGTTAAGCCGAATGCCCTATCTGTGTTAAGTTCCACGAAAGCATCAAAAGAAAGATTTGGCATAATCAAGCCGTTTAAAAAAAGCCCTACCGTTACTGAATTTTGGATTCTATAATTTTCGTCTTTATCAAAATTCTCTATTTGAATGGAATCTTTTGCAAATAATTTTAACTTTACAAATCTATCACCATCTGAAACCGCAAATTCCGCATATATGGGCAAAGCACATAAAAAGAAAAAGATAAAAAATCTCATTGAGGAAATTTAGAATTTTTTTAATATGTATAGTTATTTTTCTATATTTCAATACTCTATATGCGACTTTTTCACGCTTCTAATATTGAGATAAAGCAACCCAAAATAATCAATCGTTTCAAAACGCTTGACTTTGGGATAGGATTTTACACTATCTCCAATAAAGAACAGGCAGAAGCCTTCGCCCACAAGGTATATTATCGCAACAAAAAGAAATTAACGGGTTTACAAATTTATTTTCTCTATCATATAGAATCACCTGCTAACTTTGTCGCTGAAATTGATGAACGGTTAAAATAAAATTATTTTCTCATTTTCTATCATTTAATCTTTTTAGAATATCATATAGTATCACAAGTCTATATTTAATCATAAAAAATACAGAATTTTTGCTTTTTCTCAAATCACTGATGTTTTCTGCGTGTCTTCTATAGTAGATTAAGGGTTCTTCTATATAAATTGCGTTGAATTTCAATTCCACAAGTAAACGAATCCAAAAATCGTGTATAATTACTCCTTTGGGAAAAGGCAAAATATATTCCTTGATTTTTTTTGTGAACGCACAGACGCAACCTTGTGTTGTGGCTCGGTATAGATTTCTTATAAATCCCTTTTTAAATGGAGCATATTTGCTCAGCATACACTGTTTTTCCAATTTGTCATTCACTATCCATGCGTTGCTTATCACCAAATTGCCTCCTTTCAGATAAGGCAACATAATTTTGATTTTGTTCGGCAGCCACACATCATCCTGATCGGCCAAAAAAATATAATCGCCTTTTGCCTGCAAAAGCGCATTTTCAAAATTTCTAGTCGCAGGGTAAAACGGGTGATTATCTTCCAAATTTCTGCTATGATTGAAAATCTTTATTTTACTGTCATTAAAAGACTTTAATATTTTCAAAGTGGTATCTGTTGAACCGTCGTCAGAAACAATCAGTTCATCTTCTTCTGTAAGTTGCGGTAAAATAGATTTAACTTGTTCTTCTATATATTTTTCACCGTTATATGTTGCCATGCAAACTGAAATCATTTTCCTTCCCTACTCTTAATATAGAAAAGAAATATGCTCTGCATAGCGGAATACATTCATAATTTAATACTAGAATATAATCTTTACATTAGGCATCCTTGCTTTTATCCTCATCGCAACGAAACAGTATTATACGCACAATTCCAACAAAATATGCAAATTCCATAGTGCGAAAGAAAAATAGAAAATAAACGCTAATGGAAACAAAAACCGAAACAACGCACTTTAATAGGAACATATCAATAAAAGCGTTTATATAAAAGCTAATTGCATAAGCAAAAAACAAAGCTAAAACTTGTATCAGATACATTTTTAAATAATCCACAATGCTTTTTGAAAAAATATGCTTATAAACAATAAAAGCCTCAACCCAAATATTAATAAAAAATGTATTTGCCAAAGTTCCAATAAGTACTCCCAAAAGACCATATATATGTACCAGAAATATGGATATACCTAAGTTGAATACCATTTCAATAAAGGGTTTATACATATCAGGACGAAAAAGTCCTGCATTGAATTTAAATGTTAAAATGAGCCTACGATTTTGCATAAAAAAGAAATTCGCAACAATTACATAGACTACTGCGTCTGACAAAAGATAATTTTTCCCAATCCAAAGTTCAATAAAAGGATTCAATAAATTTAAAAGGCAAATTACGCTTACACCACTAATACAAAAAATCAAAAAAGCTATTTTACGAAATATGAAATAAATGTCTTTTTCTTTTAAAGTTGCAATAGCATTGCCTATACTTGCATCTGCTCCCTGTATAAATAAGTGGCAAAACATTGTTACGGCACCTATTATTAACGTGTAATTTGAATAAATGCCTACTGATTCAATACCAACAAATGCAGAAATTATTAAAAAATCCGTACCCAATATTACAAGCCCACCCACTTTGTGAAAAAATACAACGGAAACATCATTCCAAATTTTTTTCTTTACCGAGTGAGATAAATTAACCGCTTGTTCTTTGATGTAAGGAAATTTTCTGTTTGCAAATATAAATATAAGAATAGAAATTATAATTGTTCCCAAAATTCTCGTGAACAAAAAAGCCATATAATCCTGAATTTTCCATAGAATAATAATTTGTACAATGGTTACTATAGTATTAATGGTGAAATCTATCGTTGTTGTTAAATATTTATTTTGCGTTTCATCTATAATTGTTCTTTTGTGTGTGAAAAAATAACCTATAACTGAATTTATCAAAAAGCATTGATAAACACTGTAAATATTTACTGGAATGGTTACTTCATCTTTTATTAAATATGGCAATAAAGGCAATATAAAGTAACCAGCAATGGTTATAAAAATTCCCACAACAAAATAGCATTTACGATAAAAACTGAGAATGGATTTAATTTGCTCCGTGTCATTTTCTGCTATGGGTTTGTATAATGCGTATGCTATTGCAGTGCCAATACCCATTTCGGCAAGGGCAAGGGCATTTAAAATGTTAAAAAATAATCCGTTAAGTCCTAAATATTCTGCACCTAGAGTTTTGATAAAAACTGTTCTGCTAACAAAAGCTAAAACAAAAGTGATAAACTGTGTTAAGAATAGCACGCTCACATTACGTATTGATTTACGGGTGCGCATTACTTAAACCACATAGTTTCCCATTCACCATCTATCTTTTTTATAGAAGATAATCCAAAATATTTTGCGATATCTGTATTTGGCCATTCATCTTTATTATGCGATATATCTCGTAAACCGTACAAAGCAACGTGCTTGTCCCACACGGGAATAGGAGCTTTTAATTCGATATCAAAATTACCTTTTGCTTTTTCCGCTTCTATATATTTAACGCGATTGTTCCATTCTAAGTAAACTCCTATAAAATTTCGGCTTGAATTTAAAACAGAAAATGAAAACGCTATCAAGCTGCAAATAACAATAGCATTTATATTTCTTTTTATTATTTCTGGTAATTTTATTTCTATTTGCAATAGAATATGCCCAAGTGCTATGCCACTAAAAACGGTCACTATAAAAAAAGCCCTAGGAGGAAAAGAGGGAGATAGGAGCATAGAATAAGCTCCTATAACAGCGGCTAGCATATAAAAACAAGAAAACTTACTCAACTTCTGCTTTTTATTGCGGACTAAATCAAAAGCTAAAATTGCACAAACAGCTATAAGTATAAATCCCAAATCTTTTCCGAATATAAGGTTAACACCAACCAAACGTTTTAAGATCATAAAGGACTCGCTACCCCAGTGATGAAGTAAGCCTTGACGAACATAATTTCCCGGCGCCAAAACAAGTGTAAGGAAACCTATTAAAAAACCAAGAGATCCCAATATTTCAAACAAAGCAATTTTATTCTTATTAACAATTTTTACCGTAAAATAAGCAATTAGCAAGAATAACACGGCTGCCCCAGCATTTTCTGTACCGCAACCAGCAAGCAAGCCTAGAAAAAAAAATAAAACAGAGAATAGCAAATTTAGTTTATAGTTAACATCATCATATTTTTTTCTAAATGGAACAAGAAACAATAAAATTAATGTAGTTGTCCAAAGATATGTGCAACTGCCAACAAGCCATAAAAAGTTTTGCCCCCACACAGGAACAAAGAACCATAAAAAAATGCTGATTGTTAAGAGCATAATAGGATTAAATTTAGTCTTTCCCATTACGTGAAATTGAACTAAAAGTACAAACAAACAATATACTGCGGTATTTGCAATATTGAAAATATCTTTTCCGGCAAATGACCAGAATGATTCCGTAAAATGAGTAACTAATCTTCCGCCCCAGATAAAATACAGGTTATAAGTTGATTCTACAACATCATGAAAAGAATTAACCCCAAGAGAATATGTGTAATCGTCAGCTGTTAATGGAGTTAACACATTTAGAATAAAAAACAATAACACAAAAACTAAAGAGCAAAGCCTGCACCAACGGGTTATCGAAGGCATTTTTTTTTCTAAATTTTTATCCGTCATGAAAAATCCCTGCATATCTGTAATAGTTGCGGCTTATAATGTAGAAAAATGGCTGCCCACTTGCATAAATTCACTTTTGGAACAAACATATACGAATTTTCAGTTGATTTTGATAAATGATGGCTCAACAGATAACTCTGCAAAAATTTGCGATGAATACTCAAGGCGAGATAAAAGAATAGAAGCTATTCATAAAAAAAACGGCGGGCTTTCGAGTGCAAGAAATGTAGGAATAGATATTGCTAAAAATGAATTTTTATGTTTTGTTGATGGTGATGATTTTTGTGAAAAAAATATGTTGCAAACAGCAATGGAAAATTTTAGCGAAGATATAGATATTGTAGCTTTTGGTTATTATAGGAATTTAAAAAAAATAATAGCTAAAAAAAATAAAATATCTGAAAATTTTAATAATGCCTTGAATTTATATGTAGCAGGAGAATTAAGTGTTTCCGCTTGGGGAAAAATTTATAGAAAAACAGTTTTTAAAAATTTAAGATATCCAGAAAGGAAACTTTTTGAAGACATGTGGATTTTTCCGAAAATAGCTGAGAAAAAAATTCTAATTTTGAACGTGGCCTTATATCATTATATATTTAGAAAAAACTCTATTACAACAACAAAATTTAAGCCTGAGTATATGGATTTTTTAGACAGTTTAAACGGTTGGAATGGAGATGAAAAATTATTGAAAATTGTTCGTTTAAGAATAGCTTGGAATTTGCTATTATTTATGGAAAATGAACACTCAAAAAAAGAGAATGATATTTATACTAAGCAGCTTGTTAAAATATTGATGGCAGAAAAAAAATATTTTGTTCCGATAAAAGGATTTTTGAATTTTATTTTAGCAAACTTAATTTCTTTTGGATTTTCATATTGCATAGCATTGAATGTTAGATTATTTTTAAGGAGATTGTACAAATGATACCTAAAATTATTCATTATGTTTGGTTGAGCGAAAACATTCCACAAAATGTGCAAAATAACATAGAGGCATGGAAAAATCTATTGCCGTCTTATGAAATTATAAGGTGGGATTTAAATAAATTTGATGTGGAAAAAAGCGAGTGGGTAAAAAACGCACTAGGGAAAAAAATGTACGCCTTTGCTGCAGATTACATACGCTTTTATGCACTTTACAATTTTGGTGGAATTTATTTGGATTCGGATGTTAGTATTGTTAAACCTTTTGATGAACTTTTGCATTTGCCGTATTTTATAGGCTTTGAAATGACTGGAGAAATAGAGGCTGCGATTATTGGTGCAGAACCAAAATATGAATGGATAAAAAAATGCATGGATTATTACGAAGGAAGAAAGTTCTCAACAAAACCATTAACTATTATAATGAGGGAGTTTTTTTTAGAAAATTATGGGATAAAAAAAATAAAAAGCAAAGAACAATTCAATAAAAATGAAAAGCAGGTGCAAATTTTTTCCGCAGATTTTTTTAGTCCTAAACATTGGAATTATAAGAAAATTTATAAAACGAAAAACACTTTTAGCATTCACAATTTTGCTGGTTCGTGGTTACCAAAATTTTCTTTTAAAGATAAAGTTAAAAATTTTTTGAGAACTAGGTGGGAAATATGGAAAACACTAAGCTCGTAACCCAAAATACGCTATTTTTATATTTTCGTAGCATTCTAGTACTCGGTGTTGGACTTTACACGAGCAGAGAGATTTTGGCGCAGCTTGGTGTTAGCGATTTTGGCATTTATAATATTGTTGGCAGCGTAATTGTGCTATTTAGTTTTATACAAAGTGCAATGTATTCTGCAACAAGTAGATTTTTTACATTTGATTTGGGGAAAGGTGATTTTGAACAATTAAAAAAAACTTTCAGCTTGAGTGTTAGCATTCATATTTTTACAGCATTTTTAATTTTAATTTTAGGGGAAACCGCAGGGCTTTGGTTTTTGAATACGCGGTTAGTTATACCAGCAGAAAGAATTGAAGCAGCGAATTTTGTTTATCAGTTTACAATATTTACTGCTTGTATTGGTATTTTGCAAATGCCTTATACAATTGCGATAAATGCACATGAAAAGATGAAAATATATGCTTATGCTGGGATTATAGAAGTTATTTTTAAACTTGCGATTGTTTTGACTCTCGGTTTTGTTCCTTTTGATAAGTTAAAGCTTTATTCTATTTTGCTTTTTGCAGTTTATACTCTTATGAATATTTTTTATTTTGTGTATTGTAACCTAAATTTTAAAGAAACGCATTTTGAATGGTTTATGGATAAAAAATTATTTTTAGATAGAATTAAATTTAGCGGTTTTGAATTTTTGGGAGTATGTTCTCATATTTTAGTTGTACAAGGCGGTTCAATTTTAATAAATAAATTTTATGGAGTTTTACTGAATGCTGCTAATGGAATTTCTGTACAGGTAACCGGAGCCGTTTCTCAATTTTCTAATAACCTTCTACAAGCTTTTACGCCACAAATAACCAAATCTTTGGCTGCAAATGAAATGGATTCTTTTTTTGATATAATAATTCGTTCAAGCAAATTCTGTTTTCTTTTGAGCTTTGTGTTCACAGCTCCATTAATATTGCAAATTGATTTTATTTTGAAAGTTTGGTTAAAAGAAGTTCCCAAATATGCCAATATTTTTTGTATGTTAAGTTTAATAAACTGTTTAATGTATACTTATTCTATGCCTATTTGGCAAGGAATAATATCAACAGGGAATAACAAAAAATTTCGTATAGTAGATGGAGTGATGAATATGCTGATTTTTTTGCTAACATATATCGGTTTACATTTTTCTCCAGTTTACTATATGTATTCTTTGATATTAGTGAATATTTTTAAAATTAGTTATGCGTTATTTTATCTCCATAACATCACAAATTTTTCTATTTGGGATTTTGCAAACCAATCTTTAACTAAATGCTCTATTGTTTTAGCAGTTTCAATACCATTGCCTCTTTTTGTAAGTATTAAATATAGTGGCTTGCATGGATTTTTAGTATGTTTAGTTGCATTTTTTCCACTATATATACTGAGTAGCTATTTTATAGGATTAAACAATAGCGAGAGATTAAAAGTAATTGATTATGTTAAACGTAAAATACATTTAATTTGAATTACGCTAACCAATCTTGTATATCAAAAGAATTGCCAGAACTCCAGCTAAATGAACGAGGATATTCGGAACAATATTTGCAAAAATTAGCTGGCAGGGATATTTTTCGCAAAATGTCTCTGCCAGTAACTTGAGTATTGTATATATCAATTATATCAGATTCATTAGAATAAAAATTATTGCAGTATTTATTTAATTTATCTATAAACATAAGGTTAGGACATTTTGCAATTTTTCCATTGTGAAGAATTGTACACATGAGTCCTTTTTTTTTACAAATTGTAGAAGATTTTACAGGATTATTATTTGTGGATTTTGTCAAAATAGCTAAAAATGTTTCAACAGGTGGAAATATCTTGTATTTGATTTTATGTTTTCTTAGAACAGATTCAATATTTGGCAATAATCTTAATGTTGGTGGATAACAAGAAACCAGCAAATTCACATCATATTTTAGAAAATAATTCCAAATTTTTGTTTCTTGTTTGCCAATAAGCAAACCATTGCTAACTAATTCTATTTCACTAACAGGAAAATAATTTCTTACCAAGAACATAAATTTATTTAATTCTGGATTTAAAAAAGGTTCTCCGCCCAAAAGACGAAAACGTTCTATATGACCAAATAATTGAGTCATTCTTTTTAAATCTCTTTCAAATGATTCTATTGAGGGAAATGACTGGTGTTTATCTGTATTGCAATAATGAGTACATCCTCTGCAACTAAGATTACAATGATTAGAAACATGAGCTTCTATATATGGCAATCTTGGGTAAGCTGATAAAAACAACCTTTTAATATTATTAATCGGATGACTTATTCCAAATTTTAGTAATTGAAATATTTTCTTAAATTTCCATGCTAAAGCCATGATAATTTTCTTCACATTAGTTCTTATTTTTAACTTGCCTCGTATTTCAAGATGTTTAAAATATATTCTAAACGGTAGCAAAAATCCTTTGCATGCCCAAACCAAAAATAAATTATGAATATCTTTTTTTTTAGATCTTTTTAATCCTCTTAAAAAATCTGGAACAAAATTTTTTGCATATTCTATTTTATTATATACTATAACTTTTTTACTGAGAATAAAGTAATTCTCAAATTCACCATATACATCAGCAAAAAATCTCTCCGCTTCATTTGTTCCAAAAAAAAATTTCATAATTATATAATTCGCTATTGTATATACAACGTATTGAACATATAATTTTTCTTTCGACGTTACGCTAGATAATACTGAAGTTGAAGTTGAACAGTTAAGCCTATGCAAGTTCAATTTTTCAGGAACAAAGTCCGCACTTTCGCTATGGTATATTATTTGTAAAGTCTGAATTAAATCTTCTCCAAATGTAATTATCTGCGGAAAAAGAACCTTGGTATAAATGCTACGTTTAACGAGTTTATTCCAAGTGTAGTGTTTAAAATAGCCAATATTTCTACAATTTTCCAACTTATTTTCAGTAAATTTGATATAATCTGGCTCTATTGGTATTTTTCCATCTAAATCTTCGTAATCACACCAAATAAAATCATAATTTCCTTCTGTTATTTTTGCGAACATCTTATCTAAAAATTGTGGGTAATAAGCATCATCACTATCTAAATTCGCTATAAATTCACCTTTGGAATATTCTAATCCAGTCTTTCTTGCCAACAAAGCTCCGCTATTATCTTTTTTAATATATTTGAATCTAGAGTCTTTTTTTACATATTTCATGCATATTTCGGGACTTCTATCGGTAGAGCCATCATCTATTAAAATGGCTTCCCAATTTTTAAAGGTTTGAGCCACAATGCTATCTAATGCTTCTTGAAGGTATAGTTCGGTATTATATATTGGAATTATTACGGACACCAATCCTTTCGTTTCAGAATATTTTAAAATTGCTGGTTCAAAAACATAAGGAATTTTTCCTTCAATTATGTGATTTTGTACTGTCGACATATTCTTAATATAGAAAAATTTCTATATTAAAAATTAGATATGGAAAACCCATTAATATCCATTATAGTCCCCGTATATAATGTAGAAACGTATTTGCCAAAATGCTTAGACAGTATAATAAATCAAACTTATGAGAATTTAGAAATAATAATTGTAAACGATGGTTCTACAGATAATTCACCGCAAATTTGCGAGAAGTATGCAAAGCAAGATTCTCGCATAAAGCTACTGCATAAAAAAAACGGAGGACTTTCTAGTGCAAGAAATGCCGGTTTGGATATTGCAAATGGCGAATATCTAGGATTTGTGGACAGTGACGATTATATAGAGAAAAATATGTATTTGGAAATGCTAACTTACTTAAAAGAATATTCTGCAAATTTGGTTATATGCAGTTATTTTTCAGATAGAGAAATAAAATATCCATGCGAAAAATTCATGCTTGCGAATGTAGATTTTGTATTCAGGCTGTATCTAAAAGACCAAGTTCAGGCTTTTGCTTGGAATAAACTTTATTCAAAGGATATTTTTAAGGACATTCGCTATACAAACGGTATTCTGTTTGAAGATATGGATGTATTTTTGCCCATACTGAAAAAAGCGGAAAAAATAATTTTGCTAAATTATAAATTATATCACTACATTAAAAGAGAAAATTCTATTACAAATTCTGTTTTTAATATAAGACAAATAAAATGTCTTGACATTATAGAATCTTACAAAGGATATTTAGGTGGAATTTATGATAATTTGATAAAAGAGCGTTCTATGTTTGTGTGCTGGTGGCTACTATGCCAAATGAGAAAATTAGATGAAAATTATGCAAAGAGCTTTGTGAAAACAATAAGAGAAAATAAATCTAATTTCCCTATAACTTGTAAAATTGATTCTTTGCTTCTCAGGATGCTAGCTTACGGATTTAATGTTAAGTTAATTTTATGGATGAGAAAAAATATTTTTAGGGCTTTTTTATAGCTATATACAGATATTTATAATAAAAACCCTCCGATATATTTGGAGGACCAAGTTTTTTTCAAAAACTTACTGTATTTAAATTCATCGAATACAATATTTGAAATAAAGGTTTTTTCAAATGGCTGCATACTGTAAACTTCAAAATCACTGCATCTTATATTCAATGCTAACTCAAATTCATGAAAACTAACTCCTCGTCCGAATCTTATGAGGCTAATCTCATCGCAACTATTACTTACAAATAACTCTCTCAGACTGTACTTGGAATATTGCACAGCTATTTGATCCGGTAACCAATGATAAAAAGGTAACCTGCTTGAATGCTCGTCAAAATAGTATAATCTATTTGGCGTTTCAATAATTACAAGAAAGCCGTTTTTATTTAGTATATTCCAAGCGGATTTTATAGATGCAAGTCGTTCTTCATAAGTCATATGTTCAAGCGAGGCAGAAAATATAATCAGGTCAAATTTCTCATTTATTTTATTTATGTCCATTGCATTCATTAATGATATATTTGCTTGTAAATCATACAACTCGCATCTTTTTTTTGCAACTTTTATATGTGCTTCAGCAATATCAATGCTTGTCAAGTTGCAACCTTGCTCTGCCAACGCAACTGCCGTGCTACCTGTGCCGCATCCTATTTCAAGAACTTTGCTGCCTTTCAGTGAGACTATAGAATTAATCCAAGGTATAGCATGGTGCCTAAAACTTAAAAGTCTGTTTATCATCTGATCTTCTAAATCTTTTTTGCCAATATCGGAGTTTAAATATCCATCTTTAAATGAGATAAAAAAATGCAAAGATAAGTATTTAGATAACTCTTCTTTTTTGCTACCATCAATTTCACGGAAATATTTTTTTACTTTGCAAAAAGATTTTCTAAACTTTGGATTTAACAAAAGTTTAAAATTAAAATACCATTTAAGCATTTTTTTGTAAAAATCCATCCTTATATTATTATACTCCTATCTATACTATTATGGTATAATATATAAAAATAAAAGCGTTTTGTCAAGAATGGCTAAAAGATTTTCTATGAAACCCTAAACTCACTAAAACTCCATAAAACCAGCAATCCAAGCCCTGTGAAGGAATCATATCCATCATTGGTAGGCAAAATATTACAATTCCGCCAAAAAATAATGAATATCCTAAGGGATTTTGAGGGTTATTCCGTATAAAATTTATTAGTTGCAACCAACATATAACAATGATGGTTAAGAGCATAATAACTCCAGATAGCCCGTATTCTGCCAAGACATTAAAACCCGTACTGTGGGCATGTTTAAGCATAGGCATACTATGCGTATTGTAAAATGGTAGATGTTTAGAAATAAATTCTGCAAATGCTATCTCAAAATTACCAGGACCTACGCCTAAAATAGGATGTTTAGTAAAAGATTCTATTGCGCTTGCCCACCCTAAAAGCCTACCTATAGAACTTGGGTCTAAATTCCCTGTGAATAAAACATTCCAAGCTTTTATAAGAAAGATATTCTGAGGCAATAATTGCCATGCCACTGCGATTAAAATTATTATAGCAAAGAAAATACTTAATGCATATGTTATTTTTTTCGTAAGCGACTTGTGTAAATTATTTATCCATATTTTTGCTCCTACAGCTCCAAATAAACCTATCATAATCCCAATCAACCCCATTCTAGTTCCACTTAAAAACACTAAAAAGATAACTAAAAAAGTTACAAACGTTAACAGAGCCATAGGTATTTTTCTCAAATAAGCCCAAACAAACCATATTGTCCATAAAAAAGTTAAAATAATAGCATAATTTGTTGCATGAGTTGTTGGACCGCCAACACGCATAGGATTTAAAATAAGTTTTTCTAGAAAACCATAGCACATTAAATAAATCAAATATGGAATAATCATGCACATAATTTTTTTTGTATCCCATTTTATGAGAACGCACAACAAAAAAATTGCAAGGTCGGTTGCGTAATATATAAGCCACGCAGTTGGTACTGAATAAGGATGGATAATAATGATCAATATATGGTAAGAGCAAACCCAGAAAGGAAAAAACCAAAAATATTTTCTATTTGTAAAATTGTTAGATAAATAATGGATGAAAGTTATTGCAATCACAAGATTAACTAGATAAAAAGTATAAGACAAAAAAGGAGCCTGCCTATCTGTAAAAGCCAATGCTATTAAAAAAAATAATACATTAATCTCCGGCTTATCCAAAACAAAAGAACAAAAACAACCCGTGATTAAACAAGCGCAAATAACAGCCCCAAGTAAAAATTGGTCTCCAGAACCAAGAAAGGAATACATCATGAACAAAGGAAACAAGACTAATAATGTTACTTGCCACGCATTCAAACTGTTCATGGTTTAATAACCCTTAGAAAGTTTATAAAATTAGCTCTTGTCTTCTGTTCGCAATTAAGTTCTCCGTGATAAATCCCCAATAAAATCAAAACAATGCTTACTGTAACAAAACTAAATATAGCCGCTGCCATTGCCCACTTAGCTCTCTTAGGCTTGCTCTTGTAATCCGCTAAATACGCATCTTGCACAATTTGAATTACTGGCAAATTTTTTGCCGCATTGCCTTCTTCCATAACAATATTGCTCCCTATGGCTTCTAGCATTGCAAAAAGTCTCTTGAAATCGCTTTCTAATTTTTCCTGCTCAATGAGCTTTTCCACCGCCCAATCTGAATTTATATAAATGGAATTTTTGCTCGGTAAATAATCCTCTGAATATTCTCCGCGCAATTTTTGAAATTCCTTTTCCAAAATAAATCTCCTTTTGCGAAGCTCTGCGGTGGTTGAATTATCCGAACCAGCTTTACTTTCACTAATTCTCATATTATTTATCTGCTCTTCATAACCTGCAAGTGCGGTTACCGTCAATTTCAACTGAGACTCCAAATCCAGCAAATTGTTATCCCTGTAAAAAGTTATCAAAACTTTGCTCAAAGAATCTACAGAAGCCATGACGCTCTGCTTAAAAACATTCAATTGCTCTATTGTTTGTAAAGCACGTTCCTTTCTCAATTTTACATATCTAGTATTTGCTTCTTCAACAACAAAACGAACCAAATCTCTGGCGAGTACCTTGTTTTTTGCCTCGTATTCGCAAGAGATTACCCCCGTCAATTCATCAACTTTTATCTTTATGTCTTTTTCAAAACTTTTGAGCAGAGTTTCCTTGTACTTTGCGCTTTTGTAAATGGTGTCCAATCTGAATTTTTCTATTGTAGCCAAATGAACATCTCTTCCTTCAACAATTTCCATATACAAATCTTCGTTTTCCTGCGCCCCCATACCTCCAATAATGCTTGCTCCGAGTGAACCGAGCACACTCGATGAAGCGGCGTTTTTAATAAAGGAACTTACGCTTGTAGTTTTGGAACCTGTATCCAAAAATACTCTAATCTCGCTTTTGTAATATTCCGGTGAAATCCAGGCTAAAACAAATCCTAAAACTCCAGCGAGGAATGGAATCCCAAGGGAATATTTCTTTCTTTTCAGCAAAAAAATCAAAACATCAATTAGAGACATATCATTCAATTCCACCTGAAAGCTATAGGTATAGTATCTAAAACGTGAACACTGTGCAAAAATGATTTGAACGCATATTCAGTTGCAGTACGAGCCTGTGAGATTAACTCATAATTTTTCTCTATGTTATTTTCTATTTCCGCCTTTTGCTTTGTTTCCAAAACAAATAAATCTCTTGCTTTGTACCTGTTGAACATCCCATTCTTTTGGTCGTAAACTTCGGCTGTTTCCGGGTGCAATTCATGGGATATAATTTTTATGGGCGGGAGTTTTAAGAAAAGCGTATCTGTTCGTGTTGTATCTATCTGAATTTTTCTGCAATCGATGCCCAATTTCAGGGTTCCGTCTATAACGGCCAAAAGTTTCTTTTCAGTGCCAGGAATTTGAACGCCGAACATCTCCCTACTGTTGACATCTTTTATTACAGAGGTGTATCTATAGTGCAACGAGACAAACTCCGCTGCGGGCAGAATTTCCCGCACCGTTGTATGAATACTCGTCTCCTGTTTTGAAGTTGCAATGCCGCTGCCTATGCCGTCTGGACGCGCAACCATAAAACCTATAACAGCTGCAGCTCCCGCAAGCAGCACGCATAAAACCAAGGTCAGTCTAAACATTTTAGTTCCCCCTTATTATAATAACTGTTGCCATAATGCTCAAAAGAGAAGTCACAAATATTGTGATATCTTTTGTTTGTTCATAAACCGTGCGAGGTATTTCAATGAAATCACCGGGCAAAATTTCACCCGTTGCCCAGTTCACAGAAACATATTTCCCGTTTCTCAAAACAGAAACTCTAGAAAAATCTCCGGTTATTATTGTGACTCCGCTTGCCGCTACATAATCTACCGCGTGCATTGAAGAATTATAAGGAACCTTTCCAACTGCTGTTACCGCCCCGCCAACATATACGAATGGTGCTTGCATGTGAAATTCTATTTCGGCTAAAGGCTCCGGCACAAAAGTGCTCATTTGGCTGATGTTAATCCATCTCGTATAGCCATCTACCGGATTTTTTACGCTTATCTCATTTCCATCGGTGTTTATGCCAGCTCCTTTCACATATTCTTTTAATGTGCGGCCCGGAACATACGGAACGGTTAGAGTTTTTCCCGAATTGGTTATCTCTATGGTTTGATGCCAATCTTTTCCAGGAATAATTACAATATCGCCAGCTTTCAAGAGCATATTTTCCGTAGAGGCAATTGTATCGCCCATTCTGTATATATAAACACTGTCTTTGTTAGCCCAGGGTTTAAAGTTACCCGCTGCGTAAACAGCACCTTTAACACGCGTCTGGCCGCTAACCGTAACCTGCCCAGGGCCCCAAACAGCGCCTTGAACATTCACAATAAAACGGCGAAGCTGCACCAAGTGCACGCCTATAAATCTTTGGTCATAGCGATTTTTTAACTTATCGAGAATTTTCCGTTTAGCTTCATAAAGCGGGAGGCCGTTTATCTCAACCAGTCCATGACCCTGAATGGCAACCGTCCCTTCCGGTGAAACCTGCAGCCCCTCCTGCTGGTTCGGCAAAATAATCTCAAAAAAATCACCGGGGCCAACTATGTAAGTGGAATCTATAGGCCCTTCCAAATTCACAGGAGTTTGGACCGCACCATCGCGCAACCGCACAACGGGTTCATCATAGAATGTAGGTTTTATAGCAGTAGAGGAAAATGCCGTTTTAGACACAGTTTCATCTGCCGCGTTTAAAATAAAAACGCAAATCAGTATAAAGGAAAGGATTTTTTTAAAGGTCATTCTACTATTTTATAATATACAAAATCATGTTCTGGCAAAATTTCCGAATGAAATATGGAAATTAGGTCTGCCAAAACCAAGTCCGGATTTGCTACCGCAGATTCATAAAAATCCCTGCTTCCATTTTTGCCTATGCGTTTTGAGCTTTGATAAATTTTGCCGTTCTTCCATAAAGGAAGCATGGATATTCTAGGTTCATTTTGCATTATTTCCGCCTTGCTAGTCCAAAAGCTTGGATGCAGCCAAAACTCCGCTTGCCCGCCGCTTTGCAAAGCCGTCTCTATCCCAAGCGTTAAAGTCCCAGCTTGCGCATTGCTTTCCCAAATATATTTTGCCTTTGCATCTTGCAGAAATCTGGCAACGTAACTGCCGCCACCGCCCGCGAGCCATTCCGAACCTTGCGGATAACCTGTTAAAACCAAGGGTTTTTTGGCGGCGTTCAAAGCCAGTTGTGCAAGGGAGTCATACCTTTTCTGTGTTTCTGCAAAAATGGAATCCGCTTCGCGTTCTTTCCCAAACAAAACCCCAAAAAAGCGTATCCACTCAAAGCGAGCTAAAGGGTGGCTTTCCATCCATTCGGCGGTGATGACTGTGGGAATTTTTGCTGTTTTAAAACGAGGATAGTCATCGTAGAGCGTTGAACCGGTACCAAAAGTAAGGACAAGAGCCGGTTTTAAAATCAAAATTGTTTCCAAGTCTAGAGTGTTCCCGCTGCCAACTTGTTTTATAGAAAGAGAGTCTATTAAATTTTGCATTTTTTCGCTGTAGATCAAATTTCTGTTTTCAACGGCTATTATTTTATCCAACAAATCCAACCGTTCCATAAAGGCTATTGCTGTGGTGGAAAGAGTAGCTACATTTTTAACCGGAATGTGAATTATGGGCAATTTTTTTAAGCTGTCGTGGAGTTTGTGTTCCTCAAAAGCAGAGTCTAAAAGCAGCCATCTGTGTTTTTCCAAGTCTCCATTCCAAGCCTCCCTTATGCTCAAAATTTTATACCCGTCAAAATAATCCACGCTAAAATGCTCGGCCAGCTCGCTTGCCACATTGGGTGCAGATTCTTTTGTGCAAGAAGCTAAGAAAAACAAGAGAAAAAAGAGTGGGAGGAATTTCAATTGCTTATTCATCTATCCACTCCTTGCGTTCTTTTTTGGAAATACCCCATTCTGTAAGACATGCTTTTCCACAATATTTGCAAAAAGGTATTGGTTTGCACAAAAAGTCAAGTATTTCATCTATGTTTTTTGCTTTGTATATATCTATACAATCATTTTCTGTTACTTTGAAATTTTCATCAAAATAATTGTTTAAATATTTTACATACGCAATAATAGGGCATGTATATAATTTACCGTCACACAAATGGATACATTCATTCGACATTTCACAGAACTTGAAACTTTTTTCAATATTTTGGCGGCCATTCTTATCCAATTTTGTTTTAAACCATAAAAATTCGGTTTTGTTATCTTGATACACTAGCTTTACACTATATTGCCTTGCAAGATTGTTGATTTGCTCCCTGTTTATCTTTATAGGGTATTTGGTTATATTTATTCGGATATTTTTTTCCCTGCATGTTTCCCAAAATTCATGGGGTTGTTTTGACAAAAGAATTCCGTTAGTCCAAATTTCAAGCTCTGTTTTAGGAAAATACTTTCTTCCAATAGTTAAAAAATCAATAATATTATTATGTAACAGAGGTTCTCCGCCCATAAATCGAATTCTTTTCAACCTACCGCTGGATAATTCGGAAATTCTTTGGCAATCATGTTGAAACATGGTAACATCTAGATATTTTTCTTTCACAAGTGGAGAAAAATGGGAGCAATTTTTACAATTTAAATTGCAATGGTCCGCTAAATGCACTTCAAAGCATAATAAACTTCTACGTTTAATTCTTTTATTCGCTCTGTATATTCTACGAAATTGCAAAATCCAGTCTGGGATGATTTTTTTTAGAATTTCTTTTGTATGCTGCCTCATCTATCCAAAACTCCGAATATCTTGTACAATTAATGTTTAATATAGTAAATCGGCATTCACGGGTCTAAGAGGGCTAATATTAGCTCCCAAAATTTTCTACATTATCCACATGCTAAAAAAACTCTCCTCTTTACCTGAAATCAAAGGCCCTATTTTGACCGTCGTGATGGATGGCTACGGGCTTTCTGCTAACGAAGTTGGCAATGCCATAACCGCCGCTCGTAAACCCGTTTTGGAAAGGCTCTTTGCCAAATATCCAAACACATCGCTCAGGGCGCACGGCACAGCCGTTGGAATGCCAAGCGATGAGGATATGGGAAACTCAGAAGTGGGGCACAATGCCATTGGTGCAGGGCAGGTTTACAACCAAGGGGCAGCCTTGGTAGCCGATTCCATAAGCAAAGGCGAAATTTGGAAACGCGATGCCTGGAAAGAGGTGGTTAAAGGAGCCGCAAACGGAACTCTGCATTTTATAGGCTTGTTCTCGGACGGCAATGTGCATAGCCACATAGACCACCTAAAAGCGATGGTTGCAGAAGCAAAAAGAGAAGGTCTAAAAAGAGTTAGGGTTCACATCCTCTTAGACGGGCGAGACGTTCCCGAAACAAGCGCGTTGGAATATGTTGAGCCATTTGAAAAATTCTGCTCCGAGTTGAGCGACTCCGCTTTTGATGTTTGCATTGCAAGCGGTGGCGGCAGAATGAAAATCACAATGGATAGATACGAAGCAAATTGGAAAATGGTGGAACAAGGTTGGCAAATACACGTGCTTGGAGAAGGCGATAAGTTTGAGAGCGCATCCGTTGCAATTAGAGCTTTGCGCGACAAATTTTCAAAAACAATAGACCAAGACCTGCCGCCATTTGTGATAGCAAAAAACAACGAACCCGTTGGAATTATCAAAGACGGTGATTCTGTTGTGTTCTTCAATTTCCGCGGCGACCGCGCAATAGAAATTACTCGTGCGTTTGAAGACGCGAACTTCAATAAATTCGACAGAAAAAGAGTCCCTAAAGTGACTTATGCTGGAATGCTTCAATACGATGGCGACTTAAAACTCCCAAACCGCTTTTTGGTTCCGCCACCGGCAATTCAAAACACAAGCGGGGAATGGTTTTCCAAAAGCGGCATAAAGCAATTTGCCTGTTCAGAAACGCAAAAATTTGGGCACGTCACATATTTCTGGAATGGCAATCGCTCCGGCAAATTCGATGGCGAAACATATTTGGAAGTGCCAAGCGATGTTATACCTTTTGAGCAACGCCCTTGGATGAAAAGCGCGGAAATTGCAGATGCCATGATAGAGGCTTTGGCGAGCAAAAAATACAACTTCCTCCGCTGCAATTTTGCAAACGGCGATATGGTGGGGCACACCGGTTCTTTCCGCGCAGCTACCATGGCTATTGAAGCGGTGGACTTAGCACTTGCCCGCATTTTGCCTGTGGTTGACTCTCTAGGCGGCATTGCGTTAATCACCGCAGACCACGGCAACGCAGACGAAATGTATGAGATAGATAAAAAGACCAAAGCTCCGGCAAAAAATGCAGATGGGAGTTTCAAAGCAAAAACCGCGCACACTCTAAACCCTGTGCCTTTTATTCTCTACGATAACGTGACCAACGGGAAACTCTCGCTAAAGAATATTCCTAACGCGGGGCTTTCCAATATTGCGGCAACAGTGGCGAATTTGCTAGGATTTGAAAAACACGAGAGCTGGGACGAGTCACTTCTTCTTTCTTAAAAATTCTTCCCAATCACTTATGGCTCCGGGGGGCAAATTCCCGGTGGTATCTATATCAAAACCCATGCTTTTTAGCGGAGCAACAGAAGTTTTTAAATTTTCCAAGGCTTGAACGGAGTGCACATATTTATTCTGCAATTCGCTTAAAACCGCTTCCCTCTCCCGAATATCCTTGTCTTGGCTGGATATTATGGAAAACAGGGTTAAGAACCAGCCTGCGAGCAACACCAAAAAAACTATTGCAACGCCGGGCGCAAGCCTTAAACCGGTGCTTCTCTGATAGGTAACGCCCATAATTTTCAGCTTTTCCCAAAAGCCTATGTCTTTTCTATAAGAATCTTTTGAATCGTATATTTTAAATACATTGAAAAAAGGGTTGAAATATCTTGCGCAATCATCGTTGTGAAAAAGAATAATCAACTCGGAATTTTTTCCTTTTACAAAGTTCAAAAATTCCAAAAACATATTCAAATAGTTTTTATCCCTGAATTTTACTTGTTCAAGATCCACAAAATAAATCTTGTTTAACCCATCAACCGAAGAAAACAACTCGCTCCGTACAGCCGCCAGATGCTCCGCGTTTAAAATTCCCTTAAATTCAAGCGATATTTCGTTGCCGGAGAATTCCATTGCAAAGTCTAAACTTTTGCTCACGATAAAAAGCCCCCGCCATTTAGCCTTATGCGCAAATGGCAAGTTTCGCTCTCTTGCCCTTTTAGCTCCACCTTGCGGAATATTACAAGCCTAAGCCCTTGCGCCGTGTTTGGCGTAGCACTAGAACCAGCACCCAAAATAGGTGCGCACAAAACATCTACGTTTTTGCTGATTTCAATAGATGTGCCAATGCCTAAATATCTATCTCTAAAATTTATTTTATCCACATTCTGGTGAAAACTGTTGCTGAGTTCGGTTTTTATCTTTTTCCCTTGAATTCTAAGCGACTGTCCGCGAATATCGTCATAGCGAAATCCTAGGCAAAGTTCTGTTGCAAATTCCCCTTTAAAGGCATTGAAAGAATTGTTCGTGGTGGAAATGCTCACCATGAGTTCCGCTTCGTTGTTCTTTAAGCTGAAAACCTTTTCCGTTTTGAACGGATATTCTTTTCCCAAATAGGATATGCCCTGTTCGCCAAAGAGCAATATTTGTACTTTGTCCAATTGCTTTTTTATGGAACTTTCATAAGAATTCAAGAAGGCTCCGAGCCTGTCGTTAATCCATAAATTTCTGTGGTCTAGGTTTTCAAATTCAAAGGGACATATATGGTCTAAAAAAAGCGGCGAAATTTCGCCGTCATCGCGCATGGCGCAAGCGAGTTCCGAGAAAGACTGCCTGTATGCCAGCGAGCGTAGCCAGCCGCCCATAGCAGGCTCAATAAGGCATTCCAAATGCGGGTTGCTGAACAAAAGCTGCTGGTTGCCATCCAAGAAAAAACTATGGGTGGCAAATCTAGTGCCGGTTTGCGCCTCGCTGTCTCTCAAAATTTTTTCCGCTTTCATAACCACGCGGTTTGCGCGAAATCTAACTTGGTTCTGCGACATCCCGTCTGCCGTATTGTTAAAATAGCTCCGGGGCATAGCCTTTAGCAGGCCTTCATAAACATTTTGCTGAACCTCCGAGTCGCTCAAGGAACGGGCTTTAAAATACACGTTCAAAACTCTCTTGTGCAAAAAATTTATCTCCGGCATTCGCAAAAGAATATCACGGCAGCTAGGGGCAAAAGATGAATAGCTCACCAAGTTCACCCTGCCCACCGCTTTTTGTTTAGTGGCGCTGGATAGCAATTCGTGTTCAAGGTCCAAGCCCTCGGCGTTCGCGGTATCCACCGCTTGCAACCACTCGCTGTTGAGAATGGTTGTATCTAAATCCACATTCAAAAGAATGCAGTTTATGCAACCCGAATCGTTAAAATTTTTTAGATGGCTTATTATTTCCGCCCGCTGGTGGTTTTGGAAAACAGAGGAGAGATTTTGCGAATACGTTAAAATCCGCATAAAAGAGCCGCCGTATTCCGCCGCAAACCACCCTGCTACCGAGGCTTTTCTGCCCAACGCCTCTTGAATGGAAGCGTCTGGCATAACGGTATATTCAAAACCGCATTTTTCAAGGGTTTCTATCAAATCTATTTCCCAAGCGTGAGAGCGGCAAAAAAAGCCTGTTGGCTCCATAAGGGAATCCAAAAAACCTTTGTGCTTTTGCAGCTGCAAAATCTGTAGGTCTTTTGGGAATAAAGGGAGCATAGCATCGTTGTACGCTCCGCCTAAAAATTCCAGCTGTTTATTGTTTACAAACTCCTTTAGCTTATCCCTTTCCTTTGGGTGCTCATTGTTCAGGGTTTTTAACATTTTCCCTGTCCAAAACACGCTTAATTTCAGAGTAGGCCTTCCGGAGAGCAATGCTATTATTTTTGAGGCATAAACCTCAGCAGCCAAACTATGCGCATTCTTCTTATGCGGATTGTAAGCGGGGCAAAGTATAATAGATAGTTTCATTGCGCATATCTGCTTTTTAAATTGCGGGGGCAGGACTTGAACCTACGACCTTCGGGTTATGAGCCCGACGAGCTACCAACTGCTCCACCCCGCGATAAAGGGTACTCCAAAATATAGAAAAAAAATACCACAATGTCAAGGAGTTACTATACCTTCCCTAGGGCAAACGAATCTAAATTTCTAGAATATTTTGTAAAGGGATTAAATTAGCAAAATCCCCGCTTTTAGCGGGGTGCCTGCGAAGCAGGCGGGGTGTGCCGCCGAAGGCGGAGCAATTTTATCTGCGAATGAATGCAGTTCTAGTTTTTAAAAGAGGCGGTAAATGCGTAATTTCATACCCTATACCCTTTTACGACTCAATCAGCATTTACTATATTTTATATTGTAACCGAATGCAAAAAGAGGTTTTTATGGCTACTAACGAAAACATCGCGGCAAGGGCTTGGCGTGAAACATTTAACAATCCAGCGAATAGCCAAGACGAAAATGTCGCAGCAATAGCTCAACGTGAGTATACAAGGGCTTGGCATCAAGCGTTATTTAACTATCAGACAAATAACCAAAACGAAAATGCTGCATTAATGGCTTGGCTTGATATTGGCTACAGAGCCGATAGGGAACCCGATGCCTCTTGGTATAGGTCAAGCAACCATAGACCACCTAGTCATGGAGAAATAGAATATCGCAGACGAGAAGAAGAGAGAATCAATAAAATAAAGAGTTCTTGGAAATTTAAGGTATTAAAAATTATGGGGAGAAATCTTTATGATACTGAAGCGGAAGCAGATGAGGCTACTTTAAAGCTGATTGAGGAAAAAGAAAGAGAAATACCGCGTAATCCGCCGCCAGGTGGCTGGGCTCCATTTAAATAAATTCTAAAATTTAAAAGGTTTCATAATTGTGCTGTCTCTCAAATTTAAAATTGACAGGCAGTAATTTTTTTGATTGCAAGTAATAGTTTCATTGCAAAGTTCGGAAGAAGATAATGCTGTTCGCATTATTGACATCTCAAAAACATCTATCATTTCATTAAGTTCCAAGCCTTCTTCTTTAGCCGCTTCTTTAAGTTCTTGAAACTCGTTTATAGAATATGTTTTATTGACATATTCATAGAATTTCTCACATCTAGAATCATCATCAATATTAGACGTTTGGCTAGGTATAGGCTTATTTGAAACACACCCCATCAATACTAACAACGCTATTACCAAAATTCTTTTCATATCACTTCAAATATAAAAAATTCTACATTCCCATATATGCCCATAA
>Ga0268262_10001048_pt1 | contig 35199 bp, 35 predicted proteins | sample TergutNc150P3_FD_190354 | JGI IMG/M metagenome (GOLD analysis project Ga0268262, IMG submission 190354) | Nasutitermes corniger P3 segment gut microbial community from laboratory colony in Florida, USA - Nc150 P3 (SPAdes) (version 2) | ecosystem: Host-associated > Arthropoda: Insects >...
TTCGCAATTTCTATTTCAGCACAAGTTAATCTTCTGCCTATCCTAGTCATTGCCTCATATTGCAAATCCTCTTTTGTAATTATAAAAATAATATCATCTCTTTCCATAATTCAAATATAGCAAAATTCCCCAACCTCCCTCCCAAACCTCAATAACTCCCTAACAACCGAGCTAGACACACTCAAGTGCTCAGGCTTGGAACTCAACAGCACCGTCTCGGTGCCGGGTAAAAGTTTTGCATTGTTCCACGCAATGGATTGTTCTAACTCCAAATCAGAACCTCTCCGCACACCTCTTACCAAAAATTTGATATTGTTTTTTTGCAAATAATCCACAGTCAAACCATCCCAAATTTCAACGCTCGCTTGTGGAAAATCCTTCATAGCTTTTTTTGCAAATTCAACTCTTTCCTCTGCGGAGAAATGAGTTTTTTTGTTCACATTGTTTGCGATTAAAATTATGAGCTTGTCAAAAATTGCGCAGGCTCGCTCGGCAACATCTTTGTGACCGATGGTGAAGGGGTCAAAAGAGCCCGCAAAAACCGCTACCCGTTCCATTTGCCGCGCTCCTTTATTAAATTTTCCAAAGCATCCAAAGCCTCTGTTTGCGGAATGTTTTTGCGCACAGGTTCTTCTCCTGCGTAAAGAGTGACTTTGCCCTCTGCTGCGCCAACATATCCAAAATCTGCGCCTGCCATTTCGCCAGGACCATTCACTATGCAGCCCATCACCGCTATGGAAAGATGCTTTAAATGCGAAAATCTTTTTTTAACTTCCACAGTTGTGCTCTGCAAATCGAAAAGCGTTCTGCCACACCCTGGGCAGCTTATAAAATCCGCTTTGGTTTTGCGAAGCCCTGCCGCCTGCAAAAGAGCATAAGCAACTGGAATTTCATTGACCGGATTTTCTGTGAGCGAAACCCTTATTGTATCGCCAATCCCGTCTATCAGCAAAGAACCTATGCCAACTGCGGATTTAATTCTGCCGTCTTCGCCCTCGCCAGCTTCCGTCACTCCCAAATGAAATGGGTATGGTTTGTGCCCTCCCTCTTTTAGCCTATCTGCCATCAAGCGGTTGGCTTCTACCATTTCTCTTGGGCGGCTGGCTTTTAAGCTGAATATAATTTGGTCAAAATTTTCTGCCTCGCACATAGCCAAAAATTCCATTGCGCTTTCTACCATTCCAAGCGGAGTGTTGCCGTATTTTTCAAGTATTCTAGAACTTAAAGAACCGTGATTAACGCCTATGCGAATAGCGCGCCCAAGTTTTTTTGCTTCTTTTACGAATGGTGGAAAAGCCTCATTTCCAAAATTGCCCGGATTCACTCTCACCTTTTCCACCCATTTAAGAGCTTCAAAAGCTGCTCTTGGTTGGAAATGTATATCTGCCGAGAGTGGGATTTTAATTCCTGCTGCTCTGACTTTTTCTGAAATTTCTTTTAATTTTTCCGCATCGGCAAGCGTTGGAACTGTTATTCTAACAAGCTCGCAACCTGCGCCGGCAAGCTCTATAATTTGTTTTACCGAACCTTCAATATCTTTTGGGCTTGTGGTTGTCATGGATTGGACGAGCACATTTGCACCCCCCCCTATAACAGCAGAACCCACATTTACGGCTATGGTTTTTTCCCGCATAAATTATTTCTTCTTTTTAGTTGCGGGGTTTTGTGCTTCCGATCCCTCGGTGAGCCACAATTTCAACAGGTTTGCCGCATTTTCAGGGTTTGCAATAGCCCAGTTTTCCAAACGCTCTATAAGCTCGTTCTGCTTGCGAACCGGTTCTGGAACCTCCTCGGTTTCCGATTCAATGGAAATTTCCTCGTGGCGCGGCACAGGTGGATTCATCGCGTTTATCAAACTCATCACAACCATTCTTAGGAACACAAAGGCCAGAATCACAATTAAAATTATCGTTATCCTGAGTGCCCAGGTTTCCCACAATTCCTTGTTGCCCATTTGAGCCATGGCGGCTTGTTCTTCTTCCCAAAAACTGCGGTCAAATTGCATGGAAGCAACATAAACTGAATCGTTTCTCTCTTGCGAATAACCAACGGCATTTTTAACCAATTGGGTGAGCATGGTTATATCTTCTTCACTGCGCGGGCGATATATTTTTTTGCCAGAAACGGAATCCCTTTCATAAATGCCGTCCACCGCTACAGACACCGTTAGCCTTTTTGTTGCGCCTGGGCTTCCTATTATTTGCGCCACAGTTCTGTTCACTTCGTAGTTGGTAATTGAACCTTCCCTTGTTTCGTTGCCGTTTTCGGGTGGGATTTGCGAACGAGTGCCATCTTCGCGCTGCTCAGAGCGAACCGCTCTTTTTGTGGGGTCATAGCTTTCCACTGTTCTGCTTATCCGGTCAAAGTCCAAATCTGCGGAAATGGTAACCGTAGCTTTATTTGGTCCCAAAACCCCGTCTAAAATTCCCAAAACCTGCTTTCTGAGGTATGATTCCGCGCTGCGTTTAAATTCCATATTGTGGTCGGTAGTTTCGGCAACTTCATTGTCTGCGAAGCCTTTTGTGAGCATAAGGCCGCTATCGTCAGTGACCGTGACCTGTCTGGGCTTTAAGTTATCTACCGCGCTTGCCACCAAGTGCTGAATGCCCTTTATTTGCCTCTCTTGCAAATCTGCCCCTGGACGTAACGTGACAATAACAACCGCTTTTGCCTCCCTTTCTCTTTCCATAAAAAGGGTTTGTTTTGGAATGGTTATATGAACACGTGCCTTTTCAACCTCTCTAAAGGTTTCAATGGAGTGTGCAAGCTCGGCTTGAACTGCTCGCAGGTAATTCAAATTTTGGGCAAAATCCGTCATGCCGAGCTGGTTTTTGTCAAAAAGCTCAAAACCCTTATCCCTGTCTCTTGGAAGCCCTGCCCTGGATAAAGCCATGCGAATTTCGTAAAGGCTTTCTTTTGGGACTAAAAGGGTGCGGCCATCGTTGTCCAGTTTGTATTCATATTTGTTTTCTTTTAAAAAAGCGGTTATATCTGCAACCGTGCTGACCTCCATATTGGCATAGAGCGTTGCCATGCGGGAATCTGTTGCGTTCACAACCTGAAGCGATATAGCTACAATAATAAAAGCAAACAGCAAAGCCAGAGAAGCAATCAATATTCCTTTCTGTACAATGCTAAATCTCTGCCATATATCCCTAAATTGGGTTAATAATTGCCGAAAAAATTCAGACATGAGAGGAATATAGAAAATGACACTCTTACCAAGATGCTATCATTTCCACCAATGGTTCCATAGTTTTAGGGCTAAAATCAAACTTGATGCCGGCAATCTCAAAAAGCTCTGGCAAAGGTTTTGAGGAACCAAAGCTCTCGGCTTTAATTAAGTCTTGAACAGCTAGGTATCTGTTCCTTTTTGCTTTTGCATAAATTTGCAAAGCGCCCAGTTGCGCAATTCCGTATTCCACATAATAAAAGGGAACCTCAAAAAGGTGCAACTGTTTTTGCCACAAATATGAACGAGCATCTTCCAAACCGCTCCAATCCACTCCGCTGTCAAAGCGATTTTGCAGGGAAAGCCATATCTCTTTTCTGTCTTTTGCGTTGTGCGCTGGAAATTTGTAAAGTTCGTGCTGAAATGCATCTATAATGGCAACCCAAGGGAAAAGCGAAATTATATCTTGAAGGGCTTCTATGCGGCTGCGGCGAAAATCCTCATCATTGTAAAAATCCGATAAATCTTCGGCTCCCAAAAGTTCCATGCTCATGCTGGCAACCTCTGCAAATTCGGAAGGAACATCTTTAAAGGCAAAAAGCTCTTGCTTTGCCATTGCAAACTGGTGAAAGGCGTGGCCGCTTTCGTGCAAAAGGGTGTAAACATCTTGGTTTGTGCCGGCGGCATTCATAAAAATAAATGGAACATTAGAGTCATAATAGGTTATCTGGTAGCCACCCGGAGCTTTGCCCAAGCGGCTGTCTGCATCTATCAAATTTTCCTTTTGCAAAGTTTGATACCATTCCTTCCACTGCGGATTTAAACGGCTGAATAAATTTCCGCATTTTGAAACCAACTCCGTTCCTGTTTCAAAAGGTTTCAATGCTGCCCTGCCTTGCGGGTCGCAACTCAAATCCCAAGGGCGCAGTTTTGAGAGGTTCATTTTTTTTGCCCTTTGCCTCAAAATTTCCCTTTGCAGAGGCAAAATTATTTTCTCAATGCTCTCGTGAAAATTTTTGCAGTCTTGCGGGGTATAGTCAAAACGGTGCTTGGCTTTGAAAATGTAATCTATGTAATTATCATAGCCGGAATTTTTTGCTATTTGAATACGGAGCGAAAAGAGTTTGTCAAAGGCGGCATCTAAGGCATCTGCATCTTGCAGGCGGCGTTTGGTGAGCAAACGCCAAGCCTCTTCGCGTTCTTCCCTGTCTGGAACTTGCAAATATGGAACCATCTGTTGCATGGTTTTTGTTTCGCCCTTGTATTCAACGCTCATCGCTCCAGTGATTTTTTGATATTTTTGAATTTCTAAATTCAACTGAGTTTCAAGCGGAATATTTTCTTCTCTGAACAATTCCAAATCTGTGCGTACCGCTCTGAACCAATTTCCAAATTCCGTCTCCAAATCGTTTAAATTTTTGTGTTCAATAAGTTTTTTCTGCAATTTTTCGTTTTCTTCGCTGATCACTGGGTCTATATTTGAAACAAAAAATTCGTAAGCCTCGGCTGCCGGCTTATTTGCGGTATCGCAGGTCATTGCAACATAGCGGCGTGCGCTCTCTTCTGCCAAAACAGAGGAAAGTTTGCTCCAGTCCAGAATCCATTTGCGCAAATCCTCTGCATTTGAAATTTTTCTCTGCTCAAGTTGCGTAAACAGCTTTCTGGTTTCTTCGGCGGTGAAGGTACGCGACTCATTTTGCATTTGGGTTCTTTTCTCTCAATTTCTTTGCCAAATCGCGCAAATCCATAATTTTGTTTTCTTCTTTGTGCTGCGTGGTGGAGCGCAATGCGGCTTTGTTCTCTATAGCTATTTTTCTGTAAACTTCATCTCTGTGAACGGTTATGTTTTTTGGCGCATCTATGCCTATCTTAACAAAACCTTTGCTATCCATATCGGCTATCAATATTTTTACATTATCGCCTATTTGAATGCTTTCGCCTATTTTACGAGAGAGTATTAGCATTAGATTCCCCCCGAAAATATGGGTTCACTGTAAGAATACAACCCATCGTCTAACATAAGCTGAACGGCTTTATATTCATTTAGATTGAACATTATAGGAGAAGCCAGATTAGCGGTTGATTCTTCGTAGTTTGCATTTAATGTAACTATAACCAATATGCGCAAATCTTCTTTTTTGTGAATGTTCAGGGAATTCATGTGTTCTTTTGTGAGTCTGGGTGCATAGTCTGGTCTAAAGAACATCGGGTTGACTACTATAAAGCGAATATCGGGATTTTCCACGCTAACCAGCCATTCAAGCGGCTCAAGCGCATCGTCTTTCTCCAAGCGAAACTTGCGAAGCCCAGGAAAACCCGGAAAACCCGATTCAAAAACAAAACTTCTTTTTGGATCCATATTAGCAATATAGAAAAATTCTATATTCATTTTAATTTTTTAAAAGAGGTTTTTATGGACAATCAAATGACTGTCGGCGGTATCTTAAACTTTTGCTTTGAAAATGCCAAAAGGCATTTTCTTAAATTCATAGGTTTATTTGTAGTCGCCATAATCGTAATTCTCGCAGGTACAGCTGCTAGTTCTATTCTTGCTTCGCTACTAGGTAGAGTGGGAGGCCTTTTGGGTGGAATAGTCTCGCTTGTCTTATGGATAAGCGTTTCCTTCTGTTTCCTGAAAAACGTCCTAAACCTATGTCGTGGTGAAAAGATTGATCTTATGGTTATTACCAAGGTAGAACCTATAACGATAGTTTACTTTCTTATACTTATGGTATTGATGAATATAGTCCTAACCATAGGCTATTTCCTTCTTATAGTTCCAGGCATAATACTTACGCTTATGCTCCAACCAGCTCCCTTCTTGGTAATAGAACGCGGGATGGATCCAATTTCGGCAATCAAGGAAAGCATTAACATGACCAATGGGCACAAAATGAATTTATTCGTAGGTTTATTTGTAAGCACAGCCTATCCATATTCATAATTACCCTTGTCTTTACCATTCCTATGATGTTATTAATCTATGTTTACCCATATTTGCTGCTCACCGGACAACTAGACGAAGCTAAGAAACATTTGGAAAGCGTGTAACCATTAAACGCAAGAAATTTTCTGGGGCTGGAAAGCCCTTTTTGTAAAATTCTACAAAAACTTTACAAAAAATGCTTTTTTTGTAAAATTCTACAAAAACTTTTGTATATTTCATATTATGGACGATTTTTTCAAAATTAGGCAAACATACCTTAAAACATTGCTTGACTATAAAGATAAAAGAGTAGTCAAAGTAATAACTGGCATAAGGAGAGCTGGAAAATCCACAATGCTATCTATATTTGCAAACGAATTAAAAAAAATGCAGGTTTTGGAAGAGCAAATTATAAAAATGAATTTTGAATCCATGAAATTTAAAAATATAACAAATCATGAAGAATTGTATTCATATATAGAAGACCATATTTCCCTGGAGAAAAAAACATATCTCTTTTTTGACGAAATACAAATGATTAAAAAATGGGAAAAGGCTGTAAATTCTTTCTTGGTAGATTTCGATGTGGACATTTACATAACAGGCTCCAATGCCTATTTGCTATCTTCTGAGCTTTCAACCTTGCTCTCCGGACGTTATGTTGAAATAAAAATGTTTCCACTTTCATTTAAGGAATTTTTAGATTTTAATGATTTTGATTCAAAATTCACAACAGAAGATAAATTTTTGCTGTATGTGAAATACGGAGGAATGCCTGCGGTTGCAGAATATGGATTTAATGAAAAAATGATTTACGAAATGCTGGAAGGAGTTTACAACACCGTTATAGTTAAAGATATAATGCAGAGAAACAAAATAACTGATTATACGCTATTGAAAAAACTAACTGATTTTTTGGCTCACAGCATAGGCTCAATAAATTCCATAAACAGCATAAGCAATTTTTTGGTTTCTAACAAAGAAACGGAACATAAAACTCCGCCTAACAAAATGATTGAAAGCTATATAACTGCACTACAAAATGCTTATATTTTTTACGAGCTAAAGAGATACGATGTAAAAGGAAAATCCTTGCTTAAAACCCTTGGCAAAAACTATATAGCCGACATAGGCATAAGGAATATGCTTTTAGGATATAGGGATGCCGAAAGGGGGCATATTTTGGAAAACATTGTGTTTTTGGAGCTTTTGCGGCGAGGTTACAAGGTTTACATAGGAAAATTTTTGGATTTTGAAATTGATTTTGTAGCCGAAACGCCAAAAGAGAAAATTTATTTTCAAGTTTGCGAAAGTTTAATTGACAAAAATGTCTTTGAGCGTGAAATAGCTCCTCTCAAACATATAAAAGACAACCACGAAAAAATAATACTTTCTGGGGACAAGAATTTCATCACCTCTTATGAGGGAATAAAAATTGCGAATGTGGTGGATTTTTTGTTGAAGTAATGGAAAGCGTGTAAAAAGTGCTTTTCCCAAATCAGTTGGGAAAAGCTCATGGTATTTTAGAAGAAGTAAGTTGCGGTTAGAACCACCAATAATGCTGCTATTTTTAGCATTTTGCTCATAAATTTTCGTAAAAAAGCAATTTTATAACTAAAAAAAAATTAAAGAGAGTAAAATCAGGGATATTTTACTATATTTATATTTTCTTTAAGACGGAGAAAAACTATGAAAACCGCAAAAATGACAAAATTCACGTTGGTGGCAACCCTTGGGCTTGCCGTGGCATTCATTTTCACACTTGCAGCTTGTAGCTATGACCCAGATAAAGACGGCGATGGCTCTTTCAAAATGAACGGTAGAGAAAGCAATTATGGCAATTATGAGTATAAATTTGCTAATAATAGCAGTTACAATGTAACCGTAACTGTTTATGGAAATACGAAAAAAGAGAATAAAACAAAAACCTTAAAAGCGCATTCCTCTTATTATGAAACTATTACACTACGCCTAAGTAGCACCACCGTTATATATTCTCCACAAGATAAGGTAAAACCTGAAGGTGGCGTGTCGCCGGTTTATTTTAAAAATAGATAACCGCCAACCACTGCACTTGCTTACATTGCAACATTGATGGCAGAACGAGGGATATTTTACTATATTTACAATATGCTTGACAAAGAATTTTCTTATTATCTTGAACATCAAAGCGAATTATTGAAAAAATACAATAATCGCTTTATTGTAGTTATTGGAGAAAAGGTAATTGGCGATTATGATAGCCACGAACAAGCACTGTTTCAAACCAAAAAGAAACACAAGCTAGGTACTTTCTTGATACAAGAATGCACCGAAGGAGAAAGAGCCTATACTATGACTTTCAATTCGAGGGTTGCTTTCGCTTGAGTATTACAACGCCTAAATCTTTTACAATAGAATACAATGGGTTGGTAAGTTCTTTGAACACACCTTGTGGAATTTGCGAGGCAATTGACATCAGCGAATCAAAAGCAGGTTTGAAGCATCCGCCAATTATGCAATTCAACGCATTATGGGATACTGGAGCCGAAGGGTCTGTGATATCCAAAAGAGTGGTTAAATCGCTTGAATTCACGATACCGATTATGTAAAAGAACGCTCTCAAATTGTTAAAGGGAAATCTCCTGGGCGAAATGATCCGTGTTCTTGTGGCAGCGGGAAAAAATATAAGCATTGTTGTGGGAAATAACGCAACACTTGCTATTATTACCTGCCAAAGAGGAGTTTTAGTGTCATTCATAGCATAAGGTCGGTAATTTGTTTGCACAGGAATCCAAGTACTTCCTGGACTGGATAGCAACTCCTTGTCGGCTTGCGTTACCTCACGGAATTCTTTATATACATAAGGATATCCAGTGACTATTATGCTTGCCATTCCAAAAAAAATATGCTGGAAATGGGAACTAAGTACGGGCGCGATTAATCGCGCCCCCACAGAGATATTTTTTCCCTAGCCCACTCCTCAAAATCTCCCCTTGCAATCCTCTCCCTTGCCTGCTCCATTAAATGCAAATAAAAATGCAAATTGTGAATGCTCGCAAGCTGCAAAACCAAAAGCTCGTTGGAGTGTATTAAATGTCTTAAATATGCCCTGCTGAAATTTTTGCAGGTATAACAGTTGCAATCTTCATCTGGCGGAAAATCTTCTTCTTTGTGCCTTGCAGATTTATAATGCAAAATGCCTTTGCTCGTGAATAACATTCCGTTTCTCGCATTTCTCGTTGGCATAACGCAGTCAAACATATCTACGCCGCGCAAAATCAATTCAAGGATATTCCAAGGTGTTCCAACACCCATAATGTATCGCGGTGAATTTTGCGGCAAATGCTCTGTGCAAAGAGCGGCGGTTTTATACATAAGCTCTTCTGGCTCGCCAACAGAAAGCCCTCCAATGGCATAGCCGTCTGGCTCAATTTCTTTTAATTCCTGGATTGCCTGCAAACGGAGTTCTTCGTGCACCCCGCCTTGAACTATTCCAAAAAATTTTTGCTCATAGCCGTGCAAGGGTGGGTTTTTGGAAAGCCATTCTTTTGCCGTCCTTGTCCAGCGTTTTGTGTAGTCCAAGGATTTTTGCGCTTCTGCTTCTGTGCTTGGAAAGGGAGTGCATTCGTCAAATGCCATTATTATATCTGCACCTATTTCTCTCTGTGATTGCATAACGCTTTCGGGCGAAAAAAAATGCTTGCTTCCGTCCAGATGGCTGCGAAATTCAACTCCGTTTTCCTTTATTTTGCGAAGTTCCTTTAAACTCCAAACCTGAAAGCCTCCGCTATCCGTTAAAACAGGCCCATTCCAACTGCAAAATTTGTGTATGCCGCCCATTTTCGATATTAAAGGCGTGCCGGGGCGCAGGTGCAAATGATAGGTATTTGCTAGAATTATTTTTGCATTCATCTCCTGCAAGTCCCTGGGAGAAACGGCTTTAACGCTAGCTGTTGTTCCAACGGGCATAAAAATAGGCGTTGGAATTTCACCATGTGCAGTTTTTAGCAAACCGAGCCGAGCCGCAGAGCTAGATGATGTTTTTTGGAGGGTAAAGGACATTTTTTAATAATATAGTAAGCATTTAACACCTAAAATATGCAATATATCCCTTTTTTCTTTTAATTTTGGGATTTTTCTTTGCTAATGATTTTAAATTTGTATTCGGAGGAAAAATGTTTTTTGATCCTATTTATATGCTGCTTATGCTTGGAGCTATCGTGTTGTCTGGTGGAACGGCTTTTATGGTGAAAATCCGGTTTAAGAGTGGCGAAAAAATACCTATTTCCAGTGGTTATACAGGGGCACAAGTTGCAAAAGCCATTTTGCAGAGCTGCGGGATTAGCGATGTTAGCGTTCACGAACACAAAGGCTTTCTCTCCGACCACTACAATCCGCTTAACAAAACGCTCAATTTAAGCCCTGAAGTTTATAACGGGCGTTCGGCTGCTGCTGCTGGTATTGCCGCTCATGAAGTTGGCCATGCAATTCAACATTCGCAAAATTATTTTCCAATGTGGATTCGCTCAACAATAGTTCCTGTTGCAAATATAGGGAGCAATTTGGGGCCTTGGCTTGTTATAATAGGCATTGTGCTTGGGGCAGGAGCGGAAATTAACTCTGGAATAGGGCACTATCTCGCTGTTTTGGGCGTTGCCCTTTTTGCTATGGCAACAGCCTTCACTTTGGTAACTGTTCCCGTTGAGTTCGATGCCTCTGCGCGGGCAAAATACCAGTTGGAAAGCCTGAGCATTGTGCGGCCTGGCACAGAGGCAAATACCGTTTCTTCCGTTTTAACCGCTGCCGGCTTAACTTATGTGGCAGCGGCAATCAATTCCATTTTAATGCTTTTATACTGGGCTTACAGAGCGGGTTTAATTGGCGGCAGAAGGGATTAGTTGAAAATTAAATTATATAAAGATTTTTTAAAGGAGGTTTTTCCGCAATACGGGCGAGTTCGCAAGGTTTCGCTGAATGCTGGTTTCAGTTGCCCTAATTTAGATGGAACTGTTGGGGAAGGGGGGTGCGCATATTGCAACAACAAATCCTTTAGCCCTGTGGCAGCAACGAAGCTCTCTGTTATGGAGCAGTTGGAGAATGGAATAAAAGATGCAGGGGTTCTCGCTTATTTTCAAAGTTACACAAATACTTATGCTTCTGTTCAAAAACTTCGCGAAATTTTTATGCCTGTGATTTTGCACAGCAAGGTTGCCGGAATTGCCATTGGAACTAGACCGGACTGCTTAAACCCTGATGTTGTGGAATTGCTCGCAGAACTGAACAGCATAAAACCCATTATTGTTGAAATTGGTGTGCAAACCGCAAACGACAGAACTTTAAAAAACATAAACAGAAACCATACCGCCGAATGTACTCGTGCAGCGGCATTGCTTTGCAAAAACTCAAAGCTCTTGATAACAGCTCATATAATAATAGGCTTGCCTTATGAGGATATGGGGGACTTTGCAAGCACCGCGAAATTGGTTAAAGATTGCAAATTTTCCGCTGTTAAAATTCACCCTTTGCATATAGTGAAAGGAACCGAGTTCGCAGAGGAATATGAGAAGGGCAAAATAGAGCTTCTGTCTATGGAAGGTTATTGCAAAGCGGCGGCGGAAGTTATTCGCATTGTGCAACCGGAGATTGCAATAGAAAGGGTGAGCGCAGAATCACCTGCGGATATGCTTGTGGCACCCACTTGGTGTGGGCAGCGCGAGAAAATTTGGGAAGGTATTATTGCTAATTTGCCTAGGGTATAGGCGGTTGCGGAACAACGGGTTCTACAGCCGGTTCGGTATCTGGCTCTGCCGGCACCACTGGCACTACTGGTTCAGTAGCAATGTGATGGTCTGTTGATTCAGCCGCAACAGCTTCTAATTGTTTTTCACTGGCTCCCAATTGCTGCTTGTAGCGGTAGTATTCCCAAGGGCTCATGTTGGTTCCTGCGGCAGCTGCGGCAGTTGCGGTGGCGGCAGCTACACTATCCTTGCCATGTAGCTTGCCATAAACATCTTTGAATTGCTCAGAGCTTTTACCTATTTTTTGCTCAACTGAAATATTGGAATTGTAGCCAGAGGTCGGATCTAAAATGAGATTTCCGTTCAGGTCGCGTATAAAGGTTTTTTTGTCTGGGCCGGTGGTTATAACTGCGGAAATGGCAACATCTTTAACCACTTTTATTTGCATAATGTTTTTTCTGCTGCCCCAAACCTCGGTTGCATTTTCCAAACCAGGTTTTGTTTCTGTTGCAGAGCCGTTCCAAGCTTTGATGAGCTTTGTGCTGTCGTAAATTGTTGTTGCATACATTGTGGGCTTGTAATTGTAATAGTACATGCTTGTGTCGCCATTGATTTCCACAAGGGTTGGTCGCCCTGCTTTAACCATCCACTCGCTCACAGCGGAACCGCTAGCCAAGGCTATCACATCTCGCTCGTCTATCCAATTTTCCTTTAAACCTACCTGTTGTGTGGTACAGGCAAAAATTAGCACTAGGGCTAGGGTGCAAAAAATAAAGCTTAATTTTTTCATAGGAGTAATGTAGAAAATTTAGACCCTAGACCCTAGACCCTAAGCCCTAATTTACTATATTACCCCCATAAAACGCGCACTAAGAGGTAAAAAATAATGAACAATATTAAACTCGGCATAAAGTTGATAGCTTCCTTTTTGCTAGTTGCGATATTGTCTGCCGCTATGGGAATCTATATGATGCGCGGGTTAGACACCCTTAACGACCAAGCAGACTACATATACAGAAAAGGAGCCGTTCCCCTAGGCCTTCTAACTGAGGCTCTAAAGGAAACTCAAGAAATGCGGGTGCAAATGCGCGAGTGGCTCTCTGCGAGAAATAATGAGCAACGCAATGCCGTTCTTAAAAAAATAGACAATGCCCGCGACATAGCCATAAATGCCATAAACCAGCAAATAAGCCTCTCCATTAAGGAAGAATCAAAAGTTGTTTTGAAATCTCTTATAGATGCCTGCAACAGATATGCGGCAGAGGCGCGCAGATTTTCAAATGAAGCCACCGATTTTGACCCTGTGACTGGAGCTTATACAAGAGGCACTCCTCCATCGGTTGTGAAAATAGGGAATGAGATATTAGATTTAACAAAAAGAGCCTCGGAGATAAGGATAGGCGCGGTTAAAGAAACGTGGGAAAATGGGGACAAAATGGCTAAATATACCAAAGAGGTTGCGATTGTATTTTTGGCTGTGGTTTTGTTATTTTCCATAACCGTGGGCATTTATTTAACATTATCCATAAACAGCGTTTTAAAAACTGTGGTAGGTACAGTTGCCAAAATAGAACGCGGCGATATGACAGCTCGCTCTGGCCTTGTGCGTGGAGATGAATTTGGAATCCTTTCAAAATCTATAGATTCCTTGGCTACCAGGCTCCAAACCATTATGAGAAATTTGCATACGGATTCGCAAAGTTTGGCAGGAGCCTCCGAAGAACTTTCCAGCATCAGCAGGCAGCTTGCAGTCAATGCAGAAGAGGTGGCATCTAAAGCTACGGTTGTTGCTAGCGCCACCAATAAAGTGTCGGCAAATATAAATAATATAGCGAACACAGCAGAAGCATCTTCGGTGAGTGCAAGCAATGTAGCAGATGCGGTTGAGCTGGTAGCTGCAAGCATAGACTCCATGACAAGCACTGCCGAGGAATCTTCGGTGGGTGTAACCGAAGTTGTTAATGAGGTTGAGCAGGTGGCAGGCAACATAAATGTTATAGCCAGTGCAGCCGAAGAAGCCTCTACACATGCCAACCAAGTGGCAGGCGCGGCAGAGCAAATGTCTGCAAATATGAACACCATAGCAGCGGCAATAGAAGAGATGAGTGCGAGCATAAGCCAAATTTCAAGCAATGCCAACGATGCCCGCAGCGTGGCAAGCGAAGCCACCGTTAAATCTGGCGAGGCAACCGATGCAATGAGCAAGCTAGGCCTTGCAGCAAAAGAAATAGGCCAGGTGACCGATGTTATAAAAAAGATAGCAGACAAAACAAACCTTTTGGCACTCAACGCAACAATAGAAGCAGCTACGGCCGGTGAGGCCGGCAAAGGTTTTGCTGTGGTTGCAAGTGAAATAAAAGAACTTGCAAACCAAAGCGCAGAAAGTGCAGACGATATAACACGGCGCATAGAAGGCATACAGGTAGGCACAAGCGAAGCGGTTGCCGTGATAGGCAATATTTCAAAGATAATAACGCAAATAAATCAAGGCGTTGAATCCATATCCAACCATGTTGGGCAGCAAACAAAAGCGAGCAACGAGATTGCAAACAATGTGTCGCAAGCCAATGTTAGCGCCAAGCGAGTTGCAGAAGCGGTGAACGAGGTAGCAAAGGGCAACAGAGATATAGCCCAAAATGCTTCGCAAGCAAATATGAGTGCAAAAAAAGTATCTGCCTCTATGAACGATATATCAAAGGGCAGCAAAGACATAGCGCACCATGCTTCGCAAGCAAACACAGGCGCAAAGCAGGTGTCTGGCTCCATAGGAGAAGTGGCAAGTGGCAGCAAAGATATAGCGAGCAGTGCAGAAGAAGCCGCCAAGGGTGCTGGCGAAGTGAGCCAAAACGTGGCCAATATGAATATGGCAGCCAAGGAGAGTGCCCAAGGGGCAACCAAGGTTAGCCAAAGTGCAGATGGTTTAGCAAAGGTGGCAAGCAATTTGAAAACGGTTGTAGATCAGTTTAAAGTTTAGATGTTTCAACAATTAACCAAGGAGTGAACAATGAGCAACATCAAAATCGGAGCAAAACTAATATCAGCTTTCGTATTCCTAGCCGCCCTAACGGCATTCATGGGAATACGCACCATCAACAGTCTAAAAACTGTATCGGATGCAACCGATATTATGTACGACACAGGAGCTGTCCCTTTGGGCGTTTTTGTGGAGATGTCCAACAATATACAGGAGATGAGAGTTGAGGCTCAACATTGGCGGCTTGCCAAGACACAAGAAAGACGTACTCAGCTTTTCAAAAAAATGGACAGCCTCAACAATGAAGTAAATAAGAACGTAGAAGCACAGATGAAAACTGCGAATGAAAAGGGAAAAGAGGCTCTGAAAAAAGTGATGGATTTGACGGACGTGTATATTGCTGAAATAAACAATTTTGCTAAAACCACCAGAGCTTATGATTCGGAAGGCATTAGCACAGAAGAATTTCCAGATTCTATGAACAAAGCCGCAAGAGATATGACTAATGCTATAAAAGAAGCCAAAGAAGCCAGAGTTGCCCAAACCAGCAAACTCTCAGACGATGCCTCGGCAGATGCTAAAGAAAATATGAGCCAAGCAACTGTCATTTTAGTTGTGGTGCTTCTTTTAGCTGTGGCTCTTGGCATATTCCTAACCATTTCCATAACCAGCCCTTTGAATGTGGTTGTTGGCACTCTTGGCAAAATTGAGAAAGGCGATATGACCGCCCGCGCAAGTCTAACCCGTGGAGATGAATTAGGAATACTAGCTAAATCCGCAGATGGCGTTGCCTCTAAACTGCAAAGCATAATGAAGAATTTGCACGTGGAGTCCGATAGCCTCGCGACTTCGGCAGAAGAGCTTTCCGTAATCAGCAGACAGCTCGTGAGCAACTCAGAAGAAACAGCCAGCAAAAGCAAAGTAGTTATGAGCGTAACCGAGGAAGCCGCCAGAAGCGTGACCTCCATAGCGAGCACAGCCGAGCAAGCCTCAACAAGCATAACCGATGTTGCCAGCTCCGTTGAGCAGATGACAGTGAACATAAACGCCATGGCCAGCGGCGCGGAAGAAGCCTCCGCAAACGTAACCGATGTGGCCAATGCTGTTGAACAAGTTGCAGGCAACATAAATGCCATGGCCAGCGCAGCCGAGCAAGCCTCCGTGAACGCCAACGAAGTGGCAGGCGCGGCAGAGCAGATGTCTGCGAACATGAACACGGTGACTGCGGCAATAGAAGAGATGAGCTCAAGCATAAGCGAAATATCCCACACGGCTGGCGATGCCAGCACGGTTGCAGGCGAAGCCACAATAAAATCCAAAGAGGCAACCGATGCTATGAACAAGCTGGGCATAGCGGCTAAGGAAATAGGGCAGGTAACCGATGTTATAAAAAATATAGCCGACAAAACCAATTTGCTAGCGCTAAACGCCACCATAGAGGCGGCCAGCGCAGGCGAGGCCGGCAAAGGCTTTGCAGTTGTAGCGAATGAAATAAAAGAACTAGCCAACCAAAGCGCTCAAAGCGCAGACGACATAGCCAGGCGAGTAGAGGGCATACAGTCCGGCACCACCGAAGCGGTCACGGTTATAAACGATGTTTCGCAGATAATAGCTAAGATAAACAAAGGCGTTGAGGCCATATCCAACCATGTTGCCCAGCAGACAAAGGCGAGCAACGAGATTGCGAGCAATGTTGCGCAGGCAAACACAGGCTCCAAGCGCGTTGCCGGAGCCATAGGCGAGGTGGCCAAAGGCAGCAGGGACATTGCCCAAAATGCCGGCCAAGCGAGCACCAATGCCAAGCGTGTTGCAGATTCCATAGGCGAGGTGGCCAAAGGCAGCAAGGACATTGCCCGCAATGCCGGCCAAGCCAACACGGGAGCCAAGCGTGTGTCTGCATCCATAGGCGAAATAGCCAATGGCAGCAAAGACATAGCCCGCAATGCCGGAGAAGCTGCCAAGGGAGCAGCCGATGCAAGCCAGAGTGTTGCCACCGTGAACAAGCTGGCCAGCGACAGCGCCCAAGGAGCGCAGCAGGTCGACAAGTATGCCGCAGAGCTTGCCAAAGTAGCAGGCAGCTTGAAAGGCGTGGTAAGCCAGTTTAAAGTTTAGGTGTTTTGACCATTAACCGAGGAGTGAACAATGAGCAACATCAAAATAGGTCCAAAATTGATAGCGTCTTTCCTATTCTTAGCCGCAATAACGGCATTTATGGGAATACGCACCATCAACAGTCTAAAAACTGTATCGGATGCAACCGATATTATGTACGACACAGGGGCTGTCCCTCTGGGCATTTTTGTGGTAACTCAAGATCAGGTGCAAGACCTACAAGTTAGAGCGCGCGAATGGCGCCTTGCAAAAACTCCTCAAAAGCGCGCTCAGGTTTTGAAAAGTCTGGATAGTGTCAATAACGAAGTAAATGTGACTGTTGAAAAACAGATGAAAACTGCTGATGAAAAGGGAAAAGCTGCTTTGAAAAAAGTGATGGACCTCACCGATAAATATGTAGATGAGGTACACGCTTTTGCTACCAATACCAAAGCTTTTAGCTATGAAGGCATTAGCACGGAAGATTTCCCGCAATCCTTGGACGATGCAGCTGAAGAGATGACTGTTGCTATGGACGAAGCCAAAGATGCCAGAGTTGCTCAAACCAGCAAACTCTCAGACGATGCCTCGGCAGATGCAGCATCAAACGTTAGTGCGGCAACTGTCATTTTAGTGGCGGTTATTCTTTTTGCTATAGCTCTTGGCATATTCTTAACTTTTTCCATAACCAGCCCTTTGAAAATTGTTGTTGGCACCCTTTCCAAGATTGAGAAAGGCGATATGACCGCCCGTGCAAGTCTAACCCGTGGAGATGAATTAGGAATATTAGCTAACTCCGCAGATGCAGTTGCCTCCAAACTCCAAAGCATAATGAAAAATTTACGCATGGAGTCCGATAGCCTCGCGACTTCGGCAGAAGAACTATCCGTAATCAGCAGGCAGCTCGTGAGCAACTCGGAAGAAACAGCCAACAAAAGCAAAATAGTTATGGACGTAACCGAGGAAGCCGCCAGGAGCGTGACTTCCATAGCGAGCACAGCCGAGGAAGCCTCAGCAAGCATAACCGATGTGGCCAGCTCTGTTGAACAGATGACAGTGAACATAAATGCAATGGCAAGCGGTGCCGACGAAGCCTCCGCAAATGTAACCGATGTGGCTAATGCGGTTGAGCAAGTTGCAGGCAACATAAACGCAATGGCCAGCGCAGCAGAGGAAGCCTCCGTGAATGCCAACGAAGTGGCAGGCGCGGCAGAGCAGATGTCCGCAAATATGAACACCGTTGCGGCGGCAATAGAGGAGATGAGCGCGAGCATAAGCGAGATTTCCCACACTGCTGGCGATGCCAGCGCAGTGGCAAGCGAAGCAACTGTTAAATCTCACAATGCAACCGATGTGATGAACAAACTTGGCATTGCGGCTAAGGAAATAGGTCAGGTGACCGATGTTATAAAGAGAATAGCCGACAAAACAAATTTGCTAGCACTTAATGCCACCATAGAAGCAGCTTCTGCAGGCGAGGCCGGCAAAGGTTTTGCTGTGGTTGCAGGCGAAATAAAAGAGCTAGCCAACCAGAGCGCGCAAAGCGCAGACGACATAGCTCGCCGCATAGAGGGCATACAGTCCGGCACAAACGAAGCAGTGGCGGTTATAGACGATGTTTCGCATATAATAAAAAAAATAAACGAAGGCGTTGAAGCCATATCCAACCACGTTGCGCAGCAGACAAAGGCGAGCAACGAGATTGCAAGCAATGTTGCTCAGGCAAACACAGGCTCCAAGCGCGTTGCCGGAGCCATAGGCGAGGTAGCCAAAGGCAGCAGGGACATTGCCCAAAATGCCGGCCAAGCGAGCAGCAATGCCAAGCATGTAGCAGATTCCATAGGCGAGGTGGCCAAAGGCAGCAAGGACATTGCCCGAAATGCCGGCCAAGCCAACACGGGAGCCAAGCGCGTTTCCGGTGCCATAGGCGAAATAGCCAAAGGCAGCAAAGACATAGCCCGAAATGCCGGGGAGGCTGCCAAAGGAGCAGCCGATGCAAGTCAGAGTGTTGCCACAGTGAATAAGTTGGCCAGCGACAGCGCCCAAGGAGCGCAGCAGGTTGACAAGTATGCCCATGAACTTGCAAAAGTTGCAGGCAACTTAAAAGGCGTGGTAAACCAATTTAAAGTTTAGATGTTTCGACCACTAACCAAGGAGTAAATATGAACAACATCAAAATGGGTCCAAAACTAATCGCGTCTTTCCTATTCTTGGCCGCCCTAGCGGCATTTATGGGAATACGTACCATCAGCAGCCTAAAAACTGTTTCAAAAGCAACCGACATTATGTACGACACAGGAGCTGTCCCTCTGGGCGTTTTTGTGACCACGGCAGTGCAATGTCAAGAACTGCGGGTCGCAGCTCGCAATTGGCAGCTAGCAAGGTCGCCTGAAGCTCGCGAAAAGATTCTCAAAAATCTAGACGATATCAACGATAAGCTAAATCAGTCCATATATGACCAGCAAAAACTGGTTGACGAAGACGGGAAGAAGATTTTGCAGCAAGTGATAAAGATAACCGATGATTATACCGATTCATTGATGGCTTTTGTGAAACGCGCTAAAAATTTTTCACCAGAAGGCACTAACCTAGACCCATTCCCGGAAGGCTTGAATGCAACTGGACAGAAAGTGCTGAAAGATTTAGATGCCGCAAAAGACTTTTTAGTAAAACATACCAGCAATCTTTCAGACGATGCCTCGGCAGATGCAGCATCAAATGTGAGCGCGGCAACCGTTATTCTAGTTGTGGTGGTTCTTTTTGCCATAGCCCTTGGCATATTCCTAACTCTTTCCATAACCAGCCCCTTGAATATTGTTGTTGGCACCCTTTCCAAGATTGAGAAAGGCGATATGACCGCCCGTGCAAACATGGAGCGCGGAGACGAATTTGGGCAGCTCTCCAAATCCGTGGATGGCGTTGCCTCCAGACTGCAAAGCATAATGAAAAATCTGCACGTGGAATCAGACAGCCTCGCAACTTCGGCAGAAGAGCTTTCCGTAATCAGCAGACAGCTCGTGAGCAACTCGGAAGAGACAGCCAGCAAAAGCAAAGTAGTTATGAGCGTAACCGAGGAAGCCGCCAGAAGCGTGACCTCCATAGCGAGCACAGCTGAGCAAGCCTCAACAAGCATAACCGATGTTGCCAGCTCCGTTGAGCAGATGACAGTGAACATAAACGCCATGGCCAGCGGTGCGGAAGAAGCCTCCGCAAACGTAACCGATGTGGCCAATGCTGTTGAACAAGTTGCAGGCAACATAAATGCCATGGCCAGCGCAGCCGAGCAAGCCTCCGTGAATGCCAACGAAGTGGCAGGCGCGGCAGAGCAGATGTCCGCAAACATGAACACCGTTGCGGCGGCAATAGAGGAGATGAGCGCAAGCATAAACGAGATATCCCACACCGCCGGCGATGCCAGCACCGTTGCAAGCGAAGCCACCGTGAAATCCAAATCCGCAACCGATGTGATGAACAAACTAGGAATAGCCGCGAAAGAGATAGGCCAGGTGACCGATGTGATAAAGAAGATAGCCGACAAAACCAATTTGCTAGCACTTAACGCCACTATAGAGGCGGCCAGCGCAGGCGAGGCTGGCAAAGGCTTTGCAGTTGTAGCGAATGAAATAAAAGAACTTGCCAACCAGAGCGCTCAAAGCGCAGACGATATAGCCAGGCGCATAGATGGCATCCAGTCCGGCACCACCGAAGCGGTCACGGTTATAAACGATGTTTCGCAGATAATAAAAAAGATAAACGATGGAGTTGGTGCCATATCCAACCACGTTGCACAGCAGACAAAGGCGAGCAACGAGATTGCGAGCAATGTTGCGCAGGCAAACACAGGCTCCAAGCGCGTTGCCGGAGCCATAGGCGAGGTGGCCAAAGGCAGCAGGGACATAGCCCAAAACGCCGGCCAAGCCAGTATCAATGCCAAGCACGTAGCGGATTCCATAGGCGAGGTAGCCAAAGGCAGCAAGGACATTGCCCGCAATGCCGGCCAAGCCAACACGGGAGCCAAGCGCGTTTCTGGTTCCATAGGCGAAATATCCAAAGGCAGCAAAGACATTGCCCGCAATGCCGGAGAAGCTGCCAAGGGAGCAGCCGATGCAAGCCAGAGTGTTGCCACAGTGAACAAGCTGGCCAACGACAGCGCCCAAGGGGCGCAGCAGGTTGACAAGTATGCCCATGAGCTTGCAAAAGTGGCGGGCAGCTTGAAAAGCGTGGTAAACCAGTTTAAAGTCTAAACCATTAACCAAAGGAGTAAATATGAACAACATCAAAATGGGTCCAAAATTAATAGCGTCATTCCTATTCTTAGCCGCTCTAACGGCATTTATGGGAATACGCACCATCAACAGCCTAAAAACTGTTTCTGATGCAACAGACATAATGTACGACACAGGGGCTGTCCCTCTGGGAGTTTTTGTGACTACGGCTTTGCAGGTACAGGAGCTGCGACTTTCTACTTATCGCTGGCAACACTCAAGAACACCTGAAGAACGCGCCAAGGTTATCAAAGATCTAGACGATATCAACAATACGCTGAATCAGTCCATATACGACCAGCAAAAAATAACAAAAGACGAGGAAGGGAAGAAGATTTTGCAGCAAGTGATAAAGATAACTGACGATTATACCGATTCCTTGATGGCTTTTGTGAAACGCGCTAAAAATTTTGATACAGAAACAGGAGTCAACGTGGACAAAGTTCCAGATGGCTTGGTTAAAGTTGGAAATGATGCGCTTAAAGATTTGCAAACCGCAAAAGACCATAGAGTGAAAGCAACCAGCAAACTCTCAGACGATGCCTCGGCAGATGCTAAAGGAAATATAAGTGCGGCAACTGTCATTTTAGTGGTGGTTATTCTTTTTGCCATAGCTCTTGGCATATTCTTAACTTTTTCCGTAACCAGCCCTTTGAGAACGGTTGTCTCTGTTCTTGGCAAGATTGAGAAAGGTGATATGACCGCCCGTGCAAATATGGAGCGCGGAGATGAATTTGGGCAGCTCTCCAAATCTGTGGATTCCGTAGCCTCCAAACTTCAAGAAATTATGAAGAATTTGCGCATGGAGTCCGATACTTTGGCAAGTTCGGCAGAAGAGCTTTCTGTAATAAGCAGGCAACTTGTTAGCAACTCAGAAGAAGTAGCCAACAAAACCAATTCCATTGCAAGCGCCACCGAGCAGTCATCTAGGAACGTGACCTCAATAGCGAGCACGGCCGAAGAAGCTTCAACAAACGTAACCGATGTTGCCAGCTCTGTTGAAGAAATGACTGTGAACATAAACGCAATGGCCAGCGGTGCCGAAGAAGCCTCTGCAAATGTAGCCGATGTAGCTAGCTCTGTTGAGCAAGTTGCAAGCAACATAAACGCAATGGCCAGTGCAGCCGAAGAAGCCTCTGTGAATGCTAACGATGTGGCAAGCGCAGCAGAGCAAATGTCTGCAAATATGAACACCATAGCAAATGCAATAGATGAGATGAGCTCAAGCATAAACCAAATATCCAGCAACGCCAACGAAGCTCGCGCTGTGGCAGGCGAAGCAACTGTCAAATCTCACGAGGCAACCGATGCTATGAACAAACTGGGCATAGCCGCAAAAGAGATAGGTCAAGTTACCGATGTTATAAAGAGAATAGCCGACAAAACAAATTTGTTAGCACTTAACGCCACCATAGAAGCAGCTTCTGCTGGCGAGGCCGGCAAAGGTTTTGCTGTGGTTGCAGGCGAAATAAAAGAACTAGCCAACCAGAGCGCGCAAAGCGCAGACGATATAGCCAGGCGCATAGAGGGCATACAGTCTGGCACAAACGAAGCGGTGGCGGTGATAGACGATGTTTCGCAGATAATAGTTAAGATAAACAAAGGCGTTGAGGCAATATCCACCCATGCCGGGCAGCAAACAAAAGCGAGTGGCGAAATTGCAAGCAATGTTTCGCAGGCAAACACAGGCTCCAAGCGCGTTGCCGGAGCCATAGGCGAGGTAGCCAAAGGCAGCAAAGACATTGCCAAAAATGCTAGCCAAGCGAGTGCCAATGCCAAGCACGTGGCAGATGCTGTTGGAGAAGTAGCCAAAGGCAGCAAAGACATTGCCCGCAATGCGACTCAAGCTAACACAGGAGCCAAGCGCGTTGCCGGAGCCATAGGCGAAATAGCCAAAGGCAGCAGGGACATTGCCAAAAATGCAGGTGATACCGCCAAAGGTGTTAACGAAGTGAGCCAGAACGTTGGTGGCGTGAATAGGCTAGCCAACGACAGTGCCCAAGGCGCGCACCAAGTTGACAAGTACGCCGTTGATTTGGCAAGAGTAGCTGGCAACTTGAAAGGCGTGGTGAATCAGTTTAAGGTGTAGTAAGTTATTACTATATTTTTAGGCATGTCAAAAACTATTCTTTTGTTTCCGGGGCAAGGCTCCCAATATGTTGGAATGGGCAAAATTTTGTCTGAAACTTTTGAACCAGCCAAAGTTTTGCTCAAAAAAGCAGATGAGGTTCTGGGCTTTGAGCTTTCAAAAATAATGCAGGAAGGGCCTGAGGAACTGCTTAAAAGCACAGATAACACCCAACCTGCCCTTTATGTTTGCTCTTGCATGGCTATGGAACTTTTAAAGAGCAAAAACATTTCTTTTGATTATACGGCTGGGCATTCGCTTGGCGAATATTCCGCGATTTATGCAGCTGGCGGCTTTTCTTTTGAAGATGGGCTTCGCTTGGTACGTGTTCGCGGCGAGCTTATGGCAAAAGCCGGCGAGCTAAAGCCCGGCGCAATGGCGGCTGTGCTAAAATTATCCGAGGCAGATTTGAATGCAGCTCTTGCAGAAGCTCAAGATGCTGGCGTTGTGGTTGCGGCAAATTTCAATTCGCCTGGGCAAATAGTTATCAGCGGTTCAAAAGAAGGTGTGGCAAAAGCCTCTGAAATTGCAAAGGCAAAGGGAGCAAAAAGAGTGGTTCCTCTTCCTGTTTCCGGTGCCTTCCACAGCCCTTTAATGGAATATGCTTTAACGGGCTTAAAAGAAGCGATTGAAAAAACAGCATTTAGCGATTCCAAAGTTCCTGTGATTGCCAATGTGACTTCTCAGCCAGTTAGCAAAGGTGCAGAATTTAAAGAACTTTTGGCAAAGCAGCTTATTTCGCCAGTTCGTTGGCAACAAAGCATGGAAACCGCAGTTTCTCTCGGCATTGAAAGAGGAATTGAAGTTGGTGCCGGCAAAGTTTTGGCAGGCTTAATGGGCGTTATAAACAGCAATATCAAGGTTTATTCTGTGGAAACTGAGGAGCAGTTTAGTTCAATTGGGTGAATACAAAAAGCCCAAAAGAAAAAACGCAGATAAAATACTTTTTCATTTTATGTATTCTCCTGCGTTGAATATAGAAATTTTTATTATTTACAATTACCCGTCACGGACAAAGTTTCAAATGCCAGAACGCAATAAACTGTGGTATTCCAGTGAGAAGTTATATTAACAACTTCTCCACCACCACATTGAGCCGCCACAGATTTTACCACTTCTTCTGCTTTTTCCACTTTCATGGGAGTAAGCATAAGAATATTCATGGAGGAGGCTTCAGCCTTAACCTTTTTTCCACTGCTTTCTACTACGGGACCCGAAACACTTGCCATTGCAGAACCGCAACCTGTTAAAGCCACTGCTGCCATGACTGCTACTAATGCCATTAGCTTTTTCATTTTTGACCTCAAATGTTTTTATGCGTGATAAAGCAAAACCCTAAAAACAGAAAGTTTTGCAGTAGTGTAATACCATTTGGGGTAGAAATATAGAAAAATATAAAAACTTTGTCAAGGGTTAAAGTGAAAATAGCAAAATTACGCCATTTTTAATAATTTGAGCATTTTTTCCTCAATAACTTGCCAATTTCCGCTTTCCATATCGGGAATGGAAAATATGCTTGCTCCAAAAGAGACAAAATCGCAGCCTGCTTCAAAATAATCTTTTACATTGCCCTCTTTTACTCCTCCACAGGCGAGCAGAGGAATTTTTTTAAAAGGGCCACGCAACTCCTTTATGTATTTTTCTCCACCCAAAGCAGATACGGGAAAGACCTTTATGGCGGTTGCACCTAGCATAAATGCTTGCATAATTTCTGTTGGGGTTAGGGCACCCGGAATGCAGGGAATATTTTTTTTTGCGCATTTTTTAACAAGGGCAGAATTTGTGCCTGGGCTAATTATAAATTGAGCTCCGCAATCAAATGCGGTTTGCAAATCCTGTTCTGTTATCACTGTTCCGGCACCTACAATTAATCCTCTTTTTTCGCCTTCCTTGCACAAATTTTTAAGCGAGCAAGCGGCATTTTCCGTGTTGAGCGGAACCTCTATAAATTTAAGTTTTGCCTTTACGCAGGTTTCGGCACAGTTGAGCACTTGTTCGGGCGGGAGTCCGCGAGCTATGCCTAAAAAGGGGCTTTCGTGGAATTCATCTAAAAAAGCAGAGTTCATATTATCCTCGCATTTGCGTAATTTGATAACTCAAAATGCCGTGCGCAACCGCAACGTTTAGAGATTCCAAAGAATTTTCCATATCAATTTTTACCCATTCGTCTGCAAGTTCGCTAACTTGCCTATTTGTGCCGGAGCCTTCATTGCCAATTAAGAGGGCTATTTTTTTCGCCTGGCGGTGGCTCAATTCTGTTATGCTTTTTTTTGCGTGCGGAGAGGTTGCAACTATGCAAAAGCCTTTTTGTCTTAAAAGTGAAAAACGCTCCTGCAAATCTATGCCTGTTTCAAAGGGCATTCTCAAAAAACATCCCGAAGAACCCCTCACCACTTTTGGATTAAAGGGGTCAACCGTGCCTCTGCCTAAAATAATTCCATCTATGCCAAAGCCAACGGCATTGCGAAAGAGCGAACCCAGGTTGCCTGGGTCTTGAACGGCATCCACTAGAGTTATTGTGTGGGCGGTGTCGTAATTCGGCTTTTCGTTTGCGAGGCGGCACACGGCAAAAATTCCCTGCCCGCTTACAATGGTGCTTGCTTGTTTCATTTGAGATGGAGTTAATGCGTGGATGCGAAGCCCGCGCTCTTTTATTTTTGTTCTCAGCTCTTCATCGTCAAAAGTTTCATCAACATAAACACCTTGCACCAAATCTTTGTGATGCTCTGCAATTTCAACAACAACCCTCGCACCTTCTGCCAAAAACAAGCCCTCTTTTTCCCTGCCCTTTTCTGTAGCCAAGGAATGTATAGCCTTTAGCCAAGGCAATTCTTTTTCCTCGCGCTTTGCCGGCGCGGCGCGCCAAGGCAAAGCGGCTTTCTTTTCTTCTTTTTCGTTTTTCTTGCCTGCCCAAGGATTTTCGTCACCAAGCTCGTCTCTTGAATGTCCAAAACTTTTGGTATAAGCGGTTTTAATTGTAGATTTCTGCATATTCGGCTATAATTTAGAAAAGCCCAATTTTTTTTCTAAATTACCCCCATATATGAAGGTCTTAAACAAAAATGGCGAAAGCCTTAACCTTATGGCTTTGAATTTTGGGCCCAGCCACAATGCTACCCACGGATGTTTGCGCTATCTTACGGCTTTAGATGGCGAAACCATTGTTGCATCTGTTGGGGAAATAGGTTATCTGCACAGGGGTTTTGAAAAAATGGCAGAGCAGGGAACTTGGCAAATGGTGCTGCCATATACAGACCGCCTTAATTACTGCTCTGCAATTTTGAATAATGTGGGCTATGCAAAGGCTGTGGAAAAAATGCTTGGCATTGAAATTCCCGAAAGAGCAAAGGTTATTCGCGTTATAGTTAGCGAGCTTTCCAGGATTTTTGACCATTTTGTTTGCGTTGCCGCTGCCTGCGTGGACTTGGGTGCTTTAACAAATTTTTGGTACTTTTTTGATTCAAGAGAAGAAGGCTTGGTGCTTTGGGAAAAGCTAACGGGCGCAAGGCTCACAAATTCTTATGCCCGCATAGGAGGCTTGTATAGAGATACCTATAGCGGCTTTGAAGAAGATGTAACAAAACTCCTTAAAATGTGCGAAACCTCTTTAAGGGATGTTCACAAAATTTTAGACGGAAACCGCATATTTTTAGACCGCACATCTGGTATAGGCGCAATTAGCCCGGAGAGAGCTTTGGCTTGGGGTTGGACTGGCCCTTGCTTGCGGGCAACAGGCGCAGCCTTTGACCTGCGCAAAAACGAACCATATTATGGCTATGAAACCTACGACTGGGAAATAGTGACAGGAACAAAAGGCGATGTTTACGACCGCTTGATGGTTAGGCTTGCAGAAAGCGAAGAATCCATAAAAATAATCAGACAGGCTATAAGACGTTTGAGACCTGGCCCTATTAACATAGACGACCCGAAAATAAGAGTGCCGGAACGTGAAAAAGTCTATCAAGACATGGAAGCCTTGATAGGGAATTTCAAAACCGTGGCAGAGGGTATTCGCATTCCTGCTGGTGAATTCTACGATTCATCGGAGGCGGCAAACGGAGAACTCGGTTTTACTCTAATTTCCAGCGGCGCGGGAAAGCCTTGGAGAATTAAGGTTCGGCCCCCTTGCTTTACACAATTTGCAGCCTTTCACGAACTTGTGGAGGGTGGTCAAATTGCAGATTCCATTGCAGTGCTTTCTAGCATAAATATAATTGCAGGAGAACTGGATAGATGACATTTGCGGAATACAATGCAAGGCTTTGTAACAAAGATTTGCAGGAATATTTTCAACATTTGCTCTTAGAGCGTTCACAACTCGAAAACCCCGAAAACGAAACCGCCAAGGACATTATAGCGGAGTTGCAGGGCATTGTGTTTCCAAGCCATTTGAGTGGCAAAATTATAATAGAATTGCGCGAGCAAAATGAAATAGCGGCAGATTTGGCAGAGCAAGGGAAAATAAACGAAAGCATTGCGAAAATCCAGCAGATTTTGGAAATTTATCCAGAACATTACGGTGCATTTTACACCCTTGGACTTATATCTTTTGGGAAAGGGAACATACCTGAGGCTTTGGAGCGTTTTAAGGAGGCTTTTGAATATAATTCTTTTTTCACAGATGCTATTTTGAGAATTTTTGACTGCTGCATTTGCTTAGGCAATACCAGCATAATTGAAGAATTGTTAAACAAAGCCTTAATGCTACAGCCCGAAGATCCAGAACTTTTAGAAACAAAGCGGCATTTGAAAAATGGCACTTATCCAAAGCGGCTTGCAGATATAATTAAAAGCAAAACCCCAGAAAAACCAGAGCTAAAAGCCGAGCTTTTGAAATTAAAGCAAATGCTTGAAAGCGGCAATTCCGCCGAAGCCCTTCAAAAAATAAGAATGTTGGTATAAAAGAGGATTTTTATTTACTATATTTATTCCCATGAAAAAAATTATCACTTTCTCGCTGTTATTCCTCTCCTTAGTCTCCTGCGAGGCTATGAAACCTGCACCCCAAAGCCCTGAGGCTCTGCAAAAAAAAGCAGATAGCCTCGCTGTAGAGCTTGCCGAAGTCAAAAGTGTTCTTGGCTTTGTTCTGGAAAGGGGAATGAATTCCTCTTTTGAACAAGTTAAGAAGGAAATTGAAAACTCCAACAAAGTCCATGATTTGCAGTTAGATGCAGGAAGCCCCTCCATAGGCAACCCAAAGGCAAAAATAGTGATTGTTGAATTTAGCGAATTCCAGTGCCCTTACTGCGCAAGGATCACCCCTTACCTAGACTCTCTAACCAAGGCTAACCCAGACAAAATTCGCCTTGTGTATAAAAACTTCCCACTGAGCTTCCACGATAAGGCTCCTGCCGCTGCCGCTTCTGCAATGGCAGCTAACAAACAGGGCAAATTCTGGGAATATCGCTGGGCACTTGCACCTAACTTCCAAAACCTCACCGATTCTACTTTTATAGAAACCGCCAAAAAAGTAGGCGTACCAAATATTGAGCAATTCAAAAAAGATATGGTTTTGGATGCCGACAAACAAGCAATAATAGACCGCGATATGAAGCTAGGCTCAGAAGTTGGAGTTCAAGGAACGCCTAACTTTTACGTAAATGGCAAACGCCAAGACCGTTTCAGCCCACAGCTTATAGAGCAAATGTTGAAAGATTTGTACTGAGGAATAAATGAACTACGAAGATGCGGGAGTCTCTCTTGCACGAGCCGACAAGGCTATGGTCGGTGTTAAAAAGTTTGTTCGCACAACTTTTAATGCCGGCGTTTTAGGCGATATTGGCAATTTTGGCGGCTTGTTCACCCTGAGCCATTTGAATTTAAAAGACCCTGTGCTTGTATCTTCGGTTGATGGAGTTGGCACAAAATTAAAAATACATTTTGGATTAAAAAGCCACAACCTGCCAGGCCAAGATATTGTGAACCATTGCTGCAACGATATTCTTGTTCAGGGAGCTAGACCCCTTTTCTTTTTAGACTATTTGGCAACCGGAAAACTGGAAAGCGGAGTTTTGGAAGCCGTGGTAGAAGGCATGGCACTTGCATGTAGAGAAAACGACTGCGTTTTAATTGGCGGCGAAACAGCCGAGATGCCCGGCATGTATCACGAAGGCGAATATGATATTTCGGGAACAATAGTGGGCGTTGTTGAGAGAGATAAAATTATAGATGGCAAAAATATTGCGCCCGGCACAGTTGTTCTAGGGCTTCCATCCACAGGTCTGCACACAAATGGCTATTCCCTTGCTCGCAAGGCTTTGCTTGATGTGGGCGGCTATAAGCTGGACTCAAAAGCAGACGGAATAGAGAGAACCATAGGCGAGGCTCTTGCTGTTCCGCACCGCAGTTATTACCACTCCTTGATAGATTTGGTTCACGCAAAAAAATTGCAGGGTTTGGTGCACATAACAGGTTCAGGTTTTCAGGGCAACATTCCGCGCATTCTACCAAAAGGTGTTTCCGTTCAGATAAACGGCTCGGCTTGGAAGGTTCCAGAAATTTTCAACCTAATCCAAAAATGCGGAAATGTTGAACTAGATGAAATGTACCGAACATTTAATATGGGAATAGGAATGTTGGTTTTTGCAGCCCCAAGCAATGTGGCAGAAATTCGCAGTCATTTGGAAGGCAAAGGCGAAACTGTAATTGAATGTGGCAAGGTTATTGATGGGAATAATGATGTTGTCATCACCACTGCACATTCTCCATCTGCATAATATTTTTTTCTTTCTGCAATTTTTTCATAGCCCAATTTTTTATAAAGAGATATAGCAGCGGTATTGTTTTCCCTTACTTCCAAAAAAAAATTTTTAAGACCTTGCTTTGCAAGTTCTTTGTGGCTATGTTCCATCAAAGCTTTTGCATAACCCTTGCCTCGCTCGGCAGCATTCACTGCAATGGACAAAAGCTCGCATTCATCGCTTGCAATTTGCCATATTGCAAAAGCACTCCGCTCCAAAACCCAAGAAGCAGAACCGGGCTTCCACAAAGGCAATCCCGCCTCGCTTTGAATGGCTTTAATCCATTCAAAATCCTGTTCAAGAGCAGGGAGAATAATCATGGGATTAAGTTAGAAATGCTCATTTACTATATTTCACACATAAATTTACACATAGGAGTATAGTTATGGCTCAAAAGGAATATTCTGTAGGCTATGCGTTATTTATAGCCTGTGCAGCCGCCATAGGCGGCTTTTTGTTCGGTTTTGATACTTCCGTGATAAACGGAACCCTAGATGCCCTAAGGTTCAAGCTCGGCGCAAACGATGCCCAGCTTGGGCTTGCAGCCTCCATAGCGGTTTTGGGTGCGGCGTGTGGTGCTTTCTTTGCAGGTGCCTTGGCAGACAAGTTCGGGCGCCGCAGGGTTATGATAACGTCTAGCATTCTCTTTTTAATCAGCGCAATAGGTTCCGGCAATCCCTACTTTTTCACAACGGCAGGAACTGCGGCAAATATGATAGAATTCATTGTTTGGCGTGTTATCGGAGGGGTTGGCGTTGGTGCGGCTAGCATTATTGTTCCGGCTTACATTGCAGAAATTGCCCCCGCGCCTTTGCGCGGCAGGCTTGCTACTATGCAGCAGTTCGCTATAGTGATAGGAATTTTTGCGGCACTTCTCTCCAATTATTTCCTAGGCGAAATTGCCGGCGGCGGTGCGGTGGTTATGGATCACACAACTCGTTTAGCTAGTGATGTTACAAAAATAGGTTCTTTTGAAACTTGGCAGTGGATGTTTTGGGTAGAGTGCATTCCTGCGGCTCTTTATGGTTTGCTAGTTTTATTTATCCCAGAAAGCCCTCGTTATTTGGTGGCTCGCAAGCAGCCACAAAAAGCTGGTGAAATTTTGAGCAAAATTCTCTCGCCTAGCATTGTAGCGCAAAAAATAGAAGATATCAAAAAGAGTTTGCACTCCGAAGTGGCTCCAAAGTTCAGCGATTTGCTGGAAAAAGTTGCCGGAAAAACCCGTTTGGCTCCCATTGTCTGGGTTGGAATAGGTGTTGCGGCATTGCAGCAATTTGTAGGTATAAATGTAATTTTCTATTATGGCAATGTTCTGTGGGAATCGGTTGGTTTCACTCAGCAAGACGCGATGAAAACAAGCGTTCTCTCCTCTGTTGTTAATATAGCCAGCACCGTTATAGCCATAGCGTTGGTGGATAGGCTCGGCAGAAAACCCTTGCTTTTGGCGGGTTCTGTTGGAATGTTCGTAACTCTTGGCATTATGGCTGCTATATTCGGCACAGCAGGTTTGGACTCTCACGGCAATCCGGAAATAAGCGGCGCGGTTGCTTATATTGCGGTTATATCTGCAAATTTCTATGTGGTGTTTTTTGCATTCTCTTGGGGGCCTGTGTGCTGGGTTCTGCTCGGCGAAATGTTCAACAACCGCATTCGCGGTGCAGCTCTTGCCTTGGGTGGATTATCGCAATGGATTTCCAATTTTGCAATATCAAGCTCCTTCCCAATTTTGTTAGCAAAAATAGGCCTCGGCGGCGCTTATGGCATTTATTGCTTCTTTGCCTTTGTGAGCATATTCTTTGTTCTCAAAAAAGTTAGCGAAACAAAAGGAAAAGAATTGGAAGATATGTAATATGGGCATAGCAAAATTTCTAGCATTTCCAGTTGTTTTTGCAATGTTTTGGGCTTGTGGAGAGGTTGAGGGCGGTTTTGATGTCTCCAGCTCTTCTGGCTCACAGAATTGCACAGGAAAAAACTGCCTTTCTTCCAGCAGCAACGCGAGTAGTTCAAGCAGTTTTGACATAGGATTAGATTGGGTACCAGCTCCCGAAAATTCTCATGTGCACGGGGAAGTTGAAATAACGCTTGATGACTATTATATTTCCAAAAACTTGATTACGCAAAAACAATATAAAACTGTTATGGGCAAAAATCCTTCAAAGGGGGAACTAAAAGACACTTTGCCAATTGAAGGCGTAAGTTGGTTCATGGCAGTGGAGTTTTGCAAAAAATTGTCTCGCTTAATGGGTTTGGACTCAAATGCCATTAAGTTGCCTACGGAAGCCGAGTGGGAATTTGTGGTTATCCCCGGCCTTATACAAAAAAACACTGATTACTGGGAATGGACAAATGATTGCTGGGATGAACGTTTCCCTTATGAGCCAAACAACCCAAGCGGCCCACCAAATTGCCTTCCCTACCAGGAAAAGGTGCGCAAGGGATTTGCCAGTAAAATTGAAGACCGCTATGCCACAGACCCTTCTTTAGAAGACATAAGCATGAGCCACATAAGTTTTAGGGTTGTGCGTAAAAAGAAATTTCTAGATTAGGTGCCATGTCTAGTCAAAATTATGTTCCGCCATCTTACAGATATTTAACTTTTGCCATAATAGTAGCAGTTATAGGCTCGGTTTTGGTATCTGGTTCTTTTTACACAGTTAGGGCTGGTGAAAAAGCTCTTGTTTTCACCTGGGGAAAAATAACTTCGGTCACAAGCGAGGGTTTGCACTTTAAGATTCCCATTATGCAAACCGTTTCAAAAGTGGATATTCGTACCCAAAAAGCTGAGGCACCTGCTGCTGCCGCTTCTAAAAATATGCAAACCGTTTCTACAGTGCTAACCCTTAACTACCACCTTGACCCAAACAGGCTGAGCGAGCTGTACTCTACAGTTGGTTTGGAAGTTGAAAATAAAATAATAGCGGCACGTATTCAAGAAACGGTTAAAGCGGTTGTTGCTCGCTACACGGCAGAGGAACTGCTTTCTATGCGTGAGCAGGTTAAAAACGAAATCTCTGAAAGCCTCACCAAGCAACTTATGGAATATAACATAATAGTGGATGCCGGCGGTGTGCAAATAACCAATTTTGATTTTAGCCGCGGCTTTAACGAAGCAATTGAAGACAAGCAAGTTGCGGAGCAAAAAGCATTAACGGCAAGGAACAATTTAGAAAGGGTAAAGGTTGAAGCCGAGCAGAAAATTGCCCAGGCTCGTGGCGAGGCAGAATCCATTCGCATTCAGGCAGAGGCTATACGCGCTCAGGGTGGCAAAGAGTATGTGAACTTGAAAGCCATTGAAAAATGGGATGGCAGGCTGCCTACTTATACCGGCGGAAATGCTCCAATGCCCTTTTTGGATGTGAAGTAATTGAAAGCATTGTTTTTTTTGCTTCGCTCAGTTGGAGTGGTGTTAATAATTTATGCTGCTTTGGTTCTTTATTTGAATATGCGCAAGGAGAATATTTTGTCTTTTGCATATCAGGAAGTTGAGATAAAAAAGGAAAACGATTCAATTTTAGTGACAGGGTATAGGCTTGGCTGTGCAAAAGCTAAAGAATATGCAGATAGTTTAACAAAAAATAACATTCCAAATAAATTGCAACTGGTGGAACCTATATACAGTGAAGAAGATTATTTGCAACGCCGATATGGAATTTTTTATTTGAAGTTTTAATCTATATCACCACTATCCCAACACTATTTATATGCTCCAATAGTTCTTTGTTTTCAATTTGATTATACAAAGACAAATCTATTTTCCAAGGCAGGTTCAAATTATCCAATTCAAGGCTTATTTTAACCAAAGGGAATTATATACATAACTTACACCAAGCCCATAACCTAATTATTTAGTGCTTGAATATTGACTGAACTCCGTGCCTAGCTTTTAATTTTGTTTCCAATTCAATGTCGTAATACGTATAATATATTGCTTTACACTATTATATTCTTCTGACTGATTCACAGGCGGTTTATCTACTGTTTCTAATAATTTATCTGCTAATTCAAAAAATTCCCTAATAAGACCTATGTAAACTGGCTCTATTTTGCCTGTTGCTGAGTTGCGGCTCATTTGCTCATTACCAACTATTTTATCTAACAATGCTTGAACTATTTTATTGTTTTGGTAACGATTGGGATTTAATTTATGCTCTCTATAAATTACGTGGGCGTTAATTAAAGCACCGTTCAGAACTTCAACATTAGTAATTATGTCATCTACATTCAATTTATCAAATGGCATATTATTATACGTGTTAAGCATTTTCTTAAATTTATCATAATCGCTTATAACTTTATTAGCTCTTGTTACGAAAAATTCAATATCAGCTTCCGCTTCTTTAATTGCCTTTAGTGCATCTAACATTTTTTCTAACGATAATCCAAATTTTTCAGCCGCCACGCATACGTTTTTGAATGCTTTAGTTTTTTCACTTAACGGCTCAATCCCAGCTTGGCTATCAGGCTCGTATTTTTCGTCAGGCTTGTAATTTGGATATTCAAGTTCAAGTTTCTTAATAGCACCTTGCTCGGCGACATATTTGCCGCCCTTAGCCTTGCCTACGGCTTCTTTAATGTATTCCAATATCTTCATATTGTTATATAACTTGCGTTATGCTAAAATCATAGTGAAAGATACAAATTATTTAAAGTTTCTCTCTTTGTTTTTTAATAAAGGCTATTAAACCATTTGTAATAGGCAGTTGTTGCTCACTTAAAACAAATCCTGGAACTTTTTTATTAGGAGCTGTATCTATACCATATAATAACGTATTGCCTTTAGTAATAAATTCAATCGTAGCGTTATTTTCATAATCTTCACTCATTATAGCCACAGCGAAATAAGCTTCACCGTTTTTATCTTCAATTGGTTCATCAGCATCGCCAACATAATCTATTATTTGTTCTTCTTCATACATCCATATCAATGCGCCTTCTAACAAAAGACTATACTTCTGAAAGTTAGTTTTGTTTGCCGCAGCCGCTTCGCTGACATAGCCAGCCTTCATTGCTCTAAGCCTTTTGCTCAAATTCATAATAAACTCCATTGAAACTTGTTTAACATTATTTACGTATATATAACACATAAAGAGCGCAAATGTGATACCAAAAATTTTTCACACTACCAGCTTCCGCCAAGTCAGCCGCTTTTCCCAGCAGCCAGCAGTCAAGCTATCCACCCTTTC
>Ga0268262_10001049_pt1 | contig 35183 bp, 34 predicted proteins | sample TergutNc150P3_FD_190354 | JGI IMG/M metagenome (GOLD analysis project Ga0268262, IMG submission 190354) | Nasutitermes corniger P3 segment gut microbial community from laboratory colony in Florida, USA - Nc150 P3 (SPAdes) (version 2) | ecosystem: Host-associated > Arthropoda: Insects >...
TTGCGGATAGCGCAATTAGCCCGTAACACAACATCATCACATCTTTGTCAAAAAAATATATATCTCATTGATTCTGTAGATTGGAAACCCGAATTGGGGCGAATGCAATTCGCCCATACAGAAATTTTCACCATTTCACAGTTCAACCATTCAAATAGAGGTAACATTATGAAAAAGCGATTCACTAAATTCGCAGTGGTGGCAGCCCTTGGGCTTGCCATATCATTCATCTTTTCCTGTTCATCGGATAGCGATAGCGGCAGGAATAATCCTACGTCAGTTCTGGAAATATCCTCGTCTGGCGGTGACGGCGATAATTTTTCTAGCGGTAATTTATCTTCCTCCGACGTTTCTAGTTCTAGTTTCAATAATTCCGAAAGTTCCTCATCTTCCAACAATGGCAACAATGGTTCTTCGCTAAGCGTGCAATGTCCAGTTTCGGGGTTTGAGGGCGATGAATTTATTGACGTAAGGGATTGCAAAAGGTACAAATACGAAGCAAATGATTATAACGGGCGGGTTTGGATGGTGGAAAACCTGAACTATTCCAGAAACGGCACGCTGGGCTGGTGCTATAAAACGGGAACGGGCACAAATAAACTTGGCACTGCGGGAGAAGATTTGGAGGGTTGCGATAGACCTTACGGCAGACATTATACTTATGATATAGCTATTGACGGCACCACGGGTCAGGGTTTATGCCCTGACGGATGGGTTATACCAAGCGTGGCGGAGTGGCAGGGTGTGTCGGGTTCATACATTCAGATTATGCCAGACACTTTTTATGTTAGGGCAGGGTATTACTATACGGAGGCAGGCGACCCTTTAGCCTCAATATGGAAGGATAGAAGAACTTACGGTTACTATTGGGCTAGAAATATTCCGTTCGGCAATTCTGCTGGTTTTGCCCTTGTTAATTGGACTAGCATTGATGTTCGGTCACCGGGTGCTCCAAATGCGGCTAAGACAAGTGACTACTTCTCCGTGCGTTGCATTATGGACCAATATTTTACGCCGACTTGCGGTGGCAAACCTCTTGACTTTGCAACGCAGAGATGCGTTGGCGGCGTTGTGGTGAATATTTGCACAGCAAGCGATAACACCAGTACGCATTATTGCTCTAACGGCACTTTGAAGCAATATGGTTCTATGACCGATGGAGTGCAAACCTATAAAACCGTGGAAATAGGCACCCAAACTTGGATGGCGGAGAATTTGAACTACAATGCAACTAATAGCAAGTGCTGTGGCGATAATACAGGCGGTGATGGCGAAGGTAACTGTGCCCAATACGGCAGGCTGTATGATTGGGAAACGGCTAAGACGGTTTGCCCCTCCGGCTGGCATTTACCAAGCAATGAGGAATGGACAACGCTGACAAATTCTGTCGGCGGTTCATCTACAGCAGGAACGAAATTGAAGGCAATAAACGGCTGGAATGGTGGTGGCAACGGCACGAACGATTATGGCTTTTCGGCTCTCCCGGGCGGCTACGGCACTTCCAATGGCTATTTCCGCAGTGTCGGCGACAACGGCTACTGGTGGAGTAGCACGGAGAGCTATGCGTCCCGCGCCTACAACCGGATCATGTACTACAACTACGCGAGTGTAGGCAGCGGCTTCGATAAGTCTTACTTTTTTTCAGTTCGTTGTGTCCAGGACGAGGCGTAGCCCACCGCTAGCGAAGCAAGCGGTGTAACCGGAGTTTGTGAGCGTTTATTTATGACATAATGTTAGAGCGTAGTTTGGAAAATTTTTTTGTGGATATAGAAATGATATGATAGAAGATCTGCACCACGGTGGTGTGAATCCCGCCAAGTCTCATTTCTCTGCGGAGACTTGACGGGAGTAAAAAACAAGCGGGGAACGGAGAAAAGACAATGGGTAAGGAAATGAAAAACCCGTGGAAAAACCTAAAAGCAGACAAGAGCGGCAAGTATATTTCTAACATTGACAGGGAAAAAATACCTGCATTGGAAAAAGAAATTATTGAGAAATACAAACTGCATTTGGAATTGCTGCCCGAACCTTTTGTCGGAAATCCAAAAGCACCGGTTTATTTATTGAACTTAAACCCAGGATTTAGCAAAGAGGATGTCAAAGAGCATGAAAAAAATAAAAAACTTAGGGAATGTATTTTTAAAAACAATAACCGTAACTATAAACATCAAAAATATCCGTTTTACTGGCTAGACCCGGACTTAGAAAAAACAGGCGGAGGAAATTGGTGGAGAAAAATACTAGGACAGCTTCTCAAAGAAATTGACAATGATGAACTAGTTTCAAAAAGTATATTCTGCGTAGAATATTTTCCCTATCATTCCAAAAAATATGAAAAAGCAAAATCGCCAATTCCATCTCAGAAGTATAATGAAAACCTAATTGAAAACGCTATAAAAAGCAATAAGTTAATCATTGTAATGAGAAACGAGAAAACCTATTCAAAAATTCCTGATTATGAAAAGCATAAAGCAAAAGGCAGGGTGCTTTGCTGCAAAAATAAACGAACTCCCTGGATAAGCGAAGGCAATTTTCCAGACAAAGGATTTGCAAAAATCATATCAGAAATATCACCGCCACACCGCCCACGCCCAACCAAAAGGAACGCAAAATGACAAATGACCCAACCGTAGGGGCTGCCCTGCGTGGCAGCCCCTGTGCAACGTGTATTTGCCCCTTGTCAGAGCCCCGATGGCCAGAATAAAAGGATTTACAGGATATGAATAAACAATTTTTCATTTTTTTGTTTTTTGCCCTTGTTGCCGCCTACGGGCAGCAGCAAGAAAGAGTGGCTATAATCAACACGGTAGATGACGGCGATTCTATTGGGTTTTCTGATTTGAATTATTTAACCGTTAGGTTCCGCGAGACAGCGGCTAATGTTTTGCCTAAATCACGCTACGTCGTTATGTCTATGCAGAGCATAGTTCATTATTTGGGTTCAGAGGAGCGCGCGGCTAAGGAATGCAAGGAGGCGAGCTGCCTTGCGGAGCTGGGCAGGAAGGTGAATGCGGATTATGTGGCGCAGGCACGGATAGGGAGGTTCAACAAAAATCTGACAATCGGGGCAGAGCTTTACAACAGCAAGAGCGGTGTTATGGTAGGCTCGTTCACAGGTAATTCCAAAGACATATCAGGCTTGCTAACCTTCATAGACGAAAAGGCTCCCGATTTGTTTAAAAAGATGCCGGGAGCATCGGGTGGCTCAAAGGCTTCTCCCCTTGTCGCTGGAGGCATCAGCAATTTGGAAAAAGCGGTGGATTATGAATTGGATGAACGGCTTTATTTGGCGAATCTAAGCACAGAACCCCCCGGCGCGGTTTTGAGCTTTGACGGGGTGCCTTCTTCCAGTTGCTTGAAAACGCCTTGCAAGGTAGAGCTTCGCGAGGGCAGTGTCCGCATAATAGCGAATTTGGAGCAATATGAGATAGCGGATACAGCCGTTTCTATAAACCAAAACAACCAGAGCATAGTGATAAGGTTGAAATCCAATTTCGGGATTTTGGAGATAAAGCCAACTTTCTTGGACGGGATAGGCAAAGACGAGCGATGGAGTTTGATTATAAACGGCAAGGCAGCTTCTTCTTGGGAAAACAAGCTTTCTCCGGGTAAATACAAGGTGGAACTCAGCCATAGGTGCTATGAAACTTTAAGTTTTGAGGCGGGCATAAACAAAGACAAGCGTGAGGTTTTTGACATGGCAGGCAACATAACTTTGAAGAAAGGCGGCTTGGTTTTGAGTGCGGAGCGGGATGGCGAGCCGGCGAGCGAGCCTGTTTTTGTGAATGGTAAGTGGGTTGGGGAAACGCCTTTTAGCGATGCCATTCCTTTGTGCTCCAAAGTGGAGATAGGCGATGGCAGGGACGCGGTGGGCGTGAAGCTGAAATACAATGAGAAAATCAGGTATGTGCATAAAGGCAGCAGTTTTCATGCGCCATCGGAATTTGAGAAGCCTAGCAAAACGAGTTTCTGGGTTGCCGTTGGCTTGGACATGCTGGGGGCGGCGATTATAAGCTATGCCGTATATCAAAACGAACTGATGAAGGAAGAATACGATAAATATAACAAAGGCGGACAGTCAAGCTACTATTACGAAGATGCTTGGGGAGAAGCGGAAACGCATCGCAGCAATAGGAATATGTTTTATGTCATTGGCGGTTTAATTTTGGCTACAGGAATAGGAGTACATATATGGTTTTGAGATTTTTTCTTCTTGCAGGCACGTTCCTTTTGGTATTCTGCGCGGATATTGAGCGCAACAACCCGGATGATCCGGGCAGTGGCAAGGGCAGTGGCAAGGTAGGCAATTTATGTGTCAATAGGGCAGAATATTATGACCCTGATTTGTATGAATGTAAACCGAATATCAATGCCAATGGAATATATTTGAAAAATAAACCCAGAGACTTAGCAGGAAAAGAATATGAAGCAGTTTTGATAGGCACACAAACATGGATGGCAGAGAATTTGAATTACAATGCAAGTGGCAGCAAATGCGGCAATGGCAGCAGTCTAAGTGATGCAAACACTTCGACTTGCGATACCTACGGCAGGCTTTACAATTGGTCAACGGCAATGAATGGAGCAACAAGCTCTAATACAAATCCCAGCAAAGTTAGAGGCGTTTGCCCCTCCGGCTGGCATTTACCAAGCAATGAGGAATGGACAACGCTGACAAATTTTGTCGGCACTAATGCAGGAACGAAATTGAAGGCAATAAACGGCTGGAATAACCATAATGGGAGTTCAGACAACGGCACGGACGATTATGGCTTTTCGGCTCTTCCGGGCGGCTACGGCAATTCCATTGGCTATTTCAACGATGTCGGCTACTACGGCTACTGGTGGAGTAGCACGGAGAGCAATACTTCCTACGCCTACTCCCGGTACATGACCTACGGCACCGCGACTGTGAGCAGCAACAGCTACGATAAGACGGACTTTTTTTCAGTTCGTTGTGTCCAGGACGAGGCGTAGCCCACCGCTAGCGAAGCATGTGGTGTTACCAAAAAGAATTTGCACCACGGTGGTGCGAAACCTCGCCAAGCCTCATTTCTCTGCGGAGATTTGGCAAGAGTAAACAACCTAGTGGAGAGATATGGGAGAAGAGGAGATGGAAATCACAGAAGAAGTTGTAGAGCTTTGGGACAAAGAACATCCTAATATGCAAATAGAAGCTCAAGGATATGGAAAGCAAAAAGGCAAAAAAATAAGAGAAGGGAAGATGTTCAGTCGCTTAAATAGGGAGGCGGTCATTAAATTATCGGAAGATTTCGATTTTGAACCTTGGGGTAATAGAACCTGCTACGTTTTTGGCTTCAATTATAATAACGCAAATGCACTCTACGAGATATACATTCGTTTTGAAAGAAGGATTATACAGCATCCCAATACCGATTTACTTTATCAAAAATTAAAATCCATAAAAGCGGAAAGCAATCTTGAAAAATTCACTGTCAGCCAAGGAAGAATTAATCCTAATCATCTATTTTTGGAAACGGAATTGGATTTGAATTCATCTGCAAAAGTTATCTGCGATTGCATGAAAGACCTTATTGATTCAACGCAAAAAAAGATTTGCAGTTTTCTAACAGGAAAACAAAAGCAGGAAGGAGAATTAAAACCACAAAAAGATAGACATAGACTAGATAGAATTTTAGATAAACACGAAGTTAAAGGTGAAGAACAGCGTAAAAAGTGCGAAGAAATTTATGATCTAGCAGAAGAAATCTCAAGATCACTTCTTATTAAGGACCTTGGTAGTTTAAAAGCAGCTTACTATACCAAAAAAGAGATTGCAGAAAACTTGCTTATAGCAAAAGAAGCAGATACGCTCGATGGATTTAGATTATATTATACATCCGAAATGAATGACCCATCAGAAGGGGAAGTTTTGCTAAATTTTCTTGGAACAAAAAATGAAAAGATATCAGAATTACCTGAAAATATACCTTTCATCGCCTGCTTTAGCCTAGAGGAAAATAGCTTGAATCAATTCAGATTATATGGAAAAGAAGGTGACAACGAAGCCACTGGGGTCAGCATCGTCTTTGGATATTCATTTTTTGAAAATTATGACCTTTATCGCTGTGTCTATATAGACCGCGAAGGAAAATTTAAAGTATCATTTAGCAAAGAAGAAAACTATGATAAAACTCAAGGTATAGAAAACCTCTTTAAGGAGTTAAAAAAATTATGCAAAGAATTATACGAAATATCAAAAGAAGATATCAAACCTAAATTGCTGGCTGATTTGTTGATAAAAATTCTCTATCTTGTCAAAGATAAAGCATTCGAAGAAGAACGAGAGTGCCGCGTATGCCGCATTGTAGATTTAAGAGACAAAGAATGTAAAAAATCCATAAAAATAGATGGAAATCGTCTGTACATAATAAAAGAAGACACGAGAGAAATTATAGACCACATTGAAAAGATTTATTTTGCTCCGCTTACAGAAGGAATGGAAGCCTTTGAAATAAAAACAGGTGTTAAATGTATTCGCTCTCTTCATCCATATAGAGGAAAAAAATCTATTGTCTGAACCCCGATTTGCCAGGATTTAAGGATTAACAGGACGTGAATAAACAATTTCTGATCAGTTGCAAGAAGTCGTGCTTTTGAATTGCGAAACTAAAAGAGGAGTAAATAGTATGTTAGACCAGATTCTGAAAAGCCTTTGCTGCAAGCTCTGCCAAATTTTTTATTTTCTATCTTCAAAAAATTCATGGGAAAAAAGCTTTACGATATAACAAGGGAAAAACAGGTAAAACAAACCCCCGAAGAATTGGTAAGGCAAACTTTGCTCAATTGGTTAATTGAAGAATTGAATGTGCCAGAGCATTTAATAAAAACCGAGTTCGCACTCTCGCAACTCGCCCCAAATGAAAAAAGCCGTCTAGACATCATAGTTGCGAACCCAAATACAGGCTTGGAAGAACCTTGGCTTTTGGCAGAATGCAAAGCGGGCAAAACAAATTTGCAAAGTTTAGAAGCACAAACAAACAAATATTTGCGAATTGTACATCCAACGCATATAATTTTGGCTATAGGCAACGAGTGGCATTTTTTGTCCAAAAAAAGAAATGGCTACGAAATTGCAAACGAAATTCCAAATTTCCTATCTTCTTGCAATGCAATCTAAAATTTCAGAAGTTAAAGAGCAATTTGAAAATGAGCTTTCGCAAATGGATTTAAGCGATGAGCAAGCCGTTGAAAATCTGCGTTTAAAGTATTTAGGCAAAAAAGGCTTGCTCACAGACCTGCTAAAAGGAATGGGCGCTCTTAACGCAGAGGAAAAGCCGCTATTTGGAAAATTGGTTAATGAACTGAAAACAGAAGTCACAAATGCAATAGAAAATGCAAAGGAAAAAGCGAGCGAAGCCGCTTTGGGCAAAAAATTAATCGCGAGCAGACTTGACATTTCTCTGCCTGGCTCTGGCTACAAACACGGTAGCACACACCCTCTTTACGATATTCGCGAGGATGTTATAGACTTCTTTGCAAACATGGGTTTTCACGTGGATTTAGGTCGTGACATAGAAACGGACTGGTATAACTTTGAAGCGTTGAACACGCCAAAAGACCACCCAAGCCGCGATATGCAAGACACTTTTTACCTATCGCAAAATGCAATGCTTCGCACGCACACCAGCGGCACTCAAATTCACTACATGGAAGCCCACAAGCCCCCAATAAGAATGATAGCCCTTGGCCATGTGTTCAGAGTTGATGCCGATGCCACTCACGCACCTATGTTTCAGCAATGCGAAGGTTTAGTTGTGGACGAAAACATAACATTTGCCCAGTTAAAAGGAACGTTGGCTTTGTTCGCCAAGAGATTTTTTGGTGAAAACGTGAAAACCAGATTCCGCCCGAGTTTTTTCCCGTTCACCGAACCGAGCGCAGAACTGGATATAAGTTGTGTTTTTTGCGATGGCAAAGGGTGCCGCAGATGCAAAGGCACAGGCTGGATGGAAATAGGTGGATGCGGTTCAGTGGACCCGGCGGTTTTTGAAAATGTTGGCATAGACAGCGAAAAATATACCGGTTTTGCCTTTGGCTTTGGTTTAGACCGCATAGCTATGCTAAAGCACCACATACCGGAAATTTCATTGCTAACCTCAAATGACCAAAGATTTTTAGAACAATTCTAATGCCAAATCTGATAGTCTTCGCCACGGAAATGGAAAAAGACGGGGTTTTCCCAAATGGTATTCCACAGGGTTATGATTGTTTAATCAGCGGCGTGGGAATTTTGTCAACTGCTCTTAATTTGTCAACTGCTTTTCAGAAGAAAAGCTATGAAAATGCCATTCAAATTGGAATTGCTGGGGCATATCGCTCAAGCGGCATTGCTCTTGGCGATGTGGTGGAAGTGGATAGCGATTGCATGGTTGAATTTATACCTTGGGAACCGAATACATTTTTTGCAACTGGAACCTTGCCCTTTGAGGAAAAGTTGAGACGTGTTAAAGGTGCAACGGTTTTAAGCTGTGCCAAAACGGAAGAAATTGGAAACATAAGAGGTTGCATTGCACAAATAGAAACAATGGAAGGGGCAGCATTTTTTGCGGTCTGCAAAGAATACGGAATTCAAGCCACCCAAGTGCGAGCCATAAGCAATTACGCAGCTTTTTATGAAAAAAGCGAATGGCAAATAGAAAAAGCGCTGAATAAGCTGAGAGAAACTACCCACAGCATTTTTTGAATTTTTTCCCAGAACCGCATGGGCATGGGTCATTGCGTCCCACAGTTTGTTCCTTGTGCACAGTTTCCGGTTTAATCATACGCCCTTCGGTTAATAGCCATTCCCCGTTTTTTCGCACAAATTCGGAAACTTCGCGATGCTCTCTCACAACTCCGCCTTGCTTGTATTTTGCAGCAAACTCAACTAAACCGCTATTGTTTTTCTCGTCAATTTCTGACCGGATTATGCTCAATCCCATCCATTCGGACTGCTTGCTCCATTGACGCGCTCCCTTTTCATCAAAATGCTTTCGCTGATTTTCTTCAAGACTATCTCTCAGCCAAAGTATTTCTCCTTTGGCATAAGCGCTATAACGTGAGCGCATAAGAGTTTCAGGGCTATTCGCAAGAGCATTTTTTTTTATTATAGGTTCGCAACATTCACCGTAATTCTTTCCAGAACCACATGGGCAAATTTCATCAGTCATAGTACTTTCCTCAAAAGCCAAATTTCTTCTATGCCAGTTCTATCGCCAATTTTATCTTTAGCGCTTTTCTTGGGCACAATTTTATTTTCAATTTTAAACATTCCGCTAAACCGAACTTCAAGTTCGCTCCTAGATATGCTATAAGGTGGAATTTCCTTGAGCTTTTCTTCGCTGAGCGGAAAAAAGAATCCAATGACAAGCCCATCGTCTTTTATCATTCTAAACAGCATTTCTATATACTCATCGCGCCTGCCCGGATGAATTGAATTAAAACTGCAATAATCGTAAATTATATCAAATTTTTTGCCGGATACTTTTTTATCGAACGGGTTTAATAAAAACATATCCGTATTCAATACGGTTAAATTGTTAATTTTATCAGATAGCTTTTCCAAAATATCAAATGCGGATGAGCAAAAATCAATAGCTATAACGTTGTGTCCGCGTTTTGCCCACGCTTCTGCATCCCAGCCTCTGCCAGCACCTGGGACAAGAACGTCGCCGTTTTCTGGGCAATTCGGATGCTCAAAAAATTCGAGCAAAGCAGGCGTTGCTCTTCCTAAATCCCAATCATCTTTTCCTTGCTCATAAAGTATTTCCCAATATTGCGGAATGTTAGGTGTTAATTTCATATTATTCTGTTATCCTTTTATTTAAAACATCCGCTAACTGGCCACAGGCAGCAAAAATATCGCATCCTCTTGAACTTCTGATATTTATTTGCACGGATTTTGCTCGCACAATCTCTAAAAACTCATTCACTTCCTGTTCGGAAGGAGCTTGCAATTCAGGGTTTTCATTGTTGTTCAAAACAATTGCATTTACCTTGCAACGCCTGGGTCTCACAATGCGGATTAAATTTTCAGCCGCTGCCTCCGTACATGTTTTATCCTTTATCAAAATATATTCCAAAGTAACCCATTCGCCGCTCTGAGCTAAATAGCCATCCACTGCATTTAAAAGTTCAGTTAAGTTCCACATTTTGTTGATAGGCATAAGGCTTTCTCTGGTTTCATTATCTGCCGCAACAAGGCTAACAGCCAACTGGCAAGGCGTGCCTCTTTCCAAAAGCTCCGCTATTTTTGGCGCAACGCCGCTGGTGCTAATTGTTAAACGTCCTTTGCCCATAGAAAAAGCTTTTTGGTCGTGCAGGCAGACGCAGGCTCTATGAACAGCATCCAAATTCATAAGCGGTTCACCCATGCCCATAAAAACCACATTGGTAACCTTTCTCTCCTGCATATTTTCTAAAAAATATTTATGCACATTTATTATCTGCTCCAGAATTTCACCTGATTCAAGAGAGCGATTAAGCCCCATGCGTGCAGTGCGGCAAAACGCGCAATTCATTGCGCAGCCGGACTGCGTTGATACACAGACGGAAGCTCTGGTTTCCGTTGGAATCATAACAGTTTCAACTGGTAAATCATCTGCCGTTTTGTAAAGCCATTTTACAGTGCCATCCTGAGATTCCATTTTCGTTTCTTCATTCAGAGATTTTATTCTAAAGTTAGTTTCCAGCAATTGGCAAAGTTCGGCAGGAATGTTTAGCCCTTCATAAGTTTGCTTCATTTGGTTAAAAAGCCAAACGCGAATTTGGTCTGCGCGATAAGGCTTATGTCCATTATCAGAAAGAAATTGACGAAGCTCTTCGCGAGAGAGGGATTTTATATCTTGGAATGGCATTAGAAGGCGAATATAGTAAATTAAACCACCCCCACCAACGCAAACGTCTCCGCCGCTTTAATCCTCACGTTTATTCTATCACCGATTTTGTAATCACCGTGCACAGCGACTGGCTTGTAATTGTTTGCCCTGCCTATCCAGGAATTTCTTTTGCCAACCTCATCTATTAAAATGCTCTGCTCCGTGCCTATGTATTTTGAATTGTTCTGCAAAGCGACTTCGCTGAAAACTTTTGTGAGTTCTGCGCTGCGTGCGTATTTTTCCTCGCTTGGGATTTGATTTGGCATTTTAGCTGCGAGCGTTCCTTTGCGCGGAACAAAACGAGTTCTGTTGCAACCCGTGGGTTTGCTCCATCTTATCAAGTCGAGGCTCTGTTTAAAATCGTCTTCGGTTTCGCCGGGGAAGCCAACTATTATATCCGTGGAAATAGCAAAGTCGCTGAATTCAGAATAGAAAAACTCCACCAATTTTTTATAATCTTCCACAGAATGTCTGCGTTTCATGGCTTGCAAAATTCTGTTGCTCCCGCTTTGCACCGGCAAGTGCAAAAATCTAAACACCCTCTCATCTTTATAGACCTCCGCCAATTTTTCCGCATAGCTCAAAATGTGCCGCGGGTTTCCCATCCCAACCCTTATACGATAATCGCCTTTTGTACTGGATAAAATTTGCATAGCGAGTTCGGCTAAATCCGTGCCTGTGTCAAAGCCATAGCAGCCAGCGTCTTGGGCGGTTAGCCAAATTTCTTTGCAACCGCTTTCCACTAAAATTTTTGCCTCGTCTGCTATTTTCAAAACATCGTAGCTTTTTAGTTTACCCTTTACCATTCTCGTTGAGCAAAAAGAACAGGCATCCATGCAGCCTTCGGCTATGCTTATTATTCCTACAATGGAATTTTTACGAATTTTTGGCAATCCCAATTTTGGGGAATGCTCTTTTTCAAAATCTAAAATCGTTTCGCCTGCGAGTATTTTTTTGACGATTTCGGGAATTCTCTCCACTGCGTGTGTGCTTGCCACGGAAATTGCCTTGTCCATTTTTTGCAACGAGGCTACCAGCTCTGGAGTTGTGCAACCGGTGACGAGCATCGGCGTTTTGGGGTAATTCTCCTTTGCAACCCTAACCGCTTTTAATGCGGAACTATCTCCTTTGACGGTGCAGAGGTTTAAAACAATGGCTTTGGGGCTGCCCCCTATTTTGGATTCAAATTTCACCTCAAAGCCGTTTTTTGCCAGCAATCCGGCAATTTGCTCACTTTCACTCAAATTCACCGAGCAGCCTTGGGAGATTAGGAGTATCATAAATAATTCCAAGTCCATTGTTCTGGATATTCCAAAATCCAGTTTTCAAACATTTTTGCTATTTCATTTTGATTAATTTCCGTTTGCGGTTTATAGACCCGCTCAAATTTTATTATATGCTCGCTGTTTTTCCTGAAAGTTCTGAAAAACACAAGGCTTGCACCCAGCCTGTTAGCCATAAGAGGAAGTTTAAAAAACAGAGGCACGCTATCGCCTAAAATTTGAAAATGCTCCGCACCTTGTTTTGACTGGTCTGCCATGATAGCGATTATTTCCTTATTGCGGATAACGTTTTTCAATATTTTGGAAACCTCATAATCTTTGACGATTTTCATATTTTGCGTTTTTCTTATGCGCGTCAAATACGCATCTAAATTTTTATTCCGAAATTCAGAAACTATTAAATTTACGGGTGCAATCTGTGCCACCGCCCTATGCAGCATCTCAAACGCCCCTAAATGAATGCTCGCAAAAACAACGGGGTTTTTCCATATTTCATTCTGTGCCAAATCCAGATTTTCAAATTTCACAGGAACTTTTTTATTCAGCAAAAAACGCAGGCTATCCAAACCGTTGAAAAAGAGATTTTTATACACCTCGCGCGGTTTTATCAGCAAATTAGCCTTTTTTAACCGCTCCGAGATGTAAATCTTTTCCTTTTTGAATTTAATGAGATAAATGGGGTAAAGCGATAAGAACACAAGTTTTTCCAGCCAGCGTGGCAAACCGCTGAGAATTAAGGCTAGTGCTGGGAAGAACATGATGTGAATTTAGAAAATATTTTCTATGTTCTCTATACAATATAAAAATTTACTATATTATAGCGTATAGAGGATGTTATTTATGCCAAGATTGAGTAAAATGATTTTATTGCCAAAACAGGAAATGCTCTTGCGCTCTATGGGTGAGCAGATAAAACTCGCACGTTTACGGAGAAATTTACCTGTGGAACAGCTCGCACAGCGAGCTGGCATTGCCCGCACCACGCTTATAAGGTTGGAACATGGGGATGGCGGAGCTGCTATTTCCACGCTTGCTAAAACGCTTTTTGCACTTGGGTTGGAACAAGACCTTTTATTGATTGCAAAAGATGATTTGATGGGCTACCGTATGCAGGACGCAAGGCTTTTGGTAAAAAAGCGTGCAAGGAGCAGAGATGCAAAATAGAGAAAGGGAAATTTTTGTTTATTTTGATAGCGATGCGCTTATCTTCATAGGTGCTCTGCGTTGCTCCATTGTGCGCGGCAAGGAGGTTTTCAGTTTCAGAGCATCTGACGAATATGTAAAAAATGAGACGTTTCGCTTTTTAGACCCAGATTTAGGGCAGTTTAGCGGTTCTCAATACTTGCGTTCCGGGAAAGCGAACTTTGGGATATTTCTGGATTCCGCTCCGGATAGATGGGGCAGGCTGCTACTGCGGCGCAGAGAGGCGTTGATTGCAAAAAAGGAAAAGCGACTGGAAAAAACTTTGCTGGAAAGCGATTATCTACTCGGAATTTTTGACGGAAACAGAATGGGAGCGCTCAGATTCAAAACCGATTTTTATGGTCCATTTCTGGACAACGATGCAAACTTGGCAACCCCGCCCATAACCAGTTTAAATAAATTGGAAGAATCAAGTTTAAAATTGGAAGACGAAAAAGGCGCAGAGGAAAAATGGCTGCAAATGCTGGTGGCTCCCGGCTCTTCTTTAGGCGGTTCAAGGCCAAAAGCAAATGTAGTGGATAAAGAAGGCAATTTATGGATTGCAAAATTCCCAAGCAAGCAAGACGACATAGACAAAGGGGCATGGGAAGCGGTGGTTTGCAAGCTGGCAAAGATGTGCGGAATAGCCGTCAGCGATTTTTTCATAAAAAAATGCACTTCAAAATACCACACTTTTTTAACGTTCCGTTTTGATAGAAATAAGAAAAGGAGGGTGCACATCGCAAGCGCAATGACCATGCTCGGATATTCAGATGGCAATGCGGAAAATTCCAATTGGCTTGAAATTGCTGAATTTATAATAAAACGAGGCAACAATGTCAATGCGGATTTGAAAGAGCTGTGGCGGCGGCTTATCTTTAGCATTGCGGTTTCTAACAGTGATTGCCATTTACGAAACCACGCTTTTATTCTGGACAAAAACAAAAGCTGGAATTTGGCACCTGCTTACGACATAAACCCAGACCCCTTCGCAACCGGTTTAGCACTTAACGTGAGCGAAAACGATAACTCCTTGGATTTTGGCTTGGCACTGGATGTAGCTCCTTATTTTCGTGTAAATTCCAAAGCGGCAAAAGAGTATTTGCAACTTGTGAAAAGAAATGTTGCAAAGTGGGAACAAATTGCTGCTGAGTTTAAGATTCCCAAGAAAGAGACGCAAAAAATGGCAAGAGCCTTTATGCAAGGTAAGAATTAACTATATTCCTCGTGGTTATATTTATTTTTTAAGGACATCTATGTTAGAACGTTATGTGTCATCTCTGGAATTCGATTCTTACGAAAACTTTTACAATAATTTTTCCGTGCTTGCGCCGGAAGGGTTTAACTTTGCCTACGATGTGCTAGACGAGCTTGCCAATACGCATGGTAACGACTTGGGACTTCTATGGTGCGATGAGAACGGAGCGGAAGCTTCTTTTACATTTAGCGATTTAAAGCGTCTTTCGGATAAGGCGAGCAATGTTATAAGAAACGTGGGGTTAGCAAAAGGTGACACTGTTATGTTAATCTTAAAACGCCGTTGGGAGTATTGGCCCATTTTGCTTGCCCTACACAAGCTCGGCGTAATCGCAATCCCAACAACGCATCTTCTCAGCGCAAAAGATATAGTGTATAGATGCAAAGCAGCAGATGTTGCGGGAATTATAAGCGTGGACGATGAAGAAATAGTTACGCGAGTGGATGAGGCGGAAAAATCTCTGAAAGCGGATTCCGACTTTGCGTTTAAATTCAAGTCTTTTGTGCGGCGCAAAGAGAACAGCACAGAAAAAAACGGCTGGAAGGATTTTAACTCTCTGCTTGAAAATGCCTCTCAAGTTTTTGAAAGACCTAAAGAGGCAATCACAAACGAAGATATAATGCTCCTCTATTTTACATCTGGCACAGCAGGTATGCCAAAAATGGTGCGCCATAATTTTGCCTACCCACTGGGGCATATAGTAACGGCAAAATTTTGGCAGTGCGTTAAACCTGGAGATTTGCATTTAACCGTTGCGGAAACCGGTTGGGCTAAAGCCGCTTGGGGAAAAATTTACGGGCAATGGCTCTGCCGTGCTCCTATTTTTGTCTATGACTATGACCATTTTATTCCTACGGCTATGCTGAAAATTCTCGCCAAATATAAAATCGCTACTTTCTGTGCACCGCCTACTATATATCGCTTTTTTGTAAAAGAAGATTTAAGCAAGTACGATTTTTCCGCACTGAGACATTGCACAGTTGCGGGCGAACCTCTTAACCCTGAAATTTACGAGCAATTTAAAAACGCTACGGGAATTTCTTTGAAAGAAGCTTATGGGCAAACAGAGCTAACCATAATCATGGGGAATTGGGATTGGTTTAACCCAAAACCCGGTTCCATGGGAAAACCCGCTCCGGGCTACGACATAGACATTATCCGCGAAGATGGCTCTTCTTGTGGTGTAGGCGAAAAAGGAGAAATAATTGTCCGCACCGATAAGCGAAAGCCCGCAGGTATGTTCGATGGGTATTACAGAGATGAAGAACTCACAAAAAATGTGTGGAGCGAAAATGTTTACTACACGGGTGATGTGGCTTGGCAAGACAAAGACGGCTATTATTGGTTTGTGGGAAGGGCAGACGATGTTATAAAAAGCTCAGGCTATAGAATAGGACCTTTTGAGGTGGAGAGTGCTCTTCTTGAGCATCCCGCCGTCTTGGAATGCGCAGTGACGGGAGTCCCGGATGTTAAACGCGGAACGGTAGTCAAAGCGACTATAGTTCTTGCAAAAAACTGGACGGCAAGCGAAGAATTGAAGCGAGAGCTTCAATTCCATGTAAAAACAGTATCAACCCCATACAAATACCCAAGAATAATTGAATTCGTCAGCGAGCTTCCAAAAACTATAAGCGGGAAAATTCGCCGCGTGCAGATTCGGGAAGAAGATGGGCAGAAAACGGCTTAATCTTGGACGCAACGAATACTGAACAAAAAGATTTTGTTACCGTCTTCGGGTCGTTCTTCGCCACCCCAGTAACCCCATTCGAATTCGCTGGCGCCCCACCCGCCATCGTTGCCGTAGATACCTACGTAAGAACCTGCGGAATTCCACCAGTTGCCACCAATGCCGCCGCCACCGAAACTATATGAGCTGTTGCTGTCGCCGTCATCGTCCGTTGAGCTTTCTTTAACGCCGTAACCGCCCGGAAGAGCGGAAAAGCCGTAATCGTCCGTGAAGTCTTCTCTATTGCCGAAACAATTGTCTGCATAATCTCCACTCTCCTCCCAGATGCTTTTTGCTTTGAGATTATTATCACCATCGGCGAACTCAAAAAGAGTCCCCCATTCTTTACCGCTTGGCAAATGCCAGCCCTTGGGACAGACTTTCATAGCGGTTTTCTTATCATAAAGCCTGCCGTTGTTGTCGCTGCCGCTTACGCTACCTTCCACCTCGTAATTCAAATTCTCAGCCATCCAAGTTTGCTTATCTAATTTCACGGTCTTGTATTTTTTACCGTCTCTGGTATCGGTGAAAGAACCTTTTTTTACTTTTTCGCGTTTTGATTTAGCGGCAGTTTCTTTTGCCATCTCCTCTTCAATTTCTTTTGCCATTTCCGCTTCCTTTGCAGCATAATCAGCACCGCTTTGCAAACAACGAATGCTAAAATAGTTGTCACCTTCGGGCGTGGGCCAGTATGCATCATTGTAGTGGTATTCCATAATTCTGCCATAAGGATTGTAACTTCCGAAATCACTCCACCATTGGGCACTGTTGCCATCATAGTTGTAACTGCCATCCCAAGCGGTACCCCCCGGAAGAGCTGAAAATCCATATTTATCTTCGCCGTTGTCGTTCCAGCCGCTTTTTGCTTTAAGGTATTTAGCTACGGTTTCACTGGGGCTTTCTGTGTTTTCTACGCCAGCAACGAATTTGTACAGAATATCCCATTCATCATTGCTCGGCAAATGCCAGCCTTTTGGACAGGCTCTTCTCGCTGTCCCCCAATCGTACAACCTGCCGTATTTTTGGCAATTTGCAGGGTCGTTATCGCCGCATCCGCTGCATTTCACATCGTAATTCAAGTTCTCCGCCATCCAAACCTGCTCTCCGATTTTGACGGTTTTGTACTCTTTCCCGTCACGAGAATCGGTGAAAGTGCCTACAACAACTTCTGTTTGTTTTTTCTCTCCGCAAGCAAAGAGGGTGAGTGCAAGCATCGCGATGCTTGCCGATAATGCGAGTGTGTGTTTTAACCTCATTGTTTTTCTCCTATTTTACATAACTATCAAGAGCTTGGTAACCGTAATCCTCTAACTTAACGATTTTTCGCAATAGTATCGGTTCTTTGGTTGCTAAGTTAGTCCATGTTTCTTTAAATTTGCCACTTGCCCCGTTGCGGATTCTATCCGACATCTTTTTCGCTGGAAAATTGATGCTTCTTTCACTATTTTCATCACTGTAATCATAACCGATCAACTCAAATTCGGAGTTTCTATAACGAAACGTATAGATATATCGTACTATATACCGCGGTGCATTATCTTCGTAATTAATATACAGATTGCCCTTCTTTATCTCAAATGATATATAGACACTATTGTTTTCATTCTCCGAAGCAAGGCACCCACGGCTTTCTAGCACAAGTTTGTAATCGTTGCCTTTGCTGAAGAATATCATAACGCCGCGGCGGTTGCGGTCTATTTCGCCGTTGATATTCTTTTTGTCGGTTCCCTTGATGATGAGAACATAATCGTCTGCACCGTCTCCGTTCAAATCGCCGTGCATTTCCTCAAAGAGGCGATAGCCCGCAGGAATGCGTTTGATTAGGCCGTCTCTCACATCGGTAGAAGTTCCCGTCTGTGCCGCCGCCGTACCGACCAACACCCCAATTACCACCGCTGCCTGCCTAAGTCCTCGCATTACAGAATACCTTTGTATTAAGACTAAAAGTCACATTTTGAAATAAATATAGAAAGAAATTGAACACTTGTCAAGGGAGTAACCTAGCCATTTATTTCATGACCTTTAACGTATCCCCCGGCATAACCACCGATTTTGCCGTTAAGTTGTTGCCTTCCCTTATCGAGTTTAAAGTCACCCCGAAATTCATCGCTATTTGCCACAAACTGTCGCCTGCCTTTACTTTGTACATTATCACTTGCTCGGAGCCTGATTTTTGCTTTGACGCAGATAATTTGGTCGTCTGCTTTGTCAGTGCTTTTACTGTTGTTTTGTCCGCCTTCGCTTTGTTCGCAAGCGGGGTATATCGCAGCACATAGCCCGGGAATATTTGCGGATACTTCGTGTTCAACTTGTTCATCATTGCTAGTTCGTTCATCGGTATCCCCAACTCCATCGATATTCCGTAGAACGTTTCGCCCGGTTTCACCACACGCTTACCGGGGTACTTCGCGTTGCTCGCCGTGTCTTGAACCACTTGCGTGGAACTGTCCGGCAGGTATATGACCAAAGTATGCTCGGATTTTAAGCTGTGCGGGTTCATTAAGTGGTTCCATGCTAATAGGTCTTCCACCGTTACGTTGAAATCATTCGATATTGATTTTAGTGTTTCACCGGTACGAACCTTGTGGGTGATTTTCTTGCCGACACGCCAGATTATGCCGTTGCTTTGCAATAATTTGCTATTTTTCTGTTCCCAAGCCATATGCTGCCCGGGAGATTCCCATTCGCTGACATTCAGGTGCGAAGCGAGGTCGGAGGGCACCGTGTCGTTTACCGGTATCGGGATTATCACGTAATTGCCAACCGTCGTGGATTTTGCATTTATATCGTTTATCTTACGCAACGTGTCTATGTGCACATTGAAAATGCTCGCTATTTTCGTTAGGTTTTCGCCCCTCTTCACCGTGTAGTGGTAAAACTTGGTTTTCTTTTCGTCTGGCAGGCTGTCGTAGAACTCCTTGAATTTGCTCGCATATCCCTTGGGTAGATAGATGCGTATATCTTTCATGTCCGGCGGCGTACTCCAGCGGAGGATGTGCGGGTTTATAGCAGCCAACGTGTCTAGCGGGATGCCTATTCCTTCCGCGATAGTTTTCATCTCCACACAATCATTCACAAATACCGTGTCGGGGTCAAAGATACTGTCAATCTTCGGGAAACCGAATTCAAAGACCTCATGGTTTTTGGCTATAATCAGAGTGGAGATGAAGAACGGGACATAATCCATTGATTCCGCAGGTAACGTCAACGCCCAAAAGTCTCTTACGCCATCAGCCGCAATTATCGCCTGCTCCATTCTTTTTTCGCCACAGTTGTAAGCAGCCAATGCAGTATGCCAGTTTTTGAAGTCGGCGTACAGCTTGTCTAAATAATTTATCGCTGCCTTGGTCGCTTTTATGGGATCGCGCCGCTCATCTATCCAATAGTTCTGCCGTAGCCCGTATTGCCTGCCCGTGGCTGAGATGAACTGCCATATCCCGGCGGCGTTTGCTGACGAGTAGGCGTTTGGATCGAAGTGGCTCTCTAGTATCGGCAGGTAAGCTAGATCACCGGGCAACCCCGCATCGATGAACATTTGTTTCATAACTGGGAGGTAGTAGTCAACGTTGTAGAACCAGCGGTCAAAGAGAACTTTGCGCCTTTTGAGGAAAAAGAAGAACGTGTTTTTAACACGGTCATTCCACACAACGGGGAAATCGTAGCTGACGTCGCGTTTCTTGGACAGGCGGGCGAAGTAAGCACTGTCTTTGGACGATACTTCGGACGGTTTGGTGAGGAGCGACTGTAGCAAATGGTGGCTAAATATCATTGAAGATACATCATCCGGTACGTGGAAGCCGGGCGGGAATAACTCCGTGTACATGGAGATAATGGCGGCGACATATTTCCACAACGGTAACCACTTGTCGCTATCGGGTAGCTCGCTACTCCGCATAAGGAAAGCCGAGGCATTCCGCAGTATTGAGTCGGCGGTTATATACGCTCTGTTGTCGCAAGCCTCCTGTGCAAGCCGCAGAAGCTCATCTACATCGGTGGTTAAGTCTATACCTGCCGAATTGTCAACCGTAATCTCAGGTGCTATAAGGTCAACTTCCGCTTCTTCTACAACTATGGCAGATGTTTCGGCAGTGGGTTTAAACATTGCCGATTTGGCGGTAAAGGCGCACACCGACACAAGTACTAACAATGCTGCAAGCAACAGTGGACGTAATTGATTATTATTGAAAAACATAGAAATACTCCTATATATTACCCCTTTTTATTATTTTCCACAAAATACAAAAATAATTAATAGTGCGAAATTTTCTATCTTCTCCCCATGCACATGGTAAAAAGCGATTTTCTTAAAAATCTCAACATAAAGTTTCTTATAGGGCTTGGATTATTTTGCCTTTTAGCCGCCATTGTCAATAATTTGCGCGCTCCCGAAGATAAATCCGTTGAATGGATTGGCGGGCAAGAGGTGTTGGAGAAACCAAAATGAGAAAATACGTTGTTCCCGCATGTATTTTCTTTGCTACCGTTCTTTTTACTCTGGGCGTTTTTGAAATATCCTTTCCGGAGCTTTTTAGCTGGGTTGATTTTGATTTTATTTTGAATAAATTTCCAAACGCTTGGAAATACGGTTTGCATATAGGCATTGTAGAAGTGGTGCTCGGAGCATTGCTGATTATCCCTGCTTGGAAAATAAACAGGAGCTTAACGGAAAGAATTCTGGAAATTCTTATTAGGCTTGGCATCGGTGGTATGTTCATTTTTGCGAGCGTTTTTAAAATAGAAGACCCCAAGGGTTTTGCGGTTTTGATTGCGCAATACCAATTTTTGCCGCATAATCTCATAAATTTGTGGGCTTTGATTTTGCCTCAGGTTGAGTTTTGGTTTGGGCTTGCTCTGATTTTAACACCTTATGTGAGGGAATGCACGCTGGTGATTTTGGCTCTGTTCGCCAGTTTTATAGTAGCGCTTGTGTGGGCACTTGCTCTTGATTTGGGCATAACTTGCGGTTGTTTCCAGTTGGAAGGAGCACAATCAAAGTCGGAGGCTTGGACTGCCCTTATTCGCGATTTGATTTTGCTGTGGCCAACGGCGTGGCTTTTCTTGAGGGGAAATAATGATAAAATCTCGTTTGCAAAACTTGCCTGCAAAACCTGGCGTTTATTTAATGAAAAATTCCAAAGACGAAATTATATACATAGGCAAGGCAAAACTTTTAAGTAAAAGAGTCCGCGGTTATTTTAACGGCAAGGGGAAAGGCGACCATAGAGCGGCAACTTTAATGATTGCCCACATAAAAGATATAGAATGGATAATAACGGAGAGCGAAGCCGAAGCCCTGATTTTGGAGGCTAACCTAATAGCGAAGTATCAGCCATATTATAATGTTCGCCAAAAAGATGATAAACACTACCCGTATTTGATGCTCACAATGCAGGAAAATTTTCCGCGTTTGAGAATTACCCGCCACACAAAAGACGACAAAAATCTCTATTTTGGTCCTTTTATAAGCTCCTATTACATAAGAACTATCTTGGATTTAATCCCCCGTATTTTTCATTTAAGGGAATGCAGTTATAAACTTCCGCAAGAAAAAAGTCGTCCCTGCCTTAATTTTCACATTGGCAGATGCAAGGCTCCATGTGCTGAAATGGTGAGCGAAGAAGATTACATGAAAGGCGTGATGGGTGCAAAGATGCTTTTAGAGGGCAAGAACAATGAAATTTTAGAGGACATAGAAAATGAAATGTATAACGCTTCTGCTGAAATGCGCTTTGAAGAAGCGAGCAAATTGAGAGACCAAATTCAGGCGATGTATAACGCTTTTGCAAAACAAAAAGCAGACAAAGCTAACCAAGCGGATTTAAGCCTTGATGTTATTGCGATTTGCAGGGCAAAGGAATTGGCTACGGTTGTGATAATAGAATACAGAAATGGAGTTTTATGCGAAAGGCGGCATTTTCATCTGGAGAATAATTTGGAATGGGATTCTCCGGAAATTTTGGCTGAATTTTTACCCCGCTGGTATTTGAAAATCCCAATAGGTGATATGCCTTATGAGATTGCTCTGGAAATTTCGCTAGGTGAAGAACAGGAGGCTTTTGAAGAGTTATTGGCAAATAAGGCAGGGCGCAAAATACCGGTTATAGTTCCGCAGAGAGGTGACAAACAGGGATATTTGCGAATTGCAAAGGCGAATGCGGAAATGCTTTTGATTGAATTGCAGGCAAATAACACAAAATATGATGAAATGAACAGGAGTATTTTTGAATTGCAGAAGGAATTGAATTTGAGTTCACCGCCGTTTTGCATTGAATGTTTTGATATTTCGCATCTGGGGGGAACAGAGCCTGTGGCGAGCATGGTTCGTTTTGTGAACGGCTTCCCAAGCAAAAGCGATTATAGGAGATACATAATTAAAGTAGCAAAAGGCGGTGACGATTTTGGAAGTATGCGGGAAGTTTTAACGCGCAGATTGAAGAGATTGCAAGCGGAAAATGCAGATTTGCCGGACTTGTTGGTAATTGACGGCGGAAAAGGGCAGGTTGAAGTTGCTTTTGAAGTTCTTAAAGAGATGAATTTGACAAATATTCCAGTTATCGGGCTTGCAAAGCGTTTGGAGGAAATTGTTTTTACCGGAAAAAAACCTTCCATTTTGCTAAAACGCAGCAACATCGCTTTGCAACTTTTGCAAAGAATCAGGGACGAAGCCCATAGATTTGCCATAACTTTTCAAAGAAAACGGAGAAAGAAAACTTTGCATTAATTTTTTTCTACCTTCATATATCTATTCAATGGGGTTTCGAATGGCAAATGAGAAAAAAACTGCTATGGTATCTGGGATAACCGGGCAAGATGGCGGTTATTTGGCAAAATTTTTACTTGAAAAAGGTTACAGAGTTCTTGGCTTATACCGCAGGGGTGCTACAGATACTTTTTCAAAATTGAGAGAACACGGGATTTTTGAGCAAATTGAATTGATGGATTTTGATTTGCTGGAATTTTCAAATATTTGCCGATTATTGAAAAAACACCAACCAGATGAATTTTATAATCTTGCCGCGCAGAGCTTTGTGACCGCTTCGTGGGAAGAGCCTATTTACACCGCGCAGGCAGATGGAATGGGTGTGCTATACATTCTTGAGGCAATTCGGGAATTTTCTCCAAAAACACGGTTTTATCAAGCCTCCACCTCGGAAATGTTCGGCAAGGTTCAAGAGGTTCCGCAAACGGAAAAAACACCTTTTTACCCGCGTTCTCCTTACGGCGTTTCCAAGTTGATGGCGCATTGGATGTGCGTAAATTACAGCGAGAGCTTTAATGTATTTGCCTGTTCCGGTATTTTATTTAACCACGAAAGCCCAATGCGAGGAAAGGAATTTGTTACGAGAAAAATAACTTCCCATTTTGCACAGATATATGTTGGAAAAACTGAAGAGCCTCTGGAGCTTGGCAATCTCAACGCAAAGCGCGACTGGGGATATTCGGGGGATTATGTGGAGATGATGTGGAAAATGCTCCAGCACAATAAACCGGATACCTACGTAATAGCCACTGGAGAAACTCACAGCATTCGGGAATTTGTTGAAGAGGTAGGCAAGCACTGCAACTTTGATTTTGAGTGGAAAGGGAGCGAAGAAAACGAAGTTGGCATTGATAAAAAAACGGGAAAAACTATAGTTCGGGTTAATCCTAGATTTTATAGACCGGCTGAGGTTGATTTGCTAATAGGCAGTACTGAAAAAGCAAAAAAAGTCTTGGACTGGAATGCCAAGGTTGATTTTAAATCCCTATGCCAAATGATGATGCTCGCCGACATTGAACGTGCAAAAAAAGGCGTTTTGGCTTTGGGATAACGTAGCTGAAAGCGCATAAATTTTGGAAAAATCAATTTTTTTTTGCTTTTTTCTAAAAAAAAATTATTTTTATAGTGATAGAACTTGACTGAATGCTTGTTTTTTTCTATATTTTGGTAGTGTTTTTTATTCAGGTTCGGATTTAAAATGAAGCAGCGTTTTGTGACTTTTAAATGCGTAGTGGCGATGCGGAATTCATCGTTGCGGGGTTTTGTTGAAAGAAAAAAAGGGGATAAATACCATGAAATATGATATTTTAGACAAAATGCTTGCCGCTTTTCCAAAAAAATCTAAAAAATTCGGTGATTGGCATGAAAAAAGGTTTAATAATGCCATAAAATTGGAGAACGATGAGGATCCAATAGAAAAGGTGTCTTTTTCTTCTAAATGCATGCATTACACGCTTTGTAAATAATACCAGCATTGCAATATGACTAAAAAAAAATTTTCCGAAATTGTAAGGGAAATGCTGATTTCCAGCATTAACAAAACTACAGGAGCAATAGGAGATTCCGCTAATTGTAAAATCGGTCAGGAGCTAGAAAGCCTTGTTTATAGATTAAAGTGGAATATTTATAGCGAATATCAAAATAAGAGAGATGAATTCAAAGTGAATTTTATGCGAGGAGGAAAAAAATCCCGCATAAATAGGCATAAAATAGCGGCTTTGTTTTATATTAGCTTTATTTCTGTTATGGAAGAAAATAATTTCTTTTGCTCACCCTCAAAAGAGTTAAAATATTTGTTTGCGCATAACGTAATTTTTAATGCTGCTATAGGAATTATAGAGGCTTTCTTTATTTATTATCTTGATGCAAGAAAATATTCGCATAACCGAGCTTATTGGTTATGGGTGAAGAAAAATGGCATGGTGATACGAAATAGTAAATATAAGCCATATAAAATTAATGAATTTATTTTGGCTCATAAGAAAAAAAATTTATCTGTACTATTACTTGCTACTATTTTTCATTCCATTGAATGCTACTCTAAAGCAAAATTTGAAGAATTAAAAAAGAAAAATTGATATAAAAGGGAATTTATGGATTTTTTTGATAAAATTGCTGAAGAATTAAAATCAATGAGAGCTGAAATTAATAAATATGGTGATTTCTCTTTTAAACGAGATTTTGACGATTTGAGTTATAATGCTAAAAAAATGTATAATAATAGGTATAGCAAAAAAATTGAGTCCGCAAATGTTTTACATAAGCTCCACTGTTTTTTTGAAGTTTTTTTTGATAAAAAAATGAGTTTATCAAATAGCCTGCCAATTTCAATACCAGATATAGGTTATCCGTCTGATGAAAAAAAGGAAGAAGTAGAAATTAAATTTAACGCTACTGTACTATTAGAAGCCTCTTTTAATGCGCTTAATTGGAGCGGGTTAATCAGGCATGAAATAAAAGAAGAAGAAAAAAATAAAAAAAAAGGAGAAATCTTGAATGGTTTCTTGGAGGATTTAAAAAATAATGAATTTAAAATAGAAATAAAAATGATTTCAGATTATTTTGATAATATGTATCGGATTAAATAAAAAAACATCCCTAAATATAGTTATTCTCGGATTTATAACCGAAAAACTTCTTAAAAAACACAACTTTTTAGGCATATAACCGAAAAACTTTTATATATTATATTATATGGAAGAACTTTTCGGCAGGGTAAATGCCCTTAGGCAAATAGAGCCTTTTATAGACAAGCCTTTTATAAAGGTGATAACTGGAATTCGTCGCTCCGGCAAATCCTCCATTCTGCTTTTGCTGGCAAAGCACTTAAAACAAAAAAGAATTTTAAGCGAACAGATAATTTTCATCAACTTTGAGAATATGGAATATGCAGAGCTAAATACCGCCCAAAAACTCAATGAATTTATCAAAACCCAAATGAAAACAAAAAAGAAATATTATATTTTTCTGGACGAAATTCAAGAGGTTCAAAACTGGGAAAAAGCGGTCAATTCCCTGTTGCAAGGCAAAAATGCGGATATTTACATAACAGGCTCAAATTCAAAATTGCTGTCTTCTGAGTTTTCAACCTATATTGCGGGGCGTTATGTGGAGTTTCAAATAAAACCGCTTTCCTTTGCGGAATTCAGGGATTTCAATGGCAAAACATCCGTGGAAAAAGACTTCAAGGATTTTTTGCGAAAAGGCGGGTTCCCAGCGGTGAATATTTATCCGTATAGCGAAACGGAAATTCACAGAATTGTGTACGATATTTATAGTTCGGCTATTTTAAGGGATGTGGTTCAGAGAAACAATATCCGCAATGTTGAGCTTTTAGACAGGGTTTCCAAATTTGTATTTGACAATCAGGGGAATTTATTTTCGGCAAAGAAAATCGCCGATTATTTCAAAAACCAAAATAGAAGCGTTGATATTGAAACCGTTTACAATTATCTAAACGCGTTGGAGCAGGCTTTTGTGGTGAAAAAAGTCCCGCGTTTTGATATTAAGGGAAAAGAGGTTTTGAAAACGCAGGAAAAGTATTTTGCGGGCGACCATTCGCTTGTTTATTCAATTATGGGCTATAAAGACAGGTTCATTTCCGGCATTTTGGAAAATGTGGTTATGCACGAAATGGAAAGACGAGGCTATAAGGTTTTTGTGGGTAAATTAAATGGTGTGGAAATAGATTTTGTGGGGGAGAAACAGAACAAAAAAATTTACGTGCAGGTATGTTACCAGTTAAATTCGCAAGATACCATAAGCAGGGAATTTTCGCCGCTGGGGCTTATAAAAGACAATCATCCAAAATTTGTTGTTTCTATGGATTCGTTTTTCAAGGATAACATAAACGGCATTGAGCATCGTTTTGCTGGGGAGTTTTTGCTGGAGAAATGGTGAAAGGTACATAACTCCACTTTAAAATTAAGGTTATCATTTTTACTACGTTATGACTTATGTCTCCAGCAGTCAAAGACTTCTTAGTTTACGTCATTGAACTTTGCGCCGAAAGGTACTTCGGTGGCAGCAAAACCATTGCTTACAATCAATTAAAAAACACAGACCAACTCTCTTTTTACAAAGATACCTACGACACATCGCATACGCTATCTTCGGAATATATTTTAGAAGAAATCAAAGAAAAATTTACGGAACGCGGGATTATTGTATGATTTTATATCACGGTTCTTTGGAAATAATAAAAGAGCCTAATCCTCTTATTGGAAGAAGAAACGTAGATTTTGGGCAAGGCTTTTATTTAACCGACTTGCAAGAGCAGGCTGTTCGATGGCTAAATCGCAGAAAAAGAACAACTCAGCAAAAAAAAGGCTTTTTGAATATATATGAATATGCGGAAACTTTAAATCTGAAAATCAAACGATTTAATGGTTATTCGGAAGAATGGCTGGATTTTGTAATTTTGAATAGAACCAACGGAAATATTCCGCGAGATATGGATTATGATATTGTAATAGGAAATATAGCCGATGATGAAGTAATTGTTGCCGTAGATAATTATATTGAATTGGAAACAAAAGGCAGGGCTACAAAAAATACGAAGCTAGCGTTGCTAGACGAACTTTCTTTTGCTCATCCAAACAATCAATATGCGTTTAAAAGTACGCAATCTATGAATTATCTGAAATTTGTAAAATACGAGGAGTTTTTATGAAAACCACTTCGCTTGTCAGAATGACCATTGACGAAATTGCAAAGCAGAAAAACATACCTTTGGAAACCGCTTTTGACCTATTTTACAATTCAAAGGTTTGCGAATTGCTAAGCGACAAGGAAACTGGTTTTTTCACCTACGCTCCGCAAGACTTAGCAGAGATGGTTTATAGTCATTGCGCAACAACATTTGAAACTGCATACAAGGGATAAATTTCAATATTGTCTATTTTGCCAAAATTTTCGCTTGAAATTCTAATTCCCATTTTGCTGCTTTTTTCTTGCATAAATAAACGCAAACTGGGCATAGCCCCTTTTGAACCGGATTTCACCTCAATTGGAATTATAGAGTTATTTTTTTGTATAACATAATCAACCTGAGCGTTGCTCTGTTTTTTCTCTCTGTGCCAATAATATAACTTTTGCGGAACATAGCAAGAAGATGCCTTTAAAATTTCCAAACCCGCGAACATTTCTACCAAAGAACCCATATTTATTGTTTTGAAATCATCGGCTATTATTATTTGCGAGGCATCAAAACCGAGCATTCGCAAAAACATTCCGGTATCTAAAAGCAGCATTCTTCTGCGTTTGGAATTGGCACCTGCGCCAAGAGGAATGCCATTTGCGGAGCTGTGCGTAACGGGAATTACCAACCCTGCCATTATGAGCAATTCCAAGGATTGTTTAACTTGCAAGTTATTTAATCCTGCAACACGCTCATAAACAAATTTTCCATCCATTTGGTTCGCTACGGATTCAAATACATTTTCAATATGAGCCACGGGGACTCTTTTTTTATATTTAGCAAAATCGTTTTTATATGAAATTATTAAATCATCTATAACCATTTGACTTTTCAAAAAACTTTGCGTTTCGGCATATTTTGCAATTGCTTCTGGCATTCCGCCTGTGATAAGGAAAATTTTCAGCAATTTATTTAATTCTTTGTGTATTGGCTCAGACAATGGATTTTTTGGACTTGCCTGCTTGCAGGCTTTAACCAACATTTCGTTTTTCTGTGCAAGCAAAAATTCTTCAAAAGAAAAAGGATACAAATATAACGAGCGTATCCTCCCAACGGCAAAGGAAGGCATTTCCTCTATTGCAAATTCCAATAAAGAACCTGCGGCGATTAGATGCAATTCCTGATATTTTTCATAAAAATATCTGAGTTTTGAGAGAGCTGCTGGGCAGCTTTGAATTTCATCAAAAAATAAAAGAGTTTCGCCAGCTACGATTTCTTTCCTATAAAAAAGCGAAAGTTGTGTGCAAATTTCCTGTGGTGAATTGAATTTTTCAAATAAGGCGTGAACGTTTTTGTCATCGTCAAAATTTACTTCAACATAATTTTTAAAAGATTTTCCCAAATTGCGAACCGCAGACGACTTGCCCACCTGCCTGGCTCCTCGCAAAAGCAAAGGCTTCCTGTCGCTTTCCCGTGCCCAAGAAAGCAGAACATTGTCCATTTTTCGCCCAAAATAACCGGTTTTCATAAAAAGTCAGGGTAAATATAGTAAATTTATTGCAAAAAGTCAGGGTAATATAAAAAATTTACGGAATTAATATGCTACTATACCCTTCCCGCCATATACACAAGCCTTACCTCACATTGGGGGGAATGTAGAAAAAAGATTTATTTTCTATTATTCATAATGTGTCCATAAACTCAGTATTTTTATGCTTTTTTCTTGCTCATAAACTTTATACGATAGTCTATGTTGTTTGCTTATTCTGCGTGAATATGAGTTGTCTGTTGGTGGTTCCAGTTTTTCGTAAGGGGGTGGATTTTGGAAAGGGTTAATGGCAATAATTTTCATTAAGTTTTCAATTGTTTCGCGATATGCTGACTTGAGAGCAATTTTTGATTGTTTCTTAGCTTTTGAAGATAATACTATTTTCCACATTAAACATTCCAGCCGCATTCTTTAGCCGAAGTTAAACCTTCTAAAGGTTCTTTTGATGCAGCGACAATGCTTTCCCAATATTCTGGGATTTGCTTAAAATATTCAGTATCGCTCTTAAACTCATCGCCATTCAAAGAAAATATCGGTTTGGAAATATCCACCGGAATTCGCCGTTCTTTTGCTATTCTGGTGACGAATATTTTAATAGCAGTTGAAAGATCTAAACCAAATTCCGCAGCAACCTTTGCAGCGGTTTCTTTTATACTAGACTCTACCCTTGCGGCTACCTGAACTGTCATTTGACACTCCTTGATTTACTTTGACTGCGTTTGAAAACAAATATAGAAAATTTCCATTTAAATCACCGTTTTTTGGGAATTTTTTCACCCCAAACCTTTACAAGTAACATATTTATATAATCTAATTCCCAAAATTTATTGCAAAAAGTCAGGGTAATATGAAAAATTTACACTTTTTTTCACTTTTTTTCACTTTTTTTTACTTTTTTTTACTTTTTTTTTAAAAAACCCTTGACAAGTGTGAAAAAATTTTCTAATTTCTACCTCATAGATGCGCTTTGATAAAAACTTTTCGTCGTTTGACCTTTGGTCGCTGGGTTTTGAGGAACTCTGTCCGAAGAATTTGAATGATAATTTTAATCCCAAAAAAAACAGGAGAAGAGGATGAAAAAAACAATGCCAGTGATGTTATTTTGGCTGTCGCTTTTTTGTGTAGCGGCAGTGGCTCAAGAAGAAGCTGCGCCCCTTTCCGAAGCGGTGACCGAAACAGTTGCAACCATTCCTGAACCGGTAGTTGAGGCGATGCCTGCTCCCCAGCCGGTTGTAGCGAGTAAGCCCACGGAGTTCCATGTTGGAGCAAACCTTGGAGTTGGAATTAGCCAATTCCGCGGACACGTTGCGCTTGTATCGCCTGATGGTACCAAGAAACTTAAATTGTTGCCTTCACTTGCGTTTACCGTTGGTGCTATAAGTGAGATAGGCATAACTGAATTGATTTCGTTAGCTCCCGGATTGCAGTATTCACTTTACCGTGCTTCTGCGGAATTATCAGCCGAGAGCAATGGCAGCATTAATAATAAGAGCAATAATAATGTTTATGATCACAGGGCGGTTATCGCGGGTGTTTATTTGCACACCTTAGAGATTCCGGTATTAGCAAGACTTCATTTTGGGGACATCTATGGAGAGATAGGTCCTCAGTTAGGATTTAACCTTTATTCCAGAATATACAAGAACGCCAATTATTATGACCCGGACATTAATATAATCGCGCTAGGCATTGTTGCTGGTGGCGGTATTGATTTGAGCGGTCTTTTACTTGGTGCACGCTTGCACTTTGGTCTCTTTGACTATGCGGACACCCCCAAGGGCAGTCCGTGGAGTTTTGAAATTAATGTAGGCAAGTTTTTCTTTTAACCTTTAACCCACCTCTAACAGGAGTATTCAGATGAACAAAAAAACCCTCTCGTTGCTTGCGGCTGCTTCAATAGCTTTGTTTTCCGCATGTAGCAACACAGTTGAAAGCACAGATTCGCAAGCCACATTAAACGTGCTTGTGAGGAACTCAATTACTGGCAGTGCCGTACCTGGTGCAACCGTGAAATTGCTTACCGGCGGTGAAAGCAAGGTTACGGATGCCAGTGGAATTGCCCGTTTTGACAAAATTCCCGCTGGAGTAGCAGGCGTGCGCGTTGATGCGAGCGGGTATGTTTCAGCAATCGATGGAAGCCGAATAGACGACGCAAGCCCAAGCATTGCCACTGAACATGCCATTATGATTGCGATTGCTCCAGCTTTAGCGCTAATCGGTTCTGCGTATTATGAGGAAGAAATAACTCATAACTTAAAGGCCGCTGAAGGTGCGACAATCCGCATTACTTTGAGAAAGTCAGCGGGTAGTGCCGACATCAATTTAGTGAAAGAAGTCTTGGAGACTACAGTTAGTGCCGATGGGAAATACACATTTGACACGTTGCCAGCCGGTTTTGAGGGTACTATTTCTGGTTTGGAAAACAAGTTTGGAGATATAGTTTATGAAATCCCCATTGCCTCCACGACTACTTTAACTTTCGGTGCTACGCCAACCGTAAATGCTGATCTTATCTATAAACCCAGGGGTCCGGTTAATAGTTTCCAACTATTGGGTGACCGCGAGATTAGATATACGAATCCGACTCCAGCTGATTCTCTCAAAGAGATTGTTCTCAATTTCACCGACTCCATAGATATCACTCGAAACGGCTCAATAACCATCAGTAATGGTTCGCCCGTAGATATAGTATACAGTGATGACCACAAGACAGTGACAGTTAGGCCGTTTGGCAAATGGAAAGGAGATTTCACTATTACCGTTAGTGGTTTCTATTCTGGCGAAGGACAGGCTCTTGCTAGTACCAATAATGTTATTTCTGTTTTCTTCTCGAAGAAACCAGGTCTTGTTACAGATGCAGTAACTAATGTTGCCTTCACAGGTTCTGATATTCCTAATAGTAAAATTTTTATTGTTTGGGAGGCAACGGAAAATGCGACTGACTATAGGATACTTGCGATAGCAGAAAAGGGCTACGGATACTACACGCAGGTTGGTACCCTCGCATCTTCCGGCTGTTCGAAGGCAACCCCGTCGGCGACCAAAGAGACTTGTACCTCTGGGAATCTGTACAGTGCTATCAATAGCAATCTAGGTGTTTTAGACGTTAGTGGCAACCCTGTTGCTTCCTTAACAGGTGGTGGCAAGATTAAAGTTATTGTTCAGGCATATACCACCAATAACCAAAGCCAAAGCAAAAGTGCTGAAGTTGCGTTGAACTAGCCTTGTAGGGCTAAAACAGGAGAATTCAAATGAAGAAAAAAATTCTTTCATTGCTGACGGTTGCCTCACTAGCTTTCTTTGCTTGTAGCAGTGATGAAGCCGAAACCGCAGACCCGCAAGGCGGGTTGAATTTGCTTGTGAAGGACGCAAATAGCAATCAGCCTTTGGCGGCTGCAAGCGCAATGCTAATTCAAAGCGGGCAAATCAAAATAACGGATGCCCAAGGAGTGGCAAGCTTTAGCGGCATCTCCGGGGGCTCGTATTTTATACGCGTAGAAAAGGACGGCTACGCTACTTATAAAAAGGGTACTTACGTACCCGGAATAGGTTTCAATAACGAAGACATTCAGCTTTACGAGCTATCAACTCTAACGGGTTATCTATATTACACGGATGACAATGGAACCCGGAAACCTGCGACAGGCGCAACCGTGCGCGTTATTTTGTCGGATGATTCTTTTGAAGATAAAATCATAGAACAAGAAGTGGGCGCAGACGGGAAATACACTCTGAAAGTGCCTGCGGTTTCGGCGGTGGGCTATACCGTTATTGCATTGGAGCATATAATAGACGGTGTGAGTTATGAACAAAGAACCATTTGTTCCACCAGTTGTCAGAGTTTAGCTTTGGGCAGTATTAATAAGCTCACTGATAGAACCTATAGCAGCAAAAGCACTGCTGGAGTCGGAGGAGAATTTAGGTTGCTGGAAGATGGTGCTACCCTTGAGTTGGCGGATTTAACCCAGGCAGTTGTTCTCCATTTCACTGACTCTATAGATATAGCTAAAAGCAGCATAATAGAAGTTACAGACGGCAGTTCTGATTTAGCCGCAGATATAACCTATAGCGATGGCAACAAAACTGTGACCATTACGCCGTTGGGCGGCAAATGGGCAGCGGCTCCCAAGATAGATATTTCGAAGGTAACGTCTGGCAAAGGGAAAAGTATTCTTAATCTTTCTGTCACAACCAGGCCTAAAACCCCGAAGTTTAACCTCAACGGCAAAACCGTAACAGGCTTGGCAAAAACTTCCAATGATGCCCAGCTCGCGACTAATGGTAACACGGTAACGCTACAGTGGGACATGGTTGAAGGAGCAACGGGATACAACATATATGCGAAAGCCAAAACCGGCTCAAACACATATGCACGGATTTATTCCGAAGCCATTTTAGCAGCTTGTGGCAGCCCTACGACGACAAATCTGACAACCAGGAAAGTGACGATAGACCTCTCATTCGATGCTTGCGCCGAATACGCAACTGCCCTAGGCTTGTCTCTAGTTTCCGACAGTGTATGGTTCGTGGTTCAGGCGGAGGACAATGTATCCAATACCAAGACCCTTCTGAATGGCGTGCAACCTGGCCCTGCAGTAGCGGTGTTCCCACTTCCACCTCCGGTGGCAGATTCGATTCCGCTTTTGATTAGTGTTACTCCAAATGATGAAGGACTCTTGATTAAGTGGAGACTTATATCAGGTGCCACCAAATACAAACTGTATTTAGGTCCCACTGAGGTTTCCAGCATCAACCACCCCAAAGACACCACCACGATAGCCTGGGGCACGAGCGGTATTGATAAGACCAATTTCGCGGCTGAAATGGCTGTGTTTACCGTCAGGGCGGTCGGCAGAATTGACACTGATATGAGCGGCGCGTCGAACGAGGTGAGGTGGCCAGTTGATATTAGTGGGGAAATACCTTGTAATATTAGCATGGGTCAAAAATGGGGTAATTGGTTTGATATGACATGGACGAACCTCTTGGAAGATGTAAATTACAAAGTAGAGGTTTTCAACTCCTCAGACTTGGATAATCCTCTCTATAGTATGGATTGCGATTACGATGACGGTACTGGTAATAAGTGTACCAGCAGAGCTGACCCCAGCAGGCCGCAGACCAATAACTATACTTTTTCAGGTAATCCTGCAAACATATGGAGTGCTAATACTACTGACTTCTATACCATTAGAGTTACTGCAGTCAGCTATTATGGTTTAGACAACTTTGTCTCCAAATACTCAGAATCCTTTAAACTACAATAATAAGATATGAATCAGGGTCGCGAACAATTCGCGACCCAAACCAACACCGCCGCAAAGCGGTGTTTTTTTTATTTAAAAACGCCGTGGGGGCGCGATTAATCGCGCCCTTACACCGCCGTAAGGCGTTGTTTTTTTATTTAAAAATGATTTACTCCAGTGGCGGAGGTTTCCCCAACATGGGAAAGCATGGTTCACGCCTGCGAGAAGGTTTCCCCAACATAGGAAAGCATAGTTCACGCCTGCGAGAAGGTTTCCCCAACATGGGAAAGCATGGTTCACGCCTGCGAGAAGGTTTCCCCAACATGGGAAAGCATGGTTCACGCCTGCGAGAAGGTTTCCCCAACATGGGAAAGCATAGTTCACGCCTGCGAGAAGGTTTCCCCAACATGGGAAAGCATAGTTCACGCCTGCGAGAAGGTTTCCCCAACATGGGAAAGCATGGTTCACGCCTGCGAGAAGGTTTCCCCAATGATAGGCTTGTCTTTATCCTTACCCACAAATATTCAAAACTCCTTTTCCCATAAAATCGGATTATTATGGATGTATTCTGCAATTCTTGCATATTCCGCTTCATCGCGGATTATGCGTTCATAATAATTGCGTTGCCATAATTTTCTGTAGAATGGTTTCCATTTGAAT
>Ga0268262_10001050_pt1 | contig 35171 bp, 50 predicted proteins | sample TergutNc150P3_FD_190354 | JGI IMG/M metagenome (GOLD analysis project Ga0268262, IMG submission 190354) | Nasutitermes corniger P3 segment gut microbial community from laboratory colony in Florida, USA - Nc150 P3 (SPAdes) (version 2) | ecosystem: Host-associated > Arthropoda: Insects >...
TTGGCCGTTATGCGCCATTTTGTTATAGGTTTTATCATAGAATTGGGCATTTTTTAACTTTTGCCCTATCGCATAATTGCCGGTTTACGCTTCGGGGCTAAAGCCCACATGGTCGCAAGCGCCCACGTCGTAAACCTTTCCAATTATGCGAAAGCGCCTATTCCCCATATTCCGTAAGCGTTGCCGTTTCTTGCCCCGGCGATGCAAGGTGAAAGCGCCAGAGAATAGATTTGCAAATGACGGAGAATAGGCGGGAATTTTAGGAATTTCGCGGTATTTATCGGAATAGCGATTGTAAGGTAAATTTCACATAGTGTAATAAAAAACAACGTTGATTTTTCAAAAAAGAGGCCTTCATTGTTTCGATTTTAACAAGGGAAGTACCACTTCTTTGTGAAATTTTTCCATGCTATGCGAGACAGGATCAAAAGCCTCCAAAGCGTCATCCCAACCCTTCCCTGCGATTTTTTCATACTCCATAAACTCAGTCATAAGTTTTTTTTGACCGTAATTTTGGATGTACTCTTGCTCTGCCCAATATTCTTCTGTGTTAGGTAATGACATTACATCGCCCCTTTTAAAAACATGGTTTTTGATATTTTCATTATATCATCTAATAACCCATCAAAGCCCGGCAGTTTAATATGATTAGCTTGTAAATAACTCGTATTTGCAAATATTTCAAGAGACTTCATTTCCATATCACGCCAAACTCCATGTTTATATTGAACCTTTATCCTGTTATCGGACAGTGCGCTTAAAATATCTTGTAGAGCAGGATTAACATTTTTTAGTGAACGGTATAATTCATTATATTTATCCACACTGCCTTTTACTTTATCAACTGCCGCCTCTATCGCGCCAACAAATTCCTTATTTTCCCATGATTTTACTTCTAATCTGTCATATCTATGGGCTAATTCATGACTGAATACTATATTTGCATTCATTTGATGTGCTTTTAATGATCTCTTGTGATAAACCAAAGCGTCTTGATCTGGATCATACCCAATACCCACCATGAAATCATCATGTTTTAGTTCAGTAGTTTCTGCGTATCTTGAATATATGCTCTTATATGGCTCTTCCATATTTTCAACGTGTTTTTTGAAGTCTACAAGCCCTTGTTTTAGTTCTTTTTCCGAGGTTACGAGCACGCCGGGATTATTCAATTTGGCAACTTGCTCTTCAGGCATTGCCGTGCTCGTAATTTTGGCAACGTTCTCCTCATAGTTCTGCTTGGACTGCTCCATCTTCCATTTTGCCGCTTCCTGCCGCGACACTTTCCTCTGATCCCAGTTAAAGCTGGGATGGACGCCCTGCGGCACTTTTTCCGTTGTTCCCTTGCGCTCGTTATAGTACGTCCGATAAACTTCAGGCGGCGCTTCCGTTTTTACAGGAATTACGCCCCCTCCGCTGCCGTCTATCCTTTTCGGGGTGGGAATGCCTTCCTTTTCATACTTTTGCTTGCGGAATTCAGAAACGCCCTGAAAATCGCACTTGCAGCCATACTCTTTTTGGGGCAGGTGCAAACCCCACCATGGGTCGTCTTTAGGCAGAATCAATCCATCCCACTGCTGGTGAATGGGGCGGGGGTGAACTGACGATTTGCTGGAAACATACATAATGTGCGTCATTAAAGGGTCATCCATTATGCGTTTATATTTTTCAATGAGAAACGCATTGCGCATATTTGTGTTATAGATGGTCTTAAGCCTGCGGTCGCTGCCCAGCTGGGCGTCAACCGTTTTTCCGGTAAGTGGATCTTCCATCTCCTTGCGGCCCCACCAGCCTTTTTCCTGGAGCGTCGGCTTCAGGTTTTTCTTGAAAGTTTCAAAGGATTGCCCTTTCTCAACAGCTTGAATTGCTGCGTTGTGTACATCGGAAAGCACATCAAGCTGCATGGCTTTGGCAACTGTAAAACCTGTTGCGTGTTCCTCATGCCAAACATCTTTATAAGAAAAACCGACCTTGAGGTTTTTGTTTTTGATATAGTCCGTAGCGGCTTTGGGGATTATGTCTGCCATCAAAGGTTCTCCGATACGGCTTGTTCAATACGCTTGCAGGCAGTGTTAAAATATTCTTCGTCTATTTCACTTGCGGTTAAATTAAAACCCAATTTATTACAGGCTACCGCGATAGAACCGCTTCCCAAATGTGTATCAAGAATTTTATCACCCTGTTTTGCATAATCTATTAAAAGATTTTCATATAACTCTATAGGTTTTTGGTGTGGGTGAATTTTTTTATTCCCATGTTCTTTCCCCATAAAAAAGCCGTTCCAACTTATTGAGTAAATATTTACAGGCACATGAAATGAGGTATAGGCAATTTCACATTTTGAATAATGAAAAGCTTTATTGTTGCTACTCATTTTATTCCAAATAATTAAGTAATTTGTTGGGCCTAGTATTTCAGTAAAATAGTTATAGCCCCATATAATTTGATTTTTAGAAACGCGGAAAAGCTCCTTAAAATAAGTGTCATTTGGTATGCATTCATTTTTATATGTTGTATCACTAAACTTTGAACCTTTATTTCTCTTTTTCCAATCTTGTCCTATTCCATACGGCGGATCAACAATGGCAAGGTCTATGCTTTTATCGGGCAGGGTTGCCATGAGTTCCATGCAATCCCCGAGGTAAAGCGTAGCGTTTCCAATAACTCTCTTTTTCATTTGCCCCTGTCAAACTCCGCATCGCCCAGCGCTCTTGCCTTAAACATCGCCACCGCGATGCACTCGGCGATTTTATCCGGCGCCCAGCCAGAAACCAGCTTTTCCAGCTCCTCATGAAAGCTCGCAAAATCGGTAGCCGCGTCGGCCGCCTTTTCAATCACGCCCGCAATCTCATCCGAAATAGCGACATAGCCGCTTCCGTTTTCCGCGTCCAGAGCGTCAACGCTGTCGGCAGGATCCGCGCCGGAGGCGTTGAGGGCGACATTCCGTTCAGCGTTCAGCCCGTCGAAAGCAGCCGAGGGCTCTTGCGGAGCCCTGCCGCCTACAACCTCGTCGCCTTCGTTGGGATTGGACATGCCGATTATGGAGCGCAGCTCGTCCGACTTGACAGTCAGTCCCAGCGGCCCCAGCTTCTCTACAGCCAAAATAATCTGCTCAATGTTTTTTTCGTCGGGCTTGAACAAATCAATTTTGGGGTAGCTTTCCTGCTCGCCGAAATTCAGGTTTATATAAGGGACGGTAAGCGCGGCGTTCAGCGTTTCGATCACTTGAAGGATGTCGCTGTCGGCAATGTCGTTGCGCACTTTGTCGTGGGTCTCGCTTTGCGCCTTGCTTGACCCATCGTCGGTGGTCATGGTCTGGCCCAAGACGAGCTTGCTGACCTGCTTGTCGATCCAGTCCGCCAGCTTTTCATAGACGTTCGCCTTTTCGCCCGTGCTTTTGGATTCGACAATTTCAAGCTGGGCGCTTTCGGGGATGATTGCGCCGAAATCCTGGCCGATGGAGGCGACCGCCCGCTTGAGCGTTACCCTGTCCTCTTCGGTGAATTTCTTCCCGTACTTGCCGATTCGGATCGGGTAGCCGTAGCGGTCGATGAACGCCGCCCAGCTCGTCACGTTGTAGCTTTTGAGCATCCAGTAATACAAAGCCGGGAGCGCAAGCCCCGCGGCGATTTGGCTGCCGCTGATAAGGTGCGGCTCGTGCACTACAAAATGAAACGGCTTGAGGGGCTCCAGCTCGTTTCCCAGAGGAGAGCGGAGCATAAGCGTCTTTCCGGTTTCCCTGTCGTACTGAAACCAGCGGGGATCGCGGAACTTGTACTGCTTCGGCATCCAGTGCGCTTTGTCGGTGTCCCAGATTATTTCAGAAACCGAAAAGCCCTTGGCAAGGGCGTCCAGCATGTCCCGGATTAGCGCGTACAGCTTCGCGGAGCTATTTTTCACGATGTCGCGATCCACGGCATCGGCAAGCTCCATGTCGCGCTTATCGTCGCTTGCCGGGATGACTTTAACGTCAAGCCCGGTGATCGTGTCCTTGCGCGTGGAAAGCACGGAACGGTAGTGAAGGTCTTTTAGCTCAATGTCCTGGGCAAGCTGCAGGTATTCGGCGGGGCATTCCCCGCGCCTTACGTCGTTTAGGATTTGCGCCAGGCGTTCAGGTGTAAGGCTTTGCAGAAGCGTAAAGTCGCCCCAAGGGTGGCGGTTGGTATTGGGAACGGCTGCTGCCTGCTCATCCGTATCGTCGCCTTGCGATGCTTCTTTACCGAAGAAAAAATCCTTTAATCGTCCCATATATCTTTACTCCCTTGCCGGTATCGGTTTACCGTTTCAACAGCCTCGTAAGTCATGGGCTGGTAGCCTTTTGCGTCATCTTCCTTCGCGGCATAGAACGCCATGAGCTTCGCGATGGCCCCGTCGCCGTGCCGCCGTTCCCTGGGGCCGCCGCTGCGTTCAAGCACGCACGGCACTCCGGCTTTGAGGCCGACCACCCGGAAATCGTCCCGTATAAATGGATCGCCTGGAATGTTCGTCGCGCTGTCTTCCATGCTGCCTTTGAGCCCAGGAAAATTTTCGCTGTACCATTTAGCGGTAATCATCACCTGGTAGACATAGCCAGGCCATTCCTGGGCGGCGAGCTCGGCGATCATCTGGCCGTTGCCACGCGAATCGAAAGCCCCGCCGCCCAGGTTCGGCAAGGTATCCATAACGTATTTGATAACCTGCCACTGCTGGGCAAAGGGAACATTGCGCAATTCGATTGCAAGAAACGTGAGCAGCCGTCCGTCCGGCATTTCCTCGTCGAATAAGATGCAGGTAAGATCGCCCGACCGGGCAAAGTCCTCGCCGATATAGACCGCGTTTGTATGGGCAAGCAGAATGTCTCGAACTTCCCGCTTGAGCCATTTGTCGAATTCTTTTATCCGCTTTTCTTCTTTCTCAAAGGTAAAGCTGTCTTCGCACGATTTGCGCATAACGGCCACGCTGTTGTCAGTAACCGCCTCAAGCAGCGCCGAAGGGAAGTACCGGGTCCCGGCGCGGACGGGGATGCAAAACAATTCCTCGTCAGCATCATCGCTGTATTTGTCAATAATTTCCTGCCGCCAAGCTTTTTCTGCTTCAGGCGACCACGCTAGCTTCTTAACCAGGCAGATCCGTTTATACAATCCTTGCGCGAGGGCGTCGTCAAACGTGGTGTGGTGGAGGGAATAGTTTAGTTTCCCTTCCTTGATTTTTTTTATTAGCTCATTGAAAGGGCTGTCGTCGCCGTTGTGCGTCGACAAAATCCTGACACACCCGCCCCACATGAGCAGCGCCATCGCCGCTTTTAAGAGCGCGTCCAGATCCTCGACAAACGCGGCCTCGTCGATAATGACCCGCCCCTGCTTTGAGCGGAGCGAGCGCGCCACAGAGGGCAGGCACCATATCTCGTAGCCGGACGCGAAGCGGATTCGGTAAACGGTGATGTCCTTGTCTTCGTCTTTTAAAACTATTTCTTCAAGCTCTTTGGCGGCGGCGTTGATGTGCTTTGCCCAGAACGCACAGTCCTGGGCAAACTGCTGGGTCATCTCTTTGGAATAGGAAAGGTAATACGAGGATTGGCCGCCGGCCTCTTTCGACTTCGCGGCTTCCAGCACGGACGCGAGCGCCTCGACATAGGACGCGCCGATGCGCCTGGATTTATCCCAGACTTTGACTTCGGCCTCGTCTTCGATCCACTCTTTCTGGTAGGGGAGCAGAACGTCTTCAGTCATGGGGTTTGTTATCCGTCCTCTTATTCCATGCGGCGATGGCTTCTTCTTTTGTTTTAAAAAACGCGGTTTTTATCCAAAGCATTGAACCATCGCCACAAACATGATATGTGTAGTAAAACGATTCATTTTTTAGATTTTTATATTCACTTAATAAAGGTATTTCACCGCAAAATGGGCCTTGTATTAATTCTTCAATCATTTTTAGATCCCCAAAATTTTGCGCCTGATAAAGTCAATTTTGGCGTCGTCAAGCCCGGCTGACTTCGCTTCCTTCGCCACGACCTCGGCGGCTTCGGCAAGGGCGGCCTTGCGGATGCTTTCGGTGAGCTCGGCGTTCAGCTTTTCCGCCGCCTCCAGCTCTTTGAGGCCCCGCGACAGTTTGTACAGCATGTCGGCGATTTCGGCTTTCCTGGTTTGCGGGTCCGACTGTATTTCCTCGATGTCGCCGATCAGGTCGAACACGGCCAGGCGTATCTGCTCGTTTACCACCTTGCCGAGCTTAACGCGGCTGTCGCTGCCGTACTTGTCTATGTACGCGTCGGCTATTTCCTTGGCCTGGCGGTTCTTTTCCGCGAAGCGCTTGAATTTTTGCGCGTAGCGGTTCATCGACGCCCTTGAAAGGAGGGGCTCCCCGGCTTCGGCGTTTATGGCGTCCACGATTTCCGCCTGCGTTACGGCGGGGTCGTGGAGCATCTCGATCAGCTTTTCGCGGAGCTTTTTGGGCAGGCGGTCGACGGCGCTTTTCTGGCCCATCCTATGCCTCCAGGGGCGCTTCTATGCCTTCGGCCCTGGTATTGCCCAGTGCCACGTCGATGCCTGGCCGGGTGATGTGCGCGACGACAAGGCCGGAGTCGCCCAGGCGCTCCGCCTTGACGTAGCCGCGGCATTCAAGCCAGTTGATCTGCTCGTTCACTTCCGCGATTGAGCAGCTGTGGCATTGCGACTTTAGGAGCCGCTGGAGCATCTCGTTGGAAAGCTCGCGGCCCGGGGAATTTTCAATCCCCTGCAAAATTATTATGCGCCGCAAGGGCAGGAAAATGTTTTCCATCGCTTACCTCCCTGACGGCGTGTTGCTGATGAACCAGTTTTGAATCGCTTGCAGTATGGGCTTGAGGCCTCTCAGCTCGCCCTCTATGACGCTTAGGCGGCTTTCAAAGCTCCGCACTACGCTTTGCTCAAGGGTTCCAAGGCGCTCCCCCAAGCGGGCTATTGACTGTTTTGTTTCGCCTCGCAGCTCGTCGAATTTTTCGTCCTGCTTTTTCTTCCAGTATTGGAAAACCCCGAACGAAAGGGCAAGGACAGATATAAATGTGCCGATTGCCGCCAAAACAAACTTCGCTATTTCCACAAAACCCTCCCCGCTACCTTTGCCCGATTGCCCAGGCGATGCCCCCGCTAAGGAGCGCCGCCGCCGGGATCCCTGCCAGAGTAAAAATCTTCCAGAGCTTTGAGCTTCTTTCGTATTTCGCCGATAAGGCCGATTGCGTCCTGTAAATTTCTGACATTTCGCCCAGCCGCGCCTGCAATTCCTTCACAGAGCCCTCTAGCCCTGTTATTGTGCTCTCGTAGCTGCCGATTAAGATCCCGCTCTCGTTCAAGGTCTGCGTTAAGTCCGACAATTGCCTCTGCTGCCCTTCCGAGCAAAGCAATGTTTCGGCTATCAGGCCCTCCAATTGGTCCAGGTCGCTGCCGATAGAAGAAAACCCCTGCGCCGGCAGCTCCGGCAGCGATGCCAATAATAAAAGCAATGCAATAAGCTTTAGCCTTTTCATTCATTGCGCCCTCCCTCATGTCACTTTAAAGACCCGCAGGCTTGCAAGCTTGCCGTTTTTGACGGTTTGAGAATCGCGGAGGCTGTCCCAATACGGCAGCCTGAAATGGCTGTAAACCGTTTTTGCCGTAGGCCGCTCCCACCGCTCCACGATGTATTCGTTTGGGCCGGCGCGGTAATTGGCATTGTCTGTTTTTATGACGGTTGCGCGCCTGCCGGCAAGCAGGGTGAGGAACTTTTCCGCGTCGCTGACATAGAAATTGTCAGGGTCTTCCGGGCTTCCCCAATTGTAATAAATTAATTTGTGCTCGATGCCGCTAAGCAGGGCCTCAAGCGGCTCGATAGCTTTGCCGGTTATCTTTTCGGCGATTTTGGCGATGCATAGCGCGTAGCAGGCGGCCTCGCCCGCCTCCTGGAAGAACGTCTGCAGCCCCGGGAACAGCTTACTTTCCATCTTTCCCTCCCATGGTTCCGCTTATATTCGCGCTGACGCTGTTGTTTTGGCTTATTGTGAGGCTTGCTTTTTCGACCATTTTCGCCAAAGCGTCTATCAGCACCTGTCCGCCCAAAAACAAAACGGACACCACTCCCCAAAGCGCGATTAATGGCAGGAACCAGGCATGGTCCCCGCCCTTTAGCAAAAGCTCGCGGGCGGTAAGCGTCGTCGCAAGCCACGCCCAAAACGAGCGGCTTGTCGCCTTGTAGCAAAGGTCGACAAGGAACTTCTTAAAGGCATTTTCATGAAGGCATGCCCCCTCTTTTTCGGGCTTGTAGAAAGCGTCGCCTGTCAGCTTGTAAAGGGCGCTGTCGGCTTTGCTTTTTGCCGAATTCGGGACCCGCTGCCATTTCTTTATGGCGGAGAACATGCCCTGCATCATTTCGATGTCTTCCCTTATCCCTTTTAGGCTGGCTATCGCATAGTTTAAATCCTGCCCTGCTTTGGCTCCCATGCTTGCAGTATGGCTGCCGCGCGGGGCGCAAATATATTAACCGCTGTTAATAAGTTTCTGGTTTGCCTATCGGCATCCTTTAAAAAGACCAAGGGTGAAGTCGGATGCCAAGCTGCCGGGGCTGGCGGCAGCAATCGTTCATAGGAGGTTTGCATGAAGCGCGTCTTGAAGCTGCTGTTTGTATTTGCCGTTCTAATGCTTGTCGTTGTTGCGGCTTTTGCATTCGTTGCGCTTTTGCCCGTTTCCAGGCAAGAAGTTATGCTCCCGATTTTGTCGGTGTGTATATTGCTTGCTGTTGGGTACGTTGCAAAGCGCTGCAGCGCCGTTTTTACAAAACGCTTTACGGCCGCAACCGGGATAGGTTAACCCGGGAGTTGGATCAATTGCGAATGCGGATGCCCAACCGCCCGGGCTAGCGGGGCGGTTTTTTTCTAGAGAGGAAATAACGGTAAAAATGAAACAAGCATCTTCACTTTTTGAGACACTCGCAGAAGAAAACAAAAAAATTTCCGATGCCCTCAAGGCAATAGGGTATGACACTGTCAAGATTGATCTTTCCCAGATTCGCAATGCTGAGCAGGGCAATATTGATATTCAAATTTGGGCCAGAACCGAAGAAGAAAGCTAAAGGTCTACGGAAACACCAACAGCCTTCGCTATCTTTTTCAAAGCCTTGTTTTGTTTTGTCAGCATCGAACCAATGTTCATATAGTCTATTACTCCGAATGGTGAGCCGCATGAACTGCATTGTACAAAATGCAGTTTGAAATTGGATTTTGATGGCGACACTTCTTTTAGTTCAAAAAAAGTGTTATTGCAATGAGGGCATTTTGAATAAGCCATGATTTTCCTCCTGTTTCTCTACTTGGTGTTTAGGTTTTTACGTATCATTATTCTCGTAGGTTTACTTTTTCCCTTTTATCATTTCTTTTACTCTTCCGGCATAAGATTTGGCCCATGTTTCTTCATGGCAGGGCGAACAAAGAATTTGACAATTTTCAGGCTTATCATTCTTTGGATTGCCGTCTTTGTGGTGAGCCTCCCACCAATCATCTTTTTTTCGGCCCCGGTTTTCCCATTTTAGTTTTTTGCCGCAATTTTCACATCGCTCTTTTGCATCATTCCATGCCTGTTCAACAATCTCGTCTGAAAACTCATTTCGTTCGTTCTCAATGAATCTCACCATTTGTCGCTCCTTTCATCCTTCTACTTCAAAGTAAAGATTCACCTAAGCTTTGACCCCATTATGCCTTCTCTCCTACTTTCAAAACACTCATTGCATCGCCTTCCCACCAATCGTTGAAATCTTTAGCGGACAAAAAACGATCAAATTGTTGGCGAAGGTATTGGTTTTCAAAAACAAAATGCTGGTTATATATTTGGCTGTTGTTCTTGCCGTCATAAAGAGATTGTAATTTATCTATTAACTCTAACCTTTCATTTATTGGTAAAGATTTCCAGTTGTTGTGGTGTTCAGTCATGAGGCTTTGCACTTTTTCCCAGTCAGGCTTAATTGTTGTATAAAAATTGGAATGGCATTTGTTAAAATCAGGTACTTTATCTGCGAGGTTCAATTTTTTGAAAGCTTGAAAGTCATGACTTGTTCCGCTGTTTGGAAATTGATAACAAGAAAATAGCTCAATTCCAGAGGGAGGGGTTTCGTGTCGGGGATAAAATGAAAACTGAGAATTCATAAGAAAAAGGGACAGGCACCTTTGCTTAATGTATAAAAGATAATTGCCCGATCTGTAAAACTCTGTTTCGCTTTTCATTGAGGCTTGATGTGCCGTTATGTAATTAAGCAAATCGTATTTTGTTATATCCGTTTTTTTTGCCTCCTCCTTCTCTTCCGTTTCCACCTCTTCCGTTTCCACCTCTTCCGTTTCCACCTCTTCCGTTACATCCTTTAATTGTTCGGGCAAGTAAAGCCGGTACGAGCGCCCCTCCTTCTTCCGTATCAAAAGGCCAAATTCTTCGGCAAAATAAAACACATATCGAATGTCGTCTTTAGAGATTGGACGGTTATAATTGCGAAGCTCGCCCCAATTCATATCTTCAGCTTTTGCCGTAATGTCAGATTGTAGTATCCCCTGATTCTGCCGAACGCCATCAAGAAAAAATGGAAGCATTTTGTTGAATATTGGATCGCGGCGGACAAATTCTGAATATTCTTTTTTGACAAATTCCAATTGGGGTATAGCTTTTTTATCACGTTTTAGACTGTCTACGCATGCCATGTATTCAACCCGCGCTGTAAGGTAATCATTTCTCAATTCTGCATCATGGGCATTTTTTAGGTGGAATGACATATCAGTATTGATTTCGTCTTCAGACAACTCTGCCTGGTTTACTTCGTCGCTAGCTTCCTCTTGGGGCAAAACAGGTTGCTCCTCTCGCCGCTGTTTTTTCCGCTGTTGGATTTTATTTTTTATGAGTCCGTATAAATATAGATATAAATACAAAAGAGCCAAAGACAATATTGCAACGATAGCAAGACTCATAAAATCTCTCCTCCTCTATTCATCTAAATTTGGGTGTATCCAGCTAAAGACACGCCCGAAAATATGAAACCTGTCGGCAAAATCGGTTTCTTCCGTGCTGAGCGTTCTGAGCAGCTCCGCTTTTTCCAGATCCGCCACGCGAAGTGAATAGATTTTTACCCGCTTTGAAATTGCGTCAAACTCCAACTGCTTGCAAAACACATCCCCGTCAAGCGAAAAAACATAAATGTCGTCGTTGAGGCGCTGGGCTTGATCGGTGTCGAAGAGGACATAATCGCCGTTTCTGATGCCAGCCCCAACCATCGAGTTTCCCTGTACGGAAAACGCGAACAAGCGTCCAAGTTTGAGGCGCGGAATTACCGAAAAAATATCGACATAGCCCTTTATATTCTGCTCGTCCTCCCAGTTTGTGCCGGGGCCGCATGAGACCTTCTGGCTGAGCAATGGGATTTTAAAGCCTTCGCCTGATTTTGAGGTATTTGCAAGGGCTTTTTCTTGGCCTAGGAACATCTCCCCTTCACCAGTAAGCAACCAGTGGAGATTTATTCCATGTGTACTAATTTTTACTTTTACATCATCAGGTATATCACTAGTACCATTTTCATATTTTGACAGAGTACTCTGATCAATCTGCAATTTATCAGCAAACTGAGATTGGGTCTTCATTTTTAGGCTATTTCTGACTATTTTTAATCTTTCCCCTGCTAAATTATTCATATTTAGCCTTTTTTATTAAGAATTCACTTGACATTATTCCAAACCTGCCTATAATAAATATATCGGCGGATAAGTCCACATTCGCCACAAAAAAATGAAGGGGCCAACTGAATCCCCCCTCATACGCCTATTATAGCCCGCTTTTGGCGGGAAAGGATCAGGGTCTATGACCGCTAAAGAACTTGCCATCCTATGGGCTGCTTTCCTGGCTTCCTATATCCTCGTGAAGTCTTTTTTTCTTTTTCTTGACGGCATTCTCGCGCTTATCAAGCATTTTGCCAAATTCCTCGTCTATGATGTCTATACCAGACTTTTCCCGAAGCAGTTCCATAAGCTCGTAGTACTTCATTTGAAGTGTTTTAAGGGAATCACCGAAGAGACCCTTTTTCTCAAGATCCGCCTCTATTTTCAATGTTTTCGAGATTATTTGGGAGAGATCGAGCAAGGCTCCGGAAACATGCTTTTCCGCGACAAGGACAGTTTCGAAAAACACCGCCTCAACCTGTTGGCGGGCCTCTTTGAGGACTATCTCCACGGCGGGCCGGCCAAGCCGTTCTGGATCCAAATAGTCAAAACCGTACTTGGTTATTGTTCCCAAAATCTTTTGATGCGCCTTGAGCCGTTCAGGAAAGAAATCCTTAAAGAACTCTTTTTTGCTTCGATGTCGTTCAGCAAGGAAGACAAAGAGTTTCTCAATCAGTATGCCAGCCAGCAAAAAGAGGCCGCCAATAATGGCCCCTAAAACTGTATCGTTCACGCGTTTCCTGTGGGATAGCCCACTTGAAATAGAAAAAATTGCGGGGTTCCAGCCACCATGCGAAAACCCCGCAAACCAATCCAAAACCCGCTTGGGCGGGAAAGGAGCATTGTTATGGCACGGAAACTAAGCCGCGCAAGGAGGAAGGCAATGGGAATCACCATTACCCCCCAGAAGGGCTGCTGGATCAACTACATGTTGAGGCTCCGCAGCATCACCCAGGCTACAGTCGCCGCAAGGGCAGGCTGCAATAACCGCATGGTATCAGATTTTTTGCGTGGGCGCAAGAACTCGGAAAAAGTCAAAAAGGCTTTGGCGGAGGTCTTGGGCTACGAGTCCTTCGAGAAGCTGATCGCCGCCAGCCGGGGGAAGGAGGAGGCAGCCGTATGAATGAATACATTTTTGTAGCCCTTGTAACCCTTGGCTCTTTTTTAATCGGCTTCGTGGTCAGCTGCCTGATGGACAGGCGAAGGTGAGGGCATGAAAAAAACCAAAGAGAAAAAACCGCACACGATGCGAATTCACGATAGCCTCGAACGCATAAGGGAAAGCGAATTAACCGAACTGGGGCTTTTTGAACTGTCCATTCGCGGCCTTATTCCTAGCGACGTGTTCAGGGAAATAAAAAGGCGACTGGAATTGATTAGGACTTTTTTGAAAGCCGGCGAGCCGGACAACGCATTGTTTATCGTGGAGCATTTTTTAGCATCCCCGCAAGAAGCAATAAGGAGGGATGCATCGTGATCTCATCCTGGAAAGAATTCTTCGCAGCCGTGGAGCAAATGAGGGAGTGCCAAAAGGCGTACTTCCGGACAAAGAGCATCTCCGCGCTTTGCATCGCGAAAAAATGCGAAGCGGCGGTCGACGCATGCATAGAAGAAAAACGCGCCGAATGGGCGCGGGAAAAACAGCCCGAACTAATGGGAGGAGAGCAATTATGAGCGAAAAAGAATTCATGGCCGACAGCCAGGGCCGGCAGGTCCCGGCGGAGCTGGTAAGCGACATAGACAAGCTGCGGGATCAGACAGTCCGCCGCATCGCCGACGAAGCAATGAAAATGAGGCAGGTCCTTTTGGACTTCAAAACCCGCATCAGGGGCGACATCTACACATTCGTCGACATTTCCGCAAGCCAGTACGGCAAGTCCTGGGGCGGCAAGAAAGGCAACATCACCCTAACCACCTACGACGGCAAGTACCGCCTGGTCGTCGCGATAAACGACCAAATCGTTTTCGACGAGCGGCTTCAGGTGGCCCGGGAGCTGATCGGCGACTGCGTGAAGAAATGGTCGGAAGGCTCGCGCAGCGAGATCCTCATCCTTGTCCAGGACGCGTTCCAGGTCGACAAGGCGGGGAAGCTCAACACCGCCCGCATACTGGGGCTCAGGCGGCTTGAGATAACGGACCCCGACTGGCAGATGGCCATGTCCGCGATCTCCGACAGCATACAGGTTTCCGGAAGCAAGCAATACCTCCGGTTTTACGAACGGAACGAGCAGGGCGAATACGTTCAGATACCCCTGGACGTGGCGGCTCTGTAAGCGGGGGGTACTATGGCGGGATTTATCTATCGCTTGGCCATCGCCCTCAAAGACCTGGGGGAGCGGCGCAAATGGGAGCGGCTAGTCCGCTTTGGCTATTGCTTAAGGGAGGTTGCGTACCGTGGAAAAATTAAATAGCCAGGAGCGCATTTTTGAGATCGTCCGGCAGCTCTGCGAAAGCCATATTTCAGGGCTTACCAACAAAGAGCTTGCGGCTGCCGTCAAAACAAGCGAAGCGAACATTTGCCGAGACATGGCCGTCTTCGAGAAAAACGGATGGGTCATCCGCGGCAACGGGGCAAGGTGGCGGCTGTCGCCAACCTTCGGCGGGTTTTCCGGGCGCATCATGCGCTCGTACCAGGAAGCGCGGCTCCGCCTGACGGAAGAAGAAGCGAAGTTCGCCTCCGCGATGCAGTGAGGGGAGGAAGGATGAAGTTATTTTCTTTCTGGGAAAAGTTAAGATACGGTCTTTGGTTTTACCCTTTTGAAGGCTTTTTTACCAAAGAACATTTTCAGGAAATGCAAATGAGAGAAAACAGACCACGCATAGAAGCAGCCAAAAGAGCATTAAAGCAATACCGCGAAACGAAAGATGAAAAATACAACACAGAAGCAATAATGATCTTGCTTCGGTTTCGCGTTGTTATGACCGACTATCGGTTTGAAAAAGTGCTCAAGGAGTTATGTGTTACAAAAGAATCGGCAATTAATGCGATGGCTTCCGTTCTCAATTTTACACCGACCAAAAAGGAGAAACAAAATGCCTAGAAAAAAGAACGTGATTGCGCCGGAAGCACAGACAATGGATTTAGTTGCACAAAAAAAGGACGAGAACCTTTCAGCGGCAAATCAAATTCTCTCAAGCCTTGGGATCCTTGGTGGAGAATATGAGCGTTTCTTATTCGTTGAAGCGGGAAAGAATCTTAAAGGGATCGTCGAAAAAGGCGCCCTTGGACTTGGTGCGGTATTGCTTGCCATTAATGAGCATGAGCAACATGGCTCTTTCCTAAAGGCATTGGAAGAAATTGACATCAACTACAGGAAAGCATACAGGTATATACACGTGGCGAAGCGTTATGCGAAAGAATTTGACAAATTGTCAAATTTGACTGTTTCAAAATTCAATATCTTAGACGAGCTCACGGATATTGAACTTGAAAAACTAATTGATGGCGAAGAGGTAAAGGGACTCACTCTCGATGCTATAGACGCGCTTCCTTCCACGGAAGCGCGCAAAAGGCTCCGGGAAGCGGAAGAAAAAGCCCGAACCCTTAGCAAAAAGCTCGATGAAAAAGTTATCTCCCTCGAAGCAATCATCAAGCAGAAAAGCTCAAAGATTACTGACTTGGAATACGAAATTCGGCATGGGGATCAACTGACAAAAGAAAAGAAAGCCGAGAAAGCCCTCCAGAAATACCGCGACCCTATCATCGACAGCATCCACGAAGCCACGGAACGGATAAAGCGGGCAACTGCGGTGATTGATGAAGCCCAAAAGATTCCCCACGTGCCTTTTGACGCATTGGAAAAACTAATCGAGCCTTGGAAGGGAAGCTTCGGCGCATTCCTTGAAGCCGCCGAGGACTTCAGCGATGCCTTCACCAATATCCATGTGGACAAAGGCAGGGGATGATGCCAAAGCAGTCGCACAACCAGGAGCTATTTGGGCCTTACGCCCTCCGCATGGCGGACGCGAAAACCTCGGCAGAGCGCATAGCAATAATAAGCGAAATGTGCAATAGCCACTCTATCAGCCCGGCTAAGGCGTACAAGATGCTCCACGAATGCGGCTGGGAATCCGGCAGAAAAGCAAGGCGGGACATGGGTAAAAGCTCCGTTGACGAAGTGACCCTTAAAAAAATTTCCGCGCTCATCTGGGACAGCAGCCGCCAAAATGGAAAGGTCGAGCTTTCGGTCAGCGATTGCCGGGCTATCCTCCTGGCTAACGGCGTCGACATTTCAGTGGGCGACAGCCGGCTCCGGGAACTGCTCCGGCGGCACAAGCTGGACGCGAAAAATGCGAAAAAGCCGACGCCCCACCAGCGTATGAGGAGCGAGTACCCTAACCAGGTACACCTTGTAGACCCCTCCCTGGCGCTGTTCTATTACACGCCGAACGGGGAGCAGCATGTCCTTCACGACGACGAGGTCTATAAAAACAAGCAGTTCCTTGAAGGGAAAGAACACCTGAAATGCTGGCGCTATGTGCTAACGGATCACTATTCGTCATCGGTCTGCGTGCGCTATTACGCGGCCTCGGGAGAGAAGGCAGACAATATGTACGACTTCCTTCTCTATGCTTGGGGGAAGAAAAACAGCCCGGTGTACGGCTTCCACGGCCTGCCTGAGCTGCTGATATGGGACTGCGGCTCCGCCAACAAAGCCAGGGCGATCACCAAAGCGCTCCAGGCGTTCAGGGTAACGACCATGCCTCACCTTCCGGGCAACCCACGGGCCAAGGGGCAGGTCGAACGGGCCAACGATCTGGTTGAGCATAAATTTGAAAGCCGCTTACGGATTGAGCCGGTTCACAGCATTGGGCAGCTCAACGAAGCCGCGGAGCGGTGGTGCGCCGCGTTTAATTCGGACAGCATTGAAAACACAGATTCGCGCCTGCACCGGGGCCACAAGGTTATCGGGTGCCGCTATAACTTGTGGAACAGCATTAAGGACGAGCAGCTGCGGGAACTGCCCGATCCTGAAATATGCCGGCAGGTTTATACAACCGGCATCGTAGGCCGCACAGTGGCCGGGGATTTAACGGTTACCCTATTGCACCCAAAAACAAAACGGTCAGAAGCCTACAGCCTAGCCGGGCTTCCTGGAATCATTATTGGGAAGCAGGTAAACGTGCAGCCGATCCTGGTGGATGCTGAACCGCTCATTGTCGCAAGCTGGGAAGTCCGCAAAGGCGAGCCGTTCAGCAAAGAGCTGAAACCCATTGAATGGGATCGGGCAGGCTTCGATGTCACCGCGCCTGTATTTGGCAAGGAGTACCAGCGCTTGCCGGATACGCAGATTGAAAAAAACAGCAAAGAGCTAAAACGGATCAATACCGAGCTTAAGGGAACGCTTAAAGCCCACAGCTTTATCAACCCGACAAATCCCTTTGCCAGCCAGCGCACGGGGGAGCAGATCAGCGTTGCCGCCCCTGATAGCGTCCAAATCCACGACATCCGCATCAGCCATTTCGAGGCCGCCAAGCAGGTCAAGGCCCGGAATGGCTGGATAGACGAAACTTTCATCGGCCGGATGAAAAAGGAATACCCCGAAGGGGTTCCCTCTTCCTTGGTCGACGATATAGCCCACGACGAAGCCGGCGCGGACAGCGCCGCCAAATCCATGTAGGAGAAAAAAATGCTAAACCTTAACACCCGAAAAACATTCGGGATTTTCAAAGACCCATTTACGGACGACGTCGTCACAGCCGACGACGTCTACCTCAACGACGCGTCCCGCTTCGCGGTGGAGTACCTGTACCAGACCGCCAAGGCGGGCGGGATGCTTGCCCTCGTCGGCGAGTCCGGCTCCGGCAAGAGCACCGTCCGCCGCCTCGCCATCGACCGCTGGCAGGCGGAAGGCCAGAAGGTGAGGGTCATCATCCCGCGCATATTCGAGAAGCAGCGGCTTGCCGCGTCCGCCATCTGCGACGCCATCATCGCCGCCTGCTCCACCGAAAAGCCCCGCCGCACCCTGGAAGCCAAAGCCCGGCAGGTGGAGCACATCCTCACCAACTCAAGCCGCTCCGGCTTCTCCCACATCCTCATGATAGAGGAAGCGCACGACCTCTCGATCCAAACCCTCAAGTACCTCAAGCGCTTTTGGGAGCTGGAGGACGGCTTCAAGAAGCTCCTTGCCATTGTCCTAATCGGGCAGGTCGAGATGAAGGCCAAGCTTGACGAGTCCAAAAACTGGGAAGCGCGGGAAATAATCCGCCGGATGGAGATCCTCGAGCTGGAGCCTTTGGCTGACAAGAAGGAAGTCGCCGGGTACCTGGACCTGAAATTCTCGCGGCTCAAAAAAGATCGGAAGGAAGTCTTTACCGACGACGCCTGCGAGGCCCTTGCCCGAAAGCTCCAGCGCCAAACCAGCAACGACATTGTGTACTCGGTCGCCTACCCCCTGCTCATCAACAACTGGGCAAGGAAAGCGATGAACCTGGCGGCTTCCATGAAAGTCAAAATCGTGGACGCCGACGTGGTGAACAGTTTGTAAAAAGCTGCTTGGGAGGGGAACCATGGTGCAAATGCAATTTCAAATAAAGGAAGAAGCAATGGACGCGCTGAAAGCCGAAGCCGCAAAGATGGGGGTAACGCCTAACATCTTTGCCCGGCTTATCATGCACAAACACTTTAGCCCGCCGGATGCGGAATCAAAAACGTACACCTTCACCGCCAAAAACTGGCGGGAGATAGAGGCGTATGTTGAAGTGAAATGCCTGGGGAATGTCGAGGCGTTTACGACAAGGGCACTGGAAGACGTAATGTCCAAAAACCGCCTTACAGCGGTTCAAAAAGCAAAATATGAGAAATTACTCGGCAATTGAAACAGGCCCCGCTGCGCGGCGGTGCGAAGGGGCTCTGTGGGGAGGTTAAATGGGGCCAGCGGAAAACGAAAACAGGCGCAAAAAGCTCATCCAGCTTATCCATGTCGGCAAGGCGAAAATGGCCCTTGGCGACGACGCCTACAGGGCTTTCCTCGAAGGCGCTGCCGGGAAGAGCTCCTGCGCCGACATGAGCGAGCGCCAGCTTGAAGCGGCGCTGCGCGCCATGAGGCGCAACGGCTTCAGCCAGCTCCCGAACAGGGTAAAGCCCGAAGAGCAAGGCATGGCGAGCCCAGGGCAGCTTGAGTACATCAAGGGGATGTGGCAGAAATGCGCCCGGAACAAAAGCGACGCGGCCCTTTCGGCTTTCGCAAGCCGCATCGCCGGGGTCAAGTCGCTCCGCTTCCTTACTATCCACACAGCGCAGAAAGTAATCCTGGCGCTGCGCGACATGATGGCGAAAGCCGGGTTCGATCCCGACACGTCGGAGGCGCTGGATGGCTAAGGCCAAGACCCGGGGGCTTGTGGAAGACCTGATCCTTTCCTGCGCCTCAGGCGGGGTATCGTCGGAAACCTCGCAAAAAGCCGTGCGGGCTATTTGCAGGCACTACGGCGGCCAGATGGTCTACATCCCGGCAAGGAAGGCAGACGGCTCTTCCGCGGAAAGCCTGCGCGGCGTTATCGCGGACGCGGTGGGCGACAGGCTCGCGGGAAAAATCCTCGACAGGATCATGATCCTTTACGGGCGCATGCTCTTGTATATCCCGCAAGAAGACAAGGCTTTCCGCAAAACCATCGCGCTTGAAATTTACGAGCGCAACGGGAACAAAGGGGCTGCCATGCCCGATTTGGCCAGGGAATACCATATTAGCCTTGCCTACGCTTATAGGCTTTGGAAGGAAGGCCGGAGCGAAAAGCTAAGGCCCTCCATGCCGTACCTGCCGTTCCTGGAGATGGCCGAAAATATTAACCCCGGTTAATATAAAAAACGCTTTTTATTTTACTAGGCTGTCTGCATGGAAACGGGCAGCCTTTTTTTATCCCTCAACTTCGAATGCGAAATTCCCAGCCGGATCACCTTGCTCCCGCCCGACAAAACCATAAAAGGGCGCGACGGGCGGGAATGGAAGAACACGGACCCGAAGCGGGCCGCGCTTAACTCCATGGCCCGCCTTCAAATGCTGCCCATAGACGAAAACCATTCGACGGATTTGGCCGCGCCAAAAGGCGGCCCCGCCCCGGCCTTCGGCTGGATGAAAAACCTTTGCGCCGACGCGTCAGGCGCCATATGCGCGGACGTCGAGTGGACGGAGCGAGGGCGCGAGGCGCTTGCAAAAAAAGAATACCGGTTCATTTCCCCGGTTTTTTTGTTCAACGAAAAAAGCGAAATCAACTGCATCCTCCGCGCCGCCCTTACCAATTCGCCAAACCTGCAATTGCCGGCCCTCAATTCCGAACAAAGCTCGGGCGAAGGGCCAGGAAAAAATATTATCAAGGAGTCATCCATGGATCTCAAAGCATTATGCGCGGCCTTGGGCTTGCCCGAAACCGCGACCGAAGCCGAGGCGCTCGCCGCGGCGAAATCGCTGAACGCGTCAAAGGCAGCCGCCTCGGCGCAGACAGACACGTCGAGGGTCGACCTGACGGCCTACGCGCCAAGGGCAGACCTGAACGCGATGGAAGCCAGGGCGGTCACCGCGGAGAAACAGCTAGCCGACCTGAACGCGGCCCAGCTTAAAAAGGACGCGGAAGCGGCGGTGGACGAGGCGATCAAAAACCGGAAGTTCGCTCCGGCAAGCCGGGCGGAGTACCTGGCGCTTTGCTCCACTCAGGCGGGGCTTGAGTCCTTCAGGAAGATCGCCGCCGCTACCCCGGCGATTATAAGCGCGGATACCCAGGCTCCGGATGGAACTCCTCCGGCTGCCGGAGGCGGGACGGCGCTGAACGCCGAGGATGTCAGCGTAAGAAAAGCGCTGGGCTACAGCGATGAAGAGATTAAGAAAACCAGGGGGGAGACAAAATGATCATAACCAGCGGCGTTTTAAACGCACTGCGCACCGCGCTCCGCGACGAGTTCCGCACAAGGATGGCGGACATTGACGCGAAGCCAATTTGGAAGCTTTTGGCAACGATTATCACGTCCAGTACCAAGAGCAACACCTACGGGTGGCTTGGGGCATTCCCCCAGCTGCGTAAATGGGTCGGCGACCGCGTCATTAAGGATATAGCCGAATTCGCCTACCAGATTGTCAACGAAAAGTACGAGTCCACTCTTGGGGTCGACCGCACCGACATCGAAGACGACAGCCTGGGCCAGTACCGGGTATTGGCGCGGGAAATGGCCGACGAGTTCGAGCGGTTCATGAACCGCAACGTGGCGGCCCTTATTTCTGGCGGCTTTACAAACCTCTGCTACGACGGGCAGAAATTCTTCGACACCGCCCATCCTGTTTAGCCGAATACGGACGGCACCGGTACCGCAACGGAAGTTTCGAATATCGTCGGAACCGGAAACGGCTCCCCCTGGGCTTTGCTTTCCCTTTCCGGAAGCCTCAAGCCGTTTATCGCGCAGCAGCGCAGCCAGCCGGAGTTTGATGAAATCACCGACACCAAAAACGACACGGTCTTCATGAAGGACGTATATTTGTACGGCATCCGCTACCGCGGCAGCTTCGGCTACGGCCTCTGGCAGCAGGCGGTCGGATCTAAGGCCCCGCTTACGGTGGCCAATTACGAAGCGGCCAGGCTTACCATGGAAACCCTAAAGCGGGACGGCGGCGATCCCCTGGGCATAGTGCCAACCCACCTGGTTGTCGGCCCTACCAACGAGGCTGCGGCCCGGGCAATCCTTTCGAGGGAGCTCGTCAACGGCGGCGAGTCCAACCCCAACTACCACACTGCGGAACTCCTTGTAGTCCCGCACATTTAAGGAGATGCATTCATGGAAAAAGAAAAAATCGCGCCGTGGCTTGAAAAGCTGAACGCCGAGCAGGACGGAAAGAAAAGAAACGGGATTGTCTCCGAGATGTGCAAAGAGCACAGCCTTAAAATCGGCGACGCCTGGAAGCTGCTCAAAGAAGCCGGCTATGGCTCGCAAGCGCCGGACAATCCGCAATCTGAACCGAATGCAAATACTCCAAATAACCAGCAGCCTGAACCGGTTGCTGAAGAGAAAAAGCAGCCCGTAACGCTTCGGCATAAAACCGAGTACCCGCGCTACCGGTGCGCCGGGCTTGCGCTTACGCAAAAACCGGAAACCTACCAGGTAACCGAATCGCAGCTGGCAAAGCTGCGGATCGATCCCTGGGTCGAAGTTGCAGACAGCAAAGAGGCTTAAGCGTAATGAATCCCCTGATTTCCGTAGGGCAGTTTCTATCTTTGCAACCCTCAACCGTTATCCTTCCGCAAGGGGACGACGGCGAGCCATGCGCGGAAGGGATAGAAGCCGCCCTGCGGCAATCTACGGGAGTCATTGTCGCCCACCTTCCCTGGCTCCTTGACGGGGACGGGGAAATAAAGCGCCCCGTAAACCCGCAGTTCGCAGACGCGCTTGAGGCGATCTGCGCCGACATCGCCCTTGACCGCCTTACCGACACAGTTACCAACAGCGAAAACCAGCGGAACAAATACAAGGAGAGCCTTGCCCTCCTTGAAAAAATCAACCGCGAATACCAGGGCGGCCTTGAGGGGCCGGGCTACCAGGGATCGGAAGTGGTAGCCGCCGGAAAGGACGGGATCGAGGACGGCAGGTTTTTTAAGAAAGGCGGGGTGTTTTAGTGGGCGCCGCGGTCGAGATAAACCTTCGGGACATAGAAAGGCTCCAAAGGAAATTCAACGATTTTGCCCTGTCGGGCGGCGACAAAGAGAGCTTGTTGACCAGCCTGGGCGGCGTACTTGAGCATCAGACATGGGAACGCTTTCAGCTCCAGAAGGATCCTTCCGGAGATCCCTGGCATGAACTAACCGAGGCGTACAAAAAGCGCAAAGGCCTTATTTCAAGAGGCGGCATCCTGAACCGGGAAGGGCATCTGATTGATTCGATTATAAGCCAGCCCACCGGCAGGGACAGCGTCCTTGTCGGCGCGACGGAGGAATACGCCGATTACCACCAGAGCGCGAAAGACAAAAAACGCCGCCGCGAGTTTCTGGGGCTAAGCACTGACAACATCGACGAACTGGAAAATGCCATCGACGTTTTTTTGAAGGGCAAAATAGCATGATTATTGATTTTGTAGGCATCCGCGACGAGGCTATAAAGCAGATAAAAGCCGCGCTCGCGAAAAATAAGAAATTGCACATAACATCGCACCCGGGCATGTTCAGCGAAGCCGAAATTAAGCGGCTTGCAAACCAGACCCCGGCGATACTCACTACCTTTATGCGCTACTCGGACGAGGAGAATACCGCCAGCTTTGTCAGCTGGGTATTGTACCGGGCCGACAGCAAAGACCGGCTGTACGACGGTGCGCTGAAAATAGTTTCAGCATTAGTCCCTGTTTTGCGGGGAATTGACGCGGAGTGGAGCATAGGCGGAGGTAAGGACATTGAAGCCGAGTGCCTGTATTCCGCGGCGCTTGACCAGATCAACGCAACCCTTTGGGGCGTCAGGTGGGACTGGCATATTAGAGACACCGTATTCGACGACGGCGAAGGCGGGGTCCGGCTCGACGACCTGGATTATTTTGAAGGCTACGACGCGACGCATCTCATTGGGGATGCCGCCGCTAAAGACACTGTGCATCTCTAACGAGATGCAAGTATAGGAGGGTTCAACATGCCGATACCGATGAGGCAAATTCCGGCTAACCTTTTGGTTCCCGGACAGTACCAGGAAATCGACAACTCCCTTGCGGGGGCGCAAGGCGATATTAAAAAGGCGCTGATGATAGGCTACAAGCTTTCGTCTGCGGAAGCCGAAAGCGGGAAGCCGCTCAACGTGCTTGAAGGGTTTAAAGCGCACCAGCTCTTTGGCTATGGAAGCCCTGCCGCCATTATGGCGGAAACCTTCCTGGCGCTTAACAAGGTGGAGGAGCTTTATGTGCTTCCCATTCCGGAGCCTGAAGCGGGGACTGCCTGGAAAAAGCGGTTCGCCGTCAGCGCGGGCAGCGCCGAACCGGGGGCAGTCAACATCAAAATAAACGGCCGGCTCTTTGAGGCGGCGGTCGCCGCCGGCGCGGACGCGCAGGCCGTCGCCGCGGCCATTGTCGCCCGAATCAACTCGGAGCTTACCCTGCCGGTTACCGCCGAAGTAGATTCTGAACATCCCGAGTCCATTGCCGTTATGTGCAACGTGAAAGGCATAGTCGGAAACAGCAACAGCGTCGGCATAGAATCCACAGCGCCCGGCGTGACGGTTGAAGAAGGGGCGACCACTGCCGGAACCGGCGCAACCAACATCAAGCCTTACCTTACAGGCCTGGGCGAAACGCGGTACAACTTTTTCGCGAGCGACTTCAGCGATTCAGGGAGCATCAAGTACAGCTCCGACGAGCTGGAATCGCGGTTTGAGGCAATGCGCCAAATCGGCGGCAGGATGTACATCGCGCTGGAGGGGAAGCTTGGAAGCAAAACCGAAGCGGGCTCGATGCTGTATAAGGCGGAGGACGTAAACTCGCCGCACATTGTCCTTTTGCCGCGAAGCGAAAACCCCGATCTGCCCTGCGCCTGGGCTGCCGCGTGGTGCGCCGTCGCCTGCCGCATCCTTGCCGACGATCCCGCCGCCAACACTTACGACACGAAAGTGACCGGCTTAATCGGCGGGCAGGACTTCTCTTTCTGGGAACGCCAGAAACTGCTTGAAGCCGGCATTGCCACTTACCGCCTGGACACAACCGGCAACGTGCTGATTGAGCGGCTTGTTACCAGCTACACCGAAAACACCGACGGCGGAAGGGATACCAGTTATCTCGATGTGCAGGTTCCCGAGACCGTCGACGCGGTCCGGACCTACATCAACGCCGAGGCGAAAAAGAGGTTCAAGACCTGGAAGCTGGCAAGCACGGAAGAAAACTTCGGCTCTGGCGCAAAAGTAATGACTTGCGGCGTGTTCCGCTCCTTCCTTTGCGAGCTTTACAGCGAGGTATTCATCAAAGCAAAACAGTGGTGCCAGGATTTTGAAAACTACAAAAAATCCATCCTGGTCGAAGTCAAAAAAGACAGCAAAACCAGGCTTGAGTACCTGCACCAGCCGAACCTTATAGGCCAGTTCTATATCGCCGCCGGGCTGCTGCAATTCAAATAAAAGGGGAAAACCATGAAACTCGAACGCGTTAAAAGGGTAATATCCGCGAAGCTTGGCGAGCTGCCTGTACAGGAGAAAGGGGCGACTTTTACGCCCGCCGGGCTAAAGCGCGAAACCAAGACGGGCGAAGTGCCGGAGAATACCGGCTACACCGAAAGCCAGACCTTTGCCAAACTGAAGCTGAAGCTCAACGCGACAGGCAAGCTCGGCATTGAAGAAATGAGCGACGTGGGGGAGGACACCCTCACTATCTTCACCACAGGCGGCAAGCAGTACATGATGCCTAACGCCTGGGTAATAGAGCCCGGCGAGCTGGGCGACGCCGAAATGGACATTGAGTACAACTCGGCAACCAGCCCGAGGCTGGCGTAAGGATAGGCGCATGGCAAAGATCGATCCGTTTGCGACAGAGACCGTCAAACTGCGAGTGCCGCTCACGTTAGGCGAAAGGACTGTAACGGAGCTGCACTTTAAGCCCCCGAAGCTTAAGGACGCGATGCGTACCGACAGGTACGAAGGCGGCACCGTGGCGGCCGCTACCGCCCTCATGTCAAGCCTTACAGGGGAGCCTGAATTTCTGCTTGGCGAAATGATCCCCGAAGACTTCGCCGACTGCTCGGTAATCCTTTCGAGGACCAATATGCGCTTTATGGGCCATATCAATTTGTTTGAGCAGGAAGATGAAAACCCTACGCCGGCGGCGAAGACGCCGCCGGATGCACCGCCGGGGAATTCGTCGACAGCCTCCGAAGAATGGCCGGAGAGCTCTTAATGCTCATGCCGTCGATCAGCTTCGAGACCGCTATGGATTTTACTTGGCATGATTTGAGCTGCTGGCATGAAACCGCCGTTTCCATTTATAACGACATGCACAGGACGCGGTAATGGCGGGCCAGCTAAAAGCCGCAGTAGAGCTATCCTTAAACGACAAGCTTTCAGGCGGCATGGAAAACGCCGGGGAGTCCGTACAGGAGTTCAAGGAAAAGGCGGTAAACGCCACAGAGTCTGTCGACCGCGGCATGGAGAACGCCGGGGAGGCTGCAGAGAAATTTAAGGGAAAGGCGGAAAGCGCCGCCAAATCTGTCGACCGCGGCATGAAGGACGCCGGAAAGTCCACGCAGGGCTTCAAGGAAAAAGCGGTAAGCGCTGCCAATGCCATAGACCAGGCGTTTTCAACTGCCGGCGCAAAAATAGCTTCTTTGGGCGTCGCCATAGGCGGGATGGCCCTTTTAAAATCAAGCATTGACTATGAAGACAGCCTTATCCGCATCGGCACTAACGCAGGGATGTCAGGCGAAGCGGTCAACCGGTTCAGGCGCGACCTATTGGCAATCGCGACCGAGGCCAAAGTGCCGGTTCAGGAGCTTGTGCAGTTCGGCCAGGTAGTTACGGACAATTCCATAAGCCTGGATGTAGCTTCAGAGGGAATGCGGTTCATGGCCGACGCGATGCAGGGGCTTGGCATATCCGGTCAGGAAGCCGGGGATATTTTCAGCGTCCTGGTGCAAAAAGGCGCGAGCATCGACGTAGTAAAGCAAAAATTAAATAACCTCGCCGAAATTGACAGCAGGCTCCAGGGCATGGGGCTGGCGGATTTCGCTAAAAAACTGCCGCAATTAATGGAAGTAAGCGAGGTGACCGTCGACAACATTGAAGACATGTATGTTTCAATACTTACTTTAAATAACGGCGCATCCAGCAAGCAAGCCCTTACCCAGTATACAGCCGCTATGCAAAATTTTGCGGAGAGCAGAAACGAGATTAGGCGAAATTTAAAAGGCTTTGACGTCAAAGACCAAAACGGCGAATTGAAAAGCTTCGAAGAAATAATGACAGCCCTGATTGAAAGGGGAAAAGAAATGGGCGGCTTTGACAGGTTCAAAGATATGTTTAAATTCAGCGACAATACCATCAAAGCCATAAAGCAGTTTAACAATTATTCAGAAGAGACAAAAGAAAAAATAGCTGATTTGGGGGACACCTCAAACGCGGTAAGCAGCCGGGCGGAGCAAAACGCGCTGTCTCTAAAGTCTAACCTCGTATCGCTCCAGGACAATATTTTAAAACTATCAGATGCGGCGATGACAAAGCCGATAGCATTTTTTGCGAAACTGCTTGACGCGCATCCTAAGGGCATGGAAATGGCAATATATGGCGTTGGAGGGGCGCTTTTAGCGTTAAGCGCCATGAAGGCTTTCTCAACGGTTGTAAACCTTATCACAAGCATGAAGGGATTGAAGGGCGGCAAAATAGGCGCCGACTTTTCAGGAAGCAAAATCGGCGCCGAGCTTTCAGGCGGCGCGGTGGTCCCGGTCTACGTTACCAACGCCGAATCGATGGGCGGCGGGCTTCCCGGTCAGGGAAACCCTTTAGGCGGCGGGCAGGGCAGCCCTTCGCGGCCCGGAGGGGCCAAGGGCCTCTTTTCAGCAGATACGATAACAACAGGCTTAGGAATCTTTGCTGTTACAAAAACAATTTATGACAATATTCTCCTTCCTATAGCCCAAAAAGCGCACGCGGAAATGGAGGAGAAAGGGATCGACCCTGCCGTCCCGGGCGTCAATAATTATTACAACCTCAACCCAAAAATAAGGAAAAAACTCTGGGAAGAGTACCACGCCAGCCACCCCGAAGAGCCGTTGCCAAAGGGCGCGCCCATCAGCGCCGCCGGCGACGCGCCCCCGGCTGACAGCAGCCCAAGGCAGCAGCAAAAAAAACCAAAAGCGGGATCCTACTACTGGGGCGGCGGCTTTGAAGTGCCGGCTACGCAGCAGGCCGCCCAGGCAAAAATGCCTGAAGGGCCAGCGATGGGAACTTTGGCGAACCCGCAGCCGATGCAAAGAAGGGGCATAAGGGAACCCGAACAAACCGCTTTTGAAATTGCGAAGCAAAAATGGCAGATGCAAGCCGGCTTAGAAATGCCTTCAACGCGGCAAGCCTTCCAGGCAATAACGAATAACGATAGCCCAGAGCAACAGCAGAAAAAACTGAAAACAGGATCCTACTGGGGAGGAATTCGCGATACAGAAGCATTGAGGCAGGCCGGCCTGGCAAAGACGCCTGAAGAAACAGCGATCGAAACCGCGAAAAAAACATTGCGCTTTCAGGGCGGCAGCTTAGAAATGCCTTCAATGCGGCAGCCAGGCTTCGCAGCGCATAACGGCAGCGCGGAGCAGCCGGAAAGAAAACAAAACGCGCCGTCATTTTTACGCGGCTTTGAAATGCCTTCAATGCGGCAGCCAGGCTTCGCAGCGCATAACGGCAGCCCAGGGCAGCCGCAGAAAAAACAAAACGCCGGGACATTCCTTGGCGGCTTTAAAATGCCTTCAATGAAGCCGCCCAGCCAAATAAGGATACCCGAGTCAGCCTTGCCGCCGAAGATAGCCAGGGCCGAAACCGCAATCGCGCCGGCCGCAAAAGCCAGGCTCGAAGGCAATGCAACCCTTGAGGTGAACGTGAACATAAGCGGGGAACGCCCCACAGCCAATGTTGCCGTCAAAAGCAACAACACGCCCCTTAACTTCCACCCCACCGGCAATGCCAAATTGGCAAGGATACTGGCAACATGAGCGGCGCTTTCGACGCCGCCCTGCCGCCGCCATATTCCGGCGAATGGAAGCAGGCGGAGAGGGCAAGCCCCGAAGACAGCCCCCGGCTTACCAGCTACCAGGCCCCGGGCGGGGAGGCAATCCAGTTTGTCTTAAAAAGCTTTGAGTTTTCAGGCGGGCAGTCCATTGATACAGCCGAGTACCCTTTCGGCGGCCTATGGACAAACGAAGCCTTAAACGAAAAGCCCCAGCAGCTCCATATCAACGGCTTTATCCGAGGCGCAGAATACATACAAACCAGGAACGCCCTTATAGAGGCCTTGCGCATAACGACCGGCGACAGCGAGCCGGGGTATATCGATTTCCCTTTCTGGGGCCGTTTCCCAATTGTAGTTTTGGATTACAAGGTTTCCGAAACGATTGACGAAAAAGGCCAGTGCGCACTAACGCTTGTCTTTAAGCGGGCTGGGGCCTCAATTGCCGAAAGGGCCGCTTCCGTTTCCAGCATAGCCGGAAGCCAATCAGGCATGGGCGCAGCGCTTGAAACGGCTGCCGAGGATCTGGAGGCCGCCGCCATTGACAGCTTTGAAAAAGCATTGGCAGGAAATGCCGAAGCGGCGGGCAATTTTGAAGCCGGTACCGCAAGGGCATTTTCGCAAGGGGCGGCCCAAATAAAAACGGCGCTATTAAGCGCGCTCGGGCGCATCCAGGCGGCGCAGGCAAAGCTTAATGCCGTCTCCGCCGAGATTAACGGCATATTCAGCCTGGCAGCGGAGCTCATCGGCGCCCCAAGGCAGCTGGCGCAATCGCTGTTTAACGCCGCGGCTTCTATCGTTGCCGGCCTGGCTGAAATAAGCAACAGCGCGGCCGCGTACCTGCCAAAAAACGGCGCGGCTTCCGGACCGTCATACCAGGCGCCTGTTCAAAATGCCGGGCAAAGCGCCGCCCCAAACATGCCCGCAGGCAACCCTGCTTCCAACCCGCCAGGCCAGGCCGGAAATCAAAATAGCGGGCAAAGCAATGGCCAAAACGCAGCCTCATACAAACCCAAAAGCAATGCCGTTTCAAAAGCATCTTCGCCGTCATACCCCGCGCCTGCTGCAAACAACGAGCAAAATGTTTTGCTCCAGTTCCTTTCCGCAAGCTCCTTCGCTTTAAGCAGCATCCCTCTGACGGTGCGGCAGGAAGCGGCCCAAAGGGCTGTTGAAAACCTTTACCGCATCTGCGCATTTTCAGCGGCAGGCATTATCCTGGCCCAGCTTGAGGCGCCTTTCCAAAAAACCGAAGGCTACTGGAAACTGTTTATTAAGCTCGAAGAAAGCATCGATAAAAACGACCCCGCGGTATACGCCGCGCTTGAAACGGTGAGGGTCTACGTTTCCTGCATTTTATCCGCCAAGGAATTAAGCGCGGAAAAAAGGCGGCTTTTCAATGCGCCGCTGCCATTGCTATGCTTGGCCCAATGCCTCGGATGCGGCGAGGATAAGCTCCGGGAGCTGAACCGCATAGCGGATTCTTTCGCCGTTAGGGGCAATGTGCTGTATGTCTAAGATTGTGGTAAAGAACGCCACTACCGGCGCGGAGCTGATATGGCGGCACATTGTCATAAAAAAATCCCTTGACGATATTTGCCACACACTAGAACTGGAAATCGCGTCAAGCGAAAGGGGGAAAGTGCGCCGGCACAATAAAATCGAAGTGCGGTACGCAAACCCCGCGGTAAAGGACTCGCAGGCGGCCGGCGGCCGCCGCGTTACCACCGTGCTGGTCGACGAGGTATCAGGCAGCGCCGACAGCCGGAAACACAGCATTACAGTTACAGGCCGTTCCCCGGCGAGGGACATCATCGACTCTACCTGGACTGAAGATTTTGAAGACATGACGGCGCTGGATCTGGCCAAAAAAATTGGGGGGAGGTTCGGCATACAGTGCCACGCGCTCCCGCCGTCCATCGCCGGCAAGATGCAGCCGATTTACGCTTTCCGCATCCAGAACGAAAGCCCCTGGGTAAAGCTGATAAGCGAGGCGGATAATGAAGGCTACATCCTCACAAGCAACGAGGCGGGGGATTTGTATTTTTGGGAAGTCTCCGCGGCCGTGCGCGACGAAGGCTTTAAATTAGTCGAAGGCGCCAATATCAAGTCAATCGGCTTTGTTGAAAACGGGGCGGAGCAGTTCCATGAGTATGTCGTGACGGGATGCGGGGAAGAGGCCCATGTAATTGACGATAGCTGCCCGGGCGGCCGGATTTTGACCATGGACATAACCGACTGGGATTTCCCGGCTGCAAAGCTCCAGCGCCGTGCGGAAACCGAAATGCGCCGCAGGAAAGAAACCAGGGTAACCGCTACGGTTCCAGGCTGGGGGCTGACCGACGGGCAAATCCAGCGGCTTGGATCCGTTACCGCCGGCAAAGAGATTTTCTGGGTTCCAAATTTACTAATACCGGTTATAGCGCCGTCGATAGGGCCGGACGCTAAACTGCTGATAGCCGAAGTGGAGCACGAGGCATACCCCGACACCTTTGAGAGCAGGGTAACGGTCGTAAAGAGGGAGGCTTATTTGTGATCGATTTTAAAAACATCGCCGCAAAAATACGCAACCTTTTTTGCCTGTCCGATTTCCAGAAGCGCTACAGCGACGACGACCGGATTCAGGTTAAGACGCATAACGGCAAAGTCCTGGAAAAGAACGAAGCGTTCCCTTACGGCTTCTACGCGAAAGCAAAGTCCGGAAAGGCCCTTGTATTTTGCCAGGGCGGCAACTTCGACAATTTTGAAATACTGCCGGTCCTAAAAGACGACCCGGTATTCCGCCCGGCGCTGGAAGACGGCGACGCGGCAATATACACCGGGGAGGGCAGCTACGTCGTTTTGCGGGAAAAAGGCAGCCTGGAAATTTACACCCGCCGGAAAGGCGACATTAATGTAAATTGCACAGGAAACAGCATTATCGCTGTGGATGGCGATTGCCTGTGCACAATAAAAGGCAATAGCACTATTAATTGTAGCGGCGACAGTACTGCTACCGTAGGCGGCAATTGCGAATGCAAAGTTAGCGGCAGTTACACAATCAACGCGGGGACGTTTATAGTTTCCGCCGGAAGCATAAACCTTAATTAAGGGATAGAAACATGCCGGCAGTTGCGAGAAAAGGCGATTTATGCACAGGTCACGGATGCTTTCCCCCAAGGAAAAGCATCGCCGGAAGCGGGAACGTTTTTGTTAACGGAAAACCCGCGCACCGCAAGGGCGATGCCTGGGAGCCGCACACTTGCACCGATCCATATACGCCCCATGGGGCGCACGCTGGTTTGCTTGCCGGCGGGAGCGACAGCGTTTTTGTAAACGGCATGCCCCTAGGCAGGGTCACCGATCCTGTTGACTGCGGATCCAAAGTTGCGACCGGCAGCGGGAATGTTTTTGCAGGGTAATTATGGACACAGTGCGCATAGAGCAATGGAATGACATCCGCGAATTGGCCCTCATGAGCATCGGGACCGACAAAGGGACGTGGTGGGCCGATCCGGACTTCGGCAGCGAATTGTGGCTGCTTAGAAAAAACGGCAAAGTGGACGGCCAGACCGCCGGAACCCTCAGGAGGATGGTGCTTGAAAGCCTGCAATGGATTATCCAGGGCTCCCTTGCCAAAAAAATCGACTGCACGGCCGAGCGCACCGGCAAAAACGAAATCCGCTACAGCGTGATGATTTTCCGCCCGGACGGAAACAGCCTCCCTCCGATAAAGGAGGTATGGAATGCCGTTTAAGCGGGATTCGGTTGCGGTTTTGCTTGACCGCGTTTACGCAAACTATGCCAGCCTTTTCAAGCCCCTGGACAAAACCCCGCGCCATAGCCTTTTAAAAGTCTTCGCCGCTGTCGACGCGGGGATACTCCACCAGAACCTTGGCGATTTGGATTTCCTTGCCCTGCAGCTGTTTCCGGATACCGCCGAAGGCGATTACCTTCGCCAGCATTGGTCGAGCAGGGTAACGCCGTTATACGCCATTGCCTCAAGCGGCGACGCTTTGCTGAAGGGGCTGCCGAACAAACCTGTCCCTGCCGGCCTTGTTTTCGCGGCCGCATCCGGGGAAAAGTACTATACCGAAAAAGCGTACAGGATAGGGGCAGACGGCGCCGCCGCGGTAACACTCAAATCCCAGGGGACAGGTCTTATTACCAACCTTGCTCCGGGCGAGGAACTTACAATTGTATCTTCCAAACTTGCCGGAATAGAGTCTAAAGCGGTGGTAATCGGGGATGGCATCATCGGCGGCGCGGACGCTGAAAGCGACGAGGAATACCTCGCCCGCGTCCTGCTATGGCTTCGCAACCCTGTGCGCTACGGGAAAGCCGGCCACTTTGCCGCATGGGCGCGGGACTCAAGCCCCGAAGTGTCCAACGCGTGGGAGTATAAAAACTTCGGCGTGTTTGGCGCGTTAATGATACAGGTAATAAGCGGCAACCAGCTAAACGGGGTATTCCCGGTTGACAATATCGCGCAGGTAACTTCATACATCAACGAAGCAGCCCCGCCTGTTATTTTTACTGTCCGGACGCCGGAAATAATTGAATTGAATCCCGAGGCGGCATTGCCCCCTTTAGAAGACACGCAAGAAAACAGGGACTTGGCGGCTAACCGCATGAAAGCTTTTTTGCAGCTGGTAGCGATGCCGGGCGTGCAGGTTACGGCAGGGGCGCTTCGGAGCGCGGTTATTGACGGCGTTACAATTACGAATGCGTCAGTTAAGCTCAACGGCGACGCTACGGGTATCGTTGGCACTACCATTTTGCAATATCCATATCTTGGAGAAGTTTCATGGGAGTAGCGGCATCCGCGGAATACGAAAGCGCAATCAAAAAGCTGTTTCCCCAGGGCGAATATTGGGACAGGCAGTTTGCCGATCCTGAAAGCGACGTGTCACTTTTTTGCAAGGCAAAAGCGCCGGAGCTCTTCAAGTTCCGCAAGCGGATGGAAGCGTTGCAGAATGAAAGTTTTGTCGAGACAACAGAAGAGCTCGTTGCCGACTGGGAGCGCGTCCTGCTGGATTCTGTATATCCAAACCTAAGCTTGATCCAGCGCCGCCTTCAATTGAATTCAATGTGGAACCTCAGCCTAAACCGCGCGGCGCTTCAAAAAATTGCGGGCATTTATGGGCTGATTATCGTGGATGTATATTTCCCTTACCGATCAGGCTTTTTTGGGTTTTCGCGTTTCAGTAAATCATATATCGGAAGCCCTGTAGTTTTTTCGGTTTTATTCTTAACAGTGCAGCAGGAAAGCTTCAGGGCAAAGTCATGGGCGCTGATCAAGCCTGAATATCCCGCCAAAAAATTCGGAAGGATGCGCTTTGGGATAGACAGGCTTGCATATTTTCCGGTTTATCAGTTGCGCCTATATGTGTACGCAAAGCTGCGGGAATCATGCGCCGGTTTTGCCAAATGCGGAAGGAGCCGGATTTTCCCCCTGGCCCCCGGCTTCAATTTAGAAGGATTCGCCCAAAGCATAAAATTCTTTTATCTTTTTGAGAACGTTCTTATAAAATACATGTTAAGGGAAAAACAGCCATTTAAGGATTTTGAGCAGGCTATAGCCGGCATTTTGCTTGCAAACCAGCTTCCCTATTTTTTTTATGAAGAGAAGCCTTGCCTGCCGTTTTTGGAGACAGCCTAAAATACTATCACCGAGTTTAATATATTTTACACCCCTTGCTTTGGTAGCCTGTTCATATGGGCAAAATGTATCCAAACGAACAGGTCATTGAGGTTTTTGGAGAGCAAGTTAAGTGGCCGGGCCTTGGCCCGGATGGAAAGTTTACCAACGGTAGTTTTACTGATCCATCGGTCAAGCCGTCATTCATTCCGGCAGGAACATTAAACCTGCTTATTGACAATATGGAGCAAGTCATTGAGGAAGCTGGGCTGGCTCCGAATAATATTGAGCCAGATCAATTGGTAAAAGCTTTTCAAGCCCTTGAAAAATCCGCCACCCTCGAAAACCGCATAATAGGCGAGTACCGCTTCTTCTCGTACCAGCCAAGCCCGCTGCAGCTAGCCAAATGGCGGTGCCTGCCCATCCAGTACCAGATAATAGAGATAGCGCTGTACCCGGATCTCTGCGCCACCAAATGGGTGGGCGCAGGGCTAAACGCCACCGCCGATTATTGGTACAAGTGCGACGAAAACGGCACGCGCAACCCCGACGGCCTTTATATGCGCGTCGAGGACGGCAGGGGCATGTTCTACCGCGGCGCAGGGGCGAACGCCATAAAGAAGGGCGCAAACAACGCGCCTTATGATGGCGGGAACATAGGGCAATCTATTGGAGACGCTATCAGAGATATTACGGGACGATATTATACCAGAGTAGTCGATTCTTCGATGGGGGCTACTATAGGCAATCCTATCGGCGCTTTTTCCATTGCCAATACTGGAAATAATGGGGCCCCTATTGTTCTGAATGAAGGCGGTGACAAGGAATTAATTTACTTACATTTTAACGCATCTAATGTTGTCCCAACCGCAAGCGAAAATCGCCCGGCTTCCACATCAACTTACAACTGCATAACGTATTGATCATTCCGCCTGTGGGAATTTTAATAAGTAATGCAGTTATACGAAGAAATGGCCGCTGGGCGGTTTTCATTTGCTGTTGGAACTGCAAGAGAAGCGTCAAAATGTAAATATGGCCAAGCCTCCATAGAAGGGTCGAGCAGAACAATCGAAGGCCCGGGTATTGGACTATTCGGGGTTAGCTGATATCCTCTTACGGTAAAACAACCACTAGTATTACGCAGCAAACCCCACGATGGATCAGAATGAAATAGTCCAGCAGTACCAAATATCTGCCTTATCGCATCTTCAATAAAGCTTCCTATTGCGTTTCCATCATAAGG
>Ga0268262_10001051_pt1 | contig 35156 bp, 37 predicted proteins | sample TergutNc150P3_FD_190354 | JGI IMG/M metagenome (GOLD analysis project Ga0268262, IMG submission 190354) | Nasutitermes corniger P3 segment gut microbial community from laboratory colony in Florida, USA - Nc150 P3 (SPAdes) (version 2) | ecosystem: Host-associated > Arthropoda: Insects >...
TCAAGAAGCCCGAAAATTGCACGGGTTGCAAAAAATGCGTGAAAATATGCCCGTATGGGGTTTTTAACGAGAAAATAGTTGATGTGTTCAAGAATGCGGTTTGTAGCTGCTGTGGGTAATTTTCTACCTTACCGCAATGCGCATTATTTTATGTTCATTGCCGCGTGATATTTTTACAATATATATCCCATGCGGCAAATGATTTAGCGATATGTTATTAACGTAACCTGTAATGGTGTAATTTGCCACTTCCTTGCCTCCAGTGTTATATATCCGAACTTTAGCTGTAGGATTTTTAATAAGAATAACTTTATTGTCGCTTGCAATTTGCGGCAAAATAGATGTTGGTTGTTCTTCTGCTTCAGAAGATACAACAAAACTTAACGGAACTTTAAACGTGAACGCATTGCCCTGTTTTGAGCCGTTTAGAACAAGCGTGTCGCGGTACGATGCTGTGGCAAGCGAGTCTTTGGGTTTTACGTTTATTGCCGCAAGATATCCGCCTTTGCCTGTTGGCGTTTGATTCAAATTTGATGTTATTTCAAAATCAGACGAAGCGCCTTTTTGGAGAGTTGCCGATAAATTACTCATTTCGCCATAAGAAACCAGCGTAACAGCGCGCTGAGACGCTTGCCCGTAATTGTAGCCCCTCGTTCCAAAGTTCTTGGCGGTTGGGCGAACATTCACTTTGTTGTATTCCGTCTTTAAATACGTTAATCTACTGTTATAGAAACTCGTCATACTGTTAATGCTTGACGTTAGGTCTGTGCCTGTTTTGAACTTTCTCACTATTTCATCGATAAAGTTCCTCATTGATTCTATCTCTGGCATTTTCTCATTCCAAATCTCCATGTATCTCACGAGAAACTCTGGGTCGTCAAAGAAACGGGCGAGCCACGGATGAACCATGTATGGGAACAGATTTGGTCCCATATTGCCAACCGTCTGCCCCTGCGAACCAGAAAGAAAACTCCAGTTGAGGTCCCACAGCGGCCCTGCACCTATTTTACCGCCCTTGTCTTTATAGATAAAAACGCTTCCTATATGATCTCCGGTTTCTGTGCCTTTACGGAAAAGGTCTATATTTTGTATAAATGTTTGCACCAAAAAGTATTTGATGAATGATTCAGCGTCAACCAAATCACGGTAGCCATTTTCTGGGAAATCATTGGAAGCCATTAAATCGGCGATTTTGTTCAAGTCCTGTTTTACAAAATCATAACTGGGGTCATTAACATTATTTGTAAATTCAGGACTTTTGATAATCGCCGGTAAACGGTAAGTTTTTGTACGAAATTTTATGGACTCGCCATCGTCTGTGGTATCGCGGTCTAGTTCTACAAACCAACCTTCTGTCAAGTGAACTTTTGGCCTTCCGGGGGCACCTATATATGCCGGGTCTGCTTGCCTATGTTCGGTTAAAATATACTTGCCTGAATTACCATTGTTTATATAAACCTCAACAGGATTATATGAGCATGTATATAACAAGTCCAAGCGTTTGCCCATTTCAAGCCCAAAAGCGTTTTTATCTGGGTCGGCGTTCATCAACACCCAATTTCTCGCGGCGGGAAGCCCAAAAGGCGACTGTTGCTGCTCTTTTCTGAACCTTATGCGATACGGGTTGCGATATCTAGTTCCGTCTGGCAGAGCAGGAGTGATGGAATTCCACATAGCGTTCCAAGAGGAATTTCCACGCCCTCTAATTTGCTGATTGCCTATAGCCGCAATATTATTTTGTGGGTTGCTCGGATCATTTAATGAAAAAGTTATGGTGCGCCACTCTTCTTTGCTTACAATAGCTTTGCCATCATCCGTATTGATGTTTATCCTAGGCAGTGCGGTCTGCGCAAACACTGTCTGTTGGAGAACAGCTATTGCTACACTTAAAAGAGATAGTTTAGTATTTATAAGCATATAATTTAAATATAGTAAAATAAAAATGTTTTTTCTACATTACTCCTTATGTCCTCCAAAATACCCATCATTCTCACACTGGCGTTGGTAGCAAATATTTTCGCCCAAGGATATGATACCGCTTATGTTCCAGTTAAGGTAAATGTAGCGGCAACTCTCACAATTGAACTTCCAGATACAGCACCGCCCGAAGCCAAGATAGTTGAGCCGAGCAATGGGAAGGTTACGGTACAGGCAAACACGCCAACTACTCTGATACTCATACTGGGAAATTCGGGAAGTACTCCTATAAAGCATAGTTTGCAAACACAGAGTGATGCGACAATCACCATTTATTCAATAAACGGAGAGCGAATTTTTAACGACCAAAATGTTGCCTCCGGCGCATATCTGCTTTTTGTCAAGGATGCAAACGGAAAATCTTTCACACACAAGATAGCGCATAAAGGTGGCAGGTTGAACGTCAATACTGTATTTGGTAAAAATAATGCTGCGGTGCTTGCGAAAGATGCGGAACCCAACGACTGGAAAATAACCGCTGTGCCAAAAGGATTTGTGTACCAATCGGCAGAACATAATTTCAATCCAGTTAAAGGGCAGAACTCCGAGATTCTCATAACTCTGCCGCATACTTCTAATTTGGCAGACTGGACACCGGCGGTCGCAGTTTTTGCCGTAGTTGAAAAGCCCAGCACCAGCATTGCCAATTCCGATGTGCAGAATGTGAATGCAAAGAATGTCGCTTTGTCTTGGAACTTGCGTTCAAACGTCACGAAATATGAAGTGTATAGAGATGGCGAACTTTTAGGGGAAACATCTGGCAATTTAATGGAAGACTATGATTTAAAAATAGGTCAAACTTACGAATACATTGTTGCGGGGTACGCTGGAGCTAATAAAGTTCTTTCTGTGCCAGTTCAAGCAACCCCCTTTGCCGCCGTTGCCGCTCCGGGAACGTGGCGGTATATGAATCGAAATTCCGAAGGCGGTTCCTCAGAAACCACTGTCACTGCCGCTACGGGTGGGGGGAGCCCCGGCGGGGTAGCAGGTGCTGACAATAAGAGATATGAATTTCAGGTAACAGGAGACGGTACACTCAGAACATTCCAGTATCGTACATCCACAAACGGAACGTCTTGGGGCAATTGGACAAATCTCCCTTCGTCTCCGGGCGGCAGCAGTGCTTTGACCGTGGGTTCGTGGACTGGCAACCTGAACGGAACAAAAACCACCATCAACCCTGCCGCCTTTGTCAGCAGCAGCACCACTTGGAACGGTGCTTCCGGGCAAACTGGAATAAAATTGGAAGGTGTACATTGGTACAGAGTGCCAGACAAAGGGCTTCGCATAGGTGAGTTTCAAGAAGGAAAGTACGTGCTTGGCTGCCACCGCGAACCGAGTGACAATTATAACCTAGCCCACATTATGCTGGTGAGCTGCTATCCCAACAACGGCAAGCCTTATGGCGAAATAACATATTCCGGTCGTCCCTTTGGTTTTGAATCGCGAGACCAGCGGATTTTTGTAGATAATGACGGTACTCCGTACGCAATGTGTTCGGCTCTGGGCGACAGCCATTTCTTCAAGTTGGATCCAAATTGGAAGGAACCCATAGAGCATACCAACCACGTTTTTAAGGGAGCGTACAAAGAAACACCAGACATTTTACGCTACGGCGACTGGTATTTTTATTTCGGCTCAAGGCAGAACGGATGGTATCCGAGCCAAGTGCAATATGCGATGAGCAAGAATATTGGCGGTACCTGGAGCGAGCTTAAAGATTTTGGCAATGTAGTGACTTTCGGCGCGCAGTTCAACGGCATTAGAACGGATTTTTATGGAGACGGAAAAACAGCCTACGGTTTTTATTCCTATCGATGGTCCAACCAATGGGATGGCATTTCAAAAGAGTCCAACGGCAATCCACGCCGTTTCTCCATTCTCAACATTAACGGCGATTATGTGAGTTCCCACTGGTTCAACAACATCGTATATTATCCTGCGCACGGTTATGTTGGCATTAGACCCGGTCGCAACCTTTCGCTAGGCAAAAAAGTGACCGCGCCTTCTGGTCAAAAACAGGCAAACTTGCAGGCGGTAACAGACGGCATGGAAACATCTGCCGCCCCGCGTTACGAAAATAATGCCACCCCTTATGAATTGGTTATAGACCTTGAAAAGGCATCGGTTATAAGAGAGATAACCGTGACAACCAGAATAGTAGGCGGCTCGGAAAGCCCTGCTCAATATACCCTGAGCGGTAGCACAAACGGTAGTAGCTATACCCAATTGGCAAACGCCTCGTCCAACGGTCAGCCAGGGTTTGTGGTTCATGTAATTGACAATGCAACCGCATATCGCTATGTAAAACTTTCGGTATCAAAATTTAATGATATTCGCCACAACAACGCTAACACAGTAAGCTGGGCAGACGGCGTATATGAGGTGTCGGTGTATGGAACTTTGAAGTGATTTTCGTTGCCCATATCTAGCGTCATCCACTTATTTTGGCACAATTTTTGCGCGTACAAAAATAACCACTCTAGAGCGAGGTTTTTATGAATATAAGCAGTTACGGCATTTCATACAATTACAACAATTATAGCATTTCGTCTAATAAAGCGAAAACATCTTCGGTTTCTAACGCAAATCCTGCGGAAAAACCAAAGACCGAAAGCAAGAATAGCGATGCAATTAATAATTTATTCAAAGATGCGGCAAAGACAAATAGTGTTAGCTCAACAAAAACCGAACTTACAAGAGACGAAGAACTATTGATAGCTATGGCAGAGCTTGGAAGAAAACACGCACAGCAAGGAACTGCTAGGCGAGAAGCAGATGAAGAATTTTTCGCCTTAGCGAAAGAATATATACAACCGAGTAGGGAAAGTCTTTTTGGTACACCTTTTTCTATATGAACGTCGACATACGAAGAACAAGAAAGGTATAAAGAAATTATGGCTGCGTATGATGCAGGGTATGAATTTACTACAGGAAGATATTTACCGCCACAAGATGCAGATATAGATCCAAATAAAGAAGCTCGTTTTTTGGATGGAAGGCTTCCGTCAGGGTCATTTGCAAAGGCACGAGAAATATATAATAGCATTTATGATAGATTAACGAGCAGAGTAGCTTAAAGCGAGGTTCTTTATGGAAATAAACGGTCATTTTTACTATATTTTATATTATGCAATCTAGTTTAGTCCAAATACGAGTAGAACCAACCCTTAAACAAAAGGCAGATGCTCTTTTTCAGAGCATAGGTTTAGACACAACGGCAGCAATTCGTTTATTTTTTATGCAATCTCTGCTAAGAGGAACAATTCCTTTTGAAATAATGTCAAATAAAAATGAAGTTAAGCCAAGAAAAGGTTGGGCAGAAGCATTTTCAAAAACAAAAAAGAAAGAGCAAATGCTAGTGCCAGAAGCAATTGACAGCAATGATTTTAAGTGGGAATGGTGAAAATGAAGCAATATAACATTTGCTTGGTAAATTTAGATCCTACAATTGGGCACGAAATAAAGAAAACTAGACCTTGTGTCATTATATCCCCAAACGAAATGAACGATTTTTTATCAACTATAATAATCGCCCCTATGACAACAAAATCTCACAACTATCCTACGAGAGTAAAAATTCACTTTCAAAATAAAGATGGTTGGATTGTTTTAGACCAAATTAGAACCATAGACAAAACTAGGCTAGTAAAAATTTTGGGAAAATTAGAGATTGACAAGATAAAGGAATTGAAAAATACGATAAATGAAATGTTGGTTAAATAAAGCAAGCCTCTAGCGGAAACTCGTAGTGTCACCCACTTATTCTGGCACAATTTTTGCGCGTACAAAATTAACCACTCTAGAGCGAGGTTTTTATGAATATATCAAGTGATTATAGCGTCACAGGCAACAACTATGAGGTGAGAAAGGTGTCTTCTGCCGATTCCAAGCCTTTTTCCATACCAGGTGATGCTCCCCAGCCAGTTTCTCACTCTGGCAATGAACTTCAATTCCGAGGCGAAATTAGCACAATTAGCACAAATACACAAAATGATTATCACTCAGATAACGCATACAAGCAAATTGACTCGCAGAGGAATAATTTTCTTCAAGAATATGTAAAAGGAGACAAGGAAGAAGATGAGGATGAAGAAGACGGAAGGCTTGTGGATTATTTGCTGAAAGAATTAGAAGGCGAAGAAGAAGAGCTGCGTGCGGAGGGCAATTCGTATATGGACGATGAGGAGAGGAAGAAATTTTTGAGGAATCATTGCCCAGAATTGTTCCAGAATTTGAGCTAGTAGTATGCTTACACCTTAAATGCGGAATTTTCTACCTTCTTGTTTAATACTTGGAGGTTTTTATGAATAGCAGCAACACGTGGGTTTTATTTGCGTTCTTATCGGCGTTTTTCGCAGCCTTGACTTCTATTTTGGTGAAAATCGGTATTCAAAACGTAAATTCAAATTTAGCAACGGCAATTAGAACCATTGTCGTTTTGGTTATGTCTTGGGCTATAGTCTTTATCACCGGAAAACACAATGAAGTTGCGAATATTGAGCATAAAAATTTACTCTTCTTAGTTTTATCGGGTATTGCAACTGGCTTATCTTGGCTGTGCTATTACAGAGCCTTGCAGCTCGGCGAAGCATCAAAAGTAATACCCATTGATAAATTCAGTTTGGTAATTGGAATGGCAATGGCATTTATAATCTTAAAAGAAGCAATAACAATAAAAACGATTATCGGCGGCGTACTTATCACAATCGGGACCTTTGTTTTGATACTTTAGGGATATAATTTTCTATATTTGTAAGCCTGTGAGTAAAAAATTATGGAAATAGAAAAAGCGACTTTTGAAGATTTGCCGAAAATACTAGATTTGCAAAAATTGGCTTATATGAGCGAAGCTAACTTGTTGAATTATTACACAATTCAGCCACTCACGCAGACATTGGAAGAATTGGAAAATGAATTTAACAAACATACAATTTTAAAGTTAGTTGATGAAAAAAGTAATGCAATTATCGGTTCTGTTCGTGCTCGCGAAGAAAATGGACGAGTTTATATAGGCAGATTATTTGTACATCCTAGGTATCAAAAGAAAGGATTTGGAACAAACTTGCTAAAAGCCATAGAAGAGTTATATCAAGGCAAAACATTTGAATTATTCACAAGTGGCAAAAGCGAAAAAAATCTGAAATTGTATGTAAAAAATGGATATAAAGAATTTAAACGGCAAAAAGTATCTGGCGGTTTGGAATTTGTTTTTATGGAAAAATGATTTTCTATATTGCTCCTTATGCGCAAACTCTCTTTATTAACGGCAAGCCTGCTATTTTGGGCGTTATTCTCCATTTCCTGCGATGACAATTCCCCTAAATGCGGCAAAACTACGCCATTTGACCCCGAAAAGCAATTCTGTTTTGCCAATAGTGTGGTACACGATAAATGCGGTGGTAAGGTGTATGACCCTTCAAAGAAATTCTGCCGTTCAAACGAAACTTACAGCAAATGCGGTGGCAAAGAATATGATCCGGCGGAGCAATTCTGTGTTCGCGATGAAGTTCAGAAAAAATGCGGTGGAACTGGATATGACCCTTTGGAGAAATTCTGCTCTGCGAGCGGCGAGCTTCGCGATAAATGCGGCAATGATGGATATGACCCTGAAAAGCAATTCTGCTCTGCCGATAGCGTAGTTTATGATAAATGCAATGGCAACGAATACGATACTGGAAAACTGTTCTGTGATTCCAGAGACAATAAAACTTACAAGCATATTAAAATAGGTGAGCGGGTTTGGATGGCGGAGAATTTGAATTATGAAGCAAAAAATTCTCTGTGCTATGATAACAAACCTGCAAACTGCGCCAAGTATGGCAGGCTTTACGATTGGAGTACGGCTGCAAAAGTTTGTCCGCGGGGCTGGCATTTGCCGAGCGGCAAGGAATGGGATGCTTTGGCTAGTGCCGATGTAGCAGGCAAGAAATTGAAAGCAAAGAAAGGCTGGAACAGTTTTCCAAAAATATCTGGAACGGATGCTCTTGGTTTTTCAGCCTTGCCTGGTGGCTATAGCCAAAAAAATAAGTTCCTAGATGCTGGCAAAGAAGGCAAATGGTGGGAAGCGAGCAAAAAAGGCGATTTGCGGTCTCTGAAATACAACAGCGATAAAGGAACCCAAGACTCAAATCGCAATAAATTCGGCAACCACTCTGTTCGCTGCGTGAGGAATTGAGGTCTTACTTCCCATACAAACTATCTCTCGTGTCTTTCAATTTTTGCAAGAACGCTTGATCCCCGATATCACTCGGAATGAGCACAACCTTTCTATTCTTTTTCCCGATTTCTGAATTGAAATTATTGTTTGGTCTATCATTTTCTCGCCCTGGTAAAGACACAGCTAAACCAAAAGCCTCCATTTTATTTTTTGAAACGCCAAACTTTGCAAGGGTCTCCATAACGGTTTTTGCTCTTGCTTCAGATAAAGCAGTGGTATATTGACGGTCTTGGTCTTTTGATTCGGAACCAACCACATATATTTTAACATCTGGATTCCTGCTGATATATTTAACTACATTGTCTGCAAAATTTTTAAGATTATTTTCCGCTTCTGTAGGATTGCTATAGACCGCCTTACCCAATTCAAACCTTATCTGTTCTTCCCCTAAACTGATTATGAAGTCTGCGAATTCTATAGGTCTAACCGGAGGAAGTTTGATTGCATCATTAGCCTTATTTGTACTGGGAAACTCCAATATTTCAACGCTATCTGCACCAACACCAGCTCTATTAAGAATAGTAGTCCATATAGTTGGCAAACCATATTTTTTTACCAGAGTGGATAATTCTTTTTGGGGTCTTGCTACATCGCCAAGTCCAATAAAAACAATGCTTGTTCCTTTGAGATTAGGCAATGCTTTGTTTTTTTCTAATCGCACAGCAATGCTATCTGTGAAGATTTTAGTTTTTTCATCGTTATACCACGAATCAAAAGTATCAATGCCATGTGTTGAGAAATCCAAAACACCTGCTGTTACTATACCGCTATCCATAATAATAATTCGTTTTCCCTTTATATTTTTTCCATCTCGTTTTGCTTGTCTTTCAAAAACATTTAATAGTGCGCTTGCTTCTTGAATAGCTTTTAATAAATCATTCTCAGGTGTTATGGCATAAGTACTATCTCCCTCTCGTAAAAAATCAAGGACAATATCTGTATTTATTTTAATTTGTTTTTCACGTTTTTTTTCGTTTTGGTCAATTGCCTCAAAATAGTCAAATCTTTCTGCAATCCTTGGAGTACCTTCGCTTGAAATTACACCGATATATCCACCATATACGGTTTCTTTTAAATATCCTTCCAGTTCCTCGTAGAATGTTTCGTGGAATGCGTTTGCATTTGCGTGGCGACCAACTATTATAATCAGTGCGTTCACAGAGTTATCTTTAACGCTATTGCATGCTATAACTCCTAATAGCATTAAGATAGTTATAATAGCGCAGAGTTTTTTCTTAGCTTTCATCACAGGCCTCCAGTTTGTTGAGTTTTTCTTTAAACCCTGGTATATCCTCTATGCTCTCCAACGTGAGAGTTTTTAAGTCACCAGGTGTTTTTGCAAGTTCAGACAATTCTTTATGTATCACAGTTGATAGATGAACCAACTCTTCATAAGGTTTTTTGACATGTATTTTTCTGAGATTAGGTGCTTCATGTTCAAGTTGATTATCTAATTGAGTTATAAGTTCATTATAACGAGTGCGAGCAATATCTTCTTCCAAAATTGCTTTTTCTAAACCGCTGAATCGCCCAGCCCTTTCTATTTTCCTTATTATATCACGTGCTGTTATCAACATACTATTTGCTTTTTCAGATATTTCATTGAGTTCTCTATTTCTGTCTTCTTCAATTTTTCTCTCTTGATTGTTTTTTTGCTCGTTCAATTGGTTTATTCTTGCATGATATTCATTTTCTATGCTATCAATTTCTCTATCCACTTGTTCCAGTTCTTTTTCAATTTCATCAAATCTCCTCTTGTTTCTAACACCGAGCACAAATGAAATGCCGCTGGTAAAAATCGGTAAAATCAAGGTTAAATAATCCCAAATTATATTGCTGTTGCCGTCATCGTATCTTGGTTTATAATCCTTGATGAATAAACCTTTGTCTCGCTGTGAGCGAGTTTTAAATTCAGGGCTATTTATTGTTTTGTTATAATTCTCCATTTCTGTTTCATAAGCTTTTTCATTTTTCGTTATCTGTTTATATCTTAAATTTGCTAAGGGGGCTTGCAAAAGAAGAATAATAATCAACGTTGTTACGAAAATTAATTTTGCGTCTGCTCTGGCTCTTTGTGTTTCTGGTAACTGAATCTTGGAGATTTTTCTATAATATCCCAAACCGCTTTCAGAACTTATATATGATGCGATATTGGTTAAAATTCCACATACTAGCCCAAATAATATAACCCACCAAAAAACTCCGCTTGCTTCCTTTGCAAATAATAATGAAAAGCAGAAAGTATCAACAATAATAGCCACTACAAGAACAATCGCAGAAGATTTTTTCACTCGCTCATATACGCCAAGCAGTTCTTTTTTAAAGTTCATCTATGCCTCCTCGCTCCGCTCGGATTATCAAAATCTATTATTTGCTGTACTTTTTTCGATAAATCCTCTTTCCTCACTTGTCTCAGTTTTAAATCGGCATTATCGCTAAATTGCTCTTCTAAGTCTTCAATGCTCTTTTTAGTAATTTCTTCTAAATTTTCCAATTCTCTTTTATATTTCTCATTAACCACTTCAATTTGGTTTAATATCTCAAGTCTTTTCCTCAGCAATGTTTCTGCTTGTTTGAGCAATTCATCATATCCCAAATGCCACGCATATTCTCTTTGCGTATTGACATCGTTCCATCTTTCTACAATTTTGGCTTTTGCAGTTATAAATGCTTGCAAGGCTATTCCATACAAATTCGTAATTATACTGATAATTCTTTTATCATCGTTCTTGAGATTGCTCAACTGTTTTGCTTTATTCAATTCATTGATTACTTCAGTTTTTGCATCACTAATGATATCATTAACCTCATTGGATATTGCCTTCTTTTCCATTTAATTACCTCATCCCATTTTATTTCTATCTCTATATGGGTCAATTACATCAATATATTCGGTAACCTGAAAACCTTGTGCGGGATTATTAACTTTACCAATATCCATTAACACATCTTGGTCTATATTTAAATCGTTGTGACTATCGCTATGCGCTTTTTTATATGCAGTATAAAACGATGTCCAATAAATAAAAATTCTCTCAAGACAAAATTTTAATTCTGTATTATAGTAAGAATTATATTCTTCAAGTAATCTTTTTGCTTTATTCATAGCCTCATTGCCATTAGTGTTATATGTTGTAAGTTCGGTTATGCAATCTCCTATTATTCTTTTAATTTCGGTTTCAAGTACCCTAATTGATGCGGTATTTTTTCCAGCTTTGCGAATTTCGTCTTCTATATTTGTTTTCTCGTATTGAGAGTTGAGTAACTTTTCCTCTCCTTTAGCCATAAGATTTGAAATCAATTCGTTTAATTCTGTTAGCTGATGGATATACCCATTAGTATATTTAGCGTTAACCTTTGTTGCAAAGTTGCTCATCATAGTTTTGATATATTTAGTATGGTGATATTCCTGTCCTTTGTAATGATATGGCATTAACTCTTCATTTATAGCATCGTTTTCTCCCGATTTTTCCAATTTTCGCTCTTGATAGCAGGTGACAATGTATTCGTGGTTAGCCCTTGAACAAAAAACTCCCACATAACGTTTAACGAACCAAAATAAACATTTTTTTCCGCTATTCTTTTGACATTTCATAATTTCTTCCTATCCATAAAGCTTTAGCACAAATATAGTAAAAAAACTCCCATAGCTAATGCTTCTGATGGCAACCTTCATTAGCCTTGTGTTCGCCGTTTTCACTAGAAATGCACAGAGGATAACTTTCTGGCGACTCTTTTTTTGAAATAGCTAATCCGCCAATGAAGCCGATCAAAATTCCTAATGCAAATAAAAGTACCTGAGCAATCAGTTTAATCATTTTATGCTTATCTCCATATTTTGAATAGCCGCCCCGCTGGCTCCCTTGCCCAAATTATCCAGAACAACTGTTATCTGCCCGTGTTCTTCGCGACTGAACACAAAAATTTTTGCATTGTTTGTGTTGTTGCATATTGTTGGGTCTAAAATAGAGGGGTTCTCGCCTGCGGGAATAACGTTAATGTATTCGCAGCCTTTATAATAATCGGTTAAAAAATTTCTCAACTCGTCAAAAGAATTTATGCCGTTTAGCATATTTGGAAACAAGCTCACCGTCACAGCCATGCCTTGATAATAGGGGCCAAGAATGGGATTAAACAAAGGCGGATTTTTTAGTCCAGCTATTTTTTGCATTTCGGGCAAGTGTTTGTGGCAAAGACCAAGAGCATAAGGTTTCACAGATGGGTCAAAATTTTCTTTGTATTCCGCAATCATTTTTTTGCCACCGCCGCTATAACCCGTTACGCTGTAGCAGCTTAAATTCTCATCTGCTTTTATTATGCCCTTTTCCACAAGCGGATAAACAGCTAGTAAAAATCCTGTTGCGTGGCAGCCCGGATTTGCAATCCGTTTTGATTTTTTTATAGCTTCTTTGTGAATTGGCGAAAGTTCTGGCAAACCGTAAGCCCAAGCATCATTTGTGCGGTGCGCGGTACTTGTATCTATAACAATGGTGTTTGAGTTTTGGACAAGTGCCACCGATTCTTTTGCAGCATCATCGGGCAAGCATAAAAAAGCTATGTCGGCTGCGTTCAAAAGTTCCGCTCTGCGTTTTGTGTCTTTGCGAAGTTCAGGTTCAATTTCCAAAAGTTCTATGTCTTTGCGAGTGAGCAGTTTTTCTCTTATCTGCAAACCCGTTGTGCCTTCTTGGCCATCAACAAAAACTTTTTTCATTTTGCGTTCAAAAAGTGCAAAGCACCGGAAAGGTAAACTAAGGGGCTGTTCCAGTTTATGGCAACCTCGTTGGTGGCATAGCTGCAGTCGTTGTCTAAATAGGAGAGGGCGGGTTTGCCTTTTTGCACATAGTTTTCGCAACGCCCATTTGGTTTAACATCTTGCCCACCCTCGTGCGGCCCGCCAACCAACATTCCGGGCACCGGTTCTGTGATACCATCTCCTTCGGAAGGTCTGTGGTGCGGAGACATTGGCGTTCTGTTGCCGTGTCCAGTTACATAACTTATATCAATGGGGTTTGCCCCCAAAAGATAATCTAAGGCTCTTTGAGCGGCATCTAAATAGCTTTTGTTTTTTGTTAAATAGTATGCGTGCAAAAGCAAAATGCCATTATTTGCAACAGCAGAATTTGAACCCCAAACAAAATTCCATTTATTTACAGGTATTTCATAAGCGGAATTTTCTGCTATATCTTTGAGCATATTTGCTGCTGATACAAGGGTGTCTTGGGCTTTTTTGCTTAAATCTTTTTTAAATCCGTTCTTGACACCGGAAATTCTGTACACAGCCAAAAAATTCACATTGCCCCACCAAGGCGCGGTGCCATCAAAGGGAACGATATCAATTATATCTTCGTAAGATTTTTTCTTTGTGCTTATGTAGAGTTCTGCTGCTGCCCAAAGTTTTTCGTCTTGGATTGTTTCATCGCCAGGGGCGTATTGCCCTGTGTTCATGCCTTCGGGTTGCTTGAATAGAACAGATGGATTTTTTGTTGCCCATTCAAAGGCTTTTTCTGCGGCGACAAGAGCTTTCGCAGAGAATTTTGCATCAAAAGGTTTGTAAACTCGGCTTGCCTGTGCCATAACAGCAGCGAAGTTCAAAGCGGCGGTGCTTGTTTTCATAACCACATACCTTTTTGCAAGATCGCCTTCGGGCAATTCGTGACCGCTGAATCTCGCGGTGGTTAATTTGTGGTAAACTCCGCCGTCTTCTGGGTCTTGCATGGTTAGCATCCAGTCCAAGTTCCAGCGCACCTCTTCTAAAATATCCGGTGTTTTGCTTTTGCTTTCGGGAATGTTCAAAGAAACTTTTTTGAGTTCTTTTTCAAAATGCTCATATAGTTCCAAAATAGTGAAAACAGAAATTCCGCTATTCACAACATATTTGCCATAATCGCCTGCATCGTACCAACCCTTTGGGCTGCTGATTTTCCAGCCTGCCGGCTTTTCTGCTTCTGGGTAAAAGCTAACGCTGGTGTCTGGGTGTCCGGCTGCTCGCATCCATTTTCCGGCAAATTCAAATGGTAGGGCAGTGCTAGCTCTTTGATAATAAAACCATTTCAAAGCGGCTTTGAACACATTTTCATAAACATCGTTTTGCACAATTATATTATCGGAAACTCTGACCCCATTCACATAAGCGGCATAAACTCCTTTTTTTGAGAGTCCCGAAAAATCTGCCTTGCGCACAGACTCTCCGCTATATTCCCAAGTTGCTGGAGCAGATAATGGTGCATTTAATACAGTTTTTCCGCTTGCCAAATCCTTAAATTCAACAGAAGCAGCCCCTGCATCTTTCAAAACCAATATTTTCTTAGCCTGTTCTCCATAGCCAATTTGGTTTATTCTAGCCCCGAATCCATGAATTTGTGCATTTACAAGTGTTACCATAAAAATAATTGCGAAAAATGGTCTCATGGAGAGAATATAGAAATATAAACGTACGACAACCCGATACGGCAAACGGCATAATGATACGTTTGTAGGGGCGCGATTTATCGCGTCCAAAATGCGAAATGATGTCCAAATGCGAACCAAAATGCGGTTATATCCGCAATAATCATATTTAGGCGGTATGACAACCACATATAGGGGTGCGATAAATCGCACCCCTACGGTCGCACCGTTTTGTGACGATTTCGCCACGAATGTTGCCCGTTGCCGTCACAACCACCAAACAAATTTTACTATATTATACCCAAATGACCCATATTGGCAATAAAACAGTTTTTGGCAGGGCTTGCGGTGCAGGCTCTAAAATTGTTTTTTCCGATTTGCATTTTAAGGCACCAAATACGCAGAATAAGCCATTCTTTTTTCAGGGGTCGAAAAACGACTCCGAAGCCGAGTTTTGCCAGCCTTGGGCATCTAGAATGCGTCTAAACGCAATCTGCCCCCCCCCCCCCCCCCCCCCCCCCCCCCCCCCCCCAATGTAACTCCTTACATTTCAGGCACTTATAGCTTTTTACTTACATTTTTAAAGAAATATTGGGTAGCAAAAATTACCCAAAGCAGATTTTATTTAAAGAATTTCAAGCAATTCCGCTTGGGAATAATCCTAACAATGGAGGTAACACAATGAAAAGCAAACTCACGAAGTTCGCATTGGCGGCTATTTTCGGATTAGCCTTGACATTCACCTTTTCCTGCTCATCGGGCGGTGGCAGTGGTGGCGGTGGTGGTAACTTTGAATATGGCTCGCTCCCATATAAGGGCAAAAACTACAAAACCATTGAAATCGGCAACCAAACTTGGATGGCGGAGAACCTCAACTACAATGTAAAAGGCACAAAATGCTATGGCGAAGGCGGTAAAGCATCCGTCTACGACGCTAAAACAGGTAAACTTACGTTTGTAACATTATCAAGTGCTGAAATACAAGCCAACTGCACTAAATACGGCAGGCTTTACACTTGGGCAGCGGCTATGGACATAGATGTAAAATATAATGAAGAAGAATGGGGCGATAGTGATTTAAAGCATCAAGGCATTTGTCCCAACGGTTGGCATATCCCTAGCAAAGCAGAATGGGATGAGCTGATAAACTACGTTGAGAGCGAGAATGGGTGTAGTGATTGCGCAGGTGAACATCTGATGGCGAAAAATGGCTGGTGGGACGGCGGCCATGGTGGTCTAGACACTTATGGCTTTTCCGCCCTACCGGGCAGCGGCGGCGATGTCAAAAGCGACGACCAAGACGGCTACTACTTTGGCCCTGCCGGTTTCGAGGGCTACTGGTGGAGTTCCTTGGAGGGAGGTAAACTCAGTGCCTACCTCATGCATATATTTAGCCACGAGAACGTGTACATGGACCGTAAGGACTTCCTGTATAGTGTTCGTTGCTTAAAAGACGACTAAGGCGTAGTTCGCCCCAAATACGAACCTCGTGCGTTTGTGTGTGGTTGTTATTTTTCTATATTCAAATTATGCCGTTGCATACAGACATAATATCAAAAATAGTCCAAAGCCTTATAGGTTTGAACATCTATAAGGTTATTCTATTCGGCTCTTACGCAAGCGGAACAGCAACCGAAAATAGCGATATTGATTTGGTTGTTGTTTTGGACTCCGATGAAATGAGCCAGTTATTCAAAGACAGAATGGCTAGGAGAAGACCTGTATCTAGATCATTGTTGGAAATAAACAGGCAATATCCTATGGATATTATAGTTTATACAAAAGCGGAATACGACTATCTTAAAGGCAAAGAAGATTTTTTTATACAAGAGATAGAAGAAACGGGTAGAGAATTGTATGGGAAATAACGTAAAGAATCCAAATGCCTGGATATTTTTTGCAGACAAAGATATACAAATTGCAGAATTAGCAGTCGATAACGCAGAACTCTCTGGTGAAGTAACATTTCACTCTCAGCAAGCCATTGAAAAATGCTTCAAAGCATTTTTAGCAGAGAATAAAATTGCAATTAAGAAAACTCACGATTTAGTAGAATTGTATACCGAAATAAGGAAAATAAAAGATATGAACTTGAACGAAGATATGTTGCAAGACATAAAAGATTTATACATAGAAGCTCGTTACCCCAGCAACGTTGGGCTTTTCCAAGACGGCTCATTGCCTACTATTGAAGATGCTAGATCTTATTTGGACTTTGCCAAAAGCATAGCAAGCATTGTTAAAAGTGAAATTGAAAATACATAATCACGTAAAAAAATCATTTTCCACCCTTGACAAAAGCGAAATAATTTTCTATCTTTAAGACTATGTCTCAATCTCAAACTCTATCTACGTTAAAATCTGGCAGCAGAGCTAAAATAGCTGGCTATCTGAAAAACTGCAAAAGTTCCTATAAAATGAAGCTTTTGGCGCTTGGTTTAACAAGGGGAACCGAGGTTTTTAAAATAAAAACCGCCCCTCTTGGAGACCCAATGGAAATTGAACTTCGCGGATACCGCCTCTCTTTGAGAAAAGCTGAGGCAGATGTGGTTTTAATGGAAGGGGAGGGATTATGATAATAGCAATAGCTGGCAACCCAAACTGCGGAAAAAGCACCATTTTCAACCTCTTGACAGGCGGGCGGCAAAGGGTTGGCAATTGGCCCGGCGTCACTGTGGATAAAAAAATGGGCGAAATCAAGCACCCAAAACTGAACGCAACGCTTGTGGATTTGCCCGGCACTTATGATTTAGGTACTTGGAGCGAAGACGAGCGCGTTGCGCGGGATTACCTGTTTTCGGGTGAGCCTCAATTTTTGATAAATGTTTTGGATAGCACAAACATTGAACGCAACTTGTATTTAACAACCATATTGCAAGAAAAGAATATAAAAATGCTTGTTGTGCTGAATATGATAGATGTTGCAGAGAAAGACGGAATTTCCATAAATACCGAGCAATTGGAAAAAGAACTAGGCGTTCCAGTGGTGGCGGTTTCGGCTCTCCAAAGCGGAAGCAAAAATAAAATAATAAGCAAAGTAGCAGAGGCTCTGTCTCAGGAACAAAAGCCTATAGTGCCGCCTCCACCGCCTATTGAAAACGAAGAAGAAAAAGACGAAATCATCGCCGAATGGCGATATAATCGCATAGAGAATATTGTTGCAAAATCCGTTGTAAAAGGAATTTCGCCATACAAGGCAGGCGATAAATTAGACAAGTTCATTATGAACAAATATATAGGTTTGCCAATTTTTTTGTTTGCAATGTATTTGCTCTTTTGGCTAGCCGTTCACGTGGGCGGAGTGTTCATAGATTTTTTTGATATAGCTTTTGGGGCAATTTTTGTGGACGGCGTAAAATATGTTTTAACAAGCATACACGCTCCAGAGGCGGTGGTTTCCATTCTCGGAGACGGAGTGGGTTCGGGCATTCAAGCTCTCTCCACATTTTTTCCCATAATATTTTCGCTGTTCTTTTTTATGGGACTGCTTGAAAATTCTGGCTATATAGCGCGGGCGGCTTTTGTTGTGGATAGAATAATGCGCGCAATGGGCTTGCCGGGCAAGGCTTTTATTCCAATGCTCATAGGCTTTGGTTGCTCGGTTCCTGCGATTATGGCTACGAGGAGTTTGGAAAATAAAAGAGATAAAATTTTAAGCGTGTTCATGGTTCCATTTATGAGTTGCGGCGCAAGGCTTCCAGTATATATAGTTATCACCTCGGCGTTTTTTCCGCATAACGCTCAAAACATGATTTTTGCGCTTTACATAATTGGCATTTTACTCGCCCTTGCAACCGGACTTTTGCTGAAAGGCACGGTGTACAAAGGAAATTTAGCACCCTTTGTTATGGAACTTCCTCAATACCACAGGCCAAAAATAGGAGCGGCGGCACGAAATGCTCTTTTTAGAATAAGAGCCTTTGTTAAAAAAGCTGGCAGGATTTTAATTCCCATAATGGCAATTTTGGGCGTGTTAAATTCCGTGAGCATAACGGGCGAGTTTGGCGTGAGCGAAGAAGATTCCGTGCTTTCCACAACTGGCAAAGTCATTACCCCTATATTCTCGCCAATGGGAATAAGCGAAAACAACTGGCAAGCATCGGTGTCGCTATTTTCTGGTTTGTTTGCCAAAGAGAGCATAGTGGGTGTGATGAGTACCCTTTATTCTCAAAACGCAGAAGCGGAACCAAAAGAGGAAGAGGAATTTTCCTTAACCGAACGATTTGGTGAGGCATTTGCCTCCATTGCGAGCAACGCAAAAAAACTCGGTGAAAAAATCACCGACCCTTTGGGTTTAGGAGATTCTGATATAATTGATGAATCTGCATCTATGTTTGAGCAAATGCAAAAGGCTTTTAACAACAGCTCGGCTGCAGCTTTTGCCTTTTTGATTTTTGTGCTTTTATATGTGCCTTGCATTTCTGCGGTTTCGGTTGCAGTTAGAGAGGTGGGCTTTGCTTTGGTTATTTTGCAATCTCTGTATTCCACAATGCTCGGTTGGTGCTTGGCGGTGATTTTTTACCAAGTAGCTGAGGGTCATTCGCTGCCATTTATTGCAACGGCGGTGGTGATTTTGCTTGGAACTGTTTTTGGAGTTATCCTTTATGCCAAGAAGTCGGGGAGATTTAACCCTTTTGTTTGAATTTAAACTTGGTGAGAATTCAAGCCATCAAATCTATAACATCGCCGCCGTCTAGTTTCAAGGGGTGGCCGGCTGGGGTGTTGGTTTCGGGTTGTTCTTCTTGTTGTTTTTTCTTTTTCTGTTGCTCTTGCTGATTGCCGCCGCCATCGGGATTCAGTGCTTCCGAGTCATCATCTTTTTGAACTGTGTTGTTTTTCAACTCTTCCAAGCGGTGCATTTCTGTGGAGGCTTTTATAATATCGCCAAAAGCTTTTCCCTGTTCGTGCGAACGCAATTCGGCCAGCGTTTCTGAACGTTGTACCAAATCTTGATTTTGTATTGGCGGCAGCATAAAAAATCCTCCTCAGTGGCTTTACATTTTCAACAGCAATTTGGCTCTCAGTTTTAACATGGCTTTAGAGTGAATTTGCGAAACGCGTGATTCCGTTAAATTCATTGCAACTCCAATTTCTTTTAGGGTTAATTCTTCGTAGTGATAAAGAGCTATCACCTGTCTTTCGTTTTCTGGCAATTCGTGCAAGGCTTTTTCCAAGATTTTTTTTGTGTCTTCAAAACTCAGTCTATCCAATGGATTTTCTGCGTCTTTGTCTTCTATGGTGTCTATAAGGCTTATGTCTAGAGATTCTCCGTAGTTATTGGATATAACTTCGTTTAATGAGATTATGGTTGTTGGGGCAACTTCGCTTAAAAGTTCTTCAAATTCTGCGGGTTTTAAATTCAAGTGTTCTGCAACTTCGTTGTCGTAAGGGGTGCGTCCAATTTCTTTTTCAAGTTCTATGTATGCATTTTTCACCATTTTGGATTTTTGCCTTATTGAGCGTGGAATCCAGTCTTGTTCTCTGAGGTCGTCTAGAATAGCTCCCTTTATTTTGTGAGTTGCATAAGTTTCAAATTTCACGTCTCTGGTTGTGTCAAAAGATTCAACCGCTTTTATCAATCCCATTACGCCAGTGCCTATTAAATCGCCAAGTTGAACGCTTTTTGGTAAGTTTATAGCCATTCTTTGTGCTGTATATCGCACAAGAGGCGTATATTCGGCAAGCAGTTTGTCTCTCGCTGCTGTGTTGCCATTTTTTTTGTAGTCAGTCCAAAGAGCTTCTATTTCCATTATTTCCTCGCTGCTGCCTGTGCCGCCATAGCTTGTGCCTGAGCCTCAGCTTGTGCTTCGGCTTGTGCCTCAGCTTGTGCCTTTTCTTTTTCTTGGGTTTTTAGCCAAGCTAGTTCTTCAGGACTCGGTTCTGTTACATGATAAGAGAGACCTCCGTCCACTCTGTTCACTTGTTTCTCCTTTGCATCCATCAAAATTGTTTTGAGAAAAGTGTCCACCAGCATAACGAACAAAACCCAAAAAATTCCGCTGAGTACAACGGCTTTCACAAGGGCAAAAGCAATTTCTTTAAATGAGATTATGGGGCTTAAAAGCAAGTCTATTAAAAATATAATCCAAAACACTACTATCACAATGGTTTTGGTAATTGCATGGGTAATTTTCCTAAGTTCCATATTAAATCTCCGTTATTTTAACAACCACTCCGCTATAATTTCTTTCTCTGCGCTAACTATGTTGTCGGGACCTTGCCCGTTGCCAATATAAGAGAGCGGTATTTCATATTTCAATGGCAGCCACAGCAGGGCACCAGGTTCGCAGGCTTCATCTTGTTTGGTGAAAATTATGCGGTTTGCTTTTAGGGCAGCATAAACTTCCACCGCTTTTTCCAAATCGCGGTCACGCATATTTAGCGGCAAAACCAAGTGAACTTCGTCTGGGCGAATGGCCTCGTAAAAGGCGTTTATTTCTTCTTCGTATTCTTCGTTTTTTAAGCTACGGCCTGCGGTGTCTACCAGAACAAGGGATTTATCTCTGAGCCTTTCAAAAACTTCTGGAACTCCCTCTGGGGAATTTATGGCTTCAAGCGTTACGTCTGCGGCAATGGCAAAGGCTTCCATTTGCTCCACAGCACCCATGCGGCAGCAGTCGGTTGTCACTATGGCTATATTTGTGTTGCCTGTCATGGTGGCTCTGCCTGCTAACTTTGATATCACTCCAGATTTCCCTGCTCCAGCCGGACCTATGAACATTTGCGTTAAAGGCCTGCCTTTGCGAAGGCGCGGGCGCGAAGCTATGGAAATTCTATTTGCCAGCACTTTTTTCATCTGTTCTTTGATATGGATTTCTTCCCTTGAATCTACGGGGCATAGCAGCATAACTTCTGCGAGCAAGTCTTGAACTGTTTGGGCAGGCAATCCGTTTCTGTGCAAAATTTCGGCAATGAAACGGAATTCTTTTGGAATGCTGGAGCGCACAACCCTAATGCCTTCTAAAAAATCAATTCTTGTTGCTGCAAATTCCTCTCTTAATTTTTTAACCTCCGTGAGCATATCTTCCATGTGTATAGCGAGTCTGTCTTGGACCACTTTGTCGTGTTTAATCGTATGGCGCAAGTCTCCGGTTTTTGTGCCTTTGTGATTGTAGGTGCCAATGCTCTGGGTATCTTTGCCGGTTTTGGTTGGTGGAGGAGCTTCTGCAATGTCGTCTAGGGTAATTGTAACTTCTACTTTTTCGTTTGGATTTTTTGAATTTGGCAGTTCCTGCTGATTTAGAATAACAGCATCGGGACCAACATCTTCCTTTATACGTTGGAACGCTTCTGAGAATGTGCCTGCTCTGTATTTCCTAATCATGAGTGCTTAAAGTCTCCGCTACGGTTATATTAACTCCGGTGATAATTTCACTATAAGATAAAACTACTAAATTTGGAAAATTGCTTTCCAATAATTTTTTCAATGGATAGCGCACATTTGGCGAGCAAACTATCACGGGTTGGTCTCCTGATGAGAGTATTTTTGTTTGGATTATATCCATTTTTTCCATTATGCGCCCAATAAGGTCTGGTCTAATCACCAGTCTTGGGCCTCTATTTGTGTTTTGAACCGAGGCTTCTAGCATTTGCTCCAAGTCTGGGGCAATGGCTATAACCGGCATTTGATTGGTGTCTTTGTTTATATATGGTTCGCAAATTTGCCTTGTTAAGCCAAGCCTAACCTGTTCGTTTATGAATACGGCATCTTTTGAGATTTTTGCGGCATTTGCGATTAGCTCCAAAATACTCGCTAAATTTTTCACAGAAACTCTTTCTTGCAACAGCATGCACATAACCTGCTGAATTTCACCAATTCCAAGCAATGCCGAAATTTCCTCAACAATCGCGGGGCTGTTTTTCTTGACGTTTTCAATAAGCGTTTTTACATCTTGCCTCATTAAAATTTCCGAAGCATAGCGTTTGATTATTTCCGTTAAATGTGTTGCCAGCACCGCAGGAAGCTCAATCACGGTGTAGCCTGCAAGTTCCGCCGCTTCTTTTTGGCTTTCCGTTATCCAAAGCGCATCTAAATTAAAAGCCGGTTCTTTTGTTTTTATTCCGGGTATTTTCTGGCTGATATTGCCTGGGTTCATTGCCAAATAAGAGCCCATCATAAGCTCGCCTTTGCCAACATTGTTTCCTTTTATTTTAATCAAATACTCATTTGGCGAAAGTTGAATATTATCTCTTATGCGAATTGGCGGAACTATAATTCCAAGATCACCAGCCATTTGCCTGCGCAGCATAGTTATTCTCTCAAGCAAATCTCCGCCTTGGTTCACATCCACCAAAGGAATTAGCCCGTATCCTATTTCAAGCTCCATTTGGTCAACTAATAGATAATCCTCTATTTTTTCTTCTTTGGGCAGAGCCGCCGCTTCTTCTGCGGCTTTTTTTGCTTTTTCGGCATCTTTCTGAGCTTGCTTGCTGCTAACTCCAAAGGTCATTCGGTAAGCCATAAATCCGAGCAATGCGCTTATGCTCCAAAATGGAATCATTGGCATTCCGGGCACAATGCCCAGAAGCATCATTACAAATGCGGTTATGGCAAGGGCTTTTGCGCTTTGCGCCATTTGCGAAATTAATTCTGCACCCAAATTATTTTTTGAAGCCGCTCTGGTCACAATTATGCCAGAAGATGTTGAAATCATGAGTGCTGGAATTTGGCTAACCAAGCCATCACCAATGGTTAGTATTGTATATCTTTGAATGGCCTCCAATGCGCTCATATCTAGCATTGCAACGCCTAGAATAAAACCACCTATTATATTTATGCCGGTTATTATGAGGCCTGCTACGGCATCGCCTCTGACAAATTTTGAAGCACCATCCATAGCTCCGTAAAAATCCGCCTCTCTTCGTATGTCTTCGCGCCTTTCCTTTGCTTCTTCTTCTGTGATGTGTCCGGCGTTTAAGTCTGCGTCAATGGCCATTTGCTTGCCCGGCATTGCATCTAACGTGAATCTCGCTGCAACTTCTGCTATGCGCGTTGAACCTTTTGTTATAACAACAAATTGTATGATCACCAAAATGAGGAACATTATTGTACCGACTATGAAATTGCCGCTGGTCACAAAAGTTCCAAATGTCTGTATAACCTGCCCCGCATTGCCGTCTGCTAAAATAAGCCTAGTAGAAGCTACGTTCAATGAAAGTCTAAAAAGAGTCACCACCAAAAGCAAACTGGGATAAACGGCAAAATCTAATACTCTGTCTATCACCATGCTTATCATCAAAACCATCAGGGCAATACCTATCATGCAGGTTAGCAAAATATCCAGCAATATTGGCGGAACTGGAACCACCAGCATAAGCACTATGCAAACAATGCCCAAAATAACTAAAGCATCGTTGCTTTTTGAGAGTGGATTGTTTTTTATTAATCCTTTGATGTCTTGCATGGATTGCGGCATATATGGGTAATGTCACTCCACTATTTGCAAAGTTTTTCCCAAAAGAGGAAGTTTCAAACCAGTACCCGAGGCAATTCTAGTCCCATTGCTATCTAAACGAACGGCCATTCCCGCTTCTTTGTCTATAACCCAAGCACCTCCATCTGCGATATATGCGCTAACCGAAATAGGAGCTATAAAGCCGTCTATTTTCCTTCCATTTACAACAGTTAAAGTTGTGTCTTGCGTGGTTCCTTTGAATGGTCCTTTGAAACGGTAAACTTTGCCAGTTAAAATATCAGATGCCCAAACATTGCCCTTGTTTGCCGAAACAGAAGTTACAAAGCCAAAACCCTTTATGATAGCCAAAATATTTTCGTTTGTGTCTTTTGTGTCTATGGCAACTATCCTTGAGCTATCGGCTACCCAAGCTATTCCATTGCTGGGGTCGTGGCTAATCATAGATGGGCGGTCCCAAGAGTTTTTCATATATTTTAGCGAATTGGGAACTACTTTTGCATAACCAACAGTATCTCTTTTAGGAAGGGCAAACCACACAAAATCGCTTTGGAATTGATTTATGGAAAGCCCTTTTATTGGCCCAGATATATCGTAACTCACAGTGGCGAGCTGAATGGAATCGGATATAAGCGAAAAGCGGCGAAGCCTTGCCTGATATAAAATCTCGGTGGGGTCTATTGCATCTGCAATCCATACGTATTTCCCATCTAAATCAACTACTACACTAGACGGCAATTTGAAAAAATTATGGTCAGTTTTATTATACAGCAATTTTCCATAATTATTGTAAATAGAAAAAGAATTTTTAGAATCGTCAACAACAAACAACTTTCCATTTATTGAATTAACTGAAATATCGCTTATAGAATTGAAGAAGTCATTGTCTTTTGAGCTTGCCTGTTTTATCCTCGCAACCTCTATGCCTGTTGGCGAATATTTAACAAGTTCGTTTTCTGACGCAACCCAAACAGAACTACATTCCGTATATACAACCAAATGCACTTTGTAAAGCCTCTCCCCGTGGCCTCCGGAGTCTTTTATTTTCAAATACTGAGAGCTATCGGATATTTCTTTAGTAGGCACCGTCCATTCGTAAACAAAAACCGAATCATCTCCTGTTTTGTCGTTTTCCGATCTTAATATGATATTGCCCATAATTTTCGGCATACTGACTTCGGGATGGAATGCTTCGTTAAAAGGATTTTTAAACGGTTTTTCCAAAATAAGCTGAACTTCCAGTTTATCGCCAGGGTTAGCAGCTATGGTTAAAAGGGAATCCCCGGGCTTGCTTATGCCTCCAATAATTAGATTTTTTATGCGTGGCAAAATGTTTTTTACTTCAATTATTATGGGTGAACTCTCTTCTGCACCGTTTACAATGGCTAAAACAGTGTCTCTGTAATAGAATGTTGTGTCAAATTTCCAATTCACAACAGTGTCTTTTTTATCTTTTTTTATTTGAACGCTGTCTATTTTCATAAAAACCGGCGGTGGCGTTTCCCAATAGAGAAAAGCGGTATCTGCCGTTATCTGTTCTTTTGAATTTAGCGCCTGCGTGCGATACGCAATGCGGGCATAGCGGGTGCTCCAGCTTATGCGGGTGGCGTTTTTCACGGGTTCCTTTAGCACAATATAAACAGGATACAACCCTCCCTTGTACTCATTGCCCATAACCGATTGTGCTTCCCACGAGGGCTCAGAACTCTCCCTAGAGCAAGAAGACAAAAAAACAAGCAACGCGGCAAGCCAAAGCCCAACTTTTGCTGAAATAGAACACATACTGTGGGAATATAGAAAAATTTTCTAAATTCAGTCTATGCTTAAACCCATTTGGTCTAAACATTACGTATTTGAGCAGCTTGCCGGCGAGCTTTCGGCAAAAGATTTGGAGACAATGAGGGTATCTGCTATAGACTTTTTTCTGAAAGATATTGAAGCGTTAAAGAATTTCATAAAAAAAATGGAAACGGATTTTCAGCAAGACAATTTTGTGTTTGCGCTTAAAATGTTTGTGATAAGCAATAATAAAATTTTCAATATGGCAGAATATATGAAAAAACAAAGTGAGCAGGCTGAAAATTATGTAAACTCAAAACATAAAACTCACAACGCCGAGGAACGCCGCGTGGCTTTGAATAAATGGATAGAAAAAAATGCAGAGGCATATAGAAAATACACCATAACCAAACAGATTTATTGCATAGACAAAATGTCTGACAAAATTGTTCCAGTGATAAAGCAGGCTATTGAAGGATGAGAGAGCTTCACCAACGTTTGCTCAAAATGCACGGAAAACCTTATGGCGTGTACAAGAGCTTGCAGGGGCAGTATTTCAATTTTGGCGATTTCACAATAAAATTCACCCATATTCAAGGCGACCCTCATGCACAGCCTTCTAGGGCAATGCTCAGTGCAAAAATGGATTCGCTGGGTTTTCCAGAAGATTTGCACAGCACAAAAGAAAAAGAAATTTCCCTTGCAGATTTTTTGCTGAGGCAATTTGACAAAACCGCCGAGAATATAAGCATTGTGAAAACTCATTCTCAAATTATGCAGAGAAATTCTCTGTTCATTGAAAATGGAATTGTTCGCATTTTGGTTAGCTTTAATTTGCCCGGAGATGGCAGAAGAATAGAGGGCGAAAAAGCCTCGGAGCTTTTGATAGGAATTTTGTCTGATTGGGTTACAACGGCGATGTATTGGAATAATTTGAATAAGGAAGCCTGCAAAGCGCATATTGAATATTTTATAAGCAGAAATTTTTTGCTCTCACAACTCTCAGAAAAAAAACTTGCAGCTTTTGTTCCAAACGGAGCGATTTTACCAAGAGAATCAGGCGTTTCAGAAGCACCGATGCAGAACGCCGTTCCTTTTATTTCGCCGCCAGAATTGCTTGTTGAGTTGAATTTGCCAAATGGAGAGCGAGTGGCAGGCATGGGAATTCCAAAGGGGATAACCGTTATAGCAGGCGGCGGTTTTCACGGGAAATCAACGCTACTCCACGCACTTGAAGAAGCTGTTTATCCGCATATTTTAGGAGACGGCAGGGAATACATCGTTATAGACGAGAGCGCAACCCCGATTAAAACCGAAGAAGGCAGGGTGGTGAATGGAACGGATATTTCCTCACTTGTTCGCGAACTTCCGTTAAAGGGTAGCACAAAAAACTTTTGCACAAAAAATGCCTCTGGTGCAACAAGCCAAGCGGCAAATTTGCTAGAAGCATTGGAGCTTGGAGCAAGCACAATTTTAATAGACGAAGATGCCTCTGCTGTGAATTTTTTAATTCGCGATGAGAGAATGAGAAAACTCATAAATGCAGAGAGCGAGCCTTTAATTCCGCTCACAGACAGGATTAAGGATTTTGCAAAAAATGGGATAAACTTTATTATAGTAGCCGGAGCCTGCGGCGATTATCTATCGCTTGCAGACACAGTGATAGCATTTACCGAATACAAAGCACGGTGTTTAACAGAGAGGGCGAGGGAAATTGATAAAGGAAAATTGATAGTTGATAATGGGGAAGTGAAAATTGAGAATAGGGTAGTGAATACGGAAGTTTTTCAAGAAGGTTTAAAGCCCGGTTCTGCTTTGGAGAAAAGCGCTAAAGTGAAAGCTGCTGCTGGGCAAATATCCATAGGTATGCTTAGAACCGATTTGCGCAAATTCCCCACATTCTGCCATCAAGAATTGCAAAGGGGTATAGCAGAGATTTTGCATAATTTCATTAAAGAAAACTCAGGCGGCAATTTAAAAGATGCTCTGAAATCCGTTTGCGAGAAATTGCCCGAAAATGAAACCAATGATTTGGCTTTGCCGCGCATTATGGAATTAGGTGCGGCATTTTTGAGAATTAGTTCTCATTGCTGAGTTTTATGAAGTTTTTGAGCTGCTCAGAAGCTTTTCCGCTATCTATGCTTTGTGCGGCAACCTTAACTGCATCTTCAATGGAAAGGTTTGGTTTTGCTATGTGAATGGCGGCAGCGGAATTCAACAGCACCGTATCAAATTTAGGTCCTCTAATTCCAGAGAGAATATCCTTTGTTATCTTTGCGTTCTCTTCGGGGGTTCCGCCAACGAGGTCTTCTTTTTTGCAACGCTTAAAACCGAACTGCTCTGGGGTTATTTCATAATTTTTTAACCAGCCATCTCTGAATTCGCAAACGCTTGTGGGTGCGCTCATTGAAACTTCGTCTAAGCCGTCTTGTCCAAAAACAACCATTCCACTTTTAACGCCCAAATTCAAAAGCACCTGTGCCATAGGCTCCAAGAGTTCTTTTTCGTAAACGCCGAGCAACTGCATAGAGGCACCCGCCGGGTTTACCAAGGGTCCCAAAATGTTGAATATGGTTCTTATGCCGAGTTCTTTGCGAACTGGCCCAACGTATTTCATTGAGAGGTGGTAGTTTTGCGCAAATAAAAAGCACAAATTTATGTTTTGCAAAATTTTAAGGCTGTGTTCGGGGCTTATATCCAATTTAACGCCGAGCGAGTTTAGAACATCTGCCGAGCCGGAACGGCTGCTGGCTGCACGGTTGCCGTGTTTTGCAACAGGTATGCCGCAAGACGATGTTACTATCGCCGTTGTTGTGGATATATTGAAAGTATTTGACTTATCGCCGCCTGTGCCCACAATTTCCAGGCACTCCATATTGTGCAAAACCCTAACGCAATGCTTTCGCATGCCTATTGCGCAGGCGGTTATTTCTTCTATGGTTTCGCCTTTAACCGACATTGCGGTTAAAAAGGCGGCTAATTGAATATCTGTAGCTTTGCCGCCCATAATCTCGTCCATCACGGCTTCGGCAACCTCGCTGGACAAGTTTTTTTTAGCAGCAGCTTGAACAATGGCTTCTTTTATCACGTATAGGAATATAGAATTTAAAAATGGTTAACTAATCTGTTGTATTCCACCCTATCCGTCAAATCTATGCTCTGCGGGCTAAGCGAGGCGTAGCCTTGGCTTAACCACCAGTCGTCTGTGCCTTCCCTCAAATCCGGCACTTTATTGCCCATTAAATTATAGGCTTTGAGTTCGCCGTTAGCTGTGCCCAATTTTCCACCCGCTGCGGAATCCTCATTCACCAAATATGCGGTTTCTTTTCCCAAATAATTTTTTGAACTTTCCGCTTCTACATAATAATCGTTGAACATACTTGTGCTTGTGGTGGAGACTTTAACGCCTTTGCAAGGGTTTTCCTTGCTGCAAGGGGGAACGTTGAAATTCCAAAGAGTTTGTTTGGGCATATCTTTGAACAAACCCTCTCTTAAAGTTTTTTGCACCCATTTTAAAGCATAATCAAGAGCCATATCGCTTTGCCTTTGCAAACTAACCGCAATGGCAGGCATTTTCCACAAAGCAGCCTCCCTTGCCGCACCAACCGTTCCACTGTAAAAAGAAGCAACGCCTGCGTTGTCGCCGTTGTTCACTCCAGAGATAACCAAGTCAAAATTGAAGTTTTTGTAAATGTGCTTCAGGGCGAACTTCATGCAGTCGGCTGGGGTGCCGTCAACCCAAAAAGCCTCGCAGGGGAAATTTTCTGCGGGGGCATAATGCAAGGAGCGGTAAAAAGAAAAGCTGTGCCCAACACCGCTTTGCTCTTGCTTGGGCGCAACCACACGCACATTGGCACATTCCATTGCTGCCTTTGCAAGGGCGTGTAAATTTGCCGCTTCAATGCCGTCATCATTTGTCACTAAAATGTTCATTTGTTTATTTTTCCAAAGGTAATGTAGAAAATACTATATTAAGTCCGAGGCTGAAAATGAACATAAATCAAAACTTTTTGAAGTTGCAAAATAGCTATTTGTTTTCTGGCATAGCTAAAAAGGTAAAGGAATATACGGCTGCAAATCCAGATAAGCGAGTTATTAGGCTTGGCATTGGAGATGTCACCTTGCCGCTTGTGCCAGCTGTTATAGATGCTATGCAAAAAGCTGTTTTGGAAATGGGTAATGCGAGTACTTTTCGCGGCTATGGCGATGAGCAGGGTTATTCTTTTTTGAGGCAGGCGATTTGCAGGTATTATTCAAAAAAAGGAGTTACTCTAAGCGAAGATGAAATTTTTGTAAGTGATGGAGCGAAAAGCGATCTTGGCAATATTCTAGATATTTTTTCTTCAAAAAACAAAGTGCTGATACCAGACCCTGTTTATCCCGTTTATGCAGATACAAACATTATGGCAGGCAGAAAAATCTCTTATATGAACGGAAATGCAAACAATGATTTTTTGCCTTTGCCGGACAAAAAAACAACAGCAGACATTATATATTTGTGTTCGCCAAATAATCCGACCGGAGCGGTTTACAACAAGGAACAGCTTAAACTATGGGTTAAATACGCCTTGAAAAATAAAGCCGTGATTCTCTTTGACAGTGCTTATGAAATTTTTGTTCAAGATAATGCTTTACCCACAAGTATTTACCAAATAGAAGGTGCGGAAAAATGCGCCATTGAATTTTGCTCCCTTTCCAAAACAGCCGGATTTACAGGCACTAGGTGTGGCTACACAATTATCCCGCACAAACTTATCCGCGAGCGCACGGCTTTGAACAAGCTATGGCTGCGTAGGCAAACAACCAAATTCAACGGCGTTCCTTATATTGTGCAACGCGGTGCAGAGGCGGTTTTCACCGATGAAGGATTATCCCAAGTCAAGAGCAATATAAGTTATTACCTTCAAAATGCAGAGATAATAACAAACACTCTTAAATCTCTTGATATTTGGTTTGTAGGTGGCAAAAATTCGCCCTATATTTGGCTCAAATGTCCCAAAGGTTTGTCGTCTTGGCAGTTTTTCGATTTTCTGCTCGAAAAGGCAAATGTTGTAGGCACTCCGGGTGCAGGCTTTGGAAAAAACGGCGAGGGATTTTTTCGTTTGACTGCTTTCAATAATAAAGAGAATGTAAGTGAAGCTATGGAGAGGATTTGTATATTAAAGCTATGAAACTTGTAATCACAATGCTTGCTGCGATATTTGCATATTCTTGCACTATTTTCACAAGTGGAGAATCGTCTTACTATGCTAAGATTGCTAAAGCAGATTTGAATCTTCCATATACTTCTCTTTACCCGGATGTAATTATAGAGCCAGAAGGATATTTTCTTAATAAAAATGCACGATATGGTGGTCAATATGGAGAAGATATCTGTATAAGCCGAGCTGGGGGCAGAGATAGTACTATAGCTAATTGTGTAAAAAATGATGAACAAGACAGTTTTCATGGAGCAAGCAAAGAAAAAATGAAAAAATGGCTTAAATCTAAAAACACACCATACAATGAAGCTATCAACAGAGAAATTCTTGATAAAGTGAATGATCTTGCCTTTTTAGGTTTTTATCCTGTAGGTGAGCAACTGTATTATATTTATGTTTCATTTAGGCCAGGGGAGTGATATTTATTTTCTATATTGCTTCCCGTTAGTTTTGGAGAATATATGCTATTAGAAGGTCAAACAAGAATACCATCCGGCTGTGCCATATCTGGGGTTATAAGCAAGTCCAGAAAGCGCATGAGCGGTGAGGCTATTATAAAATCCATTTCTGTTATGCACGACCGCTCGAATGGTTTGGGTGGCGGGTTTGCGGCTTATGGAATTTATCCAGAATACAAAAACTATTATGCCTTGCACATGTTCTACGATTCCATTCACGCAAAAAGGGAATGTGAGGAATTTTTGGAAAGGCATTTTGATATTATAAACCTTTCAAAGATACCAACCAGAAAAATTAAGGAAATTACCGATGAGCCGCTGATTTGGCGGTATTTTGTGGCACCCTTGCACACCAAACTTGAAAGCAGCCAGTTAGATGAACGCGAATTTACCAGCAAATGCGTATTTCGCATCAACACCAGAATAAATGGTGCTTATGTGTTTTCAAGCGGCAAAAATATGGGCGTGTTCAAAGCGGTTGGTTTTCCAGAAGATGTGGGTCGCTTTTATCGCTTGGAAGAATACGAGGGCTGGTGTTTCACAGCGCACGGGCGTTATCCAACCAATACCCCAGGCTGGTGGGGCGGCGCGCATCCATTTACCTTATTGGACTATTCTGTTGTGCATAATGGCGAAATATCCTCTTACGATGCAAACCGCAGAGCCATTGAAATGTATGGCTACAAATGCACGCTCCAAACAGATACCGAGGTCATCACATATATAATAGATTATTTGCACAGAAAAAAAGGGCTTTCACTTAACGAAATAGCCTCTGTTATAGCGGCTCCCTTTTGGCAAACCATAGATAGAATGACACCCGAAGAAAAAGAAACGCACGAATATTTGCGCATAAAATTTTCTTCACAGCTTATCAACGGTCCTTTTTCAATTCTCGTTGGTTTTGAAAATGGGATAATGGCTTTGAACGATAGGCTTAAATTGCGTAGTATGGTTGTTGGTGAAAAAGACGACACTGTTTATGTTGCAAGTGAAGAAGCAGCTATTCGCGTTATGGAACCCAACTTAGACAAAGTGTGGGCACCCAGAGGCGGGCAGGCTGTGATAGTTAATTTAAACGAAGAGGAAGGCTAACCTAGGGCGTAAGCATACGCCCCTACTTATACGCATACACGTAAATATTGAATGATATTTATTAAACACATACAACCGCATATAAATGTACGAGGTTTGCATTTAATTTGTCTGAACCCCGATTCCCCCGATTAGAGGATTTACAGGATTTCAACCTCACAAGAATTAACTAATTTTTGCTATATTCTTTAATTAACAACAAGAGGTACCAAATGAATTTCAAGAATCAAATTTCGTTTTTTGCATTTATAGCAATGGCGATAGTTTTTACTGGATGTAAAGAAGAGTCTTTAGACAAAGGAAAGTCTTTAGATAAAGAAAAAGTGTCATATATTGAACCTGCTTTTAGTACTTGGGCTAAATTACTCCAAGTTTATATTATGGAAAACAATGCTATTGGAGATTGTGAAACCATTGGATATACACCACCAGGAGCAGAAAATCCTAGCAACTTCAGCAAAACTAGAGGTTTTCTCTTTGTATGCGGAGCAGAAAAGAAAGAAAACAATAACATTGCGTACCTTCAGGCAAGCAGTGAAAATATAATCAGTGGTTGCCCTACTGTAACTAAGTTTACAATAGAATTTGATACTGAAAAAGGCTCCTTTAATGTATCTACTTCACCTGAAAAGACTTGTAGCCTTTTTGAAAACATAGTTAATAACCTCAACAAAACTTTCTCTAATTTAAAGTACGAGGGAGTAAAATTTGAAGCAAAACCGATATGGAAGTACAAAGAATTTGAAGATAAAATGGACAATTCAAAAACTTATCTTGCTTCTGTTACTTCAACTAATGAAATTAATTTCAGTTCTCCTTATGATGGAGGCTCTAGTTTTTATTTAAATGTTAGAAATGATAATAAACAAAATGAAGTATATTTAAAAGTATCTAAAGGACAATTCGGCGGGAGTAGTAAAACCTGTCGCGTAAAATTTGATGATAACCCCGTTGTTTCCTACGATTATATGGGTACAAGTGATTACAGCAGTGATGTTATTTTTTTCAAAAATCCAAAAAAATTTATTGCCAGCCTAAAAAAAGCTAAAAAACTAATGATAGAATGTGCGTTTTTCCAAGAGGGAGCAAGAATAATAGAGTTTGATGATGTACAGGGTTTGGAATGGGATAGGTAACAATTTCCCAACGTTGTATTATTCTGTAAATTCCAAAAATTCTGAAAAATAGGTATAACAGACATTTGGTAATGGTTTTGTATATGGGCGTTCTTACTGTTCTGTTTATTCTGGTTCAGACAAAGTAAATATGGTTGTCGTGCGTTTCCTACAACGCCATAATCTCGCGGCGTGAAAGCCCGGTATAACGCATAATCTTATCCATAGCCTCACCGCCAGCTTTCATAGCCTTAGCGGTTCGGCTTATTCTTTTCTCAGCTATCGCTACTTTGGCTTCCGCTTTTGCTGCTTTAGCTTCAACTTTTGCTACTCTTGCCTCTGCTTTGGCTTCAACTTTTGTCACTGCTTTTGTAACTGCCTTCGCCACAGCTTTATCCACAGCCTTGTCAATAGCCTCATCTATGCCTGTATCTACCAACTGCTTCAATGTCATATCTACCTCCACAAACTCTGGGTACTCACCGTAGAGTTCCAAATTCATACTCAACAACCTGCGTAAAAGCATAGCTGCATCTTTAGCTGTAATATAGTTATTTTTCACAAGCCTTTTAAAAACTTTGCCTATCTCTATTACATAACCCTCCAATCTCTTGGATAAAATCTTTCGCTTGGCGGTGTCAATACCTTTTCTCTCCAATTCCTTGCGGATTTTCAAAATGTAAAATGGCAGCAACAATGCCATATTCTCCAGCTCGGAAACGGAATGTTGCAATACCTTGAACGTTGGTATCTCATACGTAATGCTCTTTTTGTTCGGAAACTTTATCTCAACAGAAACTATATCTTTGGTATTGCTCGTTTCCCAATAAATAACCACAGGTGATGGCATTTCTATTTTCATACAAGAGCCGTCATTTGAAACAGTCCTATTATCCAAAGCAATCAAAGTGCTGTAATTGAAAATCCTAAGTATCATTTCCAAATCGTCATTTATCTGTGCTTCCAATAAGAATGTGTCTTTTTTGTCTTTGGTATGCAAAGTAATTATTATATCGGAGATAATTTTCTCCATTTTGCCGGATTTAGGGTGTTCCTTGATAAGCTCGTTGGGTTCAATGGTTACTTTTGTATCTAATGGGTAGTTCTTTTTGTAAATGCCATTTATAAAATGCACAACCGCAGATGGGCTTGCATCTTTTATTATGCTTTTGAACATTAAATCAAATAGCTGTGCTGTTTTTCTAGACATAGTTGGAATATAGCTACAAATATTGGAAAAATGGTCAAAAAAGATTAAAGTCGCATATTTTGCATACAGTTGTTTGCAAAATAGTAGGGGCGTATGATTACGCCCCAAATGCGAACCTCGTGCGGTTGGGGGTGGTTGTAGATGTTATCCGGCAAGCCTCTAGGTGAGGCATAACCCGCAAATTTTTCTATATTTCTTTCCGTTAGTTTTGGAGAATATATGCAGCTAGAAAGCCAAACAAGAATATCCAGAAAGTACCGCTCAAATGGTTTGGGGGGTGTATAATGGCAATAAATTATTT
>Ga0268262_10001052_pt1 | contig 35147 bp, 33 predicted proteins | sample TergutNc150P3_FD_190354 | JGI IMG/M metagenome (GOLD analysis project Ga0268262, IMG submission 190354) | Nasutitermes corniger P3 segment gut microbial community from laboratory colony in Florida, USA - Nc150 P3 (SPAdes) (version 2) | ecosystem: Host-associated > Arthropoda: Insects >...
GGCAATAAGGGCAAACATCACTGAAATTGCAATGATTTTTTTCATACAATCTCCTCCTAAAAGATTGATGTACAGGAAACAATCTTTTTGTTGTTTGCCCGTACCGGCCTGTCGTATTTAAAGGAACCTTTTTTTACGACAAGCCTTACTGAATGAAAGAGGCGATCAACGATCACCGTGTTCTCCCATTTATATATTATTTATAACACTATCGTAACATAGTTGTCAAGTATTTATCCTTATTTTTGTCAATAATTTGAGAAAAAAAATTACTATGTTACCAATTTTTTGCAACAGAAAAATCATTATTTATAGTATTTTTTTAACCATATTTGGAGTATATTCTGATATTACAATCAGTATCAGCCTATTCATTGACTATTAATGGAAAATTGTCAATACTAGACTTATGAAATATTTTGCCATACTAGCCTTTGCCCTGACTCTCGGCGCGTGCGTTACCACAAAACCCGTAAAAGAAGCGCCTTTTACCGTAGACCCTACTTCTCCCAGAATTCTGGCCGGATTGATAGAAGCGCAATTTGATAAAATAGTCAATTTAGCGGGTCTAAGGACCGTCAAAATAACTGTTGATTATTATCCGATAGAAGACGCTGTTTGCCTTCAATATAGGCTTGATTTAATGACATACTATGTGTTTTTTGACAAGGAAGGCCGTGAAGCCTACCTGAAAGCCCTGAAACAATACAAGGAAGATTATGAGAATAAAGCCCTGAAAACAAGGGGCAGTAAGAGCACAAGACGGCAATACGGCAATATTGAGATTTACCTTATCTGGCAGGCATTTTCGTTTACTATGAGATCGAGGGCAAATACCCTTGTCGATTTTGGTTATGATATAAAGGTAGTTTCCGACAACAGAGCGTCATTTTTTACTTTATACCGGCGGGAAGCGATTTATAGAGATATAAACGCGTCGGAACAGGAAAGAAGAACCGCCGCTAATGAGCCTATGTATTTTACAAGGACACAGGCGGACGAATTAGCGGCGCTGTTTGATCAGGATTATTTAAAAGCCCTTACTCCGGATAAAATTAAAATGAGAAGCGACAACATGCTTGACACGTATTAAAGGTTAAAAAACCATGACTGATAAAGAAAGCCCGGGCCGATGCGCCGCGATAATCGAGAATTTCAGAAAAGAAATGGCGAAGCGCATAGTCGGTCAAAATGAAATGATAGACGGGCTTCTTGCCGGGCTAATCGCCGGAGGACACGTTCTGCTGGAAGGCGTTCCGGGACTCGCGAAAACTCTGGCCGTAAAAAGTTTCGCGCAAATTATAGGGCTGGATTTTAAGCGCATACAATTCACTCCCGATCTTCTGCCCGCGGATTTAACGGGAACATTGATCTGGGAACAAGCAAGCGGTAATTTTTCAGTACGCCGAGGGCCTATCTTCGCGAATATAATTCTTGCGGACGAAATTAACCGCGCCCCCGCTAAAGTACAGTCCGCCCTGCTGGAAGCAATGGAAGAAAAGCAGGTAACAATAGGAGAAAAAAGTTATCCGCTTCCAAATCCTTTTTTTGTGCTTGCGACAGAAAATCCTATTGAACATGAAGGCACCTATTCCCTTCCGGAAGCGGAGCTTGACCGTTTCCTGATGAAACTTCTTATCGTGTATCCCAAGCCCGATGAAGAACTTGAAATAATTAAAAACACCGCCCCGTTTTCAGCCGCAAGCGTCACACCAGCGGATAAACCAGCGAAAAATACGAAGCATGATGATGCGCAGCAAGCAGCGGCGCAACAAGTTGCGGCGCAGCAAGCGCCTGCGCAGGCGCCTCTTTCGCAGGTGTTAGACGCCGAGGCCATCAAACTTTTGCGTAACACGGCGGATTCCATTCATATTGATGAGCAAATCAACAAATACATTGTGTCCATTGTTACCGCTACCCGCCCCGTCTCCAAGTCAACGGACGGGGTTTACCGTTATATGTCATTCGGCGCGTCTCCCAGAGCGTCAATAGCCTTGTACCGCTGCTGCAGGATTTACGCGATGCTGGAAGGGCGGAACTTTGTCACTCCCGAAGACGTAAAAAATACCGCCCTCCCTGTTCTGCGCCATAGAATCGTCCTCTCCTACGAAGCCGAAGCGGAGGGAATGGACGCGGACGCGGTAATAGCGAGAATTTTAAGCCACGTTCCTGTCCCCTAAAACGGAAACAACGCATGGAAACAAGCGAACTCTTTCGCAATATTACTACCCTTCCCATAATTTCAAGCGGCCTTGCCGAAGAAATGCTCGCCGGAAATTTCCGCTCCGTTTTTAAGGGACAGGGAATGGAGTTTGACGAAGCGCGGCGTTACGAGCCGGGCGACGACATTCGTTCAATTGACTGGAACGCGAGCGCGCGTTTCGGCACTCCCTTTGTAAAGATGTACCGCGAGGAAAGAGAATTAACAATTTTAATTTTACTTGACGTATCCCCGTCCATGCATACCAAGAACGGCGCGCGCGAAAAGAAATCCGGCGTGAACGAAGTTCACGTGAACTCTGTTCACGATATTACCCCTTACGAGCAGGGGCTTATCTGCGCGGCGTTAATCGCTTTTTCCGCCGAACATACGGAGCAGCCGTTAGGCGCTTTTTTATTTGACAGCAACATAGAAAAAATTTTTCCTCCGCATAAAGGACGCAAACATATAATGTCCATGATAATGGCCGCCCTGCGTTATCAGAAACAAATCAATCCGCGCAGGGACAAACACGGCAGCAACATAGCGGACGCGCTCGCCGGCGCCCAGCGTCTCTTAAAAAGGCGCTCGCTCATCATTGTAATTTCCGACTTTTTCAGCGTTAACTGGGAGCATGAAATGGCAAGCCTGGGCCGCAAGCACGACGTTATCGCCCTGCGGGTTGTTGATCCGCCCGATCTTCCGTGGAAAGGACTTGTAACGCTGGAAGACCCGGAAACAGGAGCGCACCTTGAAGCTCCGGCGGGAATGGATTCGTTTAAGGAAAGCTGGCTGCAATGGCACAAAGAACGTTCCGGCCTTTGGGAAAACCTGTGCAAGCGCGCCGGAGCGTCTTTTCTGGAACTTACGACCGAAGAGGACGCGCCTTCCTCCCTGTTAAAATTTTTCGGCTCGCGCGGATTCGGAGCGCATGGATTGGGCAGACGTGAGGGGCGCAAGTACAAAAAATGAAAAAGTATACGGCGTTAATTGTCATATTTTTTTCATTTGCCGCCGCTTACGCGCAGTCCGCGCAATACAACAGCGGCGGAACGATACTTATACCAAAAATTGTTTATGTGGGAGACCCAGCGGTCCTTGTTTTGCCTTTACCGGCGGCATTAATAAATTCAGACGACATAATCATGACGGAACTTTCGCCGAATCTTCCCAAAGACGACAATATTGATTTTCACCGCGTAATACTTGAAAGGCGCGTAACGGGAAGCAGACTATTAATTGAATTTACGGCGTTTGTCCCGGGTTATCTGAAATTTCCCGAAATCGAAATTGACGGCGAATATTTCGGCGGCCTGTCCGTAACAATCAATTCCGTTATTGATACGCGCAAATCCCTTCAGCTTTCCGGCTACGCCTCTTCGCTTGCAATGCCTGGAACCGCAGTCCTTCTTTACGGATTTATGGCAATCGTCGTGCTTTTTCTTCTTTTACTACTCTGGTTTGTTTTTAAAGGGAGAAAATTTGTAAAGATATTTATTGAAAAATGGAAACGCCTTAGGCTTTTTACATTTATAAGAAACATGGTAAGACGACTGCAAAAAGCGCTGATGAGGGGAGGAGACAAGCGGGATGTACTGGACAAAATTTCCGACACGTTCAGGGAGTTCCTTTCTGTCCTGACAAACGCGAATTGCCGTTCCATGACCGCCCGCGAATTTATCAATATGCCGGAAGAAGTAATTCACAACAGCAATTTTCTTGGAGATTTCTTCCGCCGCTGCGACAAATTCCGTTTCTCCGGCGAAGATGTTAATTTAAGAGAAATATCCGGCCTGTTAGTCGATCTGCGAAACTATATTGAAGTTTTGTTTTTACAGGAAAAGGGAGTGAAAAAAGCGTGAGTCTGGGGTTTGAGCGGCCGCTTATCGCGGCTGCGGCGTTTATCCTTATTCCTCTTTCGGGCTATATCCTTTCGAAGCTTAAAAACCCGTTTGTCACTTATGTTCCGCTTGGCGCGCCGGGCGGAGCTTCTTTCAAAACACAGCAGATTGGCGGACTTGTAAAATTGCTGAAATTTCTTGAAGTATTGGGTCTCTTCTTGCTCTTTTTCACGGCGGCGGGACCTGTTACAAAAAAGACGGAAACTGTGTGGCTTAACAGGGGCGCAGACATAATTTTTGTGTTAGACGTAAGCCCAAGCATGGCCGCGCTGGATATGGACGGGAATAACCGTTATACGGCGGCGAAAAATTTAATAATTGAGTTCGCGCAAAAGCGCCCTTCCGACAACATAGGGCTTACAGCGGTAGGAAGCGACGCCGTCCTTCTTCTCCCGCCGACCACAGACAGGGACGCTCTTTACGCGCGGCTGGAAATGCTGCGTATCGGGGAAATGGGCGAGGGAACCGCGCTTGGAACGGGTCTTGCCGCCGCCGCGTACCATCTTGACAAATCAAACGCGAAACGCAAAATAGCGGTTCTTATTACGGACGGCGAAAACAACGCCGGCGCGATTCACCCGGAAGCCGCCGCGGCTATGTTGCACGAAATAGGCATATCTCTGTGGGTAATAGGGATTGGGTCGGCGGGAGAAGTGCCTATAGATTACCTTGATCCTTTTACAAAAGTCCGAAGGACCGGCCGGTTCGATTCGCGCTTTAACATCGACAGCCTGCGCCGCTTAAGCCTTGCGGGCGGCGGTACTTTTATTTACGCTCCTACAGCCGGCAGTTTTGCCTCCGCCTTTTCAAAATTAGACGAAGGCGAAATAACCGTGCAGATATCCCGCCTGATAAACCGAAAGCGTTCGGTATCAATTTACTATTTAATTCCGGCAGTCCTGCTTACGGCGGGCGTTTGGCTGCTCAGGCGGTCCCTTTACAAAAACAACATAAGCGAGGCGCTTGGAAAAAAAATGCTGGCATCTGCGGCCTTTTTCTTTTTATTCGCCGTGTTCGCCGTTATCGCCGTTTTAAATCCAAAGTGGGGAACGCAATTAACCGTCTCAGAATACCGCCGCGGACTGGACGCGGTCTTTGCCATTGATGTTTCGCGCAGTATGGACATCAACGACGCGAAAGAAAACTCGCTTAACAGCGTGCAGAACGCGCAAAGCGGCGGCGAAATGTCGCGGCTTGAGCGCGGCGCGCTAATCGCGGAGGAAACAATAAAGGCGGCTTCCGGCGCGCGTTTTGCCGCCGCCATAGGCAGAAACAGGGGTTATTTGTCCGTTCCGCTAACATGGGACAGCGAAGCGCCGTTAAGTTTTCTTCACGCGCTTGATGCGGCTTCCATGACGGGCAGGAGCACCAATCTGGAAGCGCTTGTGGAAGCGGCGGCTGACGCTTTTCAGGAGTCGTCTCCGGCAAAAAAAGTGATTATTCTTGTTTCTGACGGCGAGGCGCTGGGCGGCGTTCTTGGAAACGCGCTTAACAGATGCGTAAGAGAGGACATCATTGTAAACACCGTCGCTATGGGCAGCGACAGGGGGCGGCCCGTGCCGCAGTATTCAGTCAGCGCGGAAATGCCCGCCGCCATCAGCCGCAGGGACGCCGCCGTTATGCGCATGGCCGCCGAAAAGACGGGCGGCATTTACATAGACGGCAGCCGCGACGACGCCGCGATTGTTCTTGCAAACCACCTTCTTTCCGTTTCCCAGCAGACAGGCGCGGGGAGAACCCAGTCCGAGCCTAAAGAAAGGCGTTCGTTGTTTGTAATAATGGCGCTTATAGCTTACGCCCTTTCTAAATTTATCCCGCTGCTTCCCGGCATTCCGCTTGTGCCGTTAGCCGCAATTATCTTCATGTTCACTTCCTGTTCGGAAGGCAAACTGCTTCTTCTGGAAGCGAATTATCTGCAAACGCGCGGCAGATACGACGAAGCGCTTTTACGTTACATGAAAGCGCAGGATTTTAAAGACGCCGCCCCCTACGCCGAATACGGGCTTGGCCTTACTTTTTACATGATGGACGAAAGCAAAGCCGCCCTAAAAAGTTACGACAAATCGCAAAAAATACTGGAAACCCTGCCGGAAGCGGGACACAGCGAACTCCGTTTCAGGAACAGCTACAATTCCGGAATAATATATTTTGAGGAAGGCGACTACAAATCCGCGGCGTCCGCCTTCAAAGACGCCCTCCGCGCCGACGGCCGGAAAATAGAAGCAAAGCGCAACCTTGAATTAAGCCTTATGTCCGCCGCGAGGCAGGTTAACGAAGACAACAGCGAAAAGCGCACTGAAAATGAAACGCGGGAACTGCTTTTTAATTTAATCCAGGAAGAAGAACAGCGTTTATGGAAAAGCCAGGAATGGTCGCCGGAAGAGAAATTTACCGGCGCGGATTATTGAGGTGGTTATTTCAAATATTCCAAATTAATCTCCACCGTCTGCGCTAACGAAGAAAAAAGCTTATTCGTCGATTCAAGATAAGCGTGGAAAGAATCTCCCGCCGCGCCTTCGGTTTCTTTTTTGTTTTCTGCCGGAAAAAGAAAGCCCGCCACTTCTTTTACTTCGCTGTCCGTGATACGGCGCATAATTTCGTCCAGTTCTTTTAGGATTTTGTTTTGTTTTCCGGAATCAGGTTTGCTCTTTAACGCCCGCAACGTGATTCCTGCGCCTTTTTGGGCGGCGTTCTTAACTTCTTCAAGACCGCCGATTAAAGCGGAGACGGCTTTCGCATAACGGTCGGCGCGTTTATGCTTTTCTTCCGGGGTGTTAAAATCGGCGTCTATCTGCGCAAATGCCGCTTGCAGTTTTTTGTCAATTTCGGCGCGGCGCTCGGGGAGGGAAAGAAGTGTTTCCGCTGCCGCGGATTGGATTCCGGTTATCGCGAGGCCGTCCTGAAAGAGGGCGTAATTTCGCGTTTCGGGATACTGGCGGAAACGGTTTTCAAACCAGGCGGCGTAGAGGGACAGGCGGCGGTCGGTAAGGACTTGGCCGCCTTGGGCGCAGGGGGCTTTGAAGGGGTAACCGTCGCGCAGGGCGCGTACTACCCATGTTTCGGCGGGGCTGAAGCGGGTTGAGGCTGTGTTGGAACGGGTTTCAAAGACGGCGCCGCGAAAATGTGTTTTAAGGTTGGGAAAGGCGAGGTCTAAGCCGGCGATCCAAATTTCTTTTGAGCCTAACGCGCGCGCGAAGTCCCACGCGGTGGTGGAAACGGAACCGCCCGCGCCAAGCGCGCCTTTGGGATCAACGCGCTTTTCAACAAAGGAGCCAAGGGGGAAAAGAGAGCCGCAAAGAAAAATATTTTTGAAAGGCAGGCGCAGAACGGGCGGATAAACGGCAGATTCCGCAATCAGCGCGGTGTGGGCGCAGGGGCACCTGTCAAGATGGCGGCTGTTCCAGAATTGCGGATCAACTACGAGGACAAAATCAGGCTGTATGCCGTTATCTGTAAAGAAACGGAACGAGGTGTCTACGGCGACTGTAACGCACCTTTTGTGAATTTCCTGTAAAAATGGGCGCACTTTGTCAAGGCTGGGACCGGCGGCGGCAAGGAAAACAGGCGCGCCATCGGCGATGGCGGCGGCTAGTCCCGCAAGGCGCGAAATGCCGGCGTAATCGCGGATCGCGCTCATGTTACGCGACAAATTACGCACCCAGCGCCGGCCGAAACGCTTAAGAGTGGCGGAATTAACGTCGTCCTTCATAGACCATGTGCGGAGTTTTTCTTCCGCAACGCCGTACCATTCTTTATCAAGATCGATGAGCGCCCTGTTGCGGATAACAGCAGGTTCCGCCTTTTCGCCGTCGGATATAAATCCGTCCGCGATACTGAGCGCGTTTGTTATTCCCTCTCCTGTGCCGCCTACTACAAAAATTATTCTGTTATTCGAAAGGAAATCGCTAATATCCCTTGTCTCAAGCGCCTTGACAAGCAGTTTTCTGTGCTTTTCTACAATTATGATCGGCCGCCCTTTTTCAATGGCTTGTGCAACAGCGCATGCTGAGTAACCAAGACCAAATCCAAGTATGACGACAGGGCCGCTTCCCGTTGCTGCTTGAGCGAGACGAAGGCCTTCGCGCGCGGGATCGCGGCCGGAATGGATGTTTATGCCTTTTACGCAAAAAGTAGGATCGCCTGAGGACGCGGTTATGATTTTTATATCTTCGGGCGCGAGAGCGTTTTCTTCTTCTACTCGGGTAATTTCTTCAAGAAGGCCCGGATACTGGTTTTTCAGGACTTCGGCGTTCTTTTCCCAAACAGTCACGGCTATTCCAGTTCCAGTATTATTTGCATTCCGTCCGTAACCGGGGTTCCGGCGGGCGGACTCTGGCGGCGCACCCAGCCTTCGCCGCGAAGCTCAACGTGGATGTCGTCGCGTAACAGAAGGGGGATCAGTATTCTTTTGGAAATGCCGGAAAAATCCGGCAAATGACTGCCTATGGCGGGAAGACGGCGCGCGGGAATATTTACAGTGGACGGATGCGCAACCTGAGGATTGCGTCCGCGCGGAATGCCGATATAGTCGATAAGCGATTCCGCCGCCTCGCGGATAGCGGGAGCCGCTATTCTGCCGCCTAAAATTTCGCCCCTTGGTTTTATAATCGCAAGGTATAAAATAAGCGAAGGCGATTCGGCGGGGAGCAGGGCGATACAGCTTGCGATAAAATCGGTTTCGGAATATCTGCGGGTAGCAGGGTCTATTATCTGCGCGGTTCCGGTTTTTACCGCAAGCGACAGATCCTCAACCGCGGCGCGCCAGCCCGTGCCTATGCCGGAAGCGGTGTCTACCATGTAGGAGCGAATGTCTTTCGCGGTTTCTGCTTTTAAAATACGGCGTCTTTCAATGGGTTTCCACTCCGTAACGCGGCCGTCGGGCGAAATGATATTCGACACTATTCTGGGAGAAATTAACACGCCGTCGTTCGCGATTGCGCTTGCCGCCTGTAACATCTGGTAAGCGGAAACCGAGATTTCCTGGCCCATCGCGATAGTGGGCTTTGAACGGTCAGACCACTGTTCGCTCCCCAAAAGATAGCCGGATGTCTCCCCGGGGCTTCCGGCGCCGGTGCGGGAGCCGAAACCAAAATCTGTCAACAGTTTATAAAAGCCGCCGCCTGTTATCTGATCTGAAGCGTAAGCGGCGCCGGCGTTACAGGAGTAAATAATTATTTCCCTTGCGGTTACCCTGCCGTGCGCGCCCAGACAATTAATATGACTGCCGCTGTTTGTAACATAGTAGCCGTTACACGTAAAGACGGAATTGTTTGTTATCGCGCCGGAATCCATCAGCGCCGAGAGGGTAAAAACCTTGAATACGGAGCCGGGTTCGTAAGCCCATATAACGGGACGGTTCATGCGGCTTGTTTCGTCCGAAGCGCGGATGTTGTTCGGATCAAAATTCGGAAGGGAAGCGGAACCTATAATGTCGCCGCTGCGCGGGTCCATCGCGAGAAGCATAACGGCTTCCGCTCGGGTTTCGTTTAACGTTTTTAAGGCAATACGCTCCAGAATATGCTGTACGTTCGTGTCTATCGTAAGCATCACATGGGAGCCTTTAACATCGGTGTTGCTTTTAGCATTGCCTTTGGCGTCGCCTTTGCCGAAATTTTCCGTTCCTGCCAAGGTGCTGTTAAAGGCGTATTCAATCCCATCAAGCCCCTGATTCCTGTCGCCGACAAAACCGATAATCTGGCTCGCGAGATTTTTTTCGGGGTATAACCTGCCAAGAACGGGCTGAACCATTACTCCCATGATCTTTTTTTCATCAAGCAGGGAGACAAGGCGTCTTGCGGCGGCGTCATCAATCTGTTTTTTAATATATAAAAAATTTGATTCCGAGGAATTTATTTTTCTGCTGATTTCGGCGGGAGACATTTCAAGTAAGGGCGCAAGCTCGTCCGATAAAAAATTAATATCGGTTATTGACGGACGCCAGACCGCGACATCGGCAAAACGGATTTGAAGGGCGAGAAAATGACCGTTACGGTCCATTATAGAGCCGCGCTCAACAAGGGCCGCGGCCTGTCGAAGATTGGGAACTTTGCCTTTTAACATCAAGTTACCGTAATACGCGAGCAGATATACCGCGAAGACGGCAAGGCACGAGAAAACAAAAATGTAGCGCTTCTTCAGGTTCATTTAATATCCCAACACCTTACCTATTATATTATCAATAGGGACAGAACCGTAAGAGCGTGAATCATAAGATACATTCTGATTATCACCTTGAGCTATAAAGCCGCCTTCATCAAAGGCAGTACAGCGTTTTACCGCCAATTCTCCCGACGGCGTGTAAAAAACCACTATTTCCCCGATTTTTGGCTTAGCCCACCGTAAAAGATAGCTTCGCGACCACGGAAACTTCAGTCCGTACCTAAGGCGGCTGATAACAAGGATTTTTCCGCTTTTAATCGCGGGTTCCATAGAGCTTCCTTGGGCTATCATAAAGTCAAAGAAGAAAAATTTTAAGAAAAACGCAGTAAAAAGCGCCAAAATAACAGCTTTTGTAACATTCATATATAATCCCAACAGTATTTTATGTCGATAAATCCAGTATGGCAGCATTTTTGGAAAAACAACACGTCGCAAAACGCGTTATTTCAAACCAACGTAGGTCTTCATCAAGACATTATAACAAATCGGCAGATTTTAATACCGGATTTATGAGCCATTTTACCCAAAAACCGGCGCGTTCAGGGAAAAAAATCACCGTTCCCGAATACGCCTTTGCCGATCAACATAAAAAACAAAAACAGGAATGCTCAAAAAAAAGAGGATTCAGTTTCCCTGTACCTTCATTGGCGACTGTCGCGGTTATCGCAGGGACAGTGCTGATATGCCTTGCCGCGCTTAAATGGGAAGACTTAAGGATAAAATTACCGGAAAGATACGCTTTTCAACTTGACGCTGAAAATATTGACTCACAGACAAGGCTGTACGCATCGACAGGGGTACCTTCATTATTGTCAGTCACAATACCGGACGAGCCTGTGCCTGTAAAAAGGCCGGAAGAAACGGAAACGGCTAAAAAACCAGGGAATGCCTTGGGGGCAGAACTCAATCTGCCCGCTAATAAACAGGAAGAAACTACCAAAGATTTAATTACATTCCAATGGCAGAAATATAAGGTGCAAAAAGGGGATTCCGTATCGGGAATAGCCAAAAAATTCGGAATTTCCCTTGGCGCGGTTATCGCATCCAACAATATCCGCAACGCGAGACAGCTTAAAGAAGGGGTTACGTTAAGAATTCCGAATATTGACGGCATCCCGTATTCGATTAAATCCGGCGACAGCCTTTCAAAAATTTCAGTGTCTTTCAATGTTCCGCTGGAGGTTATCCTTGATATCAACGACTTAAAAAGCGACGTAATCAAGGCGGGAGAAACCATTTTTATCCCAGGCGCAAGAATGAACGATTTGGACCTTAGAATGAGCCTTGGGGAGCTGTTTATCTATCCTGTTTCCGGCAAACATTTAACAAGCAATTTTGGGATGAGAAAAGACCCCATGAGCGGCGAGCTTAAATTTCATACCGGCATTGATCTTCGCGCTAATACAGGCACTACCGTTATGGCTTCCATGGAAGGGACTGTTTCCGTAATAAGCGAAAACTGGCTTTACGGAAAACATGTCATTTTAAGCCATCCTAACGGGTATAAAACCATGTACGCCCACCTTAACGCCGTCTCGGTAAAACAGGGGGATAAGGTAGCGCAGGGGCGCAAAATTGGGGAAGCGGGAAACACGGGCTACAGCACCGGCGCCCATCTGCATTTTACGATATTCGACAAGAACGGAAAATTAATAAATCCGCTCGATTTATTGAACTAATTTGAAGTATTAGGAGTTTTTTATGAGAAAATTAATCCTCATTCTTTTGGCTTTTATTGCGATTTTTACCTACATTCGGGCTTTTGAGGGGGCGCAGGCCGCTGAAACAATAGCCGAAAAACCTGTGGAAATAACCCGCTAATAATACTACAATTGTAGTATGACATATGGAAAGAAATCTCCCTCTGCTTCGGAAGTATACACTTTTAGCGAGGTGGTAGATAAAGCATGCGAACAATTAATGGACCGCCAGATTAAATATTCAATCCGGCGTATTCAGTTGATGGACGAACGCCTTGCCGAACTGGAAAAAGAGCTGGACGATTTTCTTTCGCATAGAAACAGGAAAAAATAATGAAGAATCGGCGAATTTTTCCGTTTGTTATCTTTTTCTTTCTTGGCGCCCTCCGCCTTTTTGGGTTTAATTTCAGCGATTTAATTCTGTCAAACGACGACAGGCTTTTATTCAGGGCGGAATTTGAAAACCAGCAGACTCTTTTTGTTTCCCGCCTTACCGATTTAACCATGCAGCAGTTAACCGCCTATCCCGAAAGACTGGCGCTTGTAAATAACGGAAGATCGCTTTTAGTCCAAAACCGTTTCGGCGTGTCCAGAATTCCCGTTACAGGCGGCATCCCTTCGCCGCTTGCGGGCTTTCCCTCATTCGCGTCGGGAAACGTGCCGCTTAAAGGCAGGGCGCATGAATACGCGGTTTCAAGCGACGGTAAATGGCTTCTTTATATTGAGCCTGTAAGCCCCGCTTTCGGAAACCTTTATATTGTCGAAGTTGAAAGCGGCGCGAGACTGCTTGTAAGCGAAAAAATCGAACTGCCCAATACAATGTTTCCCGCCTGTTGGAATCCCGACTCGCGGCTTTTTGTCTACGCGAAAGGCGGAAAACTTTTTTACTTTCCCATGCTTGCGGACCTTACGGTTATCGCTGACGAGCGTTTCAGATACATAGGTCCCGGAGAAATCAATTCCGTAACATGGGGACAGCAGGGGGATTTTTACTATTTTACCGGCAATACCCTGTACCGCGTTTTAAGCCCCGAACTTTTTACAAGAACGATTTACGGCGATTTTCTTTCTATAGGAAGCGTCATCGCCGTCCTGCCTTTTGACTTTGAGCCGGGCTTTGACAAGTACTGGCTGGCCCCGAACTCAGGCTCCGTCTTAATCAATAAAAAAGGGAAAAGCCTTTTTCTCTTTTTGCTGGGTGAAAACCAATACAACAATTCGTCGCTTCCCCACATTATGCTTGTGCAGGGAGCGGGGACCCTCAATGTGCTTTGGCCCGCGTCCGGCCCTCTTACGATAGTGTCTTCGCTAAAAAAAGAACTTAATGTCTGGCGTTTTGAAATTACGGGAAAAACCGTAAGAACTTTAACGCCCTCAAATATTCCCTTGTCTTCAAACGGCGCCCTGTCCCCGGACGGGACAAAGGCGGTTTTCTGGGGGGACAAGGGACTGGAGCTTTGGGATTATTCGAGCTGGCGGCTTGTTCAAAAAATTAGCGAGAATAAGACGCTTTCCTGCGTGTGGCTGAACAACAGGGAATTTATTACCGGAAACACAAGGTTTATCGAAGCGGTTAACACAGGCAGCGCGGAATTTACGCGCAGAAGGATATGCCTTTCCGGCGCGGATGAATTCGGCTTTGAGGAAAACGGCCGCAGCCAGCGCATATTCGCCAGAATCGGAACAGAATGGTTCGCGAATACGGGAAGGGGCGCGTGGACGCCCGCCGCGGAGCCTGTAATGCGCAATATCTCGCTTTCTTCCGACCGCTTCCGTATTTTTCTGGAACCTCAATCCTCAGGGCCGTTTACAAATATCCCTATGATACGCAATACCCTTTCCGTGGGCACAACGTCGCTTGTATCGGGATATTCCGCCAACGGCGCTTACAAACAGGGACGCAATATACGCGTCGCCCTTTGTTTTGACATTTACGACGATGAAACCGGGTTGTCACAGGTGCTTAACGCGCTTCGTTGTTTTAACATAAAAGCCACTTTCTTTTTGAACGGCGATTTTATCCGCAGATGCCCAAGCGCGGCGGCGGCAATTATAGCCGCGGGCCACGAAACAGCTTCCCTCTTTTACGCTCCTATTGATCTTTCGGACGCGCGATACACGGTGACGCCCCTGTTTATAGCGCAGGGACTTGCGCGTAACGAAGACGAATTTTTCCGCGCTACGGGAAAAGAGCTTTCACTGCTTTGGCATCCGCCGTTTTTCCGCACTTCCGACATGATAAACTCGGCTGCCGCCGTTGTGGGATACTCTACCGCCGTAAGGGACATTGATCCCGGCGACTGGCTTTCCAGGGACGAGGCGCTAAGGCTGGGCATACGCCAGCTTTCCGCTTCGCAGATAATTGAACAAATAACGGAAAAAAGAAAAAACGGCTCCGTAATTCCCATAAGGCTTGGAACAAACCCCGGCGGCAGGGACGATTATCTTTTCCAGAAAATCGACGTGCTGCTTGACGCGCTTATCCGTTCAGGCTGTGATATAGTCCCGGTTTCCGCTATCATCAGGTAATGCGCGGCACAGAAACAAAAAAAACATCAGTCTCCCTTTCCGCATTAATTGACAAAACTTTTCCCATGCCGGGGCGTTTTCATTCCGCCCTGCCCTCGCAGGTTGCCGAACTTTCCCGCCTGCTCACGGGCGCAAGAGGAGACCGCTCCCTTTCATACCTGAGCCGCCCGAATTACCTTTCCGCCTACCTGCGCTATTTTCTGCCGTGGAACATTTTGCGCCTCTGCCGCCTCCTGCCCTCCCTGGACCTTAATCTTCGCGCAGGGGACGCAATTACAGACCTCGGAAGCGGCCCGCTGACCTTTGCATCGGCGCTTTGGCTCTCCCGCCCGGACTTGCGCTCTATTCCGCTTGAATTTATCTGCATAGACAACTGCGCCCCCGCCCTTGCCGCCGGGAAAAAATTTTTTGCCGCGCTCAGCTCACAGGATACCTGTGCGCAGGAAACCTGCGCGTGGAAAGTTACCGGCGTGCGGGAGAAGATTAACCTTAAAGCAAAGACGGCTCTTGCGCGCAAGAAAGCCGCCCTCGTCTGCGCCGTGAATTTTTTCAACGAAATATACGAAGACCTGCCCCATACCAACAGCGAAGCCCTTAAACGCGCGGCCTGTGACGCCGCCTTGTTAATGCACAATCAGGCGGCGCCTGAAGCCCGCATATTGACACTGGAGCCGGGAGTGCCGCAATCGGGGCAATTTATCAGTCTTTTGCGCTCCGCTTTTTTGGAACTTGGCCGCCCTCCCCTGTCGCCCTGCCCTCATTCGGAAACTTGCCCTATGCCGGGCGGTAAAGCCGCCTTAGGCAAAACAACAAATGCAAAAAACCGCTGGTGCCACTTTGCCTACACAGCGGAGGACGCTCCAAAAGAACTTAGCCGCTTGTCCGCCGCCGTCGGTATTCCCAAAGAGCGGCTTGTGCTAAGCTATTTGCTTGCAGGCGCTCAAAAAGACGGGCAAAAACATACGAAAACGGCGCAAACGGCTGCGGAAAAAGTACGGGTAATATCAGACGCGTTCGCGCTTCCGGACAATAAATCCGGCAGATACGGCTGTTGTTCCGGCGGCCTTGTCCTTCTTACGGGGAATAAAAGCCGCATAGAAAAAATTGCTTCGGGAGAACTTGTGCCAAAAAGCGCCGGTATTGCCGACAGTATACGCGACCAAAAAAGCGGCGCGTTGATTATGGAGATAAAATGAAAAAGATTCCGCAATTTTCCAGCCTGCACAACCATACAATTTTCTGCGACGGAAAAGACGATATAGAAACCATGTGCCGCGCCGCTTATGAAAAAAAGCTTTGCGCGGTAGGATTCAGCGCCCACGCTCCGATAACAAAAAAAACAGGCATAGAAAGCGACTGGCACATGAAGGACGAGGTATTCGGCAAATATACAGAACATGTGCTTGCGGCAAAAAAACGCTGGCGCGGAAAACTGGAAGTTTTGCTTGGTTTTGAAATTGATTATATCAAAGGTTTGCGCTCGGCTTTAGACAGGGATATTACGGAAGTTAACCCCGATTATTTAATAGGCAGCGTTCATTATCTTATTCCGGCAAACGGCGCAAAACCGTTTACGGTTGACGGCCCGCAGGAAGAATTTTCTCAGGGGCTTAACGAAGGTTTTAACGGGGACGCGCGGGCGCTGATGAACAGTTATTACGACGCCCAGCTTGAGATGATAGCGCTTGGCGGTTTTGAAATATTGGGGCACGCCGACCTTGTCAAAAAAAATTGTATTGGGAAAAATTTATGGCCGCGGGAAGAAGAAGTTTACCGCCAAAAAGAAATCGCGCATGCCGTAGGCAATGCCGCAGGCAATGCCGCAGGCAATGCCGCAGGCAAAGCCGCCGGTAATGCGGGCGTTATCGCGGAAGTAAACACGGGGGGAATTAACAGAAAAAAGATTAACGAGGTTTATCCTTCTGAAACTTTTTTAAGAGTTTTTCGCGAAAACAATGTGCCGGTAATTATTACGGCGGACGCCCATAGCGCCGAGGAAATTAAAGGTAATTATAATATCGCGGTAAAAACTATTTTATCCGCCGGTTTTTTGGATCATGTAATTATTTTCCGAAAAAGCACAAAAAAGATAAAATATGTAAAAGAAAAACTGTTAAATTTCCTTGCCGATTAATAATAATTTACTTATTATTTAATCGGAGGCAATTATTATGAAAACAAACGGAAAAACACCCGGAACACTTCTGCTGGAATACATCAGCAAAAACGGCTTAAACTGCAACAGAGTTGCAAAAGAAATCAGGTGCAGTCAAACGGCATTAAGGCTGATTAGTCTGGACAAAAGCCGCATTACGGCGTCAGTCGCGGTCCGCCTTGCTAAATATTTTAATACTAAGCCCGAATTTTGGCTGTTAACTCAGATGAAGCACGATCTTATTAAAGCCTCGTGCAATAAAACATTATGCAGGAAGCTAAGCAGTATAGCGTCTACCTAAAGCGGTCTACATCGCGCCGGGAACAAAATTTCGCGATTACGCACCGCGAACAGAACGGGCTTACAGGACGGCATAATTTCTGCCCGTAAAGGACAAGAAGGCGGTTGATTCTTTTCCAGAATTTTTTTGGAAGAATCTCCCTTAAAACCGTTTCGGTTTCTTCGGGGCCTTTGCTTGTAAGCCAGCCGCACCGGTTTGAGATACGGTGAACGTGTATGTCTACGCAAACGGCGTCAATATCAAAGGCTTCGTTAAGCACGAGGTTAGCTGTTTTTCTGCCGACGCCGGGAAGGGAGAGCAGAGCTTCCATTGAGGAGGGAACTTTGCCGTTGTACTGTTTAATCAGTATGGCGGCTATTTTTTTTAGGGATGCCGCCTTGTTCCTGTAAAAACCGGCCGGATATATCAATTTTTCAATTTTTTTCTGTTTTAGCGCCGCAAGTTCCGCCGGATTTGACGCCTTTTCAAGAAGTTTTTTTGAAGCCGCAAGAGTCACGTCGTCCTTTGTCCTCAGGCTGATAATCGTGGAGACAAGCACAGCCCACGGAGACTGGCTGTATTGTTCAGCGACTGTATTTACCGACGGGTCGTTCGCACCTAAGTTATGGCGCCACTTTTCAAGCGCGGCAAAAATCGCTTCCCATTTTATTTTTCCAGAAGGCATACAGCGTAAACCTCTACCGCGTTTCCCTTGCCGACCTGCCCCAGTTTTTCCGCGGTTTTGCCTTTTAGAAAAATGCAGTCTTGGGAAACTTCAAGGGCCGCCGCGAGCGAGCCGCGGATAAGGTCCCTAAAGGGGAGAATTTTAGGTTTTTCGCAGATAATTACGCAGTCAAGATTGGTAAGCCGCCAGCCCGCGTTTTTTACCCGCTCAAAGGCGTTACGCAAAAGTTCCATTGAATCCGCGTTCTTATACTTTGGATCGGAGGGCGGGAACAGTTCGCCTATGTCGCCAAGCGCCGCCGCTCCCAGCAAAGCGTCGCAGACCGCGTGGGCAAGAGCGTCCCCGTCCGAGTGCCCCAACTCCCCTTTTTTAAAAGGGATTTCCGCCCCGCCAAGCAAAAAACGCCGGCCTTTTTTCAGGCGGTGAATGTCATAGCCAAGGCCGATTTTATTCATGTTTGGGAAAAACCATTACAACGCCGGGAAGCGTGCGGAAATTCTTATAAGATAAATATTTAAAAGGATGAATATCAAGCGCGTTGGGGTACCATCCGTCCAGTTCATTTGTGTCTACAATGTTAAGCGCGGGACTGAAAGAAATAGGAAGCACTGTTCCCCTTTCCAGCAAAAGTTTTTCAGCGTCGGCGAGGGTCGCGAGGCGCTTGTCCCCGTCTTCCATCATGGATTTTTCTATCAGCGCCTCGTAATCGTCGTCGCTATAATGGGCGTCGTTCAAATTGGAATCGCGCCGCCACATTTGCAAAAAGGTGTAAGGGTCGGCAAAATCGCCTATCCATGTGGAAGAGCCGATTATATAGCCGCTTTCTTTCATGGACTGAAAATAATTCTCGTAGGGGATAACTTCCACCCTTACTTTAAGCCCCAGTTTTTCTTTCCACGCGGACGCCATTAAACTTCCGATATTGGCCGCGTCAAGCGAGGGCGTCAGGCGGATAACAAGTTCCGGCACTCCGGCGCCGCCGGCGAAGCCGGCTTCTTTCATAAGCTTTTCCGCTTCTTCGTAATCGGTTTCGGTTACTCCCTCAACTTCAGGATACCCTTTTATGGGAAAAATCAAAGTCTTTGCGGGAAGATAATGGCCGTCGCGAATTTCATCCCAAGGCAAAACAAGCATCATCGCGCGCCTGAGCCTGTAATCGTTCCATGGTTTTTCCCCGCTTCGGATAAAGTAATAATGGGTCGCAAACATTACATTCACTTGAATGCCGGAACGGTCCGTTAGCGCTTCTATGCTGACTCCTCCGGCAATCCATCTGGCTTCGCCTGAATTCCAAAGAGAGGACGCGTCTTCCGCGGTATCGGTGTATTTAATAGTTATTTTTTTTAAGGCGACGCGCTTGGTATCCCAATAATTTTCGTTTCTTAACATGACAATGATGCCTTTTTTAACGGAATCAACGCGGAACGGCCCGTTACACACAGGGGGCTTTTTCGACCAATCGTTATTATTGATCATGGAAGAATGAATAGGGCTGAACGAATGATGGCATAACATCGCCGGGAAAAATGACGCGGGAGAATTCAATTTTACAACCAGAGTCCTGTCATCGGAAGCGGCAATGCCGATTTTTGCCGGGTCTTTTAAAACCCCGTTACGGTAATCGCGCGCGCCTTCGATAATGTCAAACAGACTTGAATAGGGAGATTCCCTTTTGGGTTCAAGAAGCGAAATCCACGAGGCGCGGAAATCCTGCGCCTTTACGGGATCGCCGTTCGAAAAACGCATATTCCGCCTAAGCGTAAAAGTCCACTGTTTCTTGTCTTCCGAAAGCTCCCATTTTTCAGCCGCCGCCATAACAGGCTCAAGCGTAACCGGATGGTAGGTAAAAAGCCCTTCATAAATCCCCGTAAAAATCTGCGCCTCACTGGCCAAATAAGATTTACGGAAATCCAGTTCAAGCTCGTGCGAGGTAAAAGCCACGGTAAGCTGGTCGCGGTCGGCGACGGGCGGGCGGGCCGTGGCAAATTCCTGCTTGTCCTGCTCCTGAGCCGGCGCGTCTTCCTTTACGGGTGTGGATTTACAACCGAAAATTAACAAAAGGGAAAAAACAAGTAAAAACAGCTTTTTCAACACTATATCTCTCTTAATATTGAAATATTAGAATTATACCTAGATTATAGTATAAATAGGTAAAAAATACAACTATGTACAGAGAATGAGGAATTTACCGCTAATCTATTGAATTTCGCTCCTTATTAACTTTATCTCATGAGCGGTGGCGCAAAGCCACACCGGCTCCTAGTGGCTGTGACTTTGTCTCCGCACGCTTTAGCGTGACTTGGCAGGCGATCCACACCACGCACAATAATGCACCGCGTATGCGGTGTAGATGAAATAATTAACATAGCGTGGCGCATAATAAAAGTATCCTGATGAATAATGCGCGAGGGCTTTAGCCCGAGCAGCACGCCTGTCGCCGGTGTGGCTTTGCGCCACCGCTCACAATAAATTTATCATTATCAAAAAAATTATTGAAGGGTAAACATTGTCTTGTAGGGGAATTTTTTCTCTCTTGATTGAAAACAAACTTAACCGTCAATTTAAGCAGTGGCAATGTTCCAAAGATGCAATTTTTCCCAGTCCTTAGGTGAAGAAGCAAACGGAGCTTTTTCGAAAAGAACCATGAGATAATTAATGGGACCAAGACCATTTTCTTTCGCGTAGACCCATGCGCCCTTTCCGCTCTGCCGCCAGTCTTCCAGCTACATGGCTTTCTCTTCTTTGGTGTATTTCATCTTTTCCTCCGGTTTTTAAGTGTTTACCGGAAGTTTATTTCACTTTCTTTATGAGCGGTAGATGTGGTTCTTTTTACGGTTACCAATATATTATTGCATTTAAGACATGTTTTATTCTATGACGAGCTTTGCCAGTTCATCATCTGTTTTTTCATTCCCTTGTTCTGCTACCATAACGTGTTCGTTTTAACAACTAATTCATTGGCTTGCTTTAATATAGAATCCAGTAACATGTTATGTTCCGCCTGTATATCACAAAAAGTACTTGATATGAATATAGGTTTTTTAGTTGTTTTCTTTGTTGACATTCACAGCTTTCTTTTTTCTCAAATAAAAATAATTATAATTTTGCACTCTTTATTATTACTAACCATAAATATAATTTCTGCATGTTTATAATTATATCAATTTTATTATCCATTAATTACTCTTTCCTTCAAACGCTGAGCGTAATTGGCTTAATACAATATGCTGCCTGCCACTGTCATTTTCTAATTTTTCAAGGAAAGATCGGATTGTATTTTCAGATATTTTTCTTTCAATAGGATCTGATACAAACTTAAGCCGTTCTGCACAATCCAGATAATATTCTTTGCCGAAATGTTTTATCAGTATTCCGTCACTTGGATAACGTTGCTTGTAATATAAATAAAAAGCTTCATGAGATTTTGCGGCCGCGGAAATATAATGAAACGCTTTTTCAGTATCATTAATGCTTTTATAAAGCCTCCACAAATCACGATATACATAACCTTCATAAACTTTTGTATAAATAGTTTCTTGAGGAAAATTTTCGGCAATTTCATTTAATATTTTTATTGTTTCTTCGAAATATTCCATAGCTTTTATAAAATATGTTTTTTTATATTCTTCATCAAAATCATTATCGCGTACTATGAACATATAAAGTAATCCTAAGCGCCCGCAAGAAAAATATTTAAACCACAAATGAAGATTTCTATCTTGATTGGAAAAATCAAAATTTCTTTCAAATAATGATTTTTGTTCGGAGAAAGTGTCGAATGAAATAGGCTTTGTAAGCCCGGTGGACTCATCAAATAAAGCTCTGTTAGATTTAATTATCTGTATAGCAAACTCTAAAGCGCTTGAGGACGGAACAATATTCTTAATAATATTGATTAATTCATCTTCCTCCATATAGCCATAAGTAACCTCAATGCTATGAAGTAAATAATGCGCACATTCTATTTCTGAATATACAGGAGCTTTTGAATATTCGCTTAAATTGCGTTTTATCTCATTCCAGCGGTTAAATATTCCCATTTTATCTATGTCTATCGGACGCGACGCCGCTTCAAAAAAAAGATTAGCAATCTCTTTTGATATACTCTCCCTTGACTTATTATCAGTAATTTTTATTTCCTCTGCCCAAATTCCGGCAAGATCGCTAGGAAGATTTTTTACCGATTCACCTATTAAAAAAATGTGCAGCTTGCGCGGATCTATTTTTGCAGTAAGATAACCCCATTCAAACATTAAATTATTGCTGAAATAGTTTGTTGTATCTGTTCTTGTATTTTCGACTAAAATAATAGCGCGTGTACATTGATGGATTTGAGAAAAAACCTGTGTACCAATATATAAATCTGTAGGTGTTCCGCCACCGACAATTCCATCAAAACCATGCTTGATCAATTCATTACTGACCATCTTGGCAATATCTTGATTTCCTCCCCATGCGATAAATACCTTTTCAATTGACGCAGACATAAATAATCCTCCATAAGCTATTATATATAATTTTTTGGCGTGTATATCATTTTGTTCAACATCTTTATTAAACCTGACAAAACTTTCTTCAATTTACAGTATAATATGTTAAAAATATACTTGGCAAGCAGAAACTTTCTGTAAAAAACACTGAAAATCGCCGCTAATTAACCTTATACTTCGCAATTATTAGATATTTACTAGAGCCTTCATCCGCAACCCCCAGAGATAATTCGCTTATATTATTCGGTATAATTACTTCTCTTGAGAAAGTACCGTCGCTTTTTTTTGTTAATAATGTAAAAGTCTCTCCGTGAATTATTATGGCATTGCTTTTATTTTCAGCTTTTATACGGAATGTATATGTTCTTCCTTTTCTAAGCGGCATTTCTATCGGGGATTTTATCTCAAAATTTTTTGTATAGGTTGACAGAAATGTGGTTGGAAATTCTACTTTGCTTGCGGAAGCGGCAATGACAATAAATTCTCCGCAGCCTTTGCCTTCATTTGTGCCGTATTCCAAATAGTAAATATTGATTTTATATTGACCTGCCGAAGGAAAACTGAAATAAGCCGTATGTCTTGAGCCGTTTACCTGAATGAAATGCCTGTTATCTAATTTTATTTCCGTTCCGTTTTTCATTTCTATAACGGTATAATCAAGATAATATCCTTCTTTTACCGTGTACTCAAAAGTCATTTTGTCTCTTACATGTATTTTTTTCTTTAACTCAATTGAAGGGTTACTCACAAAATAAAAAAACTTTGGTTTTAACGGGGGCAACACGCCGAATTGCGCCGCGCTCAACGGCGACGCAAGTAATTGATGGTTAATATTTTCAGGAAAATGCGAGTAAATTAAATGTTTGGGTTTTATAAAAAGATAATTGGTACAATAATATTTTTCAACAACTTTGCCTTCCATTGAACCTGAATCCCATGTACAGTCAATCAAATAATTTGCGCCGTAAATCGCGACAATATTCCACGCGTGATTTAATTCATTTGGTTTATCGGCGGCTGTGGGAGAAGTTCCCACGCCGCGCACGTAACCGCTTACGACAACGCAGGGAATTCTTAACTCATCGCAGAATTTTTTTAATACATTAGCGTATCCGGCGCAGACGGAAAGACTTGTTTTTAAGGTATTTTGATAACTCTGGTCAGGTATTGTTTTTGCCCAATAATTTTCGGCGTCATAGCTTAAAACAAGAGCCGTAAGGTCATGCGCTTTTTTTACCCTTTCAAAATCATTTTTAGAGCTCGAATTTATCAGTTTTACAATTTGATTTATATATTCGTCCTGGTCGCTTGTACGCAGGTTATCTATATCCTGCGGAATATTTGTCATTAACTGATCCGGCTTATCCGTGCGAAAAGAGTACGCGATATTGTATGATACGGGTACGGTAAAATTACCAGGAAGCTTTATTACCGCCGTTGAGTAGGATTGTCCTGATAATATTTCTTGATATTGATTCACAGGTTTTTAACTGCTCCACTTTGAATACAGTTCTCTTTACCGCAGGATTTGTATTTTTTGGTGAATAAGCCGCTAAGGCTGCCACCGCAATAACAACATAACCCTCTCCGTTTCCAAATTTTCTCTTCAGGAACAGGTCCAATACCCCGCCAATTCCCGACTTCTTCACATTCAAACCCAACTGCGACCACTGTGCCGACCGCTCTTAAGCCCACTGTATTATATCCACTTACAGCAACCGTAACAATATCACGCCAACCACTGACATTACAATCAATTAAAAATATGGCAATTACTCCCTTTATTCCACCTTTAATGCCAGCAGAAATTAAGAATGATTGTGACCTCCAAATGATATGTATAGTTGGTTCATGTATACTAACTGGCATTATGTTGTTTTAACCATTTAACAGCCTCAGCGTAACCTTTACTTTCCGCTAATTGCAATAATGTTCCGCCATCTGCAAATTTGGTGTTAACATCCAAACCGTTGATCACTAAAAAGTCCATCACGTCTATGCGGGCTTCGGCCATTGCCTTTGTAATCAAAGCAATAGCGCTGGCATTTGCTCCCATTTCCATTAATTGAGACTCTACCCATTCGGACGCTGTTATACGCTTGTTCTGCGGCCCATCTGCTTTTGTACGCCAATAGTTCGCCCTTTCCGTATTTATCGGCACACCTTCCGCGCCTTTGATGTAAATCTCTCCAAGCCTGACCTGTGAAGCTCTGTCACCCAGTTCAGCGGCTTTCGTATACCAGTACACCGCCTTTTTTTTGTCTGCTAACACGCCATATCCGCCTCGATCAAAGGATTTTCCAAGAAAATAACACGCACTTTCCATAACCGTGTCTAAACCTTGTTTTATTGATTTGGATAACCAATGCTGCGCTTTTTTATAGTTTTTAGGCACTCCATCACCGGTGAAATAAGCTGATCCAATGTAATATTGAGCATACGCGTTCCCCAGATCGGCGGCTCTGGCATACCAATATAATGCTTTTTTCGGGTCTTTTGTAACTCCATCACCGTTTAAATAATTATTGGCAAGGCAATACTGCGCATCTACGTTCCCTTGTTTGGCGGCTTTGAAATACAAAATATTCGCCTTTTTCCTGTCTTCAGGTATGCCATCTCCCATAAAATAACTATCCGCAAGTTGACGCTGCGCCTCTGCATGCCCCTGCTTGGCGGCTTTGGCATACAGGGATGCCGCCCTTTTCTGATCTTTCTGGACACCATGACCATTGAAATAAAGAAGTCCTAGTCTAAGCAGCGCGTCCGCGTCGCCCTGCTGGGCGGCTTTGGCATACCATACCGCCGCTTGTCTAAAGTCTCTAGGCATGCCGTCTCCGGAAGCGTACTTTTTCCCAAGCTCACATTGTTCCCGGGCATCCGTTGGATTTGAAGTCATAATAAACCTCTATAATTTATTTGTAAAAAATGATTAATTGCATTAAGTCTCCGCATTGACGACAGCTAAAAAACCGCCATACTATTAACCAGCGCAATGCGGAGACAAAATACCTGTTATTGTGTCAATTATAAATCAGGGTTTGTACGTAATTTTTTTGACACTTTTTCTTCATAACTTCTGTTTGAATAGTTTGCGCATCTCTTCCAATTATCACTTGATAAGCAATAACTTTCCTTCTGACCTCCATCCTGATACGTACCAAAAAAATTGCATAGTTTGTATTCCCTGTTGAAATACGGGCAATCTACATCCGCCATGATTTACCTCCATAAAATAAACGCTTATAGCCCGCCGGCTGTTTGTTTTTCTGTCCAAGGACAGGAACGCCCAACGGGCGTTTATCAAAACGCTGAAAACTTCAGCGTAAAGAACACATCTTTATTTTAAACTACTCAACAAATTTTTCGCGTCAGAAAGCGTTATATCGTTCGGGTTCAAACTAATGACTTTTTCCAAATCGCTTATTGCTTTGTCATTTTGTTTTAATTCTCTGTATGCTGTTCCGCGCCCCATGTAAGCAAGATGATAATCCGGTCTAAGTCTTATTGCTTCGGTAAAGTCTTTAATACTCTGTTCATATTGATTTAAATAAAAATAACAAAGTCCGCGCTGAAGAAAATTTGTGCTGTCGTTTGGGTTAAGTTCTATTGCTTTTGAATAATCTTTGATTCCCTGATCAAATTTACCTGAATGAGCAAAGGCCATTCCTCGGAAACCGAAGGCAGCGGCTCCTTTTGGGTTTAGCTTAATAGCCTCGGTAAAATTATTTATCGCTTTATCAATATTACCACTTTTCATCGCTGACATTGCTTGACTAATTAATTCATTGTATTTCTGTTCTTCCATTTCATTTTCCTTCTGTGATTTTAATTAACAATAATTAATATCCGCCTCTTTCCCGTTTAACTGTCTCAATTAAATTCCTAGCTTTAGCTCTCTTATTAGGATCATCTGAAGCTAATTCTATTACTTTCTTCCAATCCTCGATCGCGGCGCTTGGACTTCCTATGTAATAATATGCAATACCACGGTTGAGATATGTACTAATCTCCACATTTTTCGGTATATATTCATTTGAATAAATTACACTATTATAATCACTTAGAGCACCACGCCAATCTTGCATTTCTCCTTTCTGACAACCACTATTATAAGAATCTTCTACGCTCATTTTAGGAACCTCCATTTCTCTGGTGTTTATAGTCCAACCATGACAATTAATTTTTTCTGTCCAACGGACAGTATTCATTGAAACATAACATTTGTAAATTCCTCCTATTTCATAATTAAATTTATCCTTTGATTTCGGTACATGGACCATAACCGTTATTTTTTATTACTTCGGCTGCAATTTTAAGACACTCCGGCATACCTGGTAAATTTCTTATTGAATCTACATATACAATAATACTAACATTATCATTTTCGATACCATAAAGCTGTTGCCCAGAAACTTTTCGTAAAATAAAAAAATTTCTTATAGGCCTCAGTCCGGCACGAGATATACTAAATTCTATTTTGAAAGTATAGCTGCTGTCGCTATCATCATTACCCCAAAAACCACCTTGAGCATCAACAATAAAACTCTTGTTCAGTTCCCTAAAAGTAAATCCCTTCTTTTTTAATTCATCCATAATTTTTATTGCTAGATCATATCCTCTGCAATTAACTATATCTTCCATAGCCTTTTCTTTAGCTATCTTTTTTTGTTTGTTTTTTTTAATAACACTAATAACAATAATAACCACCACTATCAATATTATTATGCCTTGCATTTTTTCCTCCTAAAAAATAAATTTACGTTCAATGCTCAACGGCATTAAAAAAGTCAATATTCCCACATACACAGAAATCCAGAATTTTTCCCAAGGTTAATTGCGGTTTTCCCAATAAATCCTTCTAAATCCAATGTTTATACAAGAAACCAATCCACCATATACCATAATTAATTATATGCTATTAGGGATTAATTGTAAATATGTTAATATGCTCCTACGGGACATTGTGAGCTTAGCTTAATACCTATTAGCATATAATTATGACTTTAAAACAAGTTTTTATCCAAAATTTGAAGGAATTTCGCAAAAAAGAAGGGTTTTCACAGATGAAATTGGCAGAATATTGCAATACAACGACCAGTTATATCGGGCATATTGAAACAGGGATAAAATTCCCTTCTATGGATATGATAGAAAAAATGGCTGAAATACTAAGGATAGAGCCTTACCTTTTTTTTAAAAAACGTATAGAACAAGACTCCGGTAATAATACTGAGAATATCTACCCTAAACTGCCAATTTCCATGAAAAATGAAATTAATAATGAAATTGATTTGTCAATTAGTAAAGTAATTAAGGAAATTCTTAAAAAATATTGATGCTACTGCCCTATTTTCAATGTAAAAGAATTGGAATTAAATACACAGTTAAAATAATTATTATTCTCAAAATATGTAGTTGACATAATGTAATACATAGTGTAACATAAATATAAGGGTACATAAGAATTTTGAATGGGACCCAAAAAAAGACAGGGTAAATCGCAAAATACACGGTATATCTTTTTCTACCGCGAAATTTGTATTTAATGACAAAGAAAGATGGGAAAGGTTTGATTCTACCCATACTGAAAGAGAAGATAGATGGCAAACAATAGGATTGGTCAACAAGGTTCTCTTTGTTGTGTATTCAGAACAAGGAGAAAATATTCGGATTATTTCCGCCAGAATAGCGGATGAAAATGAACGGAGGATATATAATGGTGAAAGAAACACTGAAGGCTGGACAAAAGCCAACTAAAGCTCAAATTAATGAAATTAGGGCTGCGGAAAAAAGACCTATAACATACACAGATGACGCTCCCCGTCTTTCTGCTAAAGAGTTAGCAGAATTTAAAAAGATCAATGCCGAAAACAGAAAAAAGATACCATGTACATTACGAATATCGAAAAAATCACTTGAGTGGTGGAAGTCTCTTGGAGAAGGATATACTGCTGTTATGTCACGGATGCTTGAAGACGCTCAAAATCACCCTGAAATTTTAAAGAAAATAATTTAGGTCTCTTAATTAGATTATCCTGAAATATGTATTATCTTTTTATGTAATATCAAGAAGATTTCGATAACTTATGCGAACATGCGCATTGATTTTCTAAGCAGCCTCATAAGGTCATCTTCTTCCGCCTTATGCCGTTTCAAAGCTGCCGCTGCAGGCTTTCGGCGAATCTTCCGCGTAACCTGATACGCAATTTTTTTATCCTTTATTTCCTTCGGTTGAACAAGTTTTATTTTAGTCCTCATAAAATTACCTCTTTTAAAATATAATAAAAAAAAGAGAAAAGAAAAGGGGAAAATCAATATTTATTCCTGTTTCGTCGTAATTATCCCAAAATGCGGCGCCGTCATGTCCAGCTTCGCTTCCCTAAATTCGTTCTGAATGTTTTGGTAAAGCAGAGAATATATAAGCGGGACCATGTTTACTTCTTTCGTGTAACAGTTTATCTGGTAACGGGTATAAAAATCGTCCAGTTTTGTCTGCAGGACAAAGGGTTTGGGATTTTTCTGAACATATTCCGTTTTAAGGGCGGCGTTAATTAAAAGCCCATGTATCGTCTCCCAGGGGACGGAGTAGGCGTAGGTAACCTCGGTATAAAGAATTAATCCGTCCTCGTCTTCGTCCGACGAGGTGTTGTAATTAATTATGTTTGACCCCAAGATTATTACGTTTGGAAATGTTACATATTCGTTTTTATGCGTCTTAATTCGCACTACCATAAGATTTTTTTCTATAACAAAGCCGGTTATTTCCTTTATCTGCACGCGGTCGCCTATCTTAAAAGGACGCATGTAAGTGATAACAAGACCGGCGATAAGATTACCGATTGCGCTTGTCGAGCCAAGTGAAAAAATAATACCGATAAAAACCGAAACTCCCTTAAAAGCCGCTGAGTCGGCGCCGGGCAGGTAGGGATATATTAACGCAAAGGAAAAAGCCCATAAAAGCACCTGTAATATTTTATATGTGGGCTGGGCCCATTCGGGATAAAAACCGGGAATTGCGACTCTTCCTCTTTCTATATGCGTAACAAAAAACTTAATGCCGCGCAGAAGATAATGCGTAATGAAAATAATAATTATTATCGTTAATAGTTTGGGAATATATTTGCCTATGCTGATGCCGAAATCTTTTAAGGTATTCAAAATATAGTCAAAAATGGACATCGCGAATTTTCTGGTGGCGGAAAAAAGGCTGAAAATAACGGGCAGCGTTAAGAAAATCTGAAAAAAAGTAATCACATATTTTAATATCCGCAGCGTAAATTCTATTATCCCAAGAATCTGTCTGGTTGTAAGAACCCTTAAATTCTTTATTACAAGCGGTTTAATTTTATCGTTGGCGGATTCTTCAATTTTTTTAATTAATTTTTTAAATAAATACCAGACAAGCCTGATTAACAGGGCCAGTATGATAATTATCGCAATGACAATAACCAGCCTTACGAAAAAATTTATATTTAAGACAAAATGCTCCGGCGGTTCTTCTTCGGTTTCGTCGGAACCCGCTTTATTGGCGGAAACCTTGTCTTTTGCTTTTTGTTCCTTTTTATTTTCTTCCGAGGAAACTTTTTCCTTTGCCTTTTTTTCCTCGGGAGTTTTTTCTACGGGCGATTTTTCAACAGAAGTTTCTCTTTCGGATATATTTTCCGCGGGCTTTACTTCAGCAGGTTTTACATCTGCGGATGTAACATCCGCGGATTTAACATCCGATGTTTCCGTTTGATCGTTTTCCTGCGCCGCGGAAAAATTCAAGGGTAAAAATAAATATACTAACGCGATTAAAACAAATAATTTTTTCATATCTAACCTCTTCTTTCTCCTTAAAAACAGCTTGCAATGGCGCTTTCTACCGCGTCCAAATGCGGCTGTATAATCGCGATTGGATCGCATCTTTTTTTCAGCGCCAATATTGAATCGGGAACATCTATGCTCTGCCCTACGGCGTCGCCGGTAAGGCTCGCTTCCCTTGCTGGATGCCCTGTCGCCAGAACAATTGTGTGCGTATGCCCGTTCAATTTATATTCGGCGGCAATTTCCCGCGCCGAGGCAAAAGCGACGGCGGTATTTGAGTCAATATAAATACCGTATTTTTTATATACCTGCTCCATAGTCTGCAGGGTCAAATCATCATTTATCGAAGCGGGATAAACTATATTGCGCATAATGGCAGGGGCTTCAGCGTAAAAAGACGCGAGTCGCTCGTAATTCAACGGAACGCTTACGTCCAGAGAAGGGGATTTTGTCGTAACAAGCGGTTTTGGCCGGAAAGTTTTTCCGCGTATATAATCGCCGAACGAGTTGTTAATATTCATCGCGGCTATAAACCCGTTTACCGGCATTCCGAATTTCCACGCGTACAAACCGGCGATAAGGTTGCCGAAGTTTCCGCACGGCACGCTGAAAAACAAATCTTTGTTGAATTTGTTTTTTATCCGGATAAAAGCGTACAGATAATAAAAAACCTGCGGCAGAAGCCTTCCGGGATTTATCGTGTTAGAACTTGTTACGTTATAACGGGTTGAAAATTCCCTGTCTTTTATCACCTCGACAACCAGACGCTGGCAGTCGTCAAATGTTCCCTTAACCTGAATGGGAATAATATTCCCGCCGTTTTGCGCGAAGGACGAAGGGTCAAGACCGCGTATCTGGCCGGAAGGGTACAGCAAAACAAGCGAGATACCCTTTCTGCCGTTAAAAGCGTGGGCCATGCTGACGGCGGTATCCGCCCTTGCGGCGGAAACAATCATTGATTGTTCGCGGCCTTTCATGAACTCTTCCAGAATCGCGGACAAAAAGGCAATGCCGTAATCCTTAAAAATCCCTGTCGGGCCGTTGTAAAGCTTAAGAAGGGAAAAATTATCGTCCAGATTTATCAGTTCGGGCTCGTAATTAAACGCGCTTGCCGCGATTTTTGACGCGGCCAGGGGATTTATCCCGTCTTCAAGAATGCTTGGCGCGACAGCGGAAAGCATGTTATTAAACGTGGTTTTTTCATTCATACTGAACAAAAGTTCCCTAATATCCGCCGTTTGATCGGGAACATACAGGCCGCCGTCGTCCGGCAGGCAGTTTAATACCGCGTCTTTATAGGAAACAAGCGTAAAATCGGACTTTGTCGAACGAAACCGCATAAGATCATTATACCCTTTTAACGCGAATTTGTAAGGGTTACATTTATTAATTTTTGTGCTATAATAAAAAAATGTATGTAGGATTTTATTCACTCGGCGCTGCCGAAGAAGTTACCGGTTCCAAGCATATTTTGGAAGTTGACGGGCTAAGCTACCTTATTGACTGCGGCGCATTTCAGGGGTCAAGAGCGGAAGCGGACAGAAAAAACAGGGATTTCGGCATTGCCGCCGACCGCATAGAAAGCGTCATTTTGACGCACGGCCACCACGACCATTGCGGCCTTTTGCCGCTTTTGGTAAAACAGGGCTACAAGAAAAATATATACGCGACTCCCGCGACAAGGGATATTGCAAGCCTTATCATGATGGATTCCGCCAACATTCAGGCGCGCGACGCAATGTACTTAAAAAGTCAGGCTGATAAGAAGGGCGGAGAATTCGACTGGACTCCTCTTTACACGGAACAGGACGCAATCATGGCGGTAGGGCAAACAATCGGAGTTTCGTATAACAGGCCTATGTCTCTGGAAAACGGGGTAAGTTTTGAATTTTACGACGCAGGCCATATTCTGGGCTCCGCCATCGCGGACATAAAGATAAAAAAAGGCGGCGAAGAACTGAATATCCTTGCCACGGGAGACCTTGGACGGAAGGGCAAGCCGATTATCCGCAATCCTGATATTCCAAAATCCGCCCCGGACTACATAATCCTTGAAAGCACCTACGGCGACCGCCGGCACGATTCCACGGAAGACGCCCTTAAAAAACTCGAGGAAATAGCGAAGCGGACCGTGGATAAAAAGGGAAAAATATTAATCCCGTCTTTCGCGATTGAGCGCACGCAGGAGCTTGTTTACTATTTCCACATTCTGGTAGACGAGGGCGTAATTCCCGAAGTGCCGATTTACGTCGATTCGCCTATGGCGACTAACGCGACGACAATTTTTCAGGTTCACCCTGAATGTTACGGCGAAGACATAAAAAAGGCCTTTATAAAGCACCATAAAAACCCGTTTGGTTTTAACAGCCTGCATTTTACAACAAGCGTAGACGAATCAAAGGCGTTAAACGACCAAAAAGGACCCCTCATAATTATTTCCGCGGACGGAATGTGCGAAGCAGGGCGCATACAGCACCACCTTATCCACAACATACAGGACCCGAACACTACGATCATGACCGTAGGCTACATGGCGGAAAACACCCTTGGGCGGCGCATACGCAACCGCGAGGGCGAGGTAAAGATTCACGGCGAATGGTTTAAGTTAAAAGCGCAAGTCGAGGAAATTAACGCGTTCAGCGCCCACGCCGATTATTTTGAAATACTGGAATGGCTTAAAGCGCTTGACACTTCGCGTTTAAAAGGGATTTTCCTGGTTCATGGCGAGAAAAAAGCGCAGGCTTTTTTGCAAAAATATCTTAATGAAAACGGTTTTCCGAATGTGGATATTGTGAAGTACGGGAAGACTTATGAATTGACTTCTTAAATTTTTTAAGAAGAATTTAACAACGAATAACACGAATCAACACGAATTATAAAGAAGGAATAGTGAGTGGGGGAATATTTTAAATCGTCTGAAGATGTTTTTACTTGGTTATCACAATTTATAAATTTAGAGAGGGGGCAGACGCCGAAAAGTTTCAGGATTGATCGCATGGAATTTTTGACGCGGCTGGCGGGGGAGCCGCATAGGATTATGCCTTCCATTCATATTGCGGGATCAAAGGGCAAGGGGTCTGTAACGGGGATGTCGGCGGCCATGCTTACTGCGGCGGGATACCGTGTTGCGCGGTATATGTCGCCTCATGTTATTGACATACGCGAGAGGATTTGCTTTAACGATTCTTATTTTAGCGAAGAGGTTTACCGCGCGGCGGGCAACGAACTGCGGGATATTACTGAAAGACCAGCTTTGGCGGCAAATCCTCTTTTTGATTCTTCCGCCCCGGACGGATGCGAGCCGACTTATTTTGAGCTTTTAACGCTCTTTTTCTTCCTTTGCGCCAAACATGGGAACTGTAACGTAATGGCTGTGGAGACGGGTATGGGCGGGCGGCTGGATTCTACCAATGTGCTGGATCCGCTGTTAAGCGTAATAACATTAATTGAATTGGAGCATACGGGCTTTTTGGGCGACACAATCGCGAAGATAGCGGCGGAGAAAGCGGGAATAGTCAAACAGGGCAAGCCGCTGGTTCTGGCGAAGCAGTGCGAAGAGGCTCTTGAGATTTTTCAAAAAACCGTAAAAGAAAAAAACAGCCCGTTAATTTATTTTCCGGAAGCTTTAGAAATCTCCGGCTTAAAAATTACTCCCGAAGGCACCGATTTTACTCTCCGCGCAAAGGGCCCGCTCTTCCCCGCCCCGCTGTCCCTCTTCATTCCCGTGCCGGGCAAGGTACAGGCGGAAAACGCCGCTCTTGCCGTTGCCGCCGTAAAAACCGCCTTCCCGCAGATTAGCGAAGACGCCGTCCGCGCGGGGCTTAACAACATAAAAATCCCCGCCCGCTTTGAAAAAATAGCGCCTGACTTTATTATTGACGGCGCCCACACGCCTGAGAGTCTCGCTCTTGCAATAGAGACCTTCTGCCAACTCTACGGCGAAGGCGGCGTCCTTGTCTTCGGCTGCGCCGCCGACAAGGACGCCAAGGCAATGGCAAAAACAGCGCACTCCCGCTTCGCGAAAATATTTATCACCACCCCCGGAACTTTCAAAACAAGCAACCCGCCCCAAGTCTACGAAGCCTTCGCGGCACAAGGGGGACAAGAAAAGACGCGGCTTATTGCGGATACAAGAAAGGCCGTAGAAGAAGCGATAGAATTCGCGGCGAAAGGTAAATTGCCGATTTTGGGAACAGGGTCTTTTTACTTGGTTTCGGAAATACGGAAGATTGTTTTATCTTGATATATTGTTAAACTTTCACCGCGTCCCGCAGGCGCCAGTGGTTATCTGTCCTTTCGAATTGCGCGGAGGAGGCGGTCATGAAGCGGCCGTCGTCGGAGGTCATTTTTATCTGGCCTGTTACGGGATTTACTTCCGTGATTCTCCATGTTTCGTTGTTGTGGCTGACCCTAACGCCTTCCTGGGGGAGGGTGCGCTGCTGTTCGCTGTAGAAGTTGTATTCATAGAAAAGACAGCACATTAGCCTGCCGCAGGGGCCGGAAATTTTTACGGAGTTAAGCGAAAGTTTTTGGTCTTTCGCCATTTTAATGGAAACGGGTTTTAATTTGTCGGAAACACAGTGGCAGCAGTAGCCGCGGCCGCAGACGCCAAGGCCGCCAAGGACGCGAGCCTCGTCGCGCACGCCGATTTGGCGCAGTTCTATCCTCATCTTAAAAACGCTTACCAAATCTTTTACAAGCTCGCGGAAATCTACCCTGTTGTCGGCGGTAAAGAAAAATAAAATTTTAGGCTCTTCCAGAAGATAGTGCACAAGAACAAGCTTCATTTCCAGTTTGTGCTGTTCTATTTTTTTAAAACAAATGTCGAAGGTTTCTTTTTCCTGTTTGTGGTTCTTGCAGGCCTTGTCCAAATCTTCCTGAGTCGCGGTCCGCACTATCCACGCGATTTCGGAAACGGGCGGAAGTTTTCCGCGCACGGAGCCGATCACCTGCGCGAGGTCGCGGCCGTAACGGGTAGGCACTATAACCATAGTGTTTGGGGCAAGGCTGTCTTCCCTGTAAACGGCGAGAAATGTTTCATGGGAATATAAAAGCCGAAGCCTGTAAATAGGCGTGTCGGGAGCGATGGACTCTATGCCGGCGTCGGAGCCTGTAATGACATTGTTTACCTTGGGCTCGTCATCAAGAACAACGTCGTCTTCTATATTTTCATAATCGTTATCGTCACTCATAAAAACCTATTGCATTAAGTCTACCAGAAGGCCGCGTATTTCCTCAAGAC
>Ga0268262_10001053_pt1 | contig 35140 bp, 23 predicted proteins | sample TergutNc150P3_FD_190354 | JGI IMG/M metagenome (GOLD analysis project Ga0268262, IMG submission 190354) | Nasutitermes corniger P3 segment gut microbial community from laboratory colony in Florida, USA - Nc150 P3 (SPAdes) (version 2) | ecosystem: Host-associated > Arthropoda: Insects >...
TGCTCGTAGGCGGGCTTTGCCCGCCGTTAAGCGAGCAATACAAGCGTGAATTGCTATATACGCTGGATGATTGCAAGGGTTGGATCAGGCATTGCGACTATAGACTACAATAAGTTAAACTGCTATAAACGCTCAATCCACCACGGACCACTTATCGCTGACCCCTGAAACATAACTCTTTCGTAATCGGAATGATTATTTCTGTAACTTTGGTTAGCCTAATGCCGGGTCATGGAACCCTTCCGAATGCTCACTGGGGAGCTCCCTTCCAGCATCGCTCGCAGGTTCTCGGTATCCTGCGCTGCGCTTGGATACGCGAGACATCCTCCGTTGGTCTCTGGAGGCACGTTGACCGGCAATGCTGCCATGTGCGTTTTTCCTTTGTTTGACACCATTTTCGCGCTGCCTCCCGGTCGCTTCCCCAGACCCCTCCCGCGCTTCGCGCGGCTTCTTCGATGGGCGGGCGGTGCTTGATGGCTTTGATGAGCGCGAAGCTAATTCTGCAAGAGGCTAAGCGGTCATCCCATGCGTGCTTGCAGGCTTTTCACGCCGAACTGCCCTTTGAATGACCCTATGGCCTCGCAGGCGGCCAGAGCCGCGTTCATGTTTGTCAGGCATGGAATCTTTAGGCGCAGAGACTCCCTGCGTATCGCGCTTTCGTCATAGAACGCCTTTCGCCCCTTTGGGGTGTTTATCACCCACTGGACTTCCCCATTTTTCAAAAGGTCTATCGCGTTTGGCCTTCCCTCTGTGACTTTTTGAACTTTGCGAATCTTGACGCCCAGAGTGTCTTCGATGTGGCGCGCGGTACCCTCTGTCCCGCAGAGGCTGAAACCCATGAGAGCCAGCTTAGCCGCGAGCTCCGGCAGGTGCTGTTTGTCGCTGTCATAAACCGACAGAAACACAGTCCCAGAACTCGGCAGCGGGATCCCCGCAGCCAACAGGGCCTTGGCATATGCCTCCCCAAAGCTTTCTCCCATCCCCATGACTTCCCCAGTGGATTTCATCTCTGGCCCCAAGACGGGGTCAACGCCTGGGAATTTTGCAAAGGGGAACACGACGCCCTTGACCGCGACCGCGATGGGCTCACCATCGCGGACACCCATGCTGGCTATGCTCTGTCCAAGGCCAATCCTCGCCGCTATGCCCGCCCAGTCCTGCCCCGTCGCTTTGCTGATGAAGGGTACCGTCCTGCTGGCCCTCGGATTGGCCTCAAGGCAGTACGCCACGCCATCTTTGATCGCCCATTGAAAATTGACCAGCCCCCTGACGCCTATCTCCAAGGCCAATCTCCTGCACTTGTCCTTTACATCTTCGAGCAGCTTTGGCGCTACGTCAAGGGCTGGGAACACCGCAAAGCTGTCCCCAGAATGCACTCCCGCTTCTTCGATGTGGGCCATGATTCCTGCGATGACGGTGTCTTTGCCGTCGCACACCAAGTCAACGTCGAGTTCCTGCGCCGAGTCCAAAAAGCGGTCTATAAGCACGGGCTGGTCTTCGCTAACCATAGCGGCCTCCCGCATGTACCCTTCAAGGTCGGTGTCGTCGAAGACCACCGCCATCGCCCTTCCGCCAAGTACGAAACTCGGGCGGACCATCACTGGGTAGCCTAGGTCTTGGGCAATTTTTTTTGCCTCGTCAAAGCTGGACGCTGCCCCCCACTGGGCCGCAGGGACGTTTAATCTCTCCAGCACTTTCCCGAACCTGCCGCGATCCTCGGCGTCCATTATGGCTTGATGCGGAGTCCCGAGAAGCGCGATGCCGTCGGCGCTGAGCCTTGCGGCCAGCTTCAAGGGTGTCTGCCCGCCGAATTGTGTAAATACGCCAAGCAGCTTCCCACCCACGGCTTCCCTGTCTATCACAGCCTTAACAGATTCAAAGTCCAAAGGCTCAAAATAAAGGCGGTCTGAAGTATCGAAGTCCGTGCTGACAGTTTCGGGGTTGCAGTTCACCATGATGGCTTCCACCCCGCAGGCCCTTATGGCTTCGACGGCCTGTACGCAGCAGCAGTCAAATTCCACGCCCTGCCCTATCCTATTTGGGCCCGAACCCAGTACTATAGCCTTGGGCCTATCCGTCGGCTGCGCTTCAGATTCTAAGTCCCAAGTCTGATAAAGGTATGGAGTTTCAGCCGTAAATTCGCCCGCGCAAGTGTCCACCCTCTTCACGACCGGCATGATGCCCAATTTCGCGCGGTGCGCTGCCACCATGTGTTCTTGGCTGTCCGTGAAAGATGCTATCTGTGCATCGGAGAACCCCGATCTCTTTGCGCGCTCCAGTATCTCCGCTGGCAGGCGGTCTAAGCTGAAGCTGCGTAGCCGCCCTTCCAAGGCCATCATGCTCTCCATCTCAGTCAGGAACCAGCGGCTTATCTGTGTGCGGCGGTAAAGCTCTTCTATAGAGTACCCTGCCTTGAGTGCCTGGTATATCCAGAAAACCCTTTGCGGGCCTGGGGTCAGCAGGTTCTCAGAAAAGCGGCTCACGTCCAGCTTGCAGTCAATTCCCCCAGCCAAGCCTGGGTGCCCTTCCTCAAGGCTTCTCAAGCCCTTTTGAAGGGCCTCCTGGAAGCTCCTGCCGATGGCCATCACTTCGCCTATGCTCTTCATCTGGGTGCCTAGGGCTTTGTTTGCCATAGGGAATTTTTCAAATGTGAACCGCGGTATCTTGGCGACCACGTAGTCGATCACGGGCTCAAAGGCCGCCTTGGTGCGGTGGGTTATCGCGTTCGGCAGTTCCCACAGCCTGTAGCCCAGGGCCAGCTTGGTGGCCACCCAAGCGATGGGGAAGCCAGTGGCCTTTGAGGCGAGCGCCGAGCTGCGGCTGACCCTTGGATTCATCTCAACTACAATCAGACGCGCTTCTTCCGGGTGTATGGCAAACTGAATGTTTGACCCGCCCGTCTCCACCCCCACGCCTCTGATCACCTTTAGCGCGGCGTTTCGCATCATCTGGTACTCAGGGTCGGTCAGCGTCAGCGCAGGAGCTATTGTTATTGAGTCGCCCGTGTGGACCCCCATCGGGTCTAGATTTTCGATGGAGCAGATGACCTCTACGTTGTCGTCCATGTCGCGGACTACTTCAAGTTCAAATTCTTTCCAGCCCAATATAGATTCTTCCACAAGGACCTGCCCGATGGGACTCAGATCCAGCCCCCTCTGCACGATTGTTTCAAACTCTTCAATATTGTATGCAATGCCGCCGCCGCTGCCGCCAAGGGTGAAAGACGGCCGGAGTATGGCGGGGAACCCCGTCTGCTTGACTATGTCCCGCGCCTCTCCCAACGAATTGGCAAAGCCGCTCTTGCATGTCTCCAGCCCCAGTTCATCCATTAGCGCCTTGAATTTTTCCCTGTCCTCGCCCCGCTCTATCGCCTGCGGCTGTGCGCCTATCATCAAAACGCCGCGTTCCTTCAACAAGCCAGACTTGTGCGCCTCCATGGCTAGGTTGAGCGCGGTCTGCCCCCCCACCGTCGGCAGGATTGCATCGGGCTTTTCTTTGGCAATGATCGCTTCAAGCACTTCCAGCGTCAGCGGCTCGATGTATGTAGAGTCTGCCCTCGCGGGGTCGGTCATTATTGACGCTGGGTTAGAATTGAGCAGCACCGTGCGGATGCCCTCTTCCTTCAACGCCTTTAGCGCCTGGGTGCCAGAATAGTCAAACTCGCAAGCCTGCCCAATAACTATCGGCCCAGAGCCAAGGACCAGCACGGAGGAGACGTCAGTGCGCTTGGGCATTTATCACCGCGCCATCATTTCTGCGAACTTTGCAAAAGCGCCCCGAGCGTCGTGAGGCCCAGGGCTGGCCTCGGGGTGGTGCTGGAGGCCGAAAATTGGCATGGTTTTGTGCCTCATCCCCTCCACCGTGCCATCCGATAAGTGGCGATGGGTTACTTCCACGTCGCTTGGCAGGCTGTCGTCGTCAACAGCGAACCCGTGGTTTTGGGCCGTGATCTCTATTTGTTTGGAGCGCAGGTCAATCACGGGCTGGTTGGCGCCCCGGTGGCCAAAGGGCAGCTTAAAGGTTTTTCCGCCAAGCGCGTGTGCCAGCAGCTGCAGGCCGAGGCAAATGCCAAAAATGGGCCTGTTGCCTACAAGCCTAGCCACTTCGTGCTGCATGGACGGCAGTGCCGCAGGGTCGCCAGGCCCATTGCTCAAAAAAACGCCGTCGAACCGGGGCGCAAGCATTTCGCTAGCAGGCGCGTCCCAAGGAAAAATCTCAAGGTGCATGCCCGCACCGTGCAACAGCTTTAGTATGGACGCCTTGATGCCTCCGTCTAGCACAGCGACACGGAACTTTGCATCAGGGTTGGGCATCTCCCAGCGTTCTTTGCAGCTCACTTCGCTGCATAGGGCTTGCCCCGCCATGTCCGGCAGTTCCGACGCTCTTTGGATTCCCTCTTCTAGGCTCCCGTCGCCCTCGGTCCAAATGATGGCCGGCTGCGCCCCTTTGTCGCGTATCCGCAAAGTGATGGCCCTAGTGTCTAGCTCGGTCATGACGGGTATTCGGTGCCTTTTCAGCCAGTTTGCAACGTCAGTTTCTGCAAATGCGTGATCCGGCGTACACGTCAGGCGCCTGCACAGCAGACCTCTGGCCCAAGGGTGGTCGGCTTCTTGGAGGCCACGATGGATGCCGTAAATGCCTTGTTCTGGGAAAGTCATTGTCACAAGCTGCCCACAAAAACTGGGGTCGGTGAGTATCTCTTGGTACCCGGTCATCGAAGTGATGAACACGGCTTCCCCGCTGCCGCCGATGCACAATGGTGAACGCCCCCTAAAGGCCGTTCCATCCTTTAGAATCAGGTGCGCCCTCATGTCCCCCCGCGATAGGCTCGCAAAAAAAATCAAAAAAAGAAAACGCAGTAAAAAGCAGACTTGCCTTTGGGAGTATAGCTGAGATGGCGAAAGGAATTCCAGAATAGCAGCGGAACAATATTAGGTGTATAATACCCTTTTTCGCCTTGATGGCACGGAGGCAGAAAAATGGCAGAAGTCAGCGCCAAATCCAAAGCATTGATCGAGCAGGAAAACCAGTACGGGGCGCAAAACTATGGCCCATTGGACGTTGTATGCACTAGAGGGGAAGGCGTGTTCCTCTATGACGTTGACGGCAAAAAGTACATGGATTTCCTGGCCGCCTACAGCGCCGTCAACCAAGGCCACAACCACCCACGCATAGCCGAGGCGATGATAGGCCAGATCAAAAAACTGAACCTGACCAGCCGGGCATTTCGCAACGACGTCTTTCCGCCCTTGCTAGAAAAATTGTGCAAACTGACTGGCTTTGACAAAGCCCTCATGATGAATTCGGGCGCGGAGGCGGTGGAGACGGCGATAAAGGCAATCCGCAAATGGGCCTACGATGTCAAGGGCATAGAGTACCCAAATGCAGAAATAATAGTAGCAGAAGGCAATTTCCATGGCAGGACCACCACCATAGTGGGTTTCAGCACAGACCCTGACAGCAATGGCGGCTTTGGGCCATACACTCCAGGATTCAAAATAGTGCCCTATGGGGACGCGACATCAGTTGAAAAATCTGTAACACCCAACACGGCGGCCATTTTTATCGAACCAATCCAAGGCGAGGGCGGCGTTGTCATTCCGCCAAAGGGTTATTTGAAGGCTCTCAAGGAAATAGCCGACTCGCACAAGTGCCTTTTGGTTTTAGATGAGATACAGTCCGGGCTCGGGCGCACCGGCAAGATGTTCGCATTCGAGCACGAGGGCATCAGACCAGATGGCGTAACCATCGGCAAGGCTCTTTCGGGGGGCTTCTACCCCATCAGCACCTTCCTTGCGTCAAAGGAAGTGATGGACGTGTTTACGCCCGGCATACATGGCTCCACCTATGGCGGCAACCCCTTGGCCTGCGCCGTGGCCTCTGAAGCCTTAGACGTTTTGGTGGAAGAAAATTTGATAGAAAAATCCGCAGAGCTGGGCGTCCATTTTGAAAGGCTGTTGCGGGGCATGAAAACCGACAAACTTCAAGAAATCAGGTGCCTTGGCCTTTGGGCAGGGCTCCAGATCAAAGAGTCCGCAGGAAAGGCCAGGCCATATTGCTATAAGCTCAAAGATCGCGGGATATTGTGCAAAGACACGCACGAACAGACGATCCGCCTTGCCCCGCCGCTGACGATCACAAAAGACCAGTTGGAATGGGCAGTTGCTCAAATCGCAGAAGTTCTTGTGTAGCATTCGTTATGGGCCAGAATGGCGCAAAACGTCAGTCGCCATCGGAATTGCATTTAGCTTCATTGATCAACTATCCACATCTTCCACATACAGGGGGGGCAATGCCAAAAAAACGCATCATTACATCAACTCTCGCCGCGCTGGCGGCATTGTCGGCCTTTGGCCCAGCCGCTATGGCGCAGGCCACGGCAAAAAAGGGCCAACCGCCACAGACCATAGCGTCGCCCAGCGGTTCGATAGTCGTCTCCGTTGCCGCCGGAGCTGACCTTAGATGGTCGGTGACGATGAACGGGCAGCCCATACTAATGCCGTCAAAAATCGGCATGGCGTTTAACTCTGACAAAGTCATAGGCAAAAACCCTGTAATCAGGTCATCCAAAACCGCCTCCGTTGACAAGACTCTGCGCCCAGTCCTGAAAATCAAGAGGGCAGAGATAAAAGACCACTACAACGAAAGGCGCATAGATTTTGCCGGAGAGTATTCCTTAACCGTCCGGGCATACGACGACGGCGTAGCGTATAGGTTTTCCACCAAGTTCCCAGGAAATGTGGAAGTAATGTCCGAAGACGCTGAGTTTCAATTTTCGGCAGACCACAAAATGTACTTCCCCGAAGAAACCAGCTTCCTCTCACACCAAGAACGCCAATATAGGCACATCGCCATCAGCGAAGTGGGCAACAGGTTCTCATCCCTTCCAGCGATAGTGGAAATGAATCCATCCACGGCCACCGTGAGGGTCGCTATTACCGAGGCGGACCTGCTGGACTACCCGGGGATGAACCTCACGGGCGCGGCAAATCCGAACTGCCTAAAGGGGCTGTTTCCCTACTACCCGGCAAAAGTCGAGCTGCGGGGGGACAGGACAGAAAGGGTGGTAGAGCGCGAACAGTTCATGGCAAAAACCAAAGGCAATAGGGATTTCCCTTGGCGGGTGCTGGTGCTTGCCGAAAATGAATCTACCTTTTTGGATACAGACATAGTCTATCGCCTAGCGTCCGAAACGAGGCTGGCAGACACTAGTTGGATTAGGCCCGGCAAGGTAGCGTGGGATTGGTGGAACGCCAATAACATATATGGAGTGCCATTCAGCGCCGGAGTCAATACAGAGACGTACAAACACTACATAGATTTTGCGGCAGAGAACGGCATCGAGTACATAATCTTGGACGAAGGCTGGTACAAATTGGGTGACTTGATGGCGCAGACGCAGGACATCAACATGGACGCCATAGCCGCCCACGCAAGGGAGAAAAAAGTCGGCCTGATATTGTGGGTCGTGTGGAAAACTTTTGACGTGCAGATGGCACAAGCGCTGGACCAGTTTGAAAAATGGGGCGTAAAGGGCATAAAGGTTGACTTCATGCAGAGGGAAGACCAATGGATGGTCAACTACTATGAAAAAGTGGCCATAGAAGCCGCCAAGAAAAAACTGATGGTGGACTTTCATGGGTCGTATAAGCCAACGGGCCTATATAGGACCTACCCCAACGTCCTGACCAGCGAAGGCGTCCTCGGCCTAGAGCAGAGCAAGTGGGGCGAACTGGCCTCCCCCGACGGAGCCGTCACCTTCCCATTCATGCGAATGATGGCCGGACCCGTGGACTACACGCCAGGCGCCATGCTGAACGCCACCAAGGCAGACTTCAAGCCCATCAACAATAGGCCGATGAGCCAAGGGACCCGCTGCCAACAACTGGCCATGTACGTTGTGTACGAAAGCCCCCTGCAAATGCTTGCGGATTCCCCCTCCAATTACCGCCGCGAACCCGAGTGCCTCTCTTTCCTGTCCTCTGTGCCAACAGTCTGGGACGAGACGAGGGTGGTGAGCGCGTCCATAGGGCAGCACATCCTCACCGTCAGGCGCAGCGGCAGCGACTGGTACGTTGGGGCCCTGACGAACTGGGACGCCAGGGACCTAGTATTGCCCCTGACCTTCCTGGGCGCCGGGCAGTGGGAGGCAGACATCTTCATGGATGGCCCAAACGCCGACCGCGCAGGGGTTGACTATCTGCGCGAACTGAAAAGCGTGTCAGGGCAAGATACACTAAAAATACATCTGGCACCTGGCGGAGGCTGGGCGGCTAAAATAAGCAGGAAGCGGCCCTGATGCTAGACTGCGGAGGTACTTGCAAAAATATCCTCGCGCTCATCGAAGTTTCTTCAAAGCATCCACCCGGTCAACGGAGCCATCTTCATGTATCTGCCCATGTATAGAAGCAATTTGCGAAGCGAGTATTAGGGGTCTGGGAAGTAGCGAAGTGCGGCCTCCGCATACGAGGCCGTGCTGAGTGAATCCCCAGTTAGCATTTCGGTGGCTTTTCCAAGCCCCGGCGCGAAATGGAACAGGCCGCAGAGTCTCTGTCCCGCAGTCAAGCGGCGAATGACCTCGCCGCGTGTTCAATCGGCGCGATGGAATTGCCATTCGGCGGCAAGAAAATTTTTAGAGTTTTGCAAGTGCCTCTGCGTTCAAAACCAAAAGAATCATTGAGGTAGTTATGCCCTTTTTACAGCAATAACCTCCATAGACCCAACGTAATGAGATGATAGATTGTATTCAACGGGCTTAAATCCGCATTTGCCCAGCAGCGTGTAAAATGATTTGCGAGAAAAATAATTTAAATGATATTGTTGTCGTTTCATGGGGTCATCATGCCCTGTCACAATGGAACATGCACTGTCAAAATTGGGAGTTGATACCCATAGTGCTCCATCGTCGCAAAGCAAATCATGCGCTTTTTTCAAAGCCAGAGTTGGGTCGCTGACATGCTCAATGACATCGCCCATAATTATGACATCAAATTTTTTGTCGCTTTCAAATTCTACAAAATCGGCCGTTTGCACATTTAATTTATAATGTTCATGTGCAATTTGCACATGTCTATCTATTACGTCTATTCCAAATACTTCATACCCTATTTCTCGTGCCACTAGCAAACATTCACAAGCACCAATGCCAACCTCGAATAGCGAAAGTCCTTTTGAATATTTATTTATCCGCGACAAAATTTCGGAATAGTAGGCAAACCGCTCTGGGTCTGGCTTACGCGGGTTATCATTGTAAATAAACAGCCTTTCAGGAAAATGCCTCGCAAACATGTGGTGACACGGCTCACAATACATCCACAAACGTATTGGGTTAAAGAAAGCATTGTAATTCGATGCTTCAGGAAGTGGATAGCACCATTTTGGATGCACATCTGGGTTGCCGCAGAGCGGACAGGCAGCAAGCTCTTGTTCGTCCTTTTTGCCCCTAAAGATGTAGTTGCGGCTTGGATGAGTGTCTCCATACGCATATTTTGCAAGGTCTGGTTTTGCTGAAAATGCTTTATAGTAGAGGTCGTACGCTTTCAATGGATCGCCAACAATATTCATTATGGCCGCCAATCTGTATAAACAAAATGGCGCAAATTGTTTTTGTCCTTGTGCGAGATTGGAATAAATTTCCATAGCTTCAACGTAAGCACCTTGGTCCATAAGGGCGTCTGCTCTTTGGAAATCTTCAATAGCCATCATAGCGTAGCTCCAACGCTAATAATCCCAAAGCACCTTTGGCCTGTAGAAAAACCCTCGACTTCATTCTTTCCCCGCTACAGAAAAAAGGCAATATGAGAAAGGAGAAAGAGCCAAGCACCGCCGATGCTTGCGGCCCAATGCAGCCGCGCTTTTATTTCTCTTCCGCCAGGCATTTTCGTTTGAGCGGCCATACCAAGGGGGACAGCCGAGTGGAGCGGGCGAAGGGGATTGAACCCTCGACATCAAGCTTGGGAAGCTTGCGTTCTACCACTGAACTACGCCCGCTAGCGAACACCCTACCATCATACAGCGCCGCGCCCGTAATGGGATGATTTTTTTTGATATGCTTTGAATATGTTTTTTGGTCATGGCGCCGCTTGAGCTATTCCCCATTTGACGGAGTGTTGTTGGACGACCTCAGGCCCCCGATCCCCGGGGCGCTGTCAATGTCCCTGCACTTTCGCGCAAGCGAACAGCTTGGGGGCGAACAGAACGGCCTGAACAATAAGGGCCATGGTTCGCTGGAATCAAGGGCCGCTGCCTGCCAAGAGTTACTGGCGCATGGGCTTTCCTCTGAAACGCTGCGGTGGCTGTCCAAAAATTATGGCCTCGACTTAGGGCCGCAAAACGCAAGGCACAGCCTGAATGCCGTTATAATGCACCTCGAACGCTATTTGGCGCTGGTGGAGTCATCGGGCTACATAGAGCCAAACGCGGCGCTCTGGGACGCAGTGAGCGCAGAACTAAAAGGCGAGCGGGGGCTTTGGACAGAGCGCACCTCACTAGATGGCCCCATAGAAGCCACGCTCAAAGACCTTTCGCCAGTCAGGCTGAGAACTCTTGCCACCCTACCCCGCCTTGGGGGGGCCATATTCCGCTTGACCACGCGCAAGGGGGGCAGCGCGTCTGGACTTTTTGGAAGCGGTCAGCCATTGATCGACTGGTTTTTGGAAGGGCTGGAGACCCACGGTCAAACATTCGCCGCCGAGATTCGGCTTGCCGAACCCGACGGGTGGGGCCGCGCCCCGTGGTCTGAGGAGCTAGACAACCTTTTCGATACGCATTTGTCGTTGGATTCATATAAAGATTCCTTTCAGCGCGGCCTAGTTGATGGCCCATTCGACCTGCTGAGGCACGCGGCAGAGCAGATCATGGCGTGGATAAACAGCGGGATAAATCCTGACGAGATAGCCGTGATACACAACGCCCCAGAAAATATCCGCGAAACACTGGAAACCCTATTGTTGGCAGAAGGCGCGCAACTGGCCCAAGCACGGCAACTGCGCCCGCTGATTCAAGGCGTTGTATGGAACCCTATCTGGAACACGCTGGAAGGGCTGGCCCATTTGGACCCGCTGCCCTTGGGCATCGGGCTGTACACCTCTAAGCGGCCCGAAATGCGGGCTTGGGCCGATATTCTGTCGCAGCTCGACCAGTCGGGCGAAAAACGAATAGGCGCTAGCATCGAAAACGCGCCAGAGGCTGTTCGGCCAAAGATAAGGACTGCTTGGAACGATTTGTCGGCGCTGAGAACCAAATCCTTCACCCCGCAGGAATGGGGCGAAAAGGTACAAGGCGTGGCGGAATCGCTTAGATTCAACCTAGACTCGGAAGATTTTTACGCCCCTATGGGCCTGCTGAAAGAGTGCTGGCACGACAGGCATGGTCTAAGCCATTCCAGCAAAAAGCGATGGGGCTTTGACACCATGCTCCGCGCATTAAAGGCGTTCTTGGAGTCAGCCAGAAGCTCGGCCCCGATGCCTGCCCATCCTGGAGTCAAATTGCTCTCGCCCTCAATGGTCATGGAAGACTGGGGAGGCGCGGCCGCAACCTTGGCACTGGATCTGTCTGAAGGAGCATGGCCCGCGCTGCCAACGCCGAACCCAGATTTGGACTGGGAGTGCAAGGCAGCTATCAACTCCGCGCTATTAAAGGCATCAAAAGGACATGATGGGCCATTCTCCCCTGCCCTTCAGCGCTTTTGGCTGCCGAGGGCAGAGCATAGCGAACAGATCCCCCGCTCTTTCCAACGCGACGCATACGCTTTCAACAAAGCACTTGCAATGACAGAGAGATGCTTTATTGCCCTGAGTCCCGCCCAAGATGCCGACGGGCGCAAGCTGGCCCAAGGCCCTTTTTGGGCCGCGCTCGAAGGTGCACCGCCGTGGGCCATTGACAGCAATTATTGCTCCAGCAATCTGCGTTTTTGTTGGGAGAGCGGACGACGCTTGGAACAGTGCGATGAACGCTCTAAAACAGTCCAAGCGAGAGGGGCGGACGCAATATTTGAATCCACGGCCCCCGCCACAGACAGGATCAAAGGGCTAAGGCAGTCGCTGCAAAACAAAGATGGACACCATAGCCCTACCGCGCTGGAATCATTGGCTAGATGCCCTTTTAGGACTATCGCCGAGCGCGTATGGAGGCTGGGCGACGTGGCCGAAGATGATATGGGCGCAGCGCAACAGTTCCTCGGCAGGCTCACCCACCTGTTGCTTAACAAGGCATATTTGCCAGTCGTGGGCGCCCCAGACTGGCCAAAGTCATTCATGGCCAATCACAAACTAGAGGACTCAAGGCCCAACGCACTGGAGCGTTTAGTCAATTCTATATGGCTCGAAAACTGCGACGACTGGATAAAAAACGAAATAGGCGACAGCGCGGAACAGGCCCGCCAATCGCGGCGATTGATGGAACCGCTGCTACCCAAACTCGCATCCTATATTTCCCAGGACTTGGCTGAATGCTACCCCACTATGGCTGAATTGACTTTTCTGTACTCTAGTGAAACAGACACCACCACAAAATCACCCTCCAAGCACCGCTATGCAGAAGGGTGGAGCCGCACCATACTCGGACTCGAGCAGCGGCTGGGACCCATAGACATTCCACTTGGGGATGGAAGGGAGATGGCAGTCTCTGGAATTGTTGACCGCATAGAAGCCTGGGACAATCGCAAACACGAGGTCTCATTTTTGAGGGTCATTGACTATAAGACCAGCGCCAAGAGCCGCCTAAGAGAATATGCCGACGACGGAGCCCCCTTTGGTGCCTACCTGCAAGTACCCTTATACATGTGGATGGCGATTGAGGCGCACAAAGTACCCGTCGCATCGGTGATAGTCCCCCTTAGGGAAGCAGAGCCTGAGCCTTGGGCCAACCACTTAACCCGCCTGATTGAATGCGATATAAGCGGGACAGGATGGCAGCCAATGCTTGCGCGGACGCTGGCAAGGCTCGACGAGAGGATAGAAGCTGGCGACTATGCGCCGACTCCGGGCGGCCATTGTCGATACTGCCACCTTGGACCCCTCTGCATGAGGCCGGTTGACGTAAATGATTCTTCTGGCGAGGCAGACGATGATGATTGATCCGCGATCCATTTTCAACCAGATATTGACTGAAGCGCACGCATGAAAGACTTTTCGCTGTACGACCCTGGCATCTTCGCCCCCTCGGTGGTGATAAGCGCCAGCGCGGGCTCGGGCAAGACATTCACTCTCACAGTCCTCGTATTGGCTGCGCTAGGGTGCATGGAAGCGAGGCCGCACGAAATTCTTGCAGCGACGTTTAGCGAGGCGGCCTCAGCAGACTTGAGGGAGCGCCTGCTGCGCCCGCTGGACATCCTGAACTCATTTGGCCTCGACATTTGGGGCCGCATATTGCCAATCGAGCCAAACATCGGCGAAAAACTTGACGAATTGAACATGTCCTCTGGAGAAATTGCAGAGGTTTTCAAATATTTCGGCAGCAGGCCGCAGTTAGAGTGGATGGCTTCGCCCAGCAGCGCCAAAGCTTTTTGGCGAAGGACGCGCAGAGAAGCCGAATTGATGCGAGTTTCGACGCTGCATGGCCTAGCGCTTGGACTATTGAGAGCCGGGGACGGGGCGCCAGACAGAATTCTAGACGCCGGCCACCCAACGTTGCTTAGATTGTTGCGCCGCGCCATGCGCGAAGTAGCGGAAGTGGAAGAAAATAGCCCTGACTTTTTACCTTCCGATGAACTGCTGGCATGGGCCGAATACAATTGGCAAAACATATCTGCGGGCCATGATGCCCACAGGGACGCGCTGGGGCGCGATTACATTGATTCGTTGGAAACAATCCAAGATGGGCTATTAGCTGCTCTTTGCACATCTATGACAGAAATTGGGCCATTTGCAGCAGACCCCAAAATGGCTTTGAATCCAGCAAGCCGAGCCAAAAGATACTTTGACCCAAACAAGATACTTCCCATTCCAAGAGAACCCACAACATTACCAGAAAAAATAGTTTGGACCCGGCGCCAAAGCGCGGCACTTGGCTTTGGGGATAGTGGTGCGCCGGGGTACTATGCCCCCGATTTTGTAAAAGCCGTTCAGACCTTTTTTGCGGTGGCGACGCTGTACGAGGCCTGGCTAGGATTGATCCTAAAAAAATCCCTTACGCGCTTTGAAGAACTCAAGGAAAATCGCGGCATAGCCACATTTGGGGACATAGTGCGCTCTGCGCTGGAAGGGCTGAAAAATGGCTCTATCGCCCCCCCAAACCCAAAATTGCTGCTGATAGACGAATACCAAGATACTTCTATAGCGCAGGATGCATTTTTGGGGTGTTTGGGAGCCGCAAGGATAGTGCGCGTGGGAGACGTCAAACAGGCGATCTACGGCTTCCGTGGAGGCACTCCAGAATTATTGAGAAGCCACATCGAAACTGCGGGTGACGGCGCGTTCAAGCTGCCAGACAATTTCAGATCTGCCCCGCCAATAGTTGACCTAGCCAACGATTATGTGTCCAAGGTTTGGCCTAGCATAGATGAATCCATGTCCAGCATAGAAGGAACCCAGTCGCCAAAGGCAAAAGGCAATTCCCCCGTCTCTGCCGTCCTCACCACCGGGCCGGCGCGGGGCACAGATTTGCCCGCCCTGTCAGAATGGATAGGGGCGCTGGCCCAAGAATCGGGATGGGAAAGTGCAGTCGGCACTATCGAACCCAAGGGCGCAGAGCAGCGGAGGGCATTGCTCATCCGCCAAAGAACCAAGCTGCCTGAACTGCTTTTACGACTCAAGAAAAAAGGCATCAATCCTTATGTTTTGGCTGTCGAAGGCTTTTGGGACAGCCCTGGGCCGCGCCTGATGATGGCAGCGCTGGAGGCCATAGCGCACCCCAGCCGCCCGCTGCCCTGCGCGGCAATATTGAGGCACGTCGCTGGCCTGACGGATCTTGAACTCAACCAGATGGGAAGAATCAGGGGCCTTGCCGGCCTGGACATAGAAAAGGCGCCCGTGGAAAAACGGCAACTGATTGAGTGGCTTTTAAGCCTTCGATCCGCGTCCGCCCAGCAGATCGCCGCTTCCATCCTAGCCCAGGGCAATCTTTTGGCGATAATTTCCTCCCTGGACGCACACGGCGCGGCAGAGCCTGAAAGGGCCAGGCGCAACCTGTCTGCCTTCATGACAATGCTTCAGGATCAGCCAGAGTGTCCCAGCGCAGCATTCTCGTTTTTGAACGAACTTAGGGAGGGCGCGGGAAAAGGCGACGTCCCATCGCCAAGCCAAAATGCGGACTTGATCATCCAAACAATTCATGGCAGCAAGGGCCTTGAATACGACGACGTGATCTTGCCGCTACTAAACAATGCCAAGCCCTCCATCAGAAAAGGGCGCATGCTGACATGCCCTGACAGCAAGTCGCTGCTGTTTGCATGGAAACTTGGTGCCGTGCCAGGGGAAAATTACAAAAAGATTTCCAGCCTCCTTGATATTCAGCAGCGCCGTGACGATATGAACCTGTTCTATGTCGCTCTGACGCGCGCGAAAAAACGCCTGCGCCTGCTCATACAGTCGCCAAATAGAAAAGCTCCTGAAAAAGCCCCAAAAAATGAAAGCGGAGATGGAATCCAGCGCCCCTCGCATCACTCCTGGCAGCGGCTTGGGCTGGAACTGCTGGACAGCCACAAAAAAATTGTTGAAATCAGTGAATTGCCGCCCATCTCCGTCAAGCGCATGACCCCGCGCACCAAAATCCAAAGGCACGAAAACACAGCGGCGAGATTGCAAAATATACCAGCGCTGCGCGATTCCCAGTCCCAGCTTGCCCTTTCAGACCTAGCCGAAAACATGCGTCACAGGTCTGAAGGGATAGAAATGCACGCCTACCTCCAAAATCTGCTGATCAGGTGGGAGGACGGCGACGCACTTTCAAAAATACTCAACAACCCGCCCCCCGTACAAGACGCGAAGCAAAATGCCCTTCGGTTCCTGAGTGATTTTGAGTCCAGAGGTCTCCGACACGCCCGAAGGCGCACGGAGATGAACATCGAGGGCGAAATCAAGGGCAGGGCCGACTTAGTCGTGTGGGACAATGACTGCATACACATAATAGACTTCAAAAATATCTTCAGACTCACACCAGAGAGCAAGGTTGAATATTCACAGCAGTTGTCCAGATATGCAAAGGCATTGCAGCCGCAAGGCCTGCCCATCAAGTGCTGGCTCGTCCTGCTGAAGAGCGGCGATTGGATCGAAATGCCAACAGATTGACGCAGCCTTATGCCAAATTGCGTTCAGATGAACGCAACTTGGCATAACCATTTCCATCAGGAAACCGAGGCTTCTTTTCTGGCTCTGCAGAACGGATTTGGAATGGTCTTGGCCCATCTCTCAGGGGTAATTTCGGGGCTGTCCGTAAAGTCAATCTCGTTGTCGGGAATGTTCCTGAATTTTTCCTCAAGGACCCTGAGTTCCTCCCTGTCCGCATCCGTCAGTGGCGGAAGAGTGTCTAGTGTGTAGCTAACCATGCTCATACAACCTCCGTTCCTGCCTATTTGGCGCCCTAGCGTTGACGATCCTCACAACCTCTATATCGGCAATTTCTTGGTACGTGTGAGCAACAATTACGAGCAGACACCCCTCGACCATGCCGATGATTTGCCAGCGTTCTTCCCCATCCACAATTCTATCCTGAACCGACTTTGCAAGCGGATCGTCAAACACCTGCATGGCTTTCTCGAAGCTGATGCCGTGCTTGCGGAAGTTGCTTTGGGCCTTCGCCTCGTCCCAGACAAAGCGCGTACGCCCACGGTCAAATTGCATCAGAAACCTCTCCAAAACCAAGCCGCTGCTGGCCCAACATTTTTCTGGCCAGTTTTTTCTTTCTTCGGGCGGGTTCCATGAACCGGCGATGAACGAGCCAAACCAAGGGCGCGTTGCACCCGAGGACGTAATATCAAATCCTATTGCCAATGTGATGAATGTCAAACGCAAAGCCGCATGTAGCAGGGGTTTTCATCTTGTAAGTAACTTGTACCTTGGAACTGGTATCATCCACCTAAAACCCACTAATGAAAGTCAGCGTTGTGGCGGGAATGAGTACTTACGGGCCGTTCACAGTCACAGTGCATGTGGCTGTCTTGGAGCCATCTTGTGTAACAACGGTTATGGTGGTGCTGCCAACCGCTACGCCCGTCACTGTGCCATTGCTGACTGTGGCAATGGCCGTGTTGCTGCTGATCCAAGTGACGTTTTTGTTTGTGGCGTTGGCGGGCTCGAATGTGGCCGTGAGGGTATCCGTTCCACCGACAGACACGGTAGTTGAAGTTTTGTTCAATGAAACGCCCGTCACTGGGAAATTGGTGTTTGACACAGTCACGACGCATGTAGCCGTCTTGTTGCCGTTCTGAGTGGTGGCAGTTATGGTGGCAGTGCCAGCCGCCACGCCCGTCACTGTGCCATTGCTGACTGTGGCGATGCCCGTGTCGCTGCTGCTCCAAGTGACGTTTTTGTTTGTGGCGTTGGCGGGCGCAATTGTGTACGCGAGGGTCTCCGTTCCGTTAAGAGAGACGGTGGTTGAAGTTTTGTTCAATGAAACGCCAGTCACTGGCACTTCCACAGTCACAGTGCATGTGGCCGTCATGCCCCCATCTTGTGTGACGACGAATATGGCGGTGCTGCCAGCCGCCACGCCCGTCACTGTGCCATTGTTGACTGTGGCAATGGCCGTGTTGCTGCTGAACCAAGTGACATTTTTGTTGGTGGCACTGGCGGGCGCGATTGTGGCCGTGAAGGTCTCCGGCGTACCGAAGTTGATCGTGGTGGAATTTTTGTTCAATGAAACGCCCGTCACTGGAATAGCGTCAGACTGCACTGTGACAGTGCATGTGGCTGTTTTGTTGCCGTCAGCCGTGGTGGCTGTGATGGTGGCAGGCCCTGCCTTCACGCCTGTCACTGTGCCATTGCTGACTGTTGCTATGGTCGTGTCGCTGCTGCTCCAAGTGACGTTTTGGTTGGTGGCGGTGGCGGGCAGGACTGTGGCCGTTAGGAGTATCGTACCATGGACAGAGATGGTGGCTGACGTTGGGGCCAATGTAACGCCCGTCACTGCCACTACCACAGTCACAGTACATGTGGCCGTCTTGCCCCCATCTTTTGTGAGGGCCATTATGGTGGCAGTCCCTGCCGCCACGCCAGTCACTGTGCCGCCGCTGACTGTGGCGATGCCCGTGTTGCTGCTAACCCAAGTGACGTCTTTGTCGGTGGCGGTGGCGGGCAGGACTGTGGCCGTTAGGGTCTCCGTTCCATTGAGAGAGACGGTGGCTGAAGTCTTGTCCAATGAAACGCTTGCCACTGACACTTTGTTCACTGTGACATTGCATGTGGCCGTCTTGGTGCCATTGGTGGTGTCAGCGGCGGTGGCTGTTATGGTGGCTGTGCCAGGTGCCACGCCCGTCACTAATCCGCCAATGCTGACTGTGGCAACGCCCGCGGCACTGGTACTCCATGTGACATTTTGGTTGGTGGCGTTTGTGGGCGCGATTGTGGCCGTGAGGGTCTCCGTCCCGCCGTGAGAGATGGTGGTTGAAGATTTCAATGTCACGCCCGTCACTGCTGTAGATGTGGCTACTACCGTGACGGCGCATGTTTTTGTCTTGTTGCCGTCATTAGTTTTGACGGTTATGGTGGTTGTCCCCGCTGCCACGGCTGTAACTGTGGCGGTCAGCCCGCTGCCCGACACAGTTGCCACGCCTGTATTGCTGCTTGTCCAAGTGACAGCTTGGTCGTTGGCGTTGGCAGGCACGATCGTGGCCGTAAGGGTCTCCGCTGTCCCGCCGACAGAGATGCTTGTTTTTGACTTGTCCAACAAAACGTCTGTCACTTGCTGGTTCACAGTCACAGTGCATGTGTCCGTCTTGGTGCCGTTGGTGGTGTCGGTGGCGGTGGCCGTTATGGTGGCTGTCCCTCTTGCCACGCCTTTCACTGTGCCATTGCTGACCGTGGCGATGCCCGCGTCGCTGCTGCTCCAATTGACGTTTTTGTTGGCGGCGTTGGTGGGCGCGATTGTGGCCGTGAGGGCCTTCGTTGCGCCAACGTTGATCGTGGCGGAAGCATCGCTCATTGTCACGCCCGTCACTGGCACTGGCACGGTCACAGCGCATGTTGCCGTTTTGCCCCCATCTTTTGTGAGGACGATTATGGTGGCAGTGCCAGCCGCCACGCCAGTCACTAATCCGCCACTGCTAACTGTGGCTATAGTATCGTTGCTGCTGAACCAAGTGACATCTTTGTCGGTGGCATTGGCGGGTGCGACTGTGGCCGTGAGGGTATCCGTCCCACCGACAGAAACGGTGGCTGAAGTTTTGCTCAATGAAACGCTTGTGACTGGAATTTTTGCCACAGTCACGACGCATGTGTCCGTTTTACTTCCATCTTGTGTGGTGGCTGTGATGGTGGCAGTCCCTGCCGCCACGCCAGTTACTGTGCCATTGCTGACTGTGCCTATACTTGCGTCGCTGGTACTCCAAGTGACGTTTTTGTTTGTGGCGTTGGCGGGCGCGATTGTGGCAGTGAGGGTCTCCGTCCCGCCGTTGACGGAGATGCTTGTTGTTCTCTTGTTCAATGAAACGCCCGTCACTGGCACTACCACATTCACAACGCATGTGGCTGTCTTGTTGGCGTCTTGGGTGGCAACTATTATAGTCGCCGTCCCTGCCGCTACGCCCGTCACTGTGCCATTGCTGACTGTGGCTATACTTGCGTTGCTGCTGACCCAAGTGATGTTTTTATTGGTGGCGTTGGTGGGCTGGACTGTGGCCGTGAGGAGTATCGTACCACCGATAGAGATAGAGGTCGAGGTTGAAGGTCCCAATATCACGCCCGTGACTGGGATACTACCATTTTGCACTGTGACATCGCATGTGGCCGTTTTGCTGCCATCCTGCGTGGTGGCTGTAATGATGGCAGTCCCTGCCGCCACGCCTGTCACTGTGCCATTGCTGACTGTGGCGACGGCGTTGTTGTTGCTGGCCCAAGTGACGTTTTGGTTGGTGGCGTTGGCAGGCTGGACTGTGGCCGTGAGGGTCTCCGTCCCGCCGACAGACACGGTAGCTGATGTTTTGTCCAATGAAATGTTTGCCACCGCCACACCGGTGCTTGTCACTGTGACAGTGCATGTGGCTGTCTTGCTGCCATCCTGAGTTGTGACGGTTATGGTGGCGCTGCCAGCCGCCACGCCTCTCACTGTGCCAGCGTTCACTGTTGCTATAGCCGGGTCGTTGCTTGCCCAAGTGACGTTTTTGTTGGTGGCATCGGCGGGAGCGATTGTGGCTGTAAGGGTCTCCGTCCCACCCACGACTATGCTGGCCGATGTTTTGTTCAATGTAACGCCCGTCACTGGCACGTTGTTTGTCACAGTCACGGTGCATGTGGCCGTCTTATTGCCATCCTCGGTCGTGACGGTTATGGTGGCAGTCCCCGCTTTCACGCCTGTCACTGTGCCGCCGCTGGTTGTAGGCGTACTTGGGCTGACTGTAGCTATACTTGGGTCACTGCTGACCCAAGTGACGTTTTTGTTGGTGGCGTTTGTGGGCGCGATTGTGGCCGTGAGGGTCTCCGCCCCGCCCACGACTACGCTGGCCGATGTTTTGTTCAATGTAACGCCTGTCACTGGCACGCTGTTTGTCACAGTCACGGCGCATGTGGCCGTCTTGCTGCCGTCTTCGGTGGTGGCGGTTATGGTGGCACTGCCAGCCGCCACGCCCGTCACTATGCCATCGCTGACAGTGGCGATGGCATCGTTGCTGCTTGTCCAAGTGACGTTTTTGTTTGTGGCGTTGGAGGGCGCGATTGTGGCCGTGAGGGTCTCCGTCCCGCCCACGACTACGCTGGCCGATGTTTTGTTCAATGTAACGCCCGTCACTGGCACGCTGTTTGTCACAGTCACGGCGCATGTGGCCGTCTTGCTGCCGTCTTCGGTGGTGGCGGTTATGGTGGCGCTGCCAGCCGCCACGCCTCTCACTGTGCCAGCGTTCACTGTTGCTATAGCCGGGTCGTTGCTTGTCCAAGTGACGGCTTTGTTGGTGGCGTTGGAGGGCGCGATTGTGGCTGTGAGGGTCTCCGTTCCGCCGATGGAGACAGTAGCTGATGTTTTGTTCAATGTAACGCCCGTGACGGGGACGCTTGTCCCCGTGACTGTAACATGGCAAATTGCCGTATGGCCGCCGTCCACTTGGGTTTTGGCGGTGACTATCGCCACGCCAGCCCCCCTAGCCTGCACTATGCCATTCATGTCAACCGCAGCGACGGACAGGTCGCTGGAATACCAGTAAAGGCTCTTGTCAGTGGCGTTGCTCGGGCTGACGGTAGCAGTGAGCTGCTCTGTTTTACCTATGTCGCCCAGTTCTATGGCTGCCTTGTTTAGAGACACCCCTACAGGATCCACCCTGTCACTGACAACTCTGACGACTGTCTGTGCTGTGTAGCCACCGTCCTCCGTCGTCGCGGTTATCACCGCGGCTCCAACGACCCTACCCGTCATCAGGCCAAGGCTGGACACCGAGGCAATGTTTGGCGCACTGCTCGAAAAAGATACGTTAGTGTTGGTAGCGTTTGCGGGAAGCACTGTGGGTAGCAGGAGGCCGCTGCCATCAACAGACAACTCTACGTATTGTTGATCCTCCCCGACCTTGATGCCTGTCGCGGGAACCGATTTGGACTTAGAGCCGACCTTGACCGTGGCACTGATGGCTGCGGGGGGGGGGGCCAGCACTTTGCTGTCATTGATGTCATATATGGGGCCGGAGATGGGGCCAGCGCCACCTTGCTGGTTGTATTTGGCTGTTATTGTAGCCTCGCCCTCGGCCCTTGCCGTTACAAAGCCGTTTTTTGCGTCAACCGTCGCCACGGCGGTGTTGCTGGATTCCCAGGTAACATTCTGGTCTGTCGCCGTCGAAGGGATGAAATTCAGCGCGAACGAGCCGGAGCCGCCCACTGTGATGGACAGTTCGTTTCTGTTCAAGTACGCTCGCTCGGCGAGTTTGGGGGCGTCAACGACTTTGATGAGACAATTGGCTGTCTTGCCGCCGTTTTGCGTCATTGCAGTAATCGTAGCGGTGCCTACGCTGTTGGGTGTCACGACGCCATTTGCGTTAACCGTGGCGATGGCGTTGTCGCTGGACGACCATGCAACTTTTTTGTTGGTGACATTCTGGGGGGAGATGGCGGGGATCAGGGTTCCTGTTGCGTCGCCGACAGCCAGAGTCATCGAGTTGCGGTTGAGCGTCAGGCCCGCGACCGCAATGGGCGGGTCGGCGGGAGTTGACTTTGCACCGCCGCAGGAGAGGTAGGCCAGAAGTAGCAGAAACAGGGCAGAAAGGGTGGCTGTGATGGAAGGGATGGTTTTTTTCATAACAAACCTCTAATCTTGTATCGACCATAATCCCAAAATACATTAACCTTAAAAATTGTACATGGTTCTGTGAGAAAGGTCATTTCAATTATGCAATTTTTGCTGAAGATGATCCCCCTTTTTTTCATTTGAGCTTCTTGTAAAACTCGGCGTTACGTCTGCTCCCGACCTTCGGCATCTCTGACTGTGTTTCGCAACTTCTTTGTTTACAATGTTTCACGCCAGAGCCTGACTTCAGTCGGGCTTAGCCCACACCCTCAATGAATTGCAAAACTGGCGTTTTGCAAGACGGGAACCGGCACCTGCTTGGTATTAGTCGGCTGCTTTTATGCGTGATTGGAATTACGCTCCATATAGCAGTTCAATCATCTATTGTAGATTGAACTGCTATGGAGGGATTTGCGTGCAAATCCCTGCCGCGTACTGCTATATACACTGGACGATTGCAAGGGTTGGATCAGGCATTGCGGCTATGGGCTACAATAAGTTGAATGGCTATAAATGACTGGTTTTTGCAAATAGTCCGATTGAACCTTCCTCCACCGCAGTTGCTATAATAGCCAGTGTATGACCATCGCCGCAAATCGCCTTTCCAATTATCACGCCGAGGAATGAATGACAGCCGAAGAATCCCCAACGGCCGCTCCGCTGTTTCAGCCTTTGACCCCACGCAGGGCGACTAGGCAAATATCCGTCGGCGGTGTGCTTGTTGGGGGCGGCGCACCGATCACTGTCCAATCCATGACAAAAACCGACACGCGAGATTTGGCGGCGACTATTAAACAGATCAACGACTATGTAGCCGCAGGGTGCGAGATAGTGAGGGTGGCAGTCCCGACACAGGAAGCGGCCAACGTTTTCCCTGAAATATGCGCCAATTCAGCAATCCCCGTTGTCGCGGACATACACTTTGACTATAAATTGGCCCTAGCGGCCATCGAGGGCGGCGCGGCCTGTCTGAGGATCAACCCAGGCAACATTGGCGGACAGGAAAGGGTGAAGGCCGTCGCAGACAAGGCAGGCTCAAAGGGCATCCCCATACGCATTGGCGTGAACGCCGGAAGCCTAGAGGGTGATTTATTGGAAAAATTCAACGGCCACGCCACGCCAGAGGCGATGGTGGAAAGCGCGATGCACCACGTCGCCATGCTTGAAAAAGAGGGCTTCCAAAATATAAAGATCAGCCTCAAAGCGTCTGACGTGGTGAGAACCGTCCAAGCCTACCGCTTATTGTCCAAGCAGGTGGACTGCCCTCTCCACTTGGGGATAACAGAGGCCGGCACAGCCTGGGGCGCGACGATACGCAGCAGCGCGGCCTTGGGCGTACTGCTGGCCGAGGGCATCGGCGACACCATCCGCGTCTCCCTAACTGGCCCCGGCGAAGAAGAGTGCAGAGTCGGACACGAACTGCTGCGCTCCCTATGTTTGAGGCGAGGCGGCTTCAGGCTCATCAGTTGCCCCGGCTGCGGCAGGCTGCAAGTTGATTTGCATCGCCTAGCAAATGAGATTGAAGACAAACTGTCTTCAATCAATGCAGACGGCTACACCTTTGCCGTCATGGGCTGCGCCGTGAATGGCCCTGGCGAAGCAAGGGAGGCCGACCTTGGCGTCGCAGGCGGAAAGGGCGAGGGGTTGATATTCTGCCGAGGGCAACTGCTTCGCAAGGTCAAAGAGGAAGATATCGTTGACGAATTTCTCAAAGAGGCGCAAAATCTGGTTAGCTCAACCGGCGGAGCCAATGGGGTCAACAAGGAAGGCGCGTAAAATGGCTATTTTTTCTTGGATAGGCCACCACCCATGGTACAGCCTCTGCGGCTATCTGATATTGGAGAGCCTGCTCCCAGTGCCTCTCCAGCCGACCGCCTGGGCGCTGAGGGCCAGCATACGCCTGTACCAAATGACGCTGAGTCCCATCAATCCAACCGTCTGCAAGTTCCAGCCCACATGCAGCCACTACGGGCTGGAGGCCGTGAGAAAATATGGGACGCTGAAGGGCAGCGCCTTGACGACCTGGCGAATAATGAGATGCAACCCTTGGAGCGAGGGCGGCGAAGACCCCCTGACGTAGGCACCACTGATACCTACCCCTTATTCCAATTGCGTTCAATTTACGTTGAACGCGAATTGGCATCAGTAGTTTCCAAGATATTCGGTTGGCGTTACAATCTCTGGTTTCTCAATCTCCACATCATCAAAGTCGCTGTCTCCTGTGACAAACAAATCAACATCCTCCGTTATCGCCGAGTATAGGATGGGATAGTCGGTTTTGTCTCGGATGCTGAAAGACCCTAGTTCCGGCTCGCTTGGCGCATAGACCAGTTCAAAGGGGATACGAGCAAGAAAACGATCCACATCTTTTATCTTTGTGGGAAACTTCCGCCTAGTCGCGGCAAGCAGTTCGTCAATGATGCAGGAGGAGAGGACTAGCTGGTGTTCCAGTGTCGCTTTGCGAATTAGGGAGTCCATCTTTGCGTTCGGGAAGATGATTGCCGAAACCAGCACATTGGTGTCAAGCATGACCCGCATTGGTACTCCGCTTTTCCCTCCGGATATCTTTTATCATAGTTACCACGTCCTGCTCGGTTTTTAGGCCCACGCGTTCCGCCTCGCCACGGAACGCTTCTTGGACTTCCTTTAAGGCGATGTTCACTGAATTTTCTATTACGATTCGCCCTCTGTCGTCTTCAATGAACACAACTTTGTCGCCATCCTTGACGCCCAGCTTCTTGCGGATTCCAACAGGGATTGTTATCTGCCCCCGGAGGGTAATCTTTGCTAATTCCATGAATTGTCTCCTTCCAATATTGCATTGAACTCAATGCATCCATTGTAAATTATAATCCAATCTGGGTTGTGGTCAACTCGCCGACAATCTCTTATACCAAATCCTATTGCTGATGCGGTAAATGCAAGATGCAGAGCCGCTTGCAGCAACGGTTTTCATCTTGTAACTTGTACCTGATACTAGGACTCCCGCCCTTTCAGCGAAGTTTAAGCGGCCAATAACCTCGCCGCGTATCCAATCGGCGCGTTGGGTGTGGTACAATATAGCCGGAAAGTATGAGGCGGCCATGAAAAAAATCAAAACAATTCTGAAGGCACTTCTGATCGTCGTGGTTTCTTTCGTGATTCTCATATACGGCGGCGTTTTTCTTGGGCACAAGGTGTTTTACCCTATCAAAACGTCAAGCGTCCCGACCATCGAGGCCGTCACGGATGGCAAGCTCACCCTGGGCGTACAGGCGCATGCACCGCAGCCAAAAGAAATTGCGGACTACATTCAGGTTCTTGCGGGGCAGCTCAAGCGATATAACGAAATTGCGCCAACCCTTTGGCCAGACAACGCGCTTGTAAACCAATCGCTCATCGTCGAGGAAATCAGGAAAAATAAGTTCTGGAAGATAGAGCCAGATGGCGCGGCAACAACCCTGTCAAAGAAAGATGCCTTAGGCTTCGGCATGAATCGTCAGTTTTATTTCGGTGGACACAGCTTCTTCGATGGAGGCGGATATTTGGCTGTCTCTAAAGAAGACCTGACGAACTACCTTCTGTTCCAAAAATATCTCCACCTCGGCACATACGACGCTTTCATTACTTTCGCGCACGAGGGGTTTCACAACAGGGAACAAACCAGATGGCAGTGGATGAGTGCCATTCCCAACAGGGGGCGCGATAACTTTGATGACAATACGCCCGCCCGCGCAAAACGCTGGCTGCTGCAAAAACAACTGCTGAAAGCTGTCAGCGAACCTGGCAATACGCAGTTGATACTGGACGCACTAGCAACGTATGCGGACTGGAAAAAAACATTCCCCGAAGACTATAAAAATTCCGTTAACTGGGACCGCATAGAGGGCACGGCGTATTATTATGAACTGGTATCCAGTTTGTATTGTGCCTATCCAGATCAAGTCAAGAATGTGGATGATCTGGATCGTGCGCTTGCCTTGCTGGCCACGCAGGATGACATTTACATTTCCTACGGGCTTGTTACCGAAGGATATGTGGTCGGCGGGTTAGCCAGCGTGTTGCTGGACAGGCTGGATAGCGGCTGGAAAAAACGCCTGATGGACACCCCGGAAGCAACGCCGATAGAGATGCTGCTACAACACTTTACGGGCAAATCACTGCCCGCGCCGCAACAGTTGACCCAATCCGAAATTGACTCGGTGGGCGCAGAAATAAAGAAACGCACAGAAGAAGGTGGCCCGTCGCTGTTGTTCCAGATGCTATATGACTTGCTGTTTTGAGGATAAGGGGGCCGAAAGGCCCCCTTTTTGGCGAGCCGGCGAATTTCAAATGCGGCTAGACAAGCCAACCAATTTGACACTGAGCGAAAGCCATAGCAGAATGACAAATATTGACAGATCTTGTTTCCCGATGGGTGTCAGCTATTCTGGCTTCTGTATTGTGATTGCTACAATGTCGAAAAACAGCTTGCAGGTCTCGCTTTTGCACATGTAGCCGTTCGCGCCTATCAGGATGTCCTTTTTCAGTTTCTTTGTTCCGCATGATGGGCAGTACTCCAATTTTGGCTGCACCGGCAGGACCCTGTGTTTTTCTCTGTCTGTTCCTTTTTCCTTATTCGTGCTTGCAATCGCCGCATTGTTGCTTTGCCTGTAGCCCACATGCCTTTCATATTCTTTTCTGTGGTCGTCGCAGTAGTACATTCCTTGCACCTGAAGGGGCGTTTTGGGGTCGCAGTCTTTTCCGCACTCGCAGCAGATCGTCTTTCCGGCCCGTTCCGCTTCCCTTATCTGCCAAACCATCAGACCCATTGTCCCTCCCCCTCCTTTGGCTATCTCGCAATATTATTTTAGCACCACCCAAAAGAATGTGGAAGCATTTGGGCCGTCTGGGATGTCAGTTTTTGTTGCTATAGCAGTTCAACCTATCGTAGGTTGAACTGCTATGCAAGGATTTGCTTGTAAATCCTTGCCGCTTATTGTCCGTAGGCGGGCTTTGCCCGCCGTTAAGCGGACAATGAAAGCGCAAATTGCTATATCAGTTCTGTTGAAGCTCTGGTCTGTTTCCCGATGGCTATTCTATTGCCGTGATGTTGAATGATGCCAAGTTGCGTTCATTTGAACGCAACTTGGTATAACTCGTGCCAGGTGTTTGATGAGTCGAATTCCTCTTGACGGCTGCCCAAAAGAAACTTATCTTGTTCGTATGGTGGTGTATTTCATGGAGACAGAGGTGCAGACTCGATTCTCAATCTCAGACGGCAAGAGGCAAGTCTTCAAAAATGCTGATGCCTTTCAGAAAAATTCGCAATCGCGACAAATAATAGGAGGTAAGCCGCACTATGCCTGATAATAAATTGCAAATAATTTCACATTTTTTAATGGCTTCGATTTCAGATCTTTATAGCAATGACGGGTATTTTCTGTCTTGTGAAGACGAGATTCGCGAGGGAATGGAACGATCATGCGCTTTTAGAATTGGGCATTATTTTTGTAATCGCGTTGCCGAGGTACCCCTCTTGAAAGACTATAACATCGATATGGAATATAACAAAAACTATCATCAGCCCAAAAAACTACCCGGTCAAGGGAAGGGGAAAAACCCCGATTTGATTGTCCATAAAAGATGTAGCAATGAAAATAATTTGCTTATCGTTGAATTTAAATATCAGCCTAGAATCCGGAATTACGCTAAAGACATAAAAAAATTGAAGGGTTTTACTGATAATAATTATGAATATAAATATGGTTTGGGTATACTTGTAATATTACGCCAAGAATTCAATAGTGTGGGTTACAAATTTTACCAAAATGGGCAGGAGTTAAGCGATGAAGAGTCAGAACAATTTCGACTACCTCACGATTTTAGCGAGTAACGTAATATGGCGTAAAGAAAGCACTTGAACTCAGATCGCGTTCAACTGAACGCAACTTGGCATTACACAAAATTCGTTACATGGCTCTCCTTGGGGCTGTTGATTTTGCGCTTGGGTTGTTCGTAAATAAAAGCAAAGCGCATGGGCCTTTGCTGGTTCCATGCGCTTTCAGGTTCGTTTGGCTGTGCTGTTTTTAGTTCTATCGGGCTTTTGCGAATTGTTTATTCAGTCCACGATTTGGGTTGTGGACACCTTTGGCCCATCTTTCTGGAGTTATTTCTGGGCTGTCGGTAAAGTCAATTTCGCTGTCTGGGATTTTGTCGAGTTCTTTGGCCAGAGCTTCCAGCTCCGCTTCTCGTTCTTCCGTCAGCGGCAGCAAGTCTCCTATTGGGTAGCTAATCACCTTCTTCATACAGCATCCTTTCAGAATTCGTTGGTTTTCTCGCGTTGATGATTCTTATGGTTTTCATTTTGGCGTACCGCCGAATGGTGTAGGTTACGATCAACAGAAGATTCCTGCCGGCCATGCCTATAACTTGGTGACGCAACTCGCCATCGACAATCATATCATCAAACCGTTTTCGCAGTCCATCACTAAATATGGCAATGGCGTCTTCAAATCGAATTTTGTGCTTGCGAACGTTTGTTTTTGCTTTCTGGGGGTCCCACTCGAATCCCCCATAGTCTTTCAGCTCATGCGAATCTTCGTCTATTTCGTCCATCTGTTCTCCGTTTAGGCATTTTACCTTATAGCAGTTCAACTCTTCGTAGTTGAACTGCTATATCCCACTCGCGCCTCCCAGCCTGTTCGGGTTCTAGGGGGAAATTAAAAAAGGGGGCTTTCGCCCCCATTTCGCCAGGCCGCGCGGCCAGGTGTTTGTCTTATGCCGCCCGCGTCATTCCCAGATGTTCCAGCGGTACTGGACCGCCACGTTCAGCCAGGTGGGCGCGACGGGGTTGATGCCCTTGTAGTACCGCGGGCCGGTCGCAGAGGTCTGGGCGGGTGTGCCGTCGTTGGCCCTGCTGAGCCAGTGGGAGACGCTGTTGTCCATCGAGACGCCCCAGTTTTTGTTGATTCTGTACTCGGCGCCGAAGCGGAAGCCCATCTTGGCCTTGCCCTCGGGCCAGGTGCCAGTGGACAGCCTGTACTGGGTGTTTATCGCCTGGTTGTCCTGCACCTCGCCGGACACGGTCCTGATGCCGTCGTACCAGTTGACGCTCAGTCCGGCAAAGGGCGTGAGGCCCTTTATGGGCGTGCGGAAGCGCATGTCGCCCCCTATGCGCCAGCCGAACAGCGCCTGCTTGAGGCCCTTGTATTTGTCTATGGGGTCGCCGTGCGCGGCCAGGTAGCTGACGTATAGCCCGAAGCCCGTGGACTCGGTGGGGCCGCGGAAATCGTAGCCCATCTCATAGATCGGGTTGGCGAACCTGTCGCCCAGGTAGGCCTTCATGTCGTTCTGGCTGATGGCCCCGCCGAGGCGGAAGTACGCGCGGCCGTCGGCCACGGACTGGGCACCCGCCGGCACCGTGATCGCTCCGATGAGCAGAAAGCAAGCTGTGTATTTCATCCTATGTCCTCCAAAGTTTGTCCACAAAATCAGAACCTGAACCCAAAATCAACGTTGGTGTTGAACCCGCGTATGCCGGCTGGGCTGTAAACGCCAAAGCTTTGCCCTGCGTCCAAGGACGGAACATATTTGCCCACCCATTTCTGAAAATCAATCTGCTGTTCCCAAGTGTCGCCCATCCTCGTCCAGTACCTCGTCTGGGGTGGAAGCCAGCTGGTGGCCCCTTGGCCGTCGTAGGTGCTGTTGAACACGTTGGCGATGGCCAGCGCCCCAAATACCTGCAACGAGCCCCTGACGGGGATGGTGAAGTTCCACTGCAGGTTGGTGCTGTAGGTGTGGCCGCCTTCCCTCCTGTGCGAGCGCCCATAGGGATAATAAGGGATGGACGTCGCCGGCAGCTGGGCGATCCCTTTGGGGAAGAGGGTAGAGTTGGCCATGTTGAACAGGCCGCTTGGAAAGCCCAAGGACCAGCTATAGGTGTTCCAGCCGGAGTCGTCCCATCTGGCGGTCAGGCTCAGGTTGTTGATGACGCCGCCTCTGTCACCGTGTACGAAGCTCAGGAACATATTCACGGAGTGGCGGGGGGTGCCGGACACCTCGCCCCAAGGGTCTAAGTATTTTTCGTCTATGCCAAGCCTTTCGGCGACAAGGTCGAAGTAGCGGGCCGTGAAATTCTCGGCGCTGTTTGTGCCGCCGCCTGCGCCACTTTGGAGCCAGTTGCCGGTGGTCTTGGCGATGGTCCAGTTCCCGCTCCAGTTCATCTTGTAGGTCGGCTTGCTCACCAGGGGCATGTTCCACTGCAGCTCCGCGCCCACGTAGTGCCTGCCTCGGTCTGTCCCGTTGGTCAGCCAGCGCGGATATGTCCTGCCGCCCGCGACCTGGGGCTGTGTGCCCGACGGGTCCTCTTGGTAGATGACCTCGTCTTTAATCATGTACCTCAGGAAGTTCAGTGTCTGGTTGGCGTTGAGGGACATGCTGAAATAACCGCCGTTGTCGAACACCCTCTTGTACTGCAGGTCTATCTGCTGCGTCGTCTCGGGCTTAAGCTTCGGGTCCACCTGGTAGGTGACATTGGTGTCCGAGTAGGAGTAGTAGACGCTGTAGTTGCTTTCGTCCTTGATGTCTTTTATGTCAACAAAGGTCGGCTGGCCGCCGCCCACGCCCCAAAAGTACGTCCTGGACGTGCTTGCGGGGACGTTATGCGTAAAAGACCCGCCCATGATGGACGGGTTCAGGGCACCAACGCTCTGTGTCAGGGCCAGGTTGAAGACGTGCCTGTTGTCGCCAAAGAGGTCGTACTGCACGCGCAGCCTGGGGTTGATGGAAAGGCTGTCAAACATCGGGCCCGATATCGGCTCAAACAAGTCGGCACCGAAGCTCTTGTCGGCCCTTAGGCCAATGTTCAAGGCCCAGTGGTCGCTGAGCGTCCAGTTGTCGTTGACGTAGAGCGATGTGGTCGCGGAGTCGAAGGGCTTGTAGTCGGCGAGGACGGAGCCGGAATATTTGACCATGTACGGCATCCGGCGGCTGCTGATGATCGTGTCCCTGCGCTGGGGAACCGTCTCGCCGCTGTTCAGCGTGAAGCCCGTGCCTGTCATGTAGGGGGAGTCGGCGGCATAGATGTTGAACACCATGTATTTCCCGTCGTAGCGCATGCCGGGGGAGTAGAATTGCCTTAAATTGATGCCGCCCGAGCTGCTGGTCTCCTTGACGGTTTCGTTCTGGCGCTGCACGCCGACGTCTATGTTGTGGGACTCCCAAATGTGGTTGTAGTCTAAGCTGATGGTTTGGGCGTCCCTATTCGAATCGGTGTATGTGCCGCCGCCGGTATGGAAGTTGGCTCTGCTGCCGCTGGCGTCAAAGATGCCGCCGACGCTCCTGTTGTAGTACGTGACAAACATTGGGTCATCGGGCCCCTGCGGAAACTTAATGTAAACTTCTTTCTTGCCCCAAGTAGCTGTCAGAACCCCATAGTTGCCGATGATGCCGCGGTAGCTGAGGCCCTTAAAGGTTCTATCGGCGTCCTGACTGAAAGTGACGGTTGGGTCAACGGGGTAGCTGGGCCTGTTGGCACCGAAATTAGAGGAAGTGGCTCTGCCAAAGTTGACTTCAACTTGGTGCTCGGGCATTATCTGGAAGAACAGCTTGTACACGTCTAATGTAGAACTGTTTTGGCCGGTCATGTAATAAGGGTCGGCTGGCCTCATTGGGTCGGACATCCAATAATAGGCCCCCCAGTTGTCCGCCATAGGGTTGCCCGCCACCGTGGGGTTGGGGCCCTGGGTCCTGTTGCCGGGGGCGCCGGTGGTCAGCAGGCCGGGGAGGTACGCCCAGTTAGTCGCCTGATCCGATTCGAGGATCCTCTGAAGCGCAAAACGCGAGGCGGTCTTGGGCGTGAATTGGCCGCCGTAGGAAAAGGTTATCTTGTCTTTCCAGATGGGCCCCATGAGGGTGACGTAGTAGGTCTTCGTCAGCGAGTCCGCAGCCGGGTTGGCCGGCGCGGTGTACCAGAACTCGGTGCCGACGGTGGTTGACAGCACTTCGGACCACCTGTTGTTGACTGGCCCGTTGTTGTACGTGCGCCAGGCGGAGTTGCTGAGGCCGAGGCGGAAGGTGCCCTCAAACTTGTTGGTGCCGGTCTTTGTGACCACGTTGACCGAGCCGCTGCTGCTGAAGCCGTACTTTGCGTTGATCGGGTTCTGCGTCACCTGGACGTCCTGCACCATGTCGTCGATGGCGAAGTCGTAGTTGCGGCCCTGGCCGGTGGAGGCGTCCCTCATTGATATGCCGTTGATGTTGTACGCCGCCTGGCCGGCCGTGTTGCCGCGGATCCTGGCGTATTCCAAGCTGTCCGAAACGCCCGGCGCATAGTACAGCGCGGCGCGGGTGGCGTCAGTGCCAATGGGCAGGGAATCCAGCAGTTGCCAGGTGAACGTGGTGGCTATCCTGGTCTCGGTCTTGTCAACTATTGGGTCGGCGTTGGCCACCACGTCGATCTCCTCGACCTGGGTGGCCACCGTCTTCAAGACAAAGTCGGCGGTCATCGTTGAGCCGGAGGTGACCATGAACGCGCGCCTGGAGCCTATGTAGCCCTGCTTGTTGGCCATCACCGTGCACTGGCCTGGCAGGAGGAGCTGCACGCGGTAGCGCCCGCTGGCGTCCGTCGTGGCCTCCCTGGCGGTGAGCAGGCTGTTCCCCGTTATCCTGATGGACGCGCCCGCCACGGGGGCCCCGCTGGCGTCGCGGACGGTGCCAACTATCGTGCCCACGGTTTCTTGGGCTCCGAGGCCAGCGGTGGCTATCAGCATGCTGACTAGCGTGAGATTTTTTAGGTTTCTCATGTTTGTGTGTCTCCTTTTTTGTGTCGGTGTCAACTAGAACCGCATGCCGGCGACGAACTCCCAGACCACCCTGGTGCCGTTGCTGGACTCGATGTGGCCGGGCTGGCCGGTGTAGGCGAGGGGGACGTAGGTGGGAGAGGCGTGGCCCAGCGTCGCTATGTTGGTCTCGAAGTAGCAGTTGTCGTTCAGGAACAGCCGGACTCCGGCGAACACGCCAGGCATGATCTTCTTCTCGGTGTAGTCGTTGTAGATGTAGTCGTTGTAGAGCCTGCCGTAATTGTTCCCGGTGCCGTTCCTTGCGGGGTCCAGCTCGGCGCCGTCGTCCACCCAGCTGGTGTTGAGGCTGTTCTGGCCGTCATACCGGCGGTAGTCGAGGACGTGGATGGTGCCTGTGGCCCACTCGGACGAGTTGAGGAAGTTGATGGTCAGCCCGCCGTGCACGCCCCACTTGCCGACGTACGATGAGTCCATGTAGCACCTGAAGCCCAGCTTGGCCGTTCCGCCCTCCAGGTCGTTCTTTGCCATGTGTACAGAGTCGAAGCGCATGTCGGACGCGATGCCGTTGCGCACAGATGCGTTGGTGCGCGTGTCGCGTGTGAACGCCGTGATGTAGCCGCGCCCGCCGGCGGGGGTCCAGCCGGTCCTGTTGCCATCGGTGAAGATCGTGGTGCCCCTAAGGGTGGTGAGGTCGTCTTTGCCGTCGTCACCATAGCGGTCCGAGAATTGCGTTATTTCGCGGTTCCTCGATCTGAACGTGCGCCATTCGGCCGAGACGAGCACCTCGCCCTTCCAGACCGGGCAGGTGGCCTCCAGGCCGATGAGCATGGACTCGCGGACCATCAGCTTGCCCGAATTGCCTATGGCGGGCGCGGAGCCGACGATGAAGCTCACCCTGGGGTAAGAGTTGTCCACCGCCTGGGCCGCCAATGGCAATGCGAGCAGCGCGATGAGCGGGTGGGAAAGAGAAAGAGATGAAGCCATTTTTGACTGTCCTCCTAGTTGAGAAATGGTTTGGGCGGCGGGCCGCCCTGGGAGATTGGAAAGGCGGTGCGAGAGAAAAGAGCCAAAGACAAAAGGCGGGCTGTCCCCGCCCAAAAAAACTCAGCGGGCCGTGAGGGTCCCGACCTGCACCGTCACCGGCGCGGAGGCGCCGCTGTCGTAGGGCAGCACCATGGCCTCAGTAATGGACAGGGGTATCTTCGTCCCGGACGGCACGGCCGCCGAGCTCAGCTCCAGGGCCACGCGGGCGAGCGCCTGGCTGACCCTCTGCCCGTTGCCGTGCCCCTTCTGGCTCACCAGCACGTTCAGGGTGTCCGCGCCGCTCACGACGCCCTTGAGCAGCCTCGGCTCGGGGCCGAGGTCGAACGCGCCGTTCTGCGCCAGCTCGGCGTCGGACGCGTCCACCTTGGCGAAGGACACCATGGAGGGGTCGGTTTTGAGGCCAAAGAACACGCCGCGCGCTGTGAGCTGGGTGTTCCGCGCGGGGCCCCAGAGCTCCAGCACCAGCTTCTTGTCGGTGCTGCGCGCCTTGTCTGTCTCCAGCCGGTAGTCGTCCGCTATGATGCCGGAGTACTCCAGCCTGGTGGCGTAGGTTATCGTGTCCTTTTTGCTCCCGCCGCAGGCCGCCATGCCCACAAGGGCCAGCCCGGCCGCGCCGCGCATGACAAAGCTAGAAATCGAACTGTTTTTCATGTCGTCACCTCATCATTCCTGAAAGGGCCATCAGCAGGTCCTCGTCGTCTATAACCCCATCGCCATTGACGTCGTATTTGTCCAGGTCCGCCTTGGAGGCGGAGCCGTAGGCGTTAGCGAAGTCAAGCAGCATGGGCCTGGTCTTTAGGTTGTTGTCGTTGCCGAACTTGACGAACTCCAGCGCGCGGACCACTATCCGCGCCTGCCCGCTGAGAGCCGGGGCCGCCACGCTGGTGGCGGTTATGGTGGCCAGGCTCTCGGGGGGGGCGGCGGCGGGGGCCTGGTAGGTCGCCGAGGCTCCGGTCTGCGCCAAAACCGTCCCGTGGGAGGCC
>Ga0268262_10001054_pt1 | contig 35126 bp, 30 predicted proteins | sample TergutNc150P3_FD_190354 | JGI IMG/M metagenome (GOLD analysis project Ga0268262, IMG submission 190354) | Nasutitermes corniger P3 segment gut microbial community from laboratory colony in Florida, USA - Nc150 P3 (SPAdes) (version 2) | ecosystem: Host-associated > Arthropoda: Insects >...
TATACCGCATTGTCGCCAAATAGCAAGGCTGCGAACCTATGGATAGTTACATTTCTATCGCCACTTTTATCTGGGCGTGTTGAAACTTTGACCGAATTTTTAAACAAGTAGTCAATGTCGGAAGCGGCGGCATAGTGCTGTTCCCTTGTAAATCCATTATCCATAGATTTTTGCACAGCGGCATTTGACACCAATTTTCCTATTGAGCTTCTACCTAGTCTGGCTTCCTCGCCGTCTTTGCTTTTTATTATCAGTGGGTTCTCATTGCTATAGTCTTTTAATAATTCTCTCAATTTATTTACAGAATTTTTTAGGCTCATTCCCTTTTGGTACATATCTGCCCTTTCTCTTTCGGGTTTTTCTACAAACATATTCAAATTGTTATCTAGAGGTTCCATTTTTGGCAAAGGTAGAAAATTCAAAAGTCATAGGAATTGGGGCAAAATAACTTGGCACGGATTTTGCATATACTTTTAATATGAGAGTATCTGATAATTCAATGGACCGCACGGCTTTGCTTTTAATGGATGATTTGTGGCAAAAAACCAACAAATACAGCAATAAAAACAATATAATTAACGAATTTGCTGCGCCGAATTCGCCGGCTCTTACCAAAGCTATGGCAGCTAAACCGGATTGGGATTATAGCATTCCTAGCAAAGATTCTGCTATGTCGGAAGAGGAGTTTGAGAAGGCTATCAAAGAGTTGGCATTGAAGGTTGCTGAAAAGGGGGCAGCTCTTGGCAATGCAGGAGAGGGAAGATTGTCTTATAGATATGAAGAAGCGAAACTAATGACAAAATACCTGTCCACCGTCTCGCCAGACCGCAAAACGGCTTATGAGAACAATTCCTACCAAGACCTTATGGTATATGCCAATGGATCGTGGTTTACAAAATTCACGCCAGACGAATTATCTCGGTCGTCTAAATTTTATGATATTTTCAACAATACCATAAAAGAATACGAAACCGAAAACGGGCAAATTCCAACAGGCTCAAAAACTTCCAATCCTTACAAGGAATTGCTTACGGAATACAAAGGATATAATTTCCTGAATGCTTGGGCGTAAAATTTTCTACATTTACATTCCTATGTATTTTTTACCCATTGTTGTGTTGTTTGCTTGCGCGGCTTTTGCCGCAGATGTTTCTTTTGAAGGAACTTTGGATGTGGACTATGGAAATTATTTAGAAAAGAATTTTAAGGTAAATAATGCCGCAAATCAGGATTTGCGATTAAAAATGAACATAGATTTAGACGAAAACGTGCGTGCTGTTGTTGGAGCCGCATCCAAAAGCCAGTATATAGGTGCCGATGGTTCCTATCAGTATTCAAGAATTCGCCATAGGGAAGAAGCCACTCCCATAGGCTCGGATGAACGCTTTAGCCCCTTTTTATTTGACGGATTTTCTTTGGAGTGGACGGTGCGCAGGGATTTAACATTCATTTTTGGAGATATGTTCTATTCCTTTGGAAACTTCAACTATTATTACTGGCGCAACCCCGATTACTACGCCGCCGTGCTGGAAACGCAAGGCATGAGGGGGCTTGGCGTTAGATTTGGTAAAGAGGGATATGTTTATGTTGGCGCAGGAGATTCAAACAATAAATCTGGCAGAATTGCCGCAAGCTATGCTATTTCTGTTCCGGGCATAAATCAGGTGAACAATAAATTCACAATAGCTCCTATGGTTGACTTTATAAAGGGCGGAGGTCGTTCCCACAATTACACCATTGGCGCAGATGCCAATTATTCCCGCAGCTACACAGATTTGAATTATGCCATTCGCGGAATTTGGGGTTTGCACCCAAGCAGTGGAAGCTATATAAACACATTCACCCTTGAACCCAGCTTCAACTACAAGAATTTTAACTTGGCAAGCACTTGCTACTGGGCATTGCTTTCAGATTCCACAGAAAGCTCAAAGCCGCTCACAATAGACCAAACTTACACCTCAGACGAAAGGCTAATTTATATAGAGCCCTCATATTCCTTCAATAAGAAATTCAGTATGGGACTGGGTTTTGAATGGCACAAACCAGATACAAATACTTGGTTTTTAATTGCACCCACAGGTTATCTTTACCCAACCGCAGGCGTGGATTTATCGTTTTGGATAGGTTATTCAATAGTGATGAACGCACGTGATAATCCTGGGTTTGGAATAAGTTCTTCCGTGAAGTTTTAGCCTGTGCTAATCTCTTTGATTGCTGCCGTTGCCGATAATGGCGTTATAGGAAAAGACAATAAACTGCCTTGGCATTTGCCTGCGGATTTGCAATTTTTCAAAAAAACAACCATTAACCACCCCATAATAATGGGTCGCAAAAATTTTGAAAGCATAGGCAGAGCTTTGCCAGAAAGAACCAATATAATTTTAACCAGAAATAAAGATTTCAAAATCCCAGAAGGTTGCATAAAAGTTCACGAGCTAAAAGCAGCTTTTGAAATTGCAGAAAAAACCGCCACAAACGAATGTTTTGTTATAGGCGGCTCAGAAATTTACAAAGAAGCCCTCCCATTTTGCCAAAAACTATACATAACAAGGGTTCACGGAACTTTTGAAGGCGATGCTTTTATGCCCGAATTTGGAAACGAATTTCGCAGGGTGAGTTGCGAAAGTCATTTTAAAGATGAAAAGAATAAATGGGATTATGATTTTGAGATTTTAGAGCGGTTTGTTCCTTCTAAATTCAATCAAATTTGAAATTTCGCCATTAAGTTCATTTTCTTTTAGCAAATCTTCCAAATGGCAGGGCATTCTCCAGCTCCAGTTTTGAGGACCTATGGTGCCGGGGGTGTTCACCCTGTCTATTTCTGGGTTTTGCGGAATGAATTTTTGAGATAGTGCCATAAAATCTTGGAGGGGCAAAATGGCAACAAGGCTGTTTGAATGGAATAGGTTTTTGATTATTATGTTCACGTGCCCGGCATTTAAAACATCAGGGGCAGAACCGTCTTGCCCAATATGCTTCCAGTAAAAATTCCTGTCAAAATCGTGCTCTGTCCAAAGCCCTAAAAGAGTGGAGGAGTCGTGGTTGCTGGTTGTGCAAACAGAGAGCCTGGGGTATTGAGAGAGCGGCACATAAGGCTGTCCGGCTTGCTTCCAGTCGCGGTGCCAGCGCTCAACCCTGAGTGCCAAAATGCCAAGGCTTTCCAAAACACCCGGAACGCAATTCGGCACTGCTCCCAAATCTTCTGCACACACTAGCATATCGGCTTCTTTGGAAAGTACTTCCAAAAGTTTGTGACCGTTTTTCCCCCACAAATCTTCCTGACTCTCCTCATTTTTTTTCATTATGTTTTTAATAGTGTTTATTTCGTGTTCAGGCAATGTTAGCAACACAGAAGAATTATACCAATACCAATAGGGATGAAGTTCCTCTTCACCGCTGCTAGGCGTAAAAACCCTGTCCCAATAGACATTCAGCAGGGCATCTTTAATGGACTGCTCTTCTTCCAAAGCCATAATTGAACGCTCGGAATGGTATTCTTTTCTCAAAATATAGCGACCAGGAGAGCCTTGCAGAGGTTCAAAATATTTTTGCTTTGCTGCTTCTGTATCTGAGCCAAACCTGTTTTGAAGTTGCTCATCTCCAAAATTTGGGTTGGTTAAATAATGCACGGTTTCCCTTGGGATTCCGGCTTGCGCAAGTTCGCTCATATAAATTGGAATGGAGGGAACAAAATGCCCCAAAATTCCGGTGTATTCCTGCTCTGGCACCACCCAAATTCTGAAAAATCCAAGAACGTGGTCTATGCGGTAGGCGTGGTAAAATTTTGCGGCGTGTTTAATTCTATCGCGCCACCAGCTAAAATTTTCCTTTTCAAGGTTATCCCATTTATAGGTTGGGAATGCCCAGTTTTGCCCGCTGTAGCAGAACATATCGGGAGGGGCTCCGGCGCGGTTATCCAAGCTGAAAAACTGAGGATAATGCCAAGCATCTGCGCTGTCTTCGTTTATTAAAATGGGAATATCGCCTTTTAAGCGAATGCCGAGTTTGTTGAGTTCCGAAACTGCCTTCAAAAATTGTTCTTCTGCAATCCACTGCATCCATTTTTGAAACATAACATCGCTTGCTTTTGGTTTTTCCTTTTTTTCCCAATGTTTCCACGCAGCTTCGTGATTTTCGGCTTTGAGGGCGCAGAACACGGCATAAGAATTAACCCATTCGTTTTGTTCCATCCATTTTGTGAAATGCTCATTTCCCAGAATTTCGTGTCTTCTTTTGTTAAAAATCTCGCGCAAGGCGTGGCGTTTGAAACGAACCACTTCCACATAAGGAATGCGTGGATGTTTCATAAATTTTTTATTGTGTTTTTCAAGTTCTTCGCCTAAAATTTCCTGTGCGCCTTCCACCTCTTGCAGGCGTATATACACGGGATTAAGAGCGAATGCACTTCTTGCGCTATAAGGGCTTGATTCTTCGCCGGTGTCGTTTACAGGCAAAAGCTGGATTAAATCCAGCCCGCATTTTTTTGCCCACTGCCCAAAGGGAACAAGGTCTAAAAACTCGCCTATGCCAATGCTTTCATTGGAAAGCAGGGAAAACAAGGGAACCACAACGCCTGTTTGATAAGATGAAATTTTACCGTAATTCATTGTGGTAATATAGAAAATGAAAGCGGCAACTTCACCAACTGAGGCGGTTTGCGGGAGAGTTTTACGTCAATGGCGGTTTTCACGGCTTGGCGTTCTTCAAAAGATAGGTTTTCTTTCCATTTGTATTCGTAGCTACCGTTTTCGTTTATTTTTTTGTTTAAAATCCCAAAGAGAAGACCTGCATCGTCTTGATATACAATCCATTGGTTGCCAATGCGCAAAACATTTGCGTTCACAATTTCGCCGTTGTTGCGAACTATGGTGCGATTGCTGATTTGCACTTCATCGCCAAGGCGAATTTCCTCTGCATAAATGGCGCGCAAACGCGAAAAGCCTTCCTCTGCGGCGGCAGCACCGCTTTCTAAATCCGAACAAAGTGCAGATGTCCTTTCAAGCCTAATTTCCGTGTCCCAAGGCAAGCTCGTTTTTATGAAATTCTCCAGTTGCCGGCAATGCCCCGCAAGCTGCGCACCGAGAGCCTTGCGGGTTGCATTCACATTTTCAATCTGCGTTTGGGCAGCAGATACCGAATTTTTTTCCTTTTGCATTTCGGCATTCAATTCGGATAATTTCAGCTTTAATTCCTCAATTTCCCCTTGCCTGCGTTCAAGGTCTGTTTTTTGCCGAGCCTGCTGCTCCTTGCCAAATTTTTGCTCCGCCTTTGAAAGCGAATCCGTTTGGGCTATTTGTGCATTTATTTTTTTAATATCATTTTGAATATTCTGCTTTTCCGCAAGCAAAGCAGCTTTTTGCGATTCAAAGTCGTCTGCGGCAAAAGCCGCAGGGATAAGCAGGAATATAACCAAGAGTAGGTTTTTCATTGTGGAGTAATATAGAAAGTTTAGGCTTTGGCGGCGGACTTTGTGTCGTTTTCTCTTCTATTTTACTTTTCGCCCGCTTTGTATTTTACTTTTCGCCCCTTTTTCATTTTACTTTTCGCCCTTTTTCTATTTTACTTTTTGCCCTATAAAAGAGGAAGTTTAAAATGGCAGATTACTCGCGTTGGCGTATGGATAATGTTAAGGAGGCGCTTAAAACCCGCCGTGTTGTGATTATATCTGGAGCTAGGCAAACTGGAAAAACAACACTTACTAAAGAAATTCGAGATAAAGGCAATGTTTTTATGCCTTTGGACAAAAAAGACATTTTAACCGCCGCTCTTGAAGACCCTGCGAATTTTATAAAAAACAAGTCTGGAACAATGATAATAGACGAAATTCAAAAGGCACCGGATCTAATTCCAGAAATCAAATATGCTGTGGATAACAACAAGCGTCCGGGGCAATATTTGCTCACCGGCTCTGCCAATATAAAATCTTTGCCAAGCGTTTCGGAAAGCCTTGCTGGCAGGGTAAAGAACATTCGTTTGCGACCTCTTGTCCAAGGAGAAATACTTCGCAAAAAGCCCTCTTTTTTGAAAATGGCTTTTAACGGAGAATTTCCAAAAAAAATAAGCGGCTATGACAAAGAAGCCATATTTGATTTAGCGTTTAGAGGCGGCTACCCAGAAGCGGTGTTGTTAAAAACGCAAAAGGAGCGAAAGGATTGGCACAAGGATTATTTAGATACCTTGATAGCAAGGGATTTGAAGGATATTGCAAATATCAAGAGACAAAATTCTTTGCGAGAACTAATAAGGATTTTAGCTTCCTGGTCGGGCAAGTTTATGGATTTGCCGCCTATTTGCAATGCCCTTGGGTTATCAAAACCAACAACGGATTCTTACATCAACGCTTTGGAAGCTCTTTATTTGTTTGAAAAGGTGGCTCCCTGGACAAAAACAGACTATGATCGCGTGGGGCGCAGCCCAAAAACTTATGCAACCGATACAGGTTTAATGACATCTGTCCTAGGTTGGAATAAAAAGGAAGTTATGCTGAATTCAGACCGTGCTGGCAAGCTGATGGAAACTTTTGCCTTCAATGAATTGGCGGCACAGGTTGATTTAGATAGCGCATATTCTTTGTATCAGTACAGAGACCGAAAAAGCAGGGAGATTGATTTTATTGTGGAGCGTGAAGACGAGGCTTTGATTGGCATTGAAGTTAAGGCAGGGCAAAGCGTTTCCAAGGAGCATTTTGCATCGCAAATGTGGTTTAAAGAAAATATAATTAAAGGAAAAAAGCCATATTTGGGAATAGTTTTATATTCTGGCGAGCATACGCTTTCTTATGGCGATGGAATGCTGGCTGTTCCAATAGCGGCTTTGTTTTGAAATAAGTTCTTGCATTGCAAAAAGAAGAAGAATTAAAATCAGCCTATTTCCACAAAAGCTGCACATAGTCGTCACCTTCTTGCCCAATAAGCATTAGTGGGCGCAAATTTTCGTCAGCAACTACGGTTTTGGGCAAGGGTACTTCATCGTTGTTATTTTTTTTCTTTAAACCGAAATCTTCTAGCGAATTGCTGAACTTGTCAAAGACTAGCAGAAATTCTTCCTTGTAATTTCCATCTTTCTTCACCCATTCCTCTATTTTTCTGGAGCTGTAATTATCCAAGTCTTTTTCGCCTGCGTTTACCAAAACAACCAAAACGCCGTTCTTTTTAAGCTCGGCGGAGTTGTTGCTAATTTGTTTAAGACCCTCGCGGCAAAGAGTGCACCAAGTTGCGAAAAAGGAAAAAACAACCCTTCGGTATTTTTTCTGCTTAATAAGTTCTTTCAAGTGATTGCTGTTTATCACTTTATCATAAGTGCCTTTATTGTCTTTTGCGTCAAAAGCTAGCCAAGGCAATTCCTCGACTTGCAATTCCTTTGTAAAAGGCAGTTGTTTGGTTGGCTCGGCAAAAATAGCCAAAGCAGAGAACAAGATTAACGCTGTTATTTTCCGCATTGAGGTACCCATCCTAAGATTTCTTTTTCCCATTCATTGAGAAAAATTGCTTTCTTCAAATTATCAGTCAAAATTTTCATAGCCACATCCCTTTTGTATTGGTCCGAACCACTTATAATTTCTTTGACATTTAGTGGATGATATTCTTCACCGTCACAAGATTCAATACTCAGGTGGGGAGAGAAGGAACATTCTATTTCCAGCGAAGAACTGGAGCAGTCAACGGGGCAATTCAGGTTCAGTCTGAACCCGCCTGAGCACCCAGATTTTTCCATCGGTATTTTTTTTGAGAGCTTTTCGAAAATAACTCTGGAACACTCTTTGTTCCCTGCATCTTGCCAATACACTTTTGTGTTGCGGCAGAAATTGGCGTAATCTGCTATTATTTTGGAAGAAAATTCATTTACCGGATAAGGGCTTTCCACACCCAAAACGTTAAGCAGGCGTTGCGGTTCCCTAAACTTGAACAAATGCATTTGCGTTTTTTGCCAAGCCTCGTTTTTCTCTTTTGGGTGTTTTTTGTTGCGCGCAATGTTGTAAGTACGGTCAAGAGAATCCTTCGCGAGCCGTTGCTGCTCCAAAAGCCCTTGGGCGGCATCCTTAACGCATATATAGGTCTTGGATTCAAATTTGCCGTCTTTTCGTTTTGGAGATTCTATTTCTTTAAAGCCAGAGAGAGTCAATTTGCTCTTTATTGTGCTTCCCTGCGAATATTTGTCGTAATCTTTAAAAACACCGTCTTTTTCTTCGTTGATAGATTCTGTTGTAGTTATGACTGTTACTTCGGACTCTATATTTTTCGTTATTTCTTCTTTTGCCTTGTTCCTAGCTTTGTCTTGTGTGTTGTCGGAGACCGTGATGCTTATAAACGCACCACCCTGACATACGGAAATAGCTTTAGTTGAGTCCGCCTGCGTAAAATCAGCCAGAACCGGAGGGGCAAGCATAAAAAATAGTGTCCATCCAAAAATTTTTTTATTGCCAATAGGCATAATTAGGTACAAATATAGAAAAAATCTTTATTTGCTTAATTCCAATAAGGCTGCATTTAAAGTGTCTTCAACATCTTCTTTGAAACGACCTATGCCGAGCCTGCAGGTGTAGGTCAGTTCTTCGTTTTTGTAAATGCAAATTACGGGAATTCCAGCCTCTTCGCTAAAAGTCACTTTAAAGCCTTTTTCCAAAAGCTCTGCCAAAATTTTGCGCATTTTACTCTCCGGTTAAATTTTTTTCGGCATTTTTTAGCTCTTTAAGAGTTATGCTCAGTTTTTTTAGCTTGCGGAACAATAGGATTATTGCAAGCAGCATAACAATGCAACCTACAGCTATTCCAATTAAGGATTCCCTGCTAATTGTTTGTTGCGAAGGCAGGGAAAAAGCCGCTTTTAAAAGAATTCTTTTTGAAATTGCCTCGCCCGCGAGGAATCTCCAGTGAATAATGCCTGGATTTTTGTCTTGGCTAATATAGGTTGCCTCTATAGGCTCGCTGTTTATAAGCACTGCTCCTTGAGGCAAAATCAAAGAATATTCCCAAAAAGCGGAATCGTTATTGACTATTTGTTCCATAGCAAAGGGAGAAATGCTTTCTTCGGGAACAACCGAGCCATCTTCGCTTTCTGCGGTTGGATTTATTATGCGTTCAAAAGAATAACCGTTTTCCAGCGTATCTATTTTTTTAAGCGAAATATAGCCAACCAAATCTTTTTCAAATTTTTTGTTTCCTTGCCAAGACAGCAAGTTTTCAAAAGATAATTTGAAATTCAATGAATAAAGGGAATCTCTTTGAGAAAACCATGCGGAGTCAAATTTAAGCCCAGGAATAGAATCGTAATTTGCTTTTACATTTCCTATAAAATTAGAATCTGGCTCGCAGGGGTAAATGCTTGCAGAAAACTGCGCGCTTCCATCACTGCGAATTTCAATGGAATCGGCATATTCATCTATGCAGGCAAAAAGACATAGTGAAAAAAGGGCTAAAAGAATAAATCTCATGTATGTAATATAGAAAACTACTTGACATTTGCGCAACATCTAAAACCAACGGTTGGGTCTAAGAAAAATTTTGAGGCATTTACGCTTTCCATTCCTAAAATCAGAGCTTGGCGCTTTTCTATTGGTCCCTCATACTTCAAACCCTGCCAAATCACGTCCAGCCATTTGTTGCCACCCCTTTTGCTGTATTCTTCTTGATTGACATAATCGGTGCCAAGGGAATTTCCGGCGGAATCGGTGAGCGAATAAACCAAAATGGTACCTGTGAATTTGCTTGGGTCCAAAATGCCAAAAAGCGTACGCGAAGTATCTGGACGCAGCAGAGTGTCTATGCGGGAACCGCTCCTGTACAGGTAAACGCTGTCGGTGGTGTATTTTGGTCTTATGCGTGTTGGGGTAAATCTGTTTTTGCACTGGGCAAGCTCTACCCTTGAGGCTCCTTCAAAAATTGCATAGCTACTTCCTTTTATCAGGGGAATATCGCCGGAATCTCCTTTGCTTGTAACCCACTCTTGCAACTGCCCGGGCAAATCCCTAACTCCATTTCTATTTGCGCAAATTTTATTGCGTTTAGCAATGCTGTTTGCAGAAATGGAATCTCCGGTACCAACTCCGCAATATCCAAACAAAAATTTATCCGGGCTAAAATTTCTCTCTTCTATAACTCCGTATCTTGAACCGCCAGCTGTACAGGCTGCATTCCATTCCAGTTCGGTACATAATCTAAAACTCAAATCTTCGCATTTTTGTTTTGCTTTTTCGTAAAGAATATTTCTTTCAAACTTATCCTCCGAAATATGTTGAAATTTTTCCATGCAAAAAACAGAAGAAGAATCCATTTTGACCGGAACAAAATTTTGTGGGCATTTGTATTTCCAAAGTTCGCCTTTTGAAACAACAATGGTTTCTATCCAAGCATTTGAATAATACCCCGATTTATCAACTGCCCGTATTCGCAAGGTAATTGTGTCTCCAGGCAAAACCCAGCGCAAGGTATCGCTTATAAATTCTCCATTTGTATCCAATTTCATGGAATTTCTTTCCAATCTATAGCGAGCTTTATAGTAATCTTCCAACACAACAAAATCTCTAACAATAGGCTCCCAGGTTTCGCCATTTTTTTGTTCAATCAAATATTTTCTCACTTCTTCGTACTTTTGATAACCAGATGGAATGCGGAGGCTGGAATCCAATTTTATTGGTGTTGGGCTTTCAAGAGGGTCAACGCTGCGGGGCCAAAATAAAATAAGCCGATTTGAATCTAACCGTGGCAATCCATCTCCAGAATCTTTATAAAGCCAAAATTTATTCGCTATGAGCGGAGGAATTGTATCGGTTGTTGACACAATTCTGTTTTCGGGCTTGGACTGATTTCCAGCACTGTCGTAAGCTACTATTGTCACTTTATAATGCGCTTCTGGTTTTAAACCAGAAATTTCCATTTTCCAGTTGTTTGCCTGAATATCATCGCTTTCAAAGCCTTTTCTGTCTAGTATCACAAATCTTAAAAAATTCTGATTTTGGTTATTGTCTCTTTCCATCACAACTCCGTGCCCTTCTTTTTTGAATTTGTAAAAAAGGTTTAAGTCAGAGGAATTTATGGTTTGCCCAGCAAGGCTTGCTTTCACAGTTGCATTCCTTATGTTTTCGTTTCTGTCTGCTTCTACGCTGATATCATAACCCACTATAGGACCGCTCACCTCTTCTGGAGAGTAAAAATCTCGCTGGTCAGTGGGGCGAACCCAATTTATCCATATGGATTTTGATGCCGCAGAATCGCTGAAATACACTACGGTTGGAGGAACATCATCGCCAAAATGAACATATAAATGCTGAACGGCTCCCTTTTCGCTGCCCGAATATTTTGCCCAAATTGCAATATGCAAACTGTCTCTTTCCAAAAATGTTTTTACCAAGTTAGTTAAATCCAAAGAATCACTTTCCCCTTTGTTGCTGTAAGCTATGTTAGCAGAAGCCTGGCTTATTTGAGATTGCGATATATTTTGAACAGAATCTTTTACCGCTGTGGTATCTAGCCATATATAATAATTTTGCAAATCTTTTTTTTCAATGGGATGCTTCCACCGCATGAGATAACAATCCTTGCATGTCTTGGCAATGGATATATCTAAAACTGTTCTCTCAAAGGGATAAGTAGGATTGCTGTTTTCGTTTGAACAGGCAAGCAATAACAGAAATATGAAAATAGCGAGTAACTTTGAACGCACTTTTGCAAATTAGTAAAAATTTCTTTTAAAACTTTTTCCTTATATCATCTAAGGGCATTTTCATAAAAACAGCCTCGCCCCGAGGCGTTTCATAAGGATTTTGCAAAAAAAGCAAATCAGAAACAATTGCTTTCATCTCTTGCGCCGAAAGCTCCGCACCGCTTGGAATTGCAGAACTGTTTGCATAAGATAGGGAAAATTTTTTGAACATATCGCTTTCTTTGCTATCGTAGGAATTTTGCAAAAAATCAGTTATAGCTGTTGCCGCAGCATTTATTTTCAAATGAGCAGGAATGCTACGCAGGCGCCAAGTGCTTGTACCAAAGGGTTCTATGTTAAAACCAAGTTTTTTGAGTTCGCTTTTTTGAGCCTCCAATATAGGCAGCAGGTAAGATGGAATTTCAACATTTTCTGGAAATAAAAGCTCCTGGCTATCCAAGCTCTCGTTATTTTGAAAAGCGGCAAGAGCGCGCTCGTAAAGTATTAGCTTATGCGCCCTGTGCTGGTCTATTATCAACATGCTATTGCCCTGTTCGCAAATAATGTAAGATTTGCCTATTTGCAAACAATCAGGGGAATTGGGATGAGCCTTGCCTGCAAGGTCTGGACCCGTGGTCACTGGAATTATGCGAGAATCTGGAAAGAGTTCTTCGGCAACTTGTTTTTCATCAACGATAAGTGTTGGGCTAACCGTATCTGCAACATAAGCCGGAGCGTGTTCTCTGAGGGTATTTGTTATTGAAATGGAGGGGTAAGAAATGGAACTTTGCAAAGCGTTGTGCACAGCGTGATTAACAGCCAAAAAAACCGCATTGTCTCTTGAAAAACGAACCTCCCTTTTTGCAGGATGAACATTTACGTCAAAGGTTTCTTGCGGCATTTCCAAAAAAATAAGAGCTATGGGTGAAAAGTCTCCATAAGGAGCATAAGCTTGGTTAATGGCTTTGGATATCAAGGTATTGTAAATAGGGCGTTTTTGCAGATAAATGTAGGGAATATTTCTTTTGTTGCTCTGCAAATCCTCTGGAGCATTCACAAAGCCTTTAACCTTAATACCCTGCTCTTTCCACTCAATTTCGAGCAAAGAACGCGCAACAGATGCTCCCAAGCAATCCGAGATCCTAGACCGCAAACTTCCAACTGCCGTGCTGAATAGCAAGCGGCTATCTGCCCTGTATTCAAAATGCACGTTTTCGTTCGCAATGGCAATCCTAATTATGCAGTCCAAAATCCTAGAGTTTTCAACGGAATCGTTTTTCAAAAACTCCGCTCGCACCGGAGCATTGAAAAATAAATCTTTAACGGTGATTGTTGTGCCAACAGGCAAGGCAGCTTCCTCTTTTGATTTTAAAACCCCTCCTTCAAACTCCGCGCGAATACCACTAGCCACTAGCCACTCCCTACTAGCCATAGTCTCTATAGTCAATTTGGATATGGATGCTATTGAGCTTAGAGCCTCCCCCCTAAACCCGTTTGTGCATAATCTCAGCAAATCGTCCACGCCTCTGAGCTTTGAGGTGGCGTGTCGCATAACGCTTTTCTCTATGTCTTCTGGTTCCATTCCGCAACCGTTATCGGAAATTTGAATTAAATCTTTGCCCCCTTTTTTTACAGATATTTTTATCCTAGTTGCTCCGGCATCCAAGCTGTTTTCCAGCAATTCCTTTACCGCAGAGGCTGGTCTTTCAATAACTTCGCCTGCGGCTATTTGATTTATAACAGAGTCCGGCAAAAGTTGTATTTGGGGCATAGAGAAAAAGGTAGAATTTTTTACTATATTCTAGAAAAATGACTTCTATTAGGCAAAAGGCAAACTTAACGCTCATAGTTGCGCTTTGCGCACTTCTGTTTTCGTGCGATACGGAATTCCTGCAATCTTGGGAATTTTGGAAAAAATCCTCGCATGTTGTTGTGGCAGAGGTTGGAAATTCCCGCTTGTATTTGAATGACCTTAAGGAAACTAAGAGGGCAGGCGACACCGTTTCAAGAGAGGAATGGGTTAACCGCATAGAATCTTGGGTGAATTTTGAGGTTATGTATAGAGAGGCTTTGAAACGTGGTTTGCAAAAAGATCCGGCAACGCAAAAGCTAATAAAAGACGCAGAGAAAAAAATATTGGTTGACAGGCTCAAAGTGACAATGTACAATTCTGTTGACGCGGAATCCGACAAAGAAATGCAGGAATTTTACGAAAATAACAAGGAGATGTTCCGTATAGACTCAGTCTCTTTCTTGCCTTTTCCCAAGGCTCTGCCTAAAATACAAAGCATGATGCTGGCAGAAAAACAGGTGAAAAAAGAACAAAAATGGCTTGCAGAGGTAAAAAATTATTATTCAATAGAAGTTTATCCACAATACTTGGATTCCTTGTAAGGTGCCATTAGTTTTAGCTAGCAAAAGCCCAAGAAGGGCACAAATTCTGGAACTGCTGGGAGTTAAATTTCGCGTGGAACCGCCGTGTTGCGAGGAAAATGCAGAAAACATCCCCTCTAGGAACATTCCTCTGGAACTTGCCAAAAGAAAGGCGTTGAATGTGTCTGAAAAATTCCAAAAGGACTTTGTGCTTGGGGGCGATACCCTTGTTTTTTGCGAAAATGAGGTTTTAGGCAAGCCAAAAAACGAAAATGATGCTTATGAAATGCTAAAAAAATTGAGAAATAGGGTTCATAGCGTGATTAGCGGGCTTGCACTTTGCCAAAACAACGAGGTTTTATTCACCGGAGAAAGCCAAACAGAGGTGCTTTTCAGAGATTATTCGGATTTGGAAATTCTAAATTATATATCCACAATGGAATATGCAGATAAGGCAGGTGCTTATGGAGCACAGGGAAAAGGCGCTAGGTTTATAAAATCAATAAACGGCTGCTTTTACAATGTTATGGGACTACCTATAGCCCTGACCTTAGAAGCTCTTAACAAAGTGGAATAAACGGAGAACTTATGGCAGAAGAACAAAAAAATGACTTGGATTTGGGTGAAAATGAGCGCGTAGGCGATTATTTGCACCGTATTCGCAAACTTCGTGGCTTGGATCTGGATCACCTAGCAAAATCCATTCGCTTGGGGAAAAACATACTAGAGGCGATAGAAAGCAACAACTGGAACTACTTTCCAACAGAAGCTTATCTGCGAAGCTATATTGTGTCTCTGTGCGATAAATTATCTTTGGATAAAAGCTTGGTGCTGAAAAAATTTTCAGCAGAAATAAATTCTCAATTCTGGATAACTCAAACAAATATTATGAGCGAATCAGATCAGGAAAAAGATTCTCCAGAGGCTTCAGCCAGCAATGTGCCAAAAGCAGCTATAATAATTATCTTGGTGATTATAGCAATTCTGTTTTTTGCCAGCAAAATGTTGAATAACTATTCTAGTGAAGAAGAAGATGAATTTGATGTGGAAGAAATTCAAAAAACAGAAGAAGCCGAAGCTTTAGAAGAAAATATCCCTGATACTTTGGGCGTGAAGGTAATTGACACAGTTCCTATTTCCACCAAGGCAGCAGAGGTAGTGCCAGCGGTTGTTCCAGGTTTGGACACTCTTCGTTTTGAATGCACTCCATCTTCCACAGACAGCACTTGTGGAGTAACGGTTAAAGGCGTGGATCAAAAAATGAGTTATTTCAAAAAGGTTACAAGCCGCTACATAAACCGCGAAGACACTATGCAAGTGACCATCACAGTCCCGAACAGAACAAAATTGTTCGTAAACAACGCAAAATTGGACTACGGCAGCTTTAACACGCTTCTATTCTATAACGGAAAAGTAGTCAACAAAATAAATAGGGAATTGAGATAGGGAATTCAATCAAATGACCGTCTATATACTGCTGTTTCTTTTGGGCTTTATACTGGCGGTATGTATGTTGGCTTATGCCAGCATACAAGTGGCGGAATTGAATAAAAAAGCAGAGGCATTCAGCAAAAATTTAAGGGAACGATATTCAAAACCCATAGTGGGTTTAGACGATGCAAAAAAAGGACCGGAAAAGGCAGAGAAAACTGAAAAGACAGAGAATACGGAGAAGACGGAAAATGAAAAGAAAAGCTAGCATTTCCAGAAAAACGGCAGAAACGGATATTGAATTATATTTGGATTTAGATTCTAATAAAAAGGGCAGCATAAAAAGCGGAAGCGCATTTTTAGACCACATGCTCAATCTGTTTCAATCACATGCAGGGGTTGAACTTAGCCTTGCCTGCAAGGGTGATATTGAAATAGATTTTCACCATAGCATGGAAGATATAGGCATAGTTTTGGGTTCTGGCATAAACCAAGCCCTTGGCGATAAAAAAGGCATTGAGCGTTTTGGTTTTTACTTTGCCCCAATGGACGAATGCTTGGCAAGAGTAGCTTTGGATTTCAGCGGTCGCTATGCTTATGTTTTGCAAGGAACCTTGCCATCAAGAATAGGCGACTTGGATTCCAGCCTTTGGGAACATTTTTTCAAAAGCCTAGCCGAAAACGCCAAAATGAACCTGCACATAGAACTTCTCTACGGTCAAGACGGTCACCACTGCATGGAAGCCATATTCAAAGCATTCGCCAGATCTGTTGCTATGGCAATAGGCAAGGGCAAGAATGCAGATGAAATACCCAGCACTAAGGGAACGCTTTAAAATTGCTACATAATATATGTTTTTCTATATTATATAGCAATATGAAAAACTGGGTGGAATATTCAGAAAATTTGCTCAAATTGGGCGAAAGCGTGAAAGGCGTATTTTCGCTTATGGAGCTTTCCTCTGTTTTCAACGAAAGTTCCAAAATTTCTTTGCACAGCATTATCAACAGATTCATAAAAGCAGGAATTTTAAAAAGATATTGCAGGGAAATTTACACCCTAGAGAATTTTGATTTTGGCGTACTCTCTGCAAAAGTTCGGCAAAACTCCTATATATCGCTTGGCTCGGCTCTTGCCACGCATCGCTTGATAGGCACCGAAAGCCCCTTTCAAGTTTTTTGCATAGTGGAATTCAAAGCGGCATACTATAAAGGTGTGCCAAATATATCTTATTACAAGTTGGCAAAAGAACTTTGCTTTGGATTCGAGCCAAACGAAAAAGGTGTTTTGATTGCCGAGCCGGAAAAAGCCGTTCTTGATACGCTATATTTTTACTTGCACGGGAAAAAATTTCATTTCAACATATTCAGCGACATAAATTACAATCGGCTGAACAAAAATAAATTTTTTGCCTATTTGGAACCTTACGGCAACCCAAAATTCAAAATATTTGCAGAGAGGTGTTTTTATGAAAAATTTTAGAAACACAGAAGAACTTTTGGCTTGGGTCATAAATTTCTTTGCCGCAGAATTTGGCAATAATGCGATAATTAGGGGCGGCATGGCTCTTAGGTTGCTCAACAGCCCGCGTTATACAAATGATATTGATTACATATTTGTTCCTTTCACTTCAAAAAAAGAATTAAAACCTTTGATTGAAAAAAAATTATCAAGTGTTCAAGGGCTTGATTTCTGCATAACATTAAATTCAAAAGTTATGGATATAAATATCAATTATCTTTCGCAGTCTTGCCAAATAGAAATAAACGTCGAAACTGAATGTCAGTCGCTTGCAACGTCTTCTTCGCCCATTGCATCTCTTTATGGAATGCCGTCTAAAATTGTTAGAATAGCAAATTTGCCTGCTGCATTTGCTCATAAAATTGCTGCATGGAATGAGAGGGAATTGCTCAGAGATTTGTTTGATATATATCAATATAAGGCGATTTTGAGGGTGGAACCAAATTTGGAAATTTTGCAAAAAAGGCTTGCGAAAGTTCGCACTTACAAAAATGCAAAGCCTGCAAAAAATTTAAAAGCGTTAAAGGAAAAATTGCTTTTGGCAGCGAATGAATTGAATGAACAAAAAATTCAGGAATTGAAGCCTTTGTTGCCAGAGGCGGAATTAGCGGGGCTTCATTTGAGAATAGCCGCAGCAGTTAGGGGGATTTGCGATTTTTAATGCGTTTTCTCCAAGATTTTTTCTAAAACTTCCACGTCTGCCAAGTCTTTATGTCGCCCACTTGCTTTTTTGTTTTTTATTAAATCTTGTATAGAAATTGTGGGAATATTTATGCCGTCTATTTCCATAATCTTTGCATTTTTACCACATCTTTTCTCAGCGGTTTGGAAAAATCAGCATAATGTTTGGTAAACGCATTTGTCGCCAAAACTAATTCCCAAAATTTATCCCACCTATATTGCGGAGTTCCCTCAACAAAGCCAGCATCACTGTCTATATCTTCCTGGGAACCCATTATTACTTTTTTTATGGTGATGTTTCTGTCCATAGAGGTAATTTAGAAAACCCTTTCACATATCAAACAACCCCAGCCTCTCCTTTTTTAACCGCCACGAATCTGCGCCAACACGCTCGCCAATGTCTTCCAATACGCTCAATACGGTTTGATGTTCGGGAGTAATGCCGTTTTTTAGGAGCGGCAAAATATAAAGGATAATTTCGTCAAATGCAGGTTCTCTGTTTTCGCGTTCCATGCGCCGCAGATAGCTTATTAGGTAATATCTGATTCTCAAATGTAGAGGTATATGGGTTTGGAATTTCGTGTTTTCCCTTATGTTATATTTTTCCGTTTTAGAGTTGTAGTCAAATCTGTCCATCAAAAGTGGGGTTAGGTCTGTGTATTCTTTTTTTAGCAAATCCAAGAAGCCAAGTTCCAATCCTTTGATAATCAATTCATCGTTGATTTGCTCAAGGGTTGCGCCGTCGTGTTTTGCGATTATGCCCTCAATGGTTTGCAGCACAATTTCGCCAATATCCATACCTAAATTTGCTTTCAATACCGCTCTTGGATTGCGAACTTTGCGGAAGTTTATTATCAATTGCCCCGATAAAACTGTAAATGGATTTTGTCGTTTTTTGAAGCTAGTTTGCCCATTTTTCTGAGGAACAGCTCCTATGTATTCAAAGCCGCACTTTTCGCAGGTGTCTATTATCAAGTGCCAGAATTCGGGGTCTTTGTGGGCAAATACAAAAGAAAGCCAACGGTCAAATTTGAGAACTCGGTACATTTCCCGAATGCTATCAGCAATCAATTTGTTGTAATCCTCTTTCGTTTTGTTGTGTTCTCCGCCCTCAATCGCTTCCAGCTTGTAGTCTTCTTCGCTTACATCCAAATCAAGCCATGCGTTCCACATTGCGGATAAATCAAGATAAGGGATTTTTTTGCCGTAGGGCGGGTCGGTGTAGATATAATCAACGCTTTCGTTATTCAAGAAAGGTATATAAGTAGCCGTTCCTTTTGTGATTTGTACATTATTTATTGTATTCTCGTTGATAAAATAAGACATCTCTTGCTTGGCATCACGAACTTTTTTGTAACGGCTGTCAAAATATTTCATTATATCAACAAAAACTGGTTTGGGTGCTAATCGGTATCTGTAATATTGAAACGCACTCGCATTACCTCTACCTTCGCTTCTACCAGTTGATTGATGGTAAGTAAGATTTATTTTTGTAATTAACCCAGAAAATATTAAGAGCAATGTATCTTTTATATTTTTATTTTTTTCTTTTTTGATTATTGATTTTAGCAATGCGAGCTGTGCAGTTTGTTTTTTGCTGAACAATAAATCGGCAGTCGGCACATCGGAGTCTTGGGGCAATGGCAGAGCTTTGCAGCCTTTGTATTTTTTCAAGGCTTTTTCTATCTCCTCTTGGGTTTTTGGCTCGTGTTTCAGATACTCATTCTTTACCTCATCAAAGGCATTGGCAAATTCCGAAAATTTTACTGGGGCAAGCAACGACTGTACTATAAAAACAGCCATTGGGTTAATGTCTATGCTTATAGCCTTTCTCCCGTTCATAAATGCTTCAATAGCCGTCACGCCGCTTCCGCCAAATGGGTCTAGCACAACATCGCCTGGCTTGCTGAAATTTTTTATATACTCCGCAACAACATTCCACGCCTGCCGAGTGAAATAGCCATGAACTCCGAAATGTCGCTTTGCCGCTTGTTTTTTAACTGGTATTTCTTTCAAAAGCGGTCTTTTTGCGTAATCAAAATCGGCTTTCGGTGTCTCGGTGGGATTTTCGGGAACAATGATTTTTCCGATTTGAAAGGAATTTATGGAAAGCAGGTTCTGCAATGCCTGCCAATGCTTGTCAATTTCGGAAACGTGAAAATATAGAACAGGTTTTTCAGTATCTGTTGTTCTAAAGCAAGCAAACTCCAAGCCATTGCACAATGCAAAATAATTGCTACGGATTTCGGGATGGGTCGCATAGCTATAAACTTGCTCCACATTGTCGCTATTGATTATTTTTTGATTTGACGCTTTTGCATCCAAAACCCAAGCGAAGCTGTTTTCCACCTTCAACGCATAATCGGGAATTAAATTCACCGCTCTTTTTTTGCTGCCGATTTTCAGAAATGGACTTTTAAGGGCTTTTTCGCGCGCTATGCTTTCGTGGTTAAAGCCAAGCTCTTTCAGTATGGGGTCTATTATAACCGCACGGACTTCGGCTTCGTTGAAGCCTTTGGATTCTATTTCACCAAAATCCAAATTGCCGAATATGGTTAGTTTGCTGATGGTCATCGTTAGATTTTATTTCCACGCAATAGTTGCTGTTCTTTTATATACGGATTAGGCATAGCATTTGAGAAGTCATATTCTTTTCTCATATTCTCTCTCCATATTTTCCTTATTTTTATTCTCGTCCCACGTAAATTGCATAGTTATAATATAGTAATTTAATCTTTCTAAATTACCCCTCACAATGAATAACCTTGTTCCAAAAAGACTTTTGCAAATAGCAGAGGATATTCGCTCCGAAGGTGGGCGGGCTTTTTTGGTGGGCGGATTTGTGCGAGATTCTTTGCTTGGCACTCATGGTGAAATTCGCGATTTTGATATAGAAGTTTACAAAATTAGTCAGGAGAAATTGCTCTCCATTCTTTCAAAGCATGGCAAGCCTAATTTAATAGGAAAGGCTTTTGGCGTTGTGCATCTATCACGGCAAAATATTCACTACGATTTTTCTTTTCCAAGAACAGAAAGCAAAATAGGAAGCGGACACAGAGCCTTTGATGTTCAAACTGACCCGAATTTGAGTTTTGAAGAAGCGGCAAAACGCAGGGATTTTACGATTAATGCAATGGGTATGGAACTTCCTAATTTGGAACTGGCAGACCCTTATGATGGCAGCAAAGATTTGGAGATGAAAATTTTGAGGCACGTTAGCGAGGCTTTTGCGGAAGATTCGCTCAGGGTGCTCAGAGCGGTTCAGTTTGCGGCGCGATTTGAACTTAGGGCGGCAAAAGAGACAATAGAACTTTGCAAAACACTTTCTTTGAATGATTTGTCTAGGGAGAGAATAGAAGAGGAATTTCGCAAATGGCTTTTGAAAGGGGTTAAGCCTTCTTATGGGCTTGATATTTTTTGCGAAGTAGGTTTGCAAAATATGTTTTTTGAGATTGGTATTGAAAACAACCAAACAAAACTTGGAAATATTTTAGACTATATAGTAAAATACAGAGGCGGCTTAAATTCCACAAAAGCGGAAATAATAATGTTCGCGGGGCTTTTATGCTTGCCAAATGCAAAACCTTTTGATTTCTTAAAAAAGTGGGTTCCTGTAAATGTTCTCCTGAAAAAAGTTCCAGCACTGTTAAGTTCTCTTTCCTTGCTCAATTTGAGCAATAAAAATTCTTTGCGCAGATGCGCATTAAAAGCAGGAGGATTGAAACTACCTGCAATTTTAAAAAGCGCAATTGAAAATGATGCCAATTTATACGAAAATGCTTTAAAAATAGGCAGTAAAATGGGAATTTGGGAAGAAGTCCCTGAACCTTTTTTAACTGGAAAAATGCTTTTGGATATGGGTTTTAAGCAAGGTCCGCGTGTTGGTGAAATAATAAAGCGTGTTTTTGAAAAGCAGCTTGAAGGCGAGGTGAACAGCAAAGAAGAGGCAGAAAAAATGGCAAAAGAATTTTTGCAATAAATGATATTTTTATATTACGCATTATGGGAAAAACGCTTTATCAGAAAATTTTTGAGAAATATACGGTTGCCAAGTTGCCATCCGGGCAATATCAGCTTTTTATAGGTTTGCATTTGCTGCACGAGGTCACAAGCCCGCAGGCATTTTCGATGATTAGAGAAGACGGGCTGCCCGTTCTCTATCCAAATCGCTCTTTTGCAACGGTTGACCACATTATACCCACCACAAGCGGTGAGCGTTCCAGACCGCTCAAAGACCCGGTGGCAGAGGAGATGTTTGCCCGCTTGGAGCAAAATTGCAAGGATTTTGGGATTCGCTTTTTTGGTCCAGATACCGAAGAACAAGGCGTTATACACATAGTTGGTCCCGAAGAGGGAGTTACCCAGCCCGGAATGACAATAGCTTGCGGCGATAGCCATACGGCAACTCATGGGGCTTTTGGTTCCATAGCTTTTGGCATAGGTTCCTCGCAAGTCGCAGACGTGCTAGCCTCTCAAACGCTGGCGATGAGTCCCTTGAAAGTTCGCAGAATTAAATTCACAGGCAAGTTTAGCAAAGGAGTTTTTCCAAAAGATGCCGCCCTTGCATACATAAATAAACTCGGCGTAAACGGCGGAGTTGGCTATGCTTATGAGTTTGCCGGAAATGTGGTAGAAGAAATGGATATGGAAGGCAGAATGACCTTGTGCAACCTTGCCATTGAAGGCGGAGCGAGAGTTGGCTACTGCAATCCAGACCAAAAAACTTTTGATTTTTTGAAAGGCAAGCCATATTCGCCCAAGGGCGAGGCTTGGGACAAAGCCCTTGAATATTGGAAAAATGTTGCAAGCGACCCCGATGCGGTTTATGATGACGAGGTTGAAATTGATTGCAACAAACTTGCGCCTTATGTAACCTGGGGCATAACACCTGAGCAAAGCGTTATGGTGAATGAAAAAATCCCCGAAGGCATAGGCGAAGCCTACGATTATATGGATTTCAAGGGTGGAACGCCCATTGCTGGAATACCCATAGATATTGCATTTGTGGGCAGTTGCACAAATGGCAGGTTAGGGGACTTAAAAGCCGCCGCCGAAGTTTTGAAAGGCAAAAAGGTGAACCCAAATGTAAAACTTTGGGTTGTGCCCGGTTCGCAAAAGATAAAAAAAGAAGCCGAAGCTCTTGGCTTGGATAAAATTTTCACCGAAGCGGGCGCGGAGTGGCGCGAAGCGGGCTGCTCTTTGTGCCTAGCCATGAACCCAGACAAATTGCAAGGCAGGCAAATAAGTGCGAGTTCCAGCAACAGGAATTTCAAAGGCAGGCAGGGTAGCCCAACTGGTAGAACCCTGTTAATGAGTCCAGCAATGGTAGTAGCGGCAGCGATTAAGGGGTGCGTGGTGGATATCCGAGATTTGTTGTTATAGAGGATTAATTATGCTTAATGCCGTAAATGAGAAAAAATTTTACGATGCCCTTGAAAATATTTTTATAGGAGCAAAAATAAAAGGTGATGGTGGTTATATAAACCTGCTTAATATAAAATCTGCTTATTACCATCTCATTTTGAAAAAATTCAAGGAAGATGTTAAAGAGGAACGTATTATTTCTGGAAGTTTTAAAGAAGAATTTTTTGATAAATTATATTCATTTTTTGAAAAGTATTTTAGTGAAAGTGGAAGTGTTTATTTTGTGAAAACCTCAAATGGACAAAGAGTATATGAGCAAATTTATACAAACAAGAAAGATGTAATGCTGTTTTGGAAAACTCATATGCTTTATTACGTTAAAAGTGATATTTTATTTGAAAACATGAACGTGGATATTGCTGGCGATGAAAATACACAATTTGAAGAAGACACATATCATTTTTATTTTAATGTAGGTGCTTTGGCAAATAAACAAAATAACGAAAAAAAAGAGATTATTTTTGATTATAAAGGGATTCAAGAAGATAAGTTTGTTTTTGATGTTGCGTATTCTCAGAATGGGATAAAAATCAAAATAGAAGACATTGCTAAGAAAATGAAAATAAGGGAAGAAATTTTAGAAAAAGCTTTCAAGACATTTAAAAAACAGAGCGAAGTTGATTTTTTTATAAATAAGGATGCCAATAAGTTTTTGAATGAGCAACTAGATATTTATTTACATAAAATTTTATTAGATACTAAAAGTAAATTTGAACAAGAAAGATTGGAACAATTAAAGGTTATAAAAATTTTTGCACAGAAAATAATTGATTTTATAGCACAATTTGAAGATGAACTTGTATATATATGGAATAAGCCTAAATTTGTTTTAAATAGCAATTATGTTATTGCAATAGATAAATTAACGCCAGAGTTAATTGATAAAATATCAAAACATAATAATTTTGGAGAACAAATAAAAGAATGGCAAGATTTAGAAATTACTGATGGGAATTTTAATTTTTCTAATAGAAAAAAAGAACATAAGCATTTGCCAATAGATACGAAATATTTTAAAGATTTAGAAAATGATATACTTGCTTTATTTGATGATTTAGATAATGAATTAGATGGACGTTTAATTCATAGTGATAATTATCAAGTATTAAATACTTTGCAAAAAAGATATAAAGAAAAAATACAATGTATATACATAGACCCGCCGTTTAATTTAGCTCAAAATGCAAAATTTCCTTACAAGGTAAACTATAAAGAGGCGAATTGGGCAACTATATTAGAAAATAGATTAAAAATTGCAAAGAATTTTTTAAATGACGAAGGTAGTATTTTAGTTAGGTGTGATTATAACGGAAATTTTATTGTCAGATGTTTATTAGATACCATTTTTGAAAAAGATAATTTTAAAAATGAAATTATTTTATCAAAATCAAATAGAATAAAAAATAAAGGTACTAAATTGTTATCTTGGCACGATACATTATTTTATTATGTAAAAGACAAAGACCAAAATTTTTTTAAACATATAACAAATAATAGGGGAGAAGAACAATGGAGACAAATAGACAACGATGGAGAACAATGGAGTATTATACCTAACGAAATTATTAAAAAACTATCTCCGAATAACATTAAGTATGATAAAGAAGGAAATGCAACATCCAGAGCAAGAATAATTTTAGGAAAAGAATTCTTACCGCCAAATGGACGTAGATATCCTTCGCAAGAAAAGATTTGGGAATTTGAAAATAAAGGTTTTATAAAACTCAATTCTAATGATAATCCAGTTATGTTAAAACCGGATGAAATTCCATGTACTGATAACTGGACAGATTTTATCGGTTATTCTAGTAAGTGGAATTTTGAAACAGAGAATTCAGAAAAATTAATTTATAGGATTATTGATATGGTTTCAAAAAATAGTAGCGATATTATTTTTGATTTTTTTGCAGGTAGCGCAACTACTCAAGCAACAGCACAAAAATTAGGACGCAAATGGCTTGGTGTAGAAATGGGCGAACAGTTCTATAATGTAGATTTACCTAGGTTAAAAAGCGTAATATGGGGGGAAGAAAGTCAGATTTCAAAAGATGTTAACTGGCATGGTGGAGGGTTTTTCAAATATTACGATTTAGAACAATATGAAAATGTTTTGAAGAAAATGAAATATGAAAATTTAACTCCAACAGACTTTTGGAATGCAAAGGAACATTTCGCTACGTACATATTTAAAGCAGACCAAAAATTTGCAGAAGTGCTAAAAATAAAAAATGATGAAGTAAACATTGATTTTGATAAACTTTATGAAAATATAGACTTTGCAGAAACAATATCACTATTAAAAGGACTGCCAATTAAAAAAATCTCAAAAACAGGAGTTTTATTAGAAGGGGAAAGCAAAGAGATAAGAACCAACTACAAAGAGATGTCAAATGAAGAAAAATTAGATTTTGTTAGATTGTTAAAACCTCTATTATGGTGGGGCAAAGAATGAATATAGTTTTGGAACGCATTTTAGATAATATACATTACGGAAATCTAGATGAATGGCAAATGCCTAATTTGAATAAATTCAGCAATAAAATAAATTTATTTCCGTATCAAGCGAAGGCTTTGGAAAATATAACCAAAACACTTTACATCGTTTTTAAAAATAATGACAAATCTGCAAAGTCTGTTATTCTGGAAAAATATCAAGAATTAGGATTTAATGAAAATGAATTCGCAATAAACAAATACAAAAAATATACGGAAAATAATATCATAGATAGAGAGTTTAAATTTTATAGAAATTATTTTGATGAATTCCAAAACCAAATACCCGCCGAACATTTTCTAAATCGAGCTTGTTTTTGGATGGCAACAGGAAGTGGAAAAAGCATTGTTTTGATAAAAACCATAGAATTGCTGGATTATTTACAAATTAAAAAATTAATTCCTAAAAAAGAAATTATGCTCTTGCTTCCAAGAGAAGATTTAATAAAACGATTTAAACAGGAAATAGATGAGTTTAATAGAAATAGGGAAAAAATAATAGAATTGGTGAATTTACAAAACTATGAAGAAGATAAACAAGACAATAAAATGTTTAACGGAATAAAAATTTATTATTACAGAAGTGATTTATTAAGAGATGAAAGAAAAGAGAACATTTTAAATTATTCTGATTATGACAATGGTGGAAATTGGTATATATTTTTAGATGAAGCTCACAGAGGAGAAAAGGAAAATTCGCTGATGAAATACTATATAACCATTTTGTCTAGAAATGGTTTTCTATTTAATTTTTCTGCAACATTTACAGAAAGCATAGATTACGTTACAACTTGTTTCAATTTTAATTTAGAGAAATTTATTGCTCAAGGGTATGGGAAAAATTTATATTTAAGTAAAACTTATTTTACCTTTAAAAATTCAAAAGATGAGTTAAGCGAAAGAGAAAAACAAAAACAAGTATTAAAATCCTTAATAGTATTCACATTGGTAAAAAAAAGCAAATTGCAGAATTTTTACCATAATCCATTGTTGGTAACGCTTGTAAATTCGGTTAACACAGAAGATGCCGACTTATTGATGTTTTTTAAAAAAATAGAAGAAATTGCAATAGGAAATATAAACACTATTGTATTTGACGAGGCGAAACAGGAATTGGAAGAGGAATTTTCTGTAGATTTTGAATATTTTTTTGGGAAAGAAACATTGAAATTAAATATACATGATATACAAAATATAAAAATTGAAGATTTATTGAAAATGGCATTTAATAGTAAAACCCATGGAAAAATTGAACTGCAAGAAGGTGAAAAGGGAAAAGAAATAGTTTTAAAATTGGAAACAAGCGATAAACCCTTTGCTTTGATAAAAATAGGCGAAGCAAAAGATTTTCAAAAAAAGCAATTAGGAGCTAATTACAGAGAAGTATCATCTTTTGACAATAAAAATTATTTTGAAAAATTGAATGAAATAGATAATTCTATAAATTTTCTATTAGGTAGCCGGGCATTTTATGAAGGTTGGGATTCCAATCGCCCCAATGTGATAAATATGGTAAACATAGGTGGAAAAGACGCTAAAAAATTTGTCTTGCAAGCAATAGGCAGAGGTACAAGAATAGAACCTCAACGAGGAGATAGAAAAAGACTACCGTGTAACGATAAGAATAAAAATCCTCTTTTAGAAACATTATTTATTTTTGCAACAGATAAAAAATCTATAGAAGAAATCATAAAAAAATTAGAGAATGAGAAAAAATACAAAGAACAAGAATTGAGTGATTGTGCTTTGCAAATTAATACTTCAAAATTTGATTTACTTGTTCCTACGTATGCAGAACAAAAAAATATAGGAGATAATTATGCCATGTTCAACATATCACAAAATTCGCTTTATAAAATTAAAAACTATATAAAAGAATTCCGAGAAAACCTGCTTTTATTAAAACATGATATTACTATGAAAAATCTAAAAATTTTGCTTGAAAAAATAAATGATAGTGATTTTTTTCAAATTTTAGAATCAAACAACTATGAAGATATGGATTTTTTATTTAGTAAAATACAAAAACATATTATGTTGAATAAGAATAAATTCGTGGATAAAATTAGAATATTGGAAGAAGAAGACATAATACATTTTAAGCACATAAAAATTTCTGGATTAAATAAAAATGATATAAAAATGCTTAGTGATACAATAAATAAGGTTATAGCCCATCAAAATTTATCTGACAAAGAAATAAAACAAAAACTTATAAATGATGAAATAGACATAGCAGAGGTAGCTAACCTAAAAATGGCAAAAGCAAAGGAAGAATTTGAAGCCAATAATCAAAAGATAATAGTTACTAAATTAGTAAATCATTATTATATACCTTTAATTTATTCAAAACAAGAAAAAATAGATTATATAAATCACATTATCGTAAATAAAAGCGAAGTTGATTTCGTAAAAAAACTTGAAAATTATTTAACGAAAAATGTGCCATTATTTGAATGGATGTTTAGCAAAATAGATGAAACTTTGGATAAAAATATGGGAATGCCTTATTTTTATAGATTAGAAAATAGTTATAGAAAATTTTTCCCAGATTTTATTTTTTGGCTTAAAAAAGATAACGAATATAAAATTATATTTGTAGACCCAAAGGGCGTAAGTCATACGGATTATGAAAATAAAGTTTGTGATTTTGAAAAATTATTTTTAGACGGCACGGGTAAAGCTAGAAAGTTTAACTGCAATAGATTAAACAATATAACATTTGATTTAATGTTGTTTACAAATGATTTAAATACAGTAAATGGAAAACACTATAGAAAATATTGGCATTCAAATGTTGACGATATATTTAACTCACTGGAGTAGATAGAACACTACTTTTTGAAAGGCTGGCAGGGAAGCCCAACGGGCAAAATCCTACTGATGAACCTTATTTTGCAAACACTTGTTGACAAAATTCACTTTTTTTAACTTTTTTTCACTTTTCTGAATTTTTTTTGGCGTTTTTTCCGTCTAAGTATATAGAAGAGGAGAAAATATGGCTGAGACACATCTTTTACGCGGTTTGAATACCGAACAAAAACAGGCGGTTTTGCATTCCCATGCAGAGGAGGGTCCTTTGCTCATTTTGGCGGGGGCAGGTTCTGGGAAAACTTCGGTTTTAACCAAGAGAATTCTGTACCGAATTGAGCAGGGGGTGAATTCTGCGAATATTTTGGCATTGACATTCACCGCAAAAGCCGCTGGGGAAATGGATGAGAGGGTAAAGGAACTCGCGCCGGATTCCAAAGCCTTGCTTTGCACATTTCATTCACTTGCCCTTAGAATTTTGAAAATGCAGATTCAGGGCGTTGAAAATTGGAAACGTGTTGGTTTCCAAAAAATCCCTATGCCAAAGGAGCAAAGCGATTTTGAGTTTCAAGACTGGCTAATGGAACTGAACATAAAGGCAGGTAGCGTAAATAGGGAAAACCTGTTTTGTCCAGAATTGAAGCTCGGCAAAGAGAAGTTGGAAAAATTGAGGCAAAATGTGCTTAAAAGCGCGGAAATAGTCTTTGAAGATTTAATTTGGCTTTCTATTCGCTTGCTATCTGAGTTTAGCGAGGTTAGAGAGCATTGCCAAGATATGTGGAACGAGATTTTAATAGACGAATACCAAGATATAAACCCCTCGCAATACAGGCTTGTGCGGGCAATTTTGGGGAATAGCAAAAGTCTCTTTGCCGTTGGCGATGATGACCAAGCGATTTATGGGTTCAGGGGTGCAGATATTGGGAACATTTTGAGATTTCAAAAAGATTTTCCCGATTGCAAGGTTTTGAAACTGGAATGGAACTACCGCAGCACCGCTAATATTTTGGAGGCGGCAAACAGAATTTTCACGGACAAACCGCTCGCTTTTAGAAAAAATCTAAGAGCAGGAGCCTTGCGCCCTTACCCGCTTTTCAAGGAAAACAGAAAACCCGAAATTTTGGTTTCGCAAACGGCAGAAGAAGAAATTTTAAAACTGGTTTATGAGATTAAATCTTTGAAAGAGGAATATTCAATGAAATGGAGCGATTTTGCCCTGCTTTCCCGCTACAACCGCCAATGCGAGTATTATGAGCTTGCGTTGAAAGATTATGATATTCCAGTTATTGAAGATGAGTCCCCAGAGGGTTTTGACGGTGTGCATATAGAGACCATTCACGCCTCAAAAGGGCTTCAATATCCAGTTGTTTTTTATTGCGGGCTTGCCGAAACTTTAAGTCCCGGAGAATTGCCGGAAAATTCCAAGGAGAGAAAAAAGCAACTGGGTGAGGAAAAGCGGCTTTTTTATGTTGGGGTTACGAGAGCAGAGGCTCATATATTTTTTTTATATTGCAAGCAGCGGTATTTTAAAGGCGAGCTAAAGAAATTTAAGGCTTCCCGTTTTTTAAAATATTGCGAAGAGAGAAAACCAAAAAAAGGAATAGCAATGCCGGCTTTTATTTTTAGAATTTTTGTTGTGGTTAAAATCATATTCTTTATGTTTTACCACATTCCCATATACTTTTTTGAAAAAATTTTCAGAGCCAGCACAGCAGATATATGGTTGCAAGAAAAACTTTTGCATTGGGCGAGATTTTGCTTGGAAACCCTGCGAATAAATTTAAGTGTTCAAAGTCAATATAATTTGGCAAAGGTGGATTGGAGCCGCCCAGTTATTGCGATTGCAAACCATAATTCTTATGCGGATATTCCAGTTATTTTAACTTCTGCTCAAAGACCGCTTGGATTTTTGGCAAAAATAGAGTTATCGCGAATTCCTGTTTTATATTACTGGATGAGAAAAATAGGCTGCATTTTCATTAAAAGACAGTCCAAAAAAGCTGGGCAAAAATTTATGGATAAAATGCTCAATTATTCCTCCGAAAAACCACCTCAAATTGTGATTTTCCCAGAGGGAACGCGAAGCAAAACTGGTGAAATGGGAGCTTGGAAAAGCGGAGCGTTCAGAATGGCGGTGGAGTTGAAAGCCACGATTTTGCCTATTTCAATAAAGGGAACGGTGGTTACTTTTGAAAAGAGAAAAGGTTCAAAAAATGTTTATGAGGTATCATCGCAAATTTTGGAACCTTTTGATGTTGCCCAGTGGGAAAAGGAAAATGGAAAGGAGATTGATTATAAGGACTTGATGGCTAGGCTGAGGGGGATTTATTAAACTCATTCTGTGCCGCCGCAATCCCTTTCGCCAAATACGTCTCACACAAATCGGGAATTTTTCCTAGAACCTGCTTGCAAAGCTCCGCATCTTCTTTGCTTATGGCAGAGAGAACCCAGTTTATCAAATCCCAATGTTCTGGGACTTTGCCGGCTCCAATGCGGACACGCGGGAAATTTTGCCCAATATGCTCCACGATGTTCTTCAAGCCGTTTTGCCCGCCCGCGCTGCCGCTTGGTCTTATTCGCATTGTGCCGCAAGCTAGGTTAATATCATCGCTGAATACCAGCAAATGTTCGGGTTTTGCTTTGTAAAAAGAGAGGAGGGCTTGTACGCTCTCTCCGCTTAAATTCATAAATGTTTGCGGCTTTGCTAACAGAACATCTTTGCCTGCTATATTTATTTTTTGGGTTTCGGCTTTGCACTGGGTTTTCCAAATTGCGCCATTTGAGTATTTGGCAGATAAACTATCTATAGCCATAAAACCCAAGTTATGCCTTGTGTTAGCGTATTTTTGCCCCGGATTGCCCAAACCTACAAAGAGATGCATATTATATTCTTGTGTCTGTTGGCAGGTTTCTCTGACCTGTTATGAATTGCTTTACAAATGGATTTTCTGTGTTTTTTATTTCGTCAACCGTGCCTATTTCAATAATGCGACCCTTGTAAAGCATAGCTATGCGGTCTGCTACCTTGAATGCGCTCACCATATCGTGGGTCACCACAACAGAGGTTACGCCTAGTTTGGACTGCATATCCAAAATCAAATCGTTTATAACATCGGAAGTTATTGGGTCTAGACCTGTGGTTGGTTCATCGTATAAAAGAATTTCGGGGCTAAGGGCTATGGCTCTAGCCAGCGCAACACGCTTTTTCATGCCACCGGAAAGTTCGTTTGGCATTTTTGTGCGAAACTCCGGCACCAAATTTATGAGTTTCAGTTTTTCGGTTACAGTATCTTGAACCTGTTTTTCGGTGAGTTCGGGGTGGTGTTCTCTCAAAGCAAAGGCTATGTTTTCGCCTGTGTTCATTGAGTCAAATAAAGCTCCCATTTGAAATAACATTCCCATTCTTCTGCGTATTGTGTGGGTATCAAAAAATTTCGGGGTGGAAATTGTCACATTGTCAACGCTCACTTCGCCGCCATCGGGTTGCAAAAGACCTATCATGTGCTTTAATATAACGGACTTTCCGCCCCCAGACTGCCCTATGATCACTATTGTTTCGCCACGCCTAATGTCCAGATTCACATCCAACAGAACATCTTGCTTGCCAAAGCTCTTTCGCAAATTGCGGAGCTTTATCATTATGTCGTTTTCGCGAATAGCTACATTAGGCATAATTAGCCTTGCTATTTCTTTTTGGCATCCTTTTTAGGCTTTGCCTCTTCTTTTTTGGCGGCAGCAGCGGCAGGTGCTGCAGCGGCGGCGGCAGGTGCTGGGGTAGCGGCAGCGGCAGCAGCGGCTGGGGTAGCGGCAGCTTCAGTTTCTTCGCGACCTTTGGATATGGTGAATATAACCGTGCGTTTTGGAGACAGCAGGGATACTTTGCCCAAATCCAGTTTTTCTGCATAATAGGTTGTGTTATTAGGCATTTCGGAAATGTCCAGTTCTATGTTTGCAGGAATATCCGATGGTTTTGCCAGCAGTTTGAGGTAGCGGCTCTCTTGCGAAAGATTCCCACCCTGGTTTTTTACGCCTATGGGTATGCCAGAAAGGCGAACCGGAACACGCACCGCGATAGGAGTGTTCTCTTCTATCTTCAAAAAATCAACGTGGATGATTTTTTGAGAAATATTGTGTTTTTGGTATTGATAAACTATGGCGGGGTTGCCATTTTTGCCGTTTATGACCAAATCCAGCAAGGTGTACCTTTTGCCGGGGGCAAGAACGGCTTCCAATTCTTTCTCCGAAACGCTTATGGAAACGGACTCGGAGCCTTTACCGTAGTAAATGGCTGGTATTTCGCCCGCTTTGCGGGAACGACCGCAATCGCGGGAAGAACCTGCGGTGCGGATTTTTGCATTAAGAGTAGTTAGTTGCATATTTTCTCCTGTTTTATTGGGGTAGCTGGATTCGAACCAACGAATAGCGGAATCAAAACCCGCGGTCTTAGCCACTTGACGATACCCCAGTAGGGTCTAAAATATAGAAAAAAAATCGGGTATTGTCAAGTTTTTAGGGCGTAGGAGACCTTATCTGAGCTTATAAACCACCTCAAACATCTTCTCCCCATATCGCTCGCCTAGCAACTGGATTCCCGCAGAGCCAAAATGAATGTTATCGGGCTGTCCATTGCCGGTTCTCCCTCCGCAATCCTTGGTACTTACCACATAGGCTTTGGGTATGGTGTTTTGTATTCTGTTATCCAGATTCAAAAGACCGTCTGGTCCGGTTCCGCTGTTCCAAAGCTGCCCAAGCACAATGGGTATGGAATTAGCTTCAAGCCCTAAATCTTTAAGAATATCGTTGTAAATTTCCTTCAACATATTCGCCCAGGTTATGCCGCTTTGACCCACTCCGCTTTCCCCTTGATGAACTATAATGCCTTTAATAACGCCGCCATCATTTTGGGCTATTTTTGCATTTTTGATTATGGCATCATATAAATTAGCATAACCCGCATCCTTGTATCTCTTCATGCCCGACATCTCGGTCTCGCTTGGTCTGCCGCTCACCACATTTTGCTTGTTGTAATATTGGTCTCCCCTTGTTTTATGAAATGCGGCAAGGGCAAGGTCGCCTTGAGCCACGGGTATAACGCCTATTTTTACGTTTGTGGGCACTTTTTCCACAAGTTTTACGCCAAAATAATTTGCAGGGGAAAGCCCTATGTTAAGCCCAAGATAATTCTTCAAATTGGCATCTGGAATAATAAGAGGCGGCACCGCCTTGTACCACTTACCCTTGGCTCTGCTTTCGCTGGCATAAGTGTCGGCAACAACATTCAACACCTGAAACCTCTCGCTCACATTTTTATCTTGCGTTCTTATTTCAGCAGGACCTTGCATATTTGACTGCCCAAAAGCGATATAAACATCAAAAGAATTTGCCGCAACAGCAACAGAGGAGCTGCTAGCTAAACTGGAAGAGCTAGAAGAGCTGAAAGTACTAGAAGAAGAAACTCCTCTGGAACTTGATGACAAAGTGGTTTTTGAGCTAGAAGATGAAACAATTATTGAACTTGAAGATGAAACCTCTAATGAGCTTGAAGACGAAACCTCCAATGAGCTTGACGATGAAGCCTCCAATGAGCTTGAAAACGAAACCTCCAATGAGCTTGAAGACGAAGCCTCCAATGAGCTTGATGATGAAATTTCTATTGAGCTTGAAGAGGGAATCTCTATTAAACTTGACGATGAATATTCCAAAGAACTGCTGGAATTAACATCGCTTGTGTTTCCGCCATTTGAACAGGCGATAATAATAAACACAATCCCCACAGACTGAATGATAAATTTGAGAAAGTTCATAGAGATAATATAGAAAATCCGGTAGGCAAATCTCCGATTCCAAAATTTGTATATTATAAATATGCTAGACAAAGAATTCTCTTATTATCTTGCAAACCAGAACGAGTTATTGAAGAAATACAATAACCGTTTTATCGTCATTATGGGCGAAACAGTCGTGGACGACTATGATACTTACGAGCAAGCTTTATTTCAATCCTCCCAAAAGCACGAATTGGGCACTTTCTTGATACAGGAGTGCACGGAAGGCGAAGGCGCTTATACTCAAACCTTCCATTCTCGCGTTGCTTTTAGGTAAATTTATGAATCAAATACAACTTAAATCATTTACGGTTGACTTTTCAAGAGATTAAGCCTGAGAGAATTTCCAAAAATTTCTATATTACAAACAGATATGCCCCTCAACTGCAAAAGTGCGTTTATTTTGTTATTTCTTACCCTTGCCGTTCACGCACAGGTGCAAGAGCGTGTTGCGATATTGAACACTGTGGATGACAGCAAGCCGGAGCTTGATTTCACGGAATTAACCTACCTGACAAATAAGCTGCGCGAAATAGCCGTGAAAATGCTGCCCGAAAATAAGTATTTTGTGATGACCTCGCAAAGCATAATAGAAATGCTGGGTCCGGAGAGAAAAGAAGAGTGCAAAAACAAATGCTTGCTAGATATGGGCAAGGCAATAAGCGCGGATTACATCGGTCAGGCGAGGCTGGGGCGTTTGGGCGGCAATTATTCCATAACTATGGAATTGTACCATATAAGAGGCAATTTAATCGGTTCCTTCAATGGCAATGCCAAAGACGTATTCGGCTTGGTTGCGGTAATAGAAAAGAACGCGCCCATAATGTTCAGGAAAATGCCGGGCATTTCTGGCGGTCGCATTATTGAAGGCGGAATAGGCGGTTTAACCAAAAGCGAAGATTACAAGCTGGACGACGAAGAAAAACGCT